>Ga0180222_1000022_pt1 | contig 356832 bp, 339 predicted proteins | sample eDN5th37CKraftOP_FD_151336 | JGI IMG/M metagenome (GOLD analysis project Ga0180222, IMG submission 151336) | Enriched Organic Plus compost microbial communities from Emeryville, California, USA - eDNA 5th pass 37_C Kraft OP (version 2) (version 2) ... | reverse complement strand
CAAGCGGCACCGGCGCCCCTTCCACGGCCACGTCCTGCGCCGTCGTGGCGAGCGAATAGGTGTCGTCGGTCGGAAAGCCGTTGGCGTTGGCGGCCGAGCCGTTGAAGATGAAGCTGCCCGTCCCGCCCACGCTCACCTTGGCAAGGGTGACGAACGGCACGGAGACCGCCAGGACATTGGCGCTGAACTCGGACGTGTCGCCGACGGCCCCGCCGGTGGCCGTCTCGCGGATCAGGATGGCCGTGATATGATCCGAGCCGGCAACCAGATTGCCCGGAGCGGGGGAAAGCGTCTCGTCGAGCGTGCCGCCGGAAAGCCCCGTCAGCGCGGCCAGGAAGGTTCCGCCCTCGCCCGCCTGCAGGCCGTCGGCGCCCATATCCCCCGTGCTGCCGGGCGCCACTTTGTAGATCTCCAGCCTGTAGGTGCCGCTGCCGCAATAGCTGCCCTTAAGCCGCAGCGTGTTGTCGACAAGGATGGCCGAGGAAAGCACCGGCCGGCCGAGCGGCACGGTGTTTGTGGTGCAACCCGTCCTGACCGTGACTCCGTCCGGAAGGCTCCCCGTACCATCGATATTGTCGATCGCGTTGCCCGAATTGCCGCCGAACTGGTTCTCGGTAAGGCGATTGCCGGCCCCGAGGCGGCTTACGGTTATTCCTGCATGACGCGTTCCAGCGTTGTTGACCAGCTTATTGAAGCGGACGATGTTGCTTCTATTGCTATCGCTGCTTGTGTCGCCCAGCAGTCTCACTCCGCCCTCGGGCTGCGGGCCGCTCCCTTCAGCAATGGTGTTGTGCTCGACGAGATTAAATCCCTTGTTAAAAATCAAGTCGACGCCACTTTGGGTGAAACGCTGCAAAAGGTTGCCGCTCACCGTCACGTGGGAGGAGCTTCCCAAATTGATGGCGTCAGAGCCGGCGTCGACGATTTGATTGCCGCTGATGATGTAGCTGCCGAGCGCCACATGGGTATTGCTTGTTGCAAGAATACCGCCAAAACCTCTGGAATCAGCAATGTAGTTGTTTGCGATCGTGAAGCTGCCGTTGGTGTTGCTGTCCAGCAGTATCCCGTTTCCCACTGTGCCGGCGGCACTGCTCTGATCGGGCAATATGCCGATGACATTGCCTTCGATGCGCAGGCCGGTGAGAACCCCGGAACCTGAAATACCGTTACCCGAATTGGCGGTGGTTCCAAATATGCCGATGTTGCGGATGGTGGTGTCGTTCGCGCCCGCGGCGATGGTGAGCGCGTCGGCCGTGAGCCCGTTGGCCAGCGCCAGCTTCGGGCTTGCCACCTGGCTGAGGACGAGCGGATTCCAGTCCGCCCCCACCAGCCCGCCCGTTCCGACCGCGCCTCGAAGAAGCGCCGACGTTCCGTTGGCATTGTCATAGGCCCTGCCGTCGATGGTCGTTCGCGGCCCGCCGATCGCCGGCAATGGCGCGGTGGGAGCGACCTGCCACCAGTCGCTGCCATTCATGGCAAGCGCCGGCACGAAGCGCAGGACATTGGCGCCCGCATCGGGCTCGTCCCCGCCGCCGGAGGCCGCGGTGATCGCGTTGGCGTTGGCAATGAACTGGCGCACGGACCCCTGCCCGCTGTCGTTCACATTTGTCACGACATTGAAGGAGAAGCCGAAATCGACCCCGGTGACCGGGCTGCCCGCGTCCGTCACGACCCGGATCACATGCTCCTTGAAATTGAGCGCGGTGGTTCCGCTATCGGCCGTGGCGCCGCGCCTGCCGCCATAGCAGGCGCCATTGGCCGGATTGCCGGCCGCGCCGGAGGTGGCCGTGGCGTTCTGCTGGGTGTAACTGCCATTGGTGCTGACGCAAAGGGTCCCGTAGCCCGCGCCCCCCGCCGCGCCGGTGTTCCCGCTCCCCGCGCGCGCATAGGTCTGCTCACCAACAACGCCGGACGTCCCCGCCGCAGTCACCGTCGGCGCATCAACCGCGACATAGTAGGTGCCTGAAGTGGGGAGGCTGAGGGTATAGGCACCTGCAGCGTTCGTTGTAGCGGCTGCACCTACCTGTTGACCCGCGTTGTCGAAAAGCCGCACGGTAACACCAGAAATGCCGGCATTTCTGGTATCTCCAACCTGGCCGCCATCAAGCAGGTCCGCATCCACATCCTCGAATACCGTGCCGGAAAGAGTGGGTGGATTACAAATAGCGCTTTTGTCAGCATAAATGGCGAATATTCGAAATTGCCCGCAAGGACACGTGCTTGAGACACGCGTAGGATTTCCCAAACCGTAGTAATACAGGCCGCTTACACCACTATTCCAGCCCCTCACGGCGGCCGTGCGATGAAGACCCAAATAACCTGCTGTGCTAATGAATTTCGTGGGATCTTTTATTATGAACCATTTCCCTCCCACGCTATTTACCGTCACGTCCGGCCATGACAGCATTATGTCCATCCCGGATGAACGATATGTAGCTACGCGCGGGGAAATACTGTTAGGAGCAGCTGATACATCAAGATAAAATCCGACCAGAACTTTATTTTCTGGTATTATCGCTTCGCTTGAATTTATGACTTCCGTGTATTCTCCGCCGAATCCGTGCGTATCCGGCGTCGTATTCGGATCCCAGCCAATGAAGGTTGCTGAGTTTAAATTGGCCTGAACATTACGAAATTCAGCTTCCGTCACTTCTACAAGCGTATCGTTGCTGGCTGCCGCATAGTTCGACGCCGATGAACTCAGCAACGGTGATATATTGCTCGTGCATGAATTTTGAGCAACTGCCTCATTGGTAGAACATAAAAGAGGTATAAGTGCGCATAAAAATAAGATACGCAGCGAGCAAAAGAAGTTTCTTTCCGGGTAAGTTCGTCCTCGGCGCCGTAGGTCCATTGCGGTTGCAAGGCATCGAAGCATGCACCTGGATCGCATAGCTGTTGCTCTTTCACATTCATGTGGAATCGCCGAAAACGCTGCACGCTGGCGCTCCTAATGTGGGCGACGGCGCCTTACTCTGGCTAACTACGGGAACGGGCGATTCCGCCTGTTCAGGTGTCTTACCGCCATGGGTGGCTGTGAATATGCCGGCTGGTAAAGCACTCCTGTTCCAACTGCGCTGGCGCTAAGCGAACGCCGGGGGTGCTTGGCGTTCGCCCAAAAGACGTATGCTATTTGTAATACACGGGCGGCTCGGCTTCCGGACTGGAGACCGGTACGGCTATCCCGCGATCGAACAGGTTCCAGAGACTGTCGTCGAGCTTCATTGCGAGCCGCACATATGGTCCGGTCTGATAGATCTCGGAAACACCGGTCGCATCGACATTCGACCAGTTGTAGCCGGCTGCAACGAGCACGTTCCTGGCTGGAACGAAGCCGATCTCGCCGCCAACGCCCGTATAGTAACGATCATTGTAAACGTCGTAGAAGAGGGGCGCGTTCAACGCGAAGCGAACACGCAGATCGTCACGCACCGCGATGTCCTTTTCAAGCCCCATCTGAACTAGCAGAAGGAATGTCTGTGCCGAGACGTTTATGACATTGGCACGCTGATATTGGCCAGCCTGCTTGGCGGTAAGACGAGTGTCGGAATCGATCGCCACCGAGCTGGCTGCCGCCCAATAGGCGGTGGTCTTGGCCGTTTCATCCGTCAGGTTTCGGTCAAATCTCAGACCACCAACAAAGAGGGCATCCAGGCTCTCGGCCTCGGGCCGGAGAGCGAGCCCGGCGCGCAGATGGTCCCGCAACCGGCGATCACGATCGCCGCCATTCCAAGCAAAGCGGTTCTCCAATCCGAATGTCCAATCCTCAATGCGCCGGCTCCAAGATTGCTGGCTGTAGAATGTGCGGCCGCCGCCGTGGTCGAACGTGGCCTCGGCGCCGACGCTGAATTTACCCGTTCCTCCATCCAAGAGCTCAAGGTACCCTGCCGACACGGACGTCCGAGCCGAAGCGTCATTCTTAACGTCGGGGAACAACAAACTTCCCCGAAGACCATTGAACGCATATGGCTGGAAGTGCTCGATCATGGCATAGATTTGCCTGCTGTCCGTCCATTTCCAATCACCCTTAACGCCCCCGGCCAGCCCGGTCTGATCACCGCTGCGGGCTTCCGTGAAGGATGAGATACCGTCGGTCACACGATATTCGATGCCCGCCTTTGCAGTCGTTTTGATCTCGTTGCTGGCATCGGAGAAATCCAGGAAATCAGAGCCGCTCGTGGCCCAGTTGGCGCTTGAATAGGCCCTGATCCGCTCCGTTACCGGGTGGGAAGCTTCAATCATCCCCCGCAGATGCTTCAGATCCGGAACCTCACCCTCGATCTCTGCCTTGATGGTGAACCCCTTCAGAGCCGCGGGGCGCCATTCCGCTCCGAGCACCGCCGAAGGCGAGAAACGCCTTTCCGTGCTTCCACTCTCTGAAATCTGCTGCACGACACGCACCCCTCCCCGAAGCCGCATTTCATTGCTGACGTCCTGGCTTACGAGCAGCTCCCCGCCCCAACGATGCTTGTCCGTCGACAACTGACGGTCGTAAAGGACCGAGGTCCTGAGGCCGAGCCCGGATCCGATATTCCATTCTGCCTCGATCCCGGCCTGGTCGCGGGCCGAGGTGGACGAAGAGGAGCCCTCAATGAAATTCTCTCCCACGCGGGTAGCCCGGGCCCTCAGGGTAACGAGGTCATTTTTTACCTCATATCCGACACGGCCCGCATAGCCCTTCTTGTCCTCGCGATCGATGCTCTGGGCCACCTCGACTTCAGCTTTGCCATATTTGCCGAAGTCCGCGGCCGCATAGGCCGCGCGCATTGTCCGCCGGTCATTATATTGCTCGTCGGCGTCGGAATGAATTTCCCGGTAGCCGACGCTCATCCGATCATTGATGCGAAACTGCACCTCGCCGGCATAGACCCAGTAAGGATCGCCACCATCTTTCACCTCGTATGTTACCCGGATGAAGTTCGGGTTTCCCTGCTCGTCGCTCGCGGGGACAGGCGATGTGAAAAGGATGGAATTATTGAAGTAGTCGAGCAGATATTCCGTATATCGCTGCAGAACCGTCGTCTTGAGTATCACGGTCGGCTGGCGGCGGTCGCGCGTGATGATTTCCACGCGCTCGGAGCCTTCAACATATCCGGTAAGGTCGAAATCATAGGGGCCGGATATGCCGTCGGCGCGAAACTCCCTGATGACCCGCTCCTGGTTCGTGCGGCCAACAAAGAGGTTGATCACAACAGGCCCTTGCTCAATATGGGCATGGCCGCCAGTCATGACGCGGGAATAGGAGCCAAGCTGGATTTGGCTTGCCTGCGCGGCGATGCTCACATCGCCATAAAGAATGTAGTTGAGACCCTTCTCCACCTTCACAAACAGATCGGTCTTTGACTGGGCGTCGAAGCCGCGTTCGGACCGATCACCATAGACCGGATAATATCTTTCCGGGTCGATGTCGCGGAACAGCCGCTCTTCGGCACTGCGGTTGCTGTCGTAGCGCAGGGTAAGGAGAGCGTCGCCTTTAATCTTTCCCTTCAGGTAAAGCGCCCCTCTCGCGCCAGCTGCCGTTTTGTCAAAATTATCGAGATCGATAGTCTCGATTTTCTCGCCGTTCAGGCGGACAACGCCTTCCATCACGCCGACGATCACGCGCTCGCCATCATCCGGCAGCAGCTTTATCTCCGCCTCGAAACGGCCGAGACCGCTGGAGACTGAAATTGTATGGGTGCCGGAAAGCGATGGCGGAAAATAGTCAAGGAGTATCTGTCCTCGGTCAATGAAAGCCTGTATGCCGGGTTCAGAAAGGCGTGCGTCATCAACTCCCCACCTGCCGTTCCCGTTCACATCGAGCGTTACATCCATGGATGCGAAAGTGGGCAGTCCATCTGCGTCCACAACACGGATCAGAACCGGAACTGGTGAAGCAGGGTCGGCTGTGGCAACCGGTGGCGTAACAATCTCCAAACGCGCCGGTTTACCGGGCGCCAATATCTCTATCTCCTCCCGCTGCCGGACATTGCCAAAGGCATCCGATGCGGTAAGCTCCAATCTGTTGCGTCCGCCCTGCAGCGCCACGGCTACATATTCGATCGCTTGAACGCCACCATCCTCATAGATCACGTGCTGCCCGATCTGGGTCTCTGGCACCGGGGCACCGTTGATATTGAGGTCAATCTTCTCCCCAAAAGCTCCCTTCACGCGGATGGAGACAACCTGATCGTCAATTAGATCGTCAGAGCTCAGATCAAGAAATGCAAGTTCTGGCGTTAATCGGCGGACTTCCTCCTCAAGATTGCGGGTTCGCTCGAGGGAAACAGTCTCTGTCTCGACGTCGAGGCTTTCAGTGGCCTGGTCCCCTTTGAACTGTATAATTTCGGTCTGCGTCGAGCGCGTGGCTTCTGTCGAATTCGCGAGAGTCCCCTTATCGTAATCGACCCAGGCGGTGCCCCCCATGGATGGCCTCATCGAGGATGTGGCCGTCGAATTGCTAATTCTTTCCACATACTTGGTCGCGCGCTCAGTTAGATCCTCTACGACCGCAAGCGGATCGACCCCGGGCTTGGGAACGAGAGCAAAATATTCACTGGCGACTTCCCCAGGCATGAGCCGGATCAGGCGGCTATACGGGCTCATTGCATCACGGGTGGAGGTCGATTTCAGTTCCAAGCTTTCCGGGATGGTTCGGCCCGAAATGCCCACCACATGGCTTCGGGGAGAGAGGCCGGGCATGGAATACTTGCCTTCAATGTCCGTGACTACGCTAGCGCCATTTTCGAAGAAGATCTTAACGCCGGGAATTCCAGGCTCCACCCGTTCCGTTCCCTCGACGTCGATATAGGTGTCCTGAAGTCCGCTGCCGTTATAGTCTACATACACCTTGCCCAGGATGACCCCGTCGTCGCCGAAAACGCCTCCATCTCTTATGATTGAGACCACCGCGCGGGCTTCGTTTGAACGAATGGACCTTTGATAGCCGCCTTCTGCGTAGGCTATGTTGGTGAGCTTCCCATTCGCCAAGGGGTCGACAGAGACCATGTAGGTGAGTTCGAGTGTGGCAAAGCGGCCGATCTCGTTTACCGAAAAGACCAATTGCCGATTGTTCCTCGACGTGGGAACCTCCTGGCCATTGAAACGGGCAGTGCCCTCAAGAAAGGTTAGTCCTTCCGGCAGTTCATCGATTATGAACAGATTGCTCAGCGTCTGTTCCGCACGGCTCGACAGCCGAAGCTTGTAGGTGAGAATGTCACCGGGAGCGGCTTCGCGCTGATCGATGCTCTTTTCCAACTTCAGCATTCCCGCGGTCTGCGGATCGAGCGGGATGTCCACGCCGTCGAAAGGCGGGGGCGAGACTCCGAATGGCTGCCCGTATGATGCCAACGGGTCCACATTGCGATTCCAGCCCAGAAATATTTTTCGTGCGGAAGGAAAGGTCATCCCGGCCGGCGGCTGAACCGTTATCTGATATGTTCCGGCGGTCGTGACCTTGCTGAAGGTATAAAACCCATCCGCGTCCGTCACAACTTGGTCGACCAGCTGGCCTGAACTGTTATGAATCAAGACCGGGACATTGGGAATTCCAGCATTGGTAATCGAATGGAAAACCACACCGCCTGGATTGATGCGCAAGGTTGCAGTTGCGGTTCTTCCCTGGCAAGTGGCCGTGGCCTGCGCCAACGTGTTCTTGTTTCCGGAAAGCACTCCATCCCCCTGAACAGGAGGCAGGATGCGCTGAACGGGAACGAGGGCGGTGAGGAAAATGCCGGTGTTCGGTCCAGTTTCCGTAGCGGTAAAGGTTTCGAGATCACCTTCAGGAGTCGTCATTACGTTTATCTGCACTGTCTCAACGGCCGCTGACATGTTGCAGGCTGCGTCGTCAAAGCGCAGGCGAACCTCAGTATCCAGGCGCGTGCTCGTGATCACCTCTCCGCCAGAGTTGAGGAAAGAGAGGGTCGGACCATTGCCGCCTTCCACGAGCGTGCGCAGCAGATTTGAGGGCAGTTCCTTGAGACCGTCGGGCGTGAATTGCCAGGTGTAGCCCCGGTTCGAGATGAAGCTGCCGCCCGTCGCATTGTCGGCTACCTTTACCTCGAACTCGAGCGTGTTGGTGTCCAGAGGATAATCTCCGGACCAGAAGAACGCGATTGCGTCGACCGTCGCGAGGTCCTGGGGCGCAGTGGATGTATAGCTGTGTTTGGGCTGCCCGCTGATGTGGTAGAGCGCTTGAAAGCTGTTATGCGATACGAAAGCAGAGAACTGTGTGTTAAGAGGCATCTCATCGCGCACGAGGATGCCCGATGCCTGAGCGGCATCGATGATGACGGCCTCGCCGTCGATCGAGCTGTAGGCAGGCATCGCTACGATACCGCGGTTGCTGAGGCGAAGCCTGTAGCGCAACAATCCCCCAGGCTTGACCTGATCCAAGTTCGCCGCTTTCTCGAGGGAAAGCCCGGTTTTTGAAATGATGGCGGTTCCTGTCGCGGAACTCACGGCAGGATCGTCTTGGGCGGTAAGCTCAAGCTCGGACCTTGCTCCTTCGGCAACAGCGGCGGGACTGCGGAAAGTAACGATAATGGAGGCTTCGGCATCGACGGGAAGCTTAATGTTTCCGCCGGATGAGAGGGCTTGATCGTTGGGGCCGGCGGAACCATCGGAGTTCGTATCTATCACCATGCTTACGTTCTCGAGGTCGAAATCGTCACCGAGGACCTGGTCCAGAGTTATAACTGGATTGATCTCGATATTGCCGGTGTTTCGTACGTGAAATACGAACTGATCGTACATGCTTGGAGCAAGGTAAACCGTCTGAGCAGGAAAAACATGAACGGCTTTGACAGCATTGACCTCCGTATAGACGGTGTTGGTAAACACCACTTCCTGCATGCCGCCGTTTTGAGGATTTATGAACTGGACCGTCGCTGTACTCTCGATATACGCGCCAGCGGGAGCGGGAGCGGCGGCCGCGTCCGATGCGGCCATCGAGGCCAAGGCCACGAAGCCAGCGAAGACCCGGCCCAGCATTCGGCACATTCCCGTCATGTCGATCTCCATCGAAAGCTTCTCTCCTCAAGGGTCATCCTGCTCGGGCTATCGCGGAAGAACGCGCACAGCAGCGCGCGGAGAGACCTAGTGTGATTGCTTGTTCCCAAATGCGGGCGGGAAGCTTCTCCCCGCCCGCAAACTCGGTACCGCTTATTGGTCGATCTTGACGGTGAACGTCAGGACCGCATTTGAATTTCCGTTCAGTGTACCGACATTGGCAATTATGTTGCCCGTAGCTCCTATTGCGGGCTGCGCAGCGATCTGGCCCGGAGTGACCTGGGCCGCCGTGGAGAGCGTCGTATACAGCGGAACCTTGTCGTCAATCGTGACCTGGTTCACGAGGTTTCCGCCGTTATTGTTGACAGTTACCCTATACTGGATGCAGTCGCCGGGGTCACCCTGGAGCTTGCCCATCGTAAACGGCACGTCAACCGTCCCGTTGCAACCCCTGTCAAGTGCCTGCTCCTTGATCGGAACGATCGGTGAATCGACCACCGTCAAGGCCTCGTCCGCCCTGTTATTGCTGGGCTGAACGTCTTGAATAATGTTACCGCTCATGTCTTCAAGGCTTACGTTGACATAGACGGTTCCGATCTCGGTGGTCGTGGGAAGTGCGCCGGGCGGAGGTGTAACCCGACCGAACAGGATGATCGACTCTCCCGGGTCAAAAAATTCAGTAAGGCCACGAGCTGGATCAATCTGCTTCAGGGGTGAATTCGCTGGAAGCCGGTTCCAGATGTCACGTACGCCCGTGATTGGCTGTGCGCTCAATTCAGCCGTATCCAGGATGCCATTGCCGTTGAGGTCCGCATAAAGTGCCTCATCAAAGGTCGGGAATGGCGGATCATAGCTAATTGTACTGTCGACAACGGTGACATTGCCCAAGTTGGACATGACGTGACTGAAGACCCATGCCATTCCAGGAGCTGTGGCCCCAGGCTGATCTTGCTTGATCGCAAGATTTCCAACCCTATTGACCGTGACTGCGTCGAGCTTCATGTCCATAAGGGCAGGATTTCTCACGCCTTGTACTCGGAAGTAGAAATTGACAGTTCCAGGTCTCGCGGATTGAGGAACTGTGACTTCTGCAATGAAGTCTCTGGAGGAGTTGGGGCCTATCAGACCGGTGTTCCCGTTACTCAGGGGATTCCTACTGGCGTCAAGAAGACGAACGGTATAGCCAAGAGGAGTGCTTCCAGGCACAAATGGAGCGTTGGTCGCGCTGAACGAGAGCTGGAAACTATCGGACAATAGGCTTTCGTTTTGCACCACGAGCGGGAATTCAACTTTAGCGCCGGGATCTGCATTGATATTGAGCCACGGGCTTCCATCAGGCCTGGTCGTATTGCTGCCATCGGCGATGAGATTGGTGCCATCCCTGTTCAAGAGGTCGACCCTCGAAGCAAGCACATCGCCGCGAATTACAATCCATGAACTGTTGGTGAGGTCGGGTCTGTTCGGATCAGGATTTTCCGCGTCAGTGAATCTCGAGGTTGCCGTTACCCGGCCGACCCAAGGATCTGCGCCGGCCGCACGCGTATAGCCAGCCGGGAGATAGATGAAGACCCGCAGCTTTATGGTTTGGTTGGCGGGGACAAGAACGTCCGGTTGGCCGCTATTGTCGTCGTCGTAGAGATTGTAGTCGGCGAATACGATCCGCGTCCCTGGCGGCAGAGGCTGATGCGGCTGTGTTGCGCTGGGATTGGGGTATCGCGGTCCTCCGTCCAGGGAAGAGGTAAGATTAAAAAGCTGATCGGTACTGGAGGTGTTTGTGAGAACGAACTCTTGTACCAGAAGAGCGCCTTCAGCAATGGCGGTCAGTTGTACAACCTGGTCGTTCGTGTGGTTCGTCTCTTCATCGGTGGCCGACGCATCATTACCGCTCAGATTGTTATCCGGCAGGTCTTGTGTGTGTGCGACCGCGGGATTTGGAGAGCTGTCAGCCAAGACCACGCTGACTGTATCGACAGCGTTGATCGGGATAAGCACCTCGTTCGACTCTACCGGATCTGGATGTCCATCGAAGACTGCCTCAGCCTGGTTGGTCAATGTTGCGCTGGCGACATTCAGCGCAACGACCACTTCGAATTCGAAGAAGCCGCTTGTCTGGGCGCGAACGGTGTTTAGCAGCGCACTTACCTGGCTGTTCTGAGTGGCGTAATTGTACGTGAGCGTTACACCGTTGCTGGGTGGCGTTGTGGAGTTTTCCGTAAGGGCAACCGTGCCGTTCCACATGCCAGTGCCGGTTTGATATATCAGCCCGGGCACCAAGCTGTCGGTGATATTGACATTTTGTGCGTCTGCGCCTGTGGCCCCCGTATTTCTATATGCTATCCTGAAGCGCAGCCTGTCGCCAGGCACGACATCGCCGCCATTGATGTCCACGTAACTTTTTACAAGCGATAGAACCGGCCCGTTTGTGGGATTGATGACATCGGTGGTATCATCTCTCGGCGTGATCGGCGGACCAGCATTGTAGTTGGAAGCATTTGTGTTGGTTGCCACCGCCGAAATTTGAAAGCTCTCCGGCGTCCCAACAACGGCGGAACTCATCAGTCCCGCTACCACAGAAATACAGAAGGATTTGTCCGGCAGCAGCTCCGGGGTTTTGAATGGAGCGACCAGTGCTGTTGTGCTGGGCAGGCCAGTTGCGCAATCGGCCTGATAAATAGTAACCGGGTTGACGACGTTTGCCGTGTATTGGCTTACGACTATGTCGAATGCTTCGGGACCGTTTCCTTTGTTCGTTATGACATGGAAAAAGCCGGGAGCCAAAGTGCCGGGAATAGCGTCCACCGGCGCGGCATCGCTGATGGTGACACCCGATACGGTATTGACGATCGTCTGCACGAGATTTGACTCTGCGCTTAACTGTGTACCGTCGACCTCGAATGAGACGTGCGCCTTATTGCCGATTGCAAATCCTGCGGGCGGCATTGCCGCCAGGGCGGGCGATGCGAGCGCGGCCACCCCCAGCGCCGCACCCGCCAGATAGCCGGAAATCCGGGCGATCCCTCGCCCATTTCCACCCATCTGGGTTCTGTTGAAGAAATTGGACTTATTGGGCATGGCGAATCACCTTTCACCTCCTTTTGATTGAACCCGGGAGGATCAAGAGGCTTTTCACCAGTTATGCACAAATTAGTCTGTAAGATTAACTTTTTATTAACCATAATTAATTTGCATTAATAAACACTATTGTACATACCCTAAGTAGGGTCAACCGATAATTTCGAATTATACAATAGTGTAACTCTCGCTTTTAAAAATCCCCTCTTTTTTGTGTTGGGTAGTTTCGAGACCGGAGAATTCATTTTTGCCTCGTCTGAGCATATGATTTCACGGCATGATCTATCTACACTCGAACGCAAGGCGCATTTTCTTGGAGCTGGCGAGGCAATGAAACTGGGATAAATTTCGCAAGCACCGCATCCAGGTGCACCAGTTGACGGACGGAATGAAGATGAGCGAGATCAGGGCGGGGATATTATGGCCTTTGGCAGCAATCCTCATGATCTTTGCTATCTCCTCCGGCCAGGCCGAGCCCTCTGCAAAGAACGACCTTGAGAAGGTTTGCAGGCTGATCGAAGAGCACAGCGCGAAACACGGCCTGTCACCCCACTTTCTCGCACGCCTTCTGTGGAAGGAGAGCCGGTTCGATCCAAACGCGGTGAGCCCCAAGGGTGCCGAGGGGGTGGCACAGTTCATGCCGGCTACCGCTTCCCTTCGCGGGCTGACAGATGCTTTCGACGTCGCGCAGGCCGTCCCGGCCTCCGCCGCCTACCTTTCGGAACTGCGGCAAAGATTTGGCAATCTCGGTTTGGCAGCGGCCGCCTACAACGCCGGGGAAGCGCGTGTGACCCGATGGCTCTCGAAAGGCGGGTTCCTGCCGCTCGAGACCGAAAACTACGTAAGGGATATTCTGGGCGAACCGGTCGACGAGTTTGTGAACCGGAACCGGGAAGTCGCGATTCCGCCTCTCGAACCCGACAAAAGCTTCGATGACGCATGCCGGCAGCTACCCGCAACCGCCTCGGCGACTGTCGCGATGGTGAGCGTTCACACCAAGCCTTGGGGCGTCCAGGTGGCCGGCCATTTTCGTCGCAGCGTGGCCGCCCGAAAGTGGGAGAGCCTGCGCAAGCGCGTGGGAGTCGTCATTCCGAACGAAGAGCCGGTGGTTTCCCGCATGCGTTCGCCGCGAAGCCGCAGCGGCATATATGCGGTGCGGTTCGGCGCGGAAACCCGGGCGCAGGCGGAACAGATGTGCCGCAAACTGAAAAGCGCCGGCACGAGCTGCATCGTGCTGCGCAATGGCTGAGCAATACCCTCTCGGAAGGGGTTGCATGCACCGGACAAACAGGCTAATGAGCGCCGCATTCCTTGGCGATAACCGTGAGGTTGGCTTTCCGCCCCGGGGCGGAATGCAAGAATTCGGGATCGCCTGGTTGGGTGATTAGCTCAGTTGGTAGAGCAGCTGACTCTTAATCAGCGGGTCACAGGTTCGAGCCCTGTATCACCCACCAATTATTCCAGGAAAAGGACGTTGAAAGCGCTGGCTTTGCCAGCACCTGAAACACGCCGAGCTCGCCAACAGCCAGCTTCGGATCGGATTGCGACCCGTTGGTATCCTTCGTTAAAACGTCATCGCGGTTTAGACGAGGTGCTGGTAGAGGTCGATCAGCATCCGCATTGAGGTCAGCGCGAGAAACACTGCGAAAGAATAGCTCAATACCGCCTTGGGAATCGCATGGGCGGCTTTTGCACCCAGCGGCGCGACACCCATGGTCAGGGGGATCAGGGCGCCCAGCGCCACAAGATTGACAAAGCCGAGCGAGCCTGCAGGAAGTCCGTCGGCATTCCAGCCGGCGATCATATAACCGATTGCGCCGGGGATTGCGATGATGAACCCGACCGCGGCGGCGGTGCCGACCGCCTTGCGGATATCGCAGCCGAAGGCTGTCTGGATCGGTACGCTCAAAGTACCGCCGCCAATACCCATCATTGCCGAGATGGCGCCGACGACAAAGCCGCAGAATGCCTTGACGAAACGGTTCGGGAAATCATCAGCCAGCGCCTCGCTCTTGGCGCGCAGCGTCATGTTGACTGCCACCAGCAGCGCCACGATGGCGAATACGGCCGTCAGCACGATGCCTGAAACATAGGCCGCAAGCGCGGTTCCCGCGACCACGCCTATGAATACCGGCACCGCCCAACTTTTCAGCAGCGCAAAGTCGATGGAGCCCTTGCGATAGTGTGCGCCTGCCGAAGACAGCGAGGTAAACAGGATTGTGGCAAGCGAGGTTGCCACCGCAATCTTCATGCGGATCGACTCGTCAACGTTCAACCCGCCCAGCACTAAATAGAGTACCGGTACGATGACAATGCCGCCGCCGACGCCGAGCAGGCCGGCAATGAAGCCGCCCAGCACGCCCGCAAAGATCATGGCTGCAGCGAAGAGCGCGTAATCGGTCATCATATCGGAAGGCATGCTAAATATCCTGGTGAAGGCGTTTCGTGCCGGGTATGGCGGAAAGCAGCGTCCGCGTGTACTCGTGTTGCGGATTTGCAAATAGCTTGACGGTAGGCGCGATTTCGACGATCCTGCCGCGCCGCATCACCGCGAGGCGGTCGCAAACCTGCGCTGCGACATGCAGATCGTGCGTAATGAACAGCATGGCGAAGTTCAGGCGGGCCTTAAGTTCCGCAAGCTGCTGCAGCACCTGCGCCTGAACCGTGACGTCGAGAGCGGAAACGGCTTCGTCCGCAATCAACACGTCCGGGTCGAGTGCCAGTGCACGGGCTATGCCGATACGTTGGCGCTGGCCGCCGGAAAATTCATGCGGCAGGCGATCGACGGCATCCGGCAGAAGCCCGACCATTTCCATCAATTCACGCGCGCGTTTCAGCGCATCGCGTCGCGAGACGCCGCGCGCGATCGGGCCATCTGCTATGGAGAGCCCCACAGGCCGACGCGGGTTCAGGGATGCGAACGGGTCCTGGAACACCATCTGAATGCGGCTTCGGCCCTTGCGCAGCTCCTCGCCCTTCATGTCGGACAAGGAGGCGCCGTCGAGCATGATGCTGCCGCTGTCCGGCTCGTTAATGCGCGTCACCAGCTTGGCAATGCTGGACTTGCCCGATCCGGACTCGCCAACGAGACCCAGCGTCTCGCCGCGGGCAATGGAAAAACTTACGCCGTCGACGGCGACCACTTCGCGGATCGGTCCCATCATGCCGGCGCGGGAGCGATAGGTCTTGTGCAGGTCCGTCACCTGCAGGACAGGCTGTTCGGCCTCGTGGCTGCCACCGCTCCGAGGAGTTCCGGTCGGCACGGCTGCAAGCAATGCCTTGGTGTAGTCGTGCTGCGGCGAGCGCAGCACCTCGTCGACGCTGCCCTGTTCGACGACCACGCCCTGTTTTAGCACCAGCACGCGGTCGGCAATGTCGGCCACCACGCCGAAATCGTGGGTTATGAACATGACGGCAGTTCCGCGCCGCTGCTGGATCTCGCGGATCAGCTTCAGTACCTGCGCCTGTGTGGTCACATCCAGCGCCGTGGTCGGTTCATCGGCTATGATGAGGTCCGGCTCCAGCGCAAGCGCCATGGCGATCATTGCTCGCTGGCGCTGGCCGCCGGAAAGCTGATGCGGGTAGGCATTCAATAATTTCTCGGGGTCCGGCAGGCGTACTTCCTTAGCCAGTTCAAGCGCGCGGGCGCGCCGCTCGGCGGGTGTGAGCAGGTCGTGGGCTTCGAAAACCTCGGCGATTTGCTCGCCGACCCGCATTGAGGGGTTGAGTGCGGTCATCGGCTCCTGAAAGATCATCGAGATGCGTGCGCCGCGTATCTCGCGCAACTGTGCCTGACTTGCGGTCAGAAGGTCGATGTCGCCATAGAGGGCGCGCCCGCTCTCGATCCGGATCGCCTTCGACAGAAGCCCCATCAGGGCCTGCGCACACAGCGATTTTCCGGAACCTGACTCGCCGACAACGCAGACGATTTCGTTTGCGTTGAGATCGAGGTTCATCTCCTTCAGCGCGAATTCGCGGTCGGCCCCAACGGGCAATCTGAGGCTCAGATTCCGGATCGATACGACTGTACGCTTGTCCATGGTCAATAACCCAGTGCCACCCCGTCTTTGCGGTGGTCCGATGCGCCCCACAGAATGCCGCGCTCGCGGTCGATCCAGATCGCCTGGCAGCCGCCAAGTGGTTCGTCCGCCCAGCGCGTCTTGTGGCCCCGCCTTTCCAGTTCGGCCCGGACGTCCGCCGAAATGGTCACCTCGAGGAAGATGGCGCCATCGGTAAAGAACGAGCGCGGCTGGTCGCTTGCCATCTGCACGTCAAGGCCGTGGTCAACGATCTGCGACAGGATGTGTACGTGGCCCACCGCCTGATACTGCCCGCCCATCACGCCGTAAGACATGATAGGCTTTCCGTCACGCAGCACCATCGCCGGGATGATGGTATGAAACGGCAGCTTGCCGGGGCCGATAGCGTTCGGGTGTCCCCGCTTCAGTGAGAAGCCCGCGCCGCGATTTTGCAGCAGCACGCCGGCCTCCGGCGCATAGATGCCGCTGCCGAAGGCAAAAAAGAGCGAGTTGATCAACGAGATGGCGTTGCCGTCGGCGTCGACCACCGTCACGTAAACCGTATCGCGGTGAAGGGGGATGTCGAAATCTTCGACGGCGCTCGCCTTCGTCATGTCGATCTTGTTGCGCAAAGAGGCAATGAAGGCGTCGGACAGCAGTTCCTCGACGGAGTGCCGCATATGCTCGGGGTCGGCGACATATATGTCGCGCAGGCGATAGGCCGCTTTGGTTGCTTCCGCGAACAGGTGAATGCGATCGGCTTCCGAGAGATCCGGCGCGGCGAGATCGAAGCCGTCGAGAATGCGCGCGATCACAAGCGCCGCCAGGCCCTGTCCGTTCGGTGGGCACTCAACGAGGTCGTAGCCACGATAGGATGCGGAGATCGGCGCGGTTTCGAACGCCGCGTAGGATGCGAAATCCTCCAGCCTATGAAGACCGCCGAGGCTTTGCAGCATCGACACCATGTCCTGCGCGACCTCGCCTTCGTAAAATGCCTTGCGGCCTTCCCTGGCGATACGTTTCAGGGTTTCCCCCAGGGCCGGATTGTTCAGGCGGTCACCGACGGCGGGCGCCTTGTTGCCAGGCAAATACTGTTTAACCGACGCCGGGTATGGCCGCAGGCGGTCGGCATATCGCGCCCAATCGTGAGCGACCCGCGGCATGACGACGAAGCCGTCGCGGGTGGCATCGATCGCGGGCTGGAGGATCGCCTCAAGCCCAAGCTTGCCGTATCGTTCGCTGAGCTTGCACCAGGCATCGACCGCGCCGGGGACGGTGACGGCGTGAACCGAACCGTCCGGAATCTTGTCTAGGCCGAGGCCTTCGAAATGGTCCAGTGTTGCGGCTGCAGGCGCTCGGCCGGAACCGTTGATGGCGATGGGCGCCTTCCCGGCTGCGGCGTAGAGCGCGAAACAGTCGCCGCCGATACCGGTCATGTGCGGATCGATCACACCCTGAAGCGCAACAGCGGCAATTGCCGCATCGACAGCGTTGCCGCCAGCTTCAAGGATTTTCAGGCCTGCCATGGTCGCCTGCGGGTGCGACGTGGCGATCATCGCCTTTCCGGCCAGCGCGACCGATTTGCCAGGTCGCATGAAATCCCGCTCGATGATGGTGTCGCTGATCATGATGGCTCCTCGAGTTGAGCAGCGGCTGCGCTGTCGCAGATTACCGTTACATGGTTGTGGAGTTGCAGGTAGGATGCCGGACAGTCGGAACCGACCGGACCTTGGAACGCCCGCCTGAGAATGTCCGCCTTTCCGCTTCCTGTAGCAAGCAGAACGATCCGCTCGGCCTCCAGAATAGTCGCGATTCCCATTGTCACGGCCTGCTCCGGGACCGGCGTTCCAGCCGGGAAGTCGCCGGCATTTGCCATGCGGGTGGAGACCGACAGGGTCACGACACGGGTGCGGCTCCCCCTGTCGGCGCCGGGTTCATTGAACCCGATATGGCCGTTGCGGCCGATGCCCAGCAGTTGCAGGCCGATGCCGCCGCTGTCGCGGATGCGTGCGTCGAAAGCCTCCGGATGGGTCTGGTCGGGAAAATGGAAGCGCCCTTTTGCCATGTCGACATGGTCGAAAAGATTGAGCCGCATATAGCTGACGAAACTCGACGGATCGTCGGATGCAAGGCCGCAATATTCATCGAGGTTGAAGCTGGTGCTTTGGGCGAATGACAGCTCGCCTTCCCTATGCCACTGGCGAAGCCAAGCATAGACAGGCAGCATCGTCCGCCCCGTCGCCAGCCCCAGAACTGAATTGGCAGTTTGCGTGATATGGCGCCGCAGCACCGCTGCCGCTGCTCGTTCGGCCTGCGCGGCGGTATTGAAGCGGATGATCTCCACGGCGCTGGTATTTTCAGCCTTGGCAAGCAATTGCGCTGTCATGGCCGCCCCACTTTCGACGGTTCCGTGGTCAGCAGCATCGCGCGCAGCAGGTCGCGGCTCTGGCTGATCGTACCCAGCAGACCAGCGCGACGGCCCAGCGTGCTAACGACGCATTCCGGTGGTGTCGGCGTGCAGAGCGGAATGAAATGCCGGACGCGCTCGACCAGTTCCTCGCGTGCGCCGATGCTGCCGCCCATGACGATCCGCTGCGGGTCGAGAATGGCGCAGATCGCCACGATGCCGACGGCAATCTGGCGCGCCACTTCGGTCAGTGTCGCGCTGGCGATCTGGTCGCCGCTGCCAATGGCATCGAAAATGTCGCGAACGGTCAGCCCGGCGGCGCCGCCAGCGCCCTCATAGCGATCGCGAATGGCGATGCTGCCGACGCTGCGCTCCAGCGTCCCCGCATGGAAGTTGCGTGCGTCGAACGGGTCGCCGCCAATTGGCAGCGTGGAGATTTCACCGGCAGCACCGCGTGACCCGGAAAGCACGCGGCCTTCATTGATGATGCCCATGCCGATGCCGGTGCCGAGCGCAATGAACACAAAACAGGGGATGTTTCGCCCTTCCCCACGCCACATTTCGCCTTTCGCCGCCATGTTGACGTCGTTGTCGACGCGTACCGGAAATCCGAGCCGCCGCTGAAGATCGTCCTCGATCGCATAGCCGTTCATTCCGGCGATATTGGGCACCATGAACAGTTCCCGTCGGGCCGGGTCGAATGCACCCGGAATTCCGACGCTGCCGGCCGCAATGCGCTCCACAGGCTGGCCCGCCTGTGCCGCCAGCGCCCGGCAGCACTCGAGGATCTGCGCGCCGAAAGCTTCTGCGCCCCCCTGTGTCGTCGGCTCTTCCATTTCGGCAAGAACGTTCCCATTCGCGTCCGCAAGCGCGGCGTGAATCTTGGTGCCACCGACATCGGCGCCGAACAGCAGTGCCCGGTTCGGCGACAGTTCATAAACGGCCGCGCTGCGGCCGACAGTGCCGGACGTTCGTCCGACGACTTCAATCCAGCCATCTTCCTCAAGATCACGGAACACGTCCGACATCGTCTGCTTGGACAAGCCCGAGAGTCGGGCAAGCTCTGCACGCGACACCTGTTCATTGTCCATCACGGCGAGGATGACCGCACTCTGGATCTGTTTCCGCGAGGAGAAGTTCTGCGAAGTGAAATTCATGTCAGCCAAAAAAATTAGTCCGTCTACTGGACAAACTATCTGTTCGTCGCGATTCGTCAATCGTGTTTTGCTCGTGAGTGTGATGATCTCAAGATTTTTGCCCGAACATTCGTCCATCATCTTTACAAATTGACCCGGCTATGGTTCGCTAATGGGCGGTTGGTTCCAAAACATAAAGGGGAATTGCAATGAGAACTGGGCGCAAGCTTTCCATCGCCGCGATGGTCATGATGGTCGCCATGTCTTCTGCCAGCGCGGCAAGCCTGAAGGTCGGCCTGCAAGATGATCCCGACGCACTCGATCCGGCACTGGGGGGCACCTATGCCGGACGTATCGTGTTCGAGGCGCTGTGCGACAAGCTCGTCGACATTGACGGCGATCTCAATATCGTCCCCAAGCTTGCGACCGAATGGAGCTGGAACGACGCCAGCACCGAACTGACGCTCAAGCTGCGCGAAGGCGTTGTCTATCATGACGGTACCGCCTTCGATGCGGAGTCGGTGAAGGCGAACATCGAGCGCATGCAGACGCTGGCCGAATCCAAGCGCAAGAGCGAACTCTCCCCTATCAAGGAAGTCGAAGTCGTTGACACGCACACGGTCATCTTCAAGCTTGAGTCGCCGTTTGCGCCGCTTCTCTCGGTCCTCACCGACCGCGCCGGCATGATGGTGTCGCCCGCTGCGGCTGAAGCCGCCGGCGACAATTTCGCCACCGCGCCCGTCTGCTCGGGACCGTTCAAGTTCGTCGACCGCAAGGCGCGCGATTCCATCTCGCTGGAAAAATTCGCTGATTACTGGAATGCAGACGCAATCGGCTATGACAGCATCGAGTATCTGATCCTGCCGGATTCGACTGTCCGTCTGTCCCGCCTGCAGGCAGGTGACCTCGATATTGCCGAGCGCATTGCGCCGACCGACATCCAGACCGTCAAGGGCGACAGCCGTCTGGCGCTTCACGAGTCGCAGGGTCTCGGCGTCTCGCATCTGTTCATCAACGTCCGCGAGGATTCCGGGAGCGCCCTCGCCCAGCATCCGGAACTGCGTCAGGCGCTTGAGCTTGCGCTGGACCGCGCCGCCATCAATCAGGTTGCGTTCAACGGTGCCTTCACCGCCGACAATCAGATGCTGACGCCCCTGAGCGTGTTCCACAGCAAGGACCACCCAATGCCCGCTCGTGATATCGAGAAGGCGAAGGAACTCATCGCCAGTACCGGCGTCGAAGCGCCTGCCCTCGAGATCACCTATGAGAACTCGCTGACTGATGGTCGTGTTGCGCAGATTATCCAGGCGATGGCTGGCGAGGCAGGTTTCAAGGTGGAACTGCTGCCGCTTGAAACCTCCACAGCGATCGAGCGCTACCTCGCAGGCAACTTCCAGCTCTACATCGGCAACTGGAGCGGCCGCACCGATCCGGATGCGACGCTCAACACCTTCTTCGGCTCTGCCGGCAGCCAGAACCTGAATGGCTACAGGAATGCGGAGCTCGACGAATTGCTGGATCAGGCCCGTCGCGAAGTTCGTCAGGAAGAGCGCATTGCGCTTTACAACAAGGTCACCGACATCCTGCTCACCGACCTGCCGACGATTCCGCTCTATCATCCGTCCTGGTTTTACGGTGCACAGGCGAGCATTGAGGGCATCAACATCTATCCTGATGGTCTTCTGCGCGTAGCTGGCGTCAAGCCCGCGAACTGATATCCCCATGACCGGGCGGGCGCGTTGTCCGCTCGGTCATTTGGGAGGCTTTCGGCATGGCAATGCTCAACTTCATCTTCCGGCGCGTTCTTGCGGCGATCCCGACCTTGCTGATCCTGTCGGTATTCGTTTTCCTGTTGTTGAAGCTGCTTCCCGGCGATCCCGCTCTGGCACTGGCGGGTGAGGACCGCGACCCCGCCGTGATCGAAAGCATCCGTGTCAAATACGGTCTCGACCAGCCTTTTCCGGTCCAGTATCTGAAATGGCTTGGCGGTATCCTTCAGGGTGATTTCGGCGTCTCGATCCGCACCAAGATGTCGATCGGCGAAATGCTTGCGCAGCGCCTTCCCGTTACGCTCCAACTCTCCCTGCAAGCAATGCTGATCGCCATCATTATTGGCATTCCGGCAGGCGTCTACGCCGCGATCCGGCGCGGCAGCTATATCGATGTCGCAGTTTCGACCATTGGCCTTGCCGGCCTTTCGGTGCCAAGCTTCTGGCTTGGCATCATGCTGATCATGGCCTTTGCGGTCTCGCTCGGATGGCTGCCCAGTGGCGGCTTTGTCAACTTCTCCGACGCGCCGCTCGAAAACCTTCGCTACACGCTGCTGCCCAGTCTCGTGCTTGGCACGGCAGCCGCCGCCATCATCATGCGTCACACACGCAATTCGATGCTGTCGGTGCTCAAGCAGGATTATATCCGCACCGCCCGCGCGAAGGGCCTCAACGAACGCATCGTCATCGTTCGCCATGCGTTGCGCAACGGCCTAATTCCGATCGTCACTACGGGTACGCTGCATCTTGGCGAGCTTTTGTCCGGCGCGGTCCTGACCGAGCAGGTCTTCGGTATTCCCGGTTTCGGCAAGATGATCGTCGACGGCGTGTTCAGCCGCGATTACGCGGTCGTGCAGGCGGTGATCCTGTGCTCCGCCGCGATTTTCCTGATCCTGAGCCTGCTCGCCGATATCCTTTATGTGAAACTCAGCCCGAGGTTGCAGGCATGAGCGCAGCTGTCGCCGCCCCGGCCAATACCGGATCCCGCAACCGCAGCTTCCTGCTGCGCGTCCTCTCACAGCGCAGCGCGGTCATCGGCCTGGCGATCGTTCTGTTTTTTGTTGCCTTGGCGGTTTTTGCGCCGTGGATTGCGCCTTACGATCCCATCGCGTCCGACTGGCTCAGCGTCAGGCAGGCCCCATCCGCAGCGCACTGGATGGGAACCGATGACCTTGGACGTGACGTGCTCACCCGTGTCATCTATGGAGCGCAGGCGTCGCTGTTGGCGGGGCTCATAGCCGTCAGCATCGCAATCCTGGCCGGTCTGCCGCTCGGTCTCATCGCCGGATATTTCGGCGGCTGGGTCGACACGATCATCTCGCGCTGCACCGATGCGCTGCTGGCTTGCCCGTTCTTGGTTCTGGCCATCGCGCTCGCCGCCTTTCTCGGCGCAAGCTTGCAAAACGCGATGATCGCCATCGGCATCTCGGCGATGCCGATCTTCATACGTCTGGTCCGCGGTCAGGTCCTGACAATCAAGAATGAGGATTTCGTCACCGCCGCACGCGGGCAAGGCATGCGCGACCGCTCGATCATCCTCTCGCATATCCTTCCAAATGTCGTCACGCCGGTCGTCGTTCAGGCTACGATCACGATGGCGGTCGCGATCCTCGCTGAAGCAAGCCTTGCCTTTCTTGGTCTGGGCCAGCGCCCGCCTGCAGCATCATGGGGCAGCATGCTCGATGTCGCCCGCCAGTTCATGCTGGACGCGCCGTGGATGTCGATCTGGCCCGGTCTCGCCATCGTCACCATCGTGCTCGGCTTCAATCTGCTGGGTGACGGTCTTAACGACGCGTTGGACCAGAAGGACGACTGAAGGCTGAAAGACTATCCTGCCGCGAGCCGTTCCAGAAAGCCGACAAGCGCCTAGCGCGGCTTGGAGCCTCTACTCTCAACGGCGGACCTGCGTAGCGGGCATTCTCGCCTGAAAAGCCCCGGAACAATCGACTCTCGATCAGCCTGAGAGTGGCCAGAGTGCATCGGGTGCACTCCTGGCCTTGCGGGAAGAGGTAAGCGTCCGACGTTTCGGAGCTTACCTCCGTCTCGATGTCAGTATTGGGAGTTTAGGTTCAATCCAGTGGGCGAGGCAGGTGGAACGGGTGAGCCGTCAACCGTTGTTCCTGCTTGTGCTGTCCCCTCAATGGGCTGGCGGGTATTAACGCTCGATGTGTTCACGTCACGATCGATCGCCGTGGTTGCCGGCCCCACAAGTGGCCGCAACGCAGTCGTCCCTTGCAGGTTTTCAGGTAGCGAATTGGGTTCACTGAAGGTGCGGTTTTGAGCACCTGCAGCCGTCACCAACAGAACTGATAATGCGAACGCGACGATAGGTATTTTGAACATTTTTGCCTCCCTGCCGAACAAGTCGGCGGTTCTGTTTACTCTGAAGGTGGAGCCGGTCTCATCCATGCGCTGCGGCCAAATCGCAGCTAAGGCGACGAGCCGGCGTTCATCTCTTTCGGATAGATGATGCTGAGCATACCGCCTGCATGGCGATTGAAAAAATGCCAAGATGTAATCGCCCTGATGCAGCGATTGCATCCCGACGCAGTTATCGCCATGGCGCGCGTTATCTGACTGGATAAGGTCTCATCCTGATGAGGGGCTGCGCCCGCCGACCCCGGACAGCCCCGCGATCAAAAGGATGATACGCCTCTTACGGCGCCGCTCAGGCCCGCGCGACGAACCAAACGTTCATCGGGTCGTGCGGCAGCACAGTGCGCTCGACGGAGTGGAAACCCGCTGCCTCGAGCATTGCTTGCGCCGTCTCCCACCCCCACATGGTGCCGAGCCCTAATCCGCCCTGGCCGAGCGACACCGGTGTGCAGTGGGCGCAGGAGATCGCGTAGAGCAGCGGCGCGAAGGGGAAATCGAGATTGTTCTCCAGCTTCGCCGAGCCGCCGATATCCTGCACCAGATAGACGCCGCCGGGCTTGAGAGCGCCCTTCATGCTGCGGATCAGCGCCTGCGGATCCTTCTGGTCATGAATGGCGTCGAAAGAGGTGATGAGGTCGAACCGGGCCTTTTCGTCGTAGCCGGTCAGGTCCCGCGCCTCGAAATTCACATTTGTAAGCCCTGCCTTACGCGCCGCGTCAGTGGCGAATTCGATGGCGTCTGCGCCCAGGTCGTAGCCGGTGAAGCGGCTCTGAGGAAAGTGCCTGGCCATCTCCATAAGCGCCAGCCCGCGTCCGCAGCCCGCATCCAGCACCTCGATACCGGCCGCAAGCTGCTGCTTGAGACGGTCGACGAGCGGCAGGATCGTCTCGAAAAGCTGGGCCACGACAGTCTGCTCGCTGTCTTCCGCCATCACCTGGTGGAAGCAGGGATAATCGCCATAGGTCAGTCCTTCGCCGGTCTCGAAGCAGGAAAGCAGCCGATCCTGCATCTGACCGAGAAGCGCGATATGCTGCGCATAGACTGCGAAATTGCCGAGCTCTGCACCCCGCGTGAGACACGCCGCATGCTCGGCGGGCAGGCGGTAGCTCTTTTCGCTAGGGTCATAGGTGACGATGCCACCAGTCACCATCACCGCCAGCCACTCGCGCACATAGCGCTCCGAAAGCTCGGCGCGGGCGGCGATCGCCTCGCTCGTTGAGGCCGGAAGCCCGGCCAGGACGTCAAACAGGCCGAGGCGATGGCCAATCGAGATCATCACCGCCACAGCGCCCGAATCCAACATTCCCGCGATCTTCCCGGAAAAGGCTTCCGCCGCCGTCATGTCGGGCGGTTGGGTTGCGACTGCCACTGCCATTGTTTGTCTCCTGAATGTCGAAGACGGCGGTCTAGACGCGAATGGGACCAGCAAAAAGTGCGAGAATGGACAAGAACGAGGCATTCGTGCCAAATTTGCCTGCATGCGAGATGAAATCGGACCTGACACGGTGGCGCGCATCCAACTGCTCGTGGTGCCGGAGACGACGCCTGGCACCCTCTACGGGCTCTACGAGCTTTTCGATGCAGTGGGCGTGGCATGGAAGGACATAACGGGCGAGGCGGTCAACACGCCTCGCCTCTCCCCTCGCATTGTATCGGCCGGCGGAACTGCCTTCGCCTCGCCAATCGGCATCCCCATTGTGCCGCATGACGCACTTTCCGCAGCCGGCCGCGCAGAGGTGGTCATCGTCCCCGACCTATCGCTGACCCAGGATCACGATCCGCGCGGACGCTGGGCGGAGGAGGCAGCTTGGCTTCGCCGCCGCTTCGATGAAGGCGCAGTCCTCTGCTCCGTCTGCACGGGCTCGGTGCTCCTTGCGGAGGCAGGCCTGCTCGAAGGCGTGGAAGCCACTACCCACTGGGGCGTTACGCGCCTCTTCTCGCGGTACTATCCGCGCGTGAGGCTGCATGCCGAGCGCATTCTGTCGCCAAGTGGGCCTGAGCACCGCATCGTCACCTGCGGCGGTGCGGGCTCCTGGTCAGATCTGGCGCTCTATCTTATCGCGCGCTTCTGCGGCCCCGCCGAGGCGGTGCGCCTGGCCAAAGTCTTCGTTCTCGGAGACCGCAGCGAGGGACAATTGCCCTTCGCGGCCATGGGCCGCGTGCCTCCCCATAGCGATGCGGCGGTGAGCCGCTGCCAGGAATGGCTTGCCGATCATTATTACGAGCCCAATCCGGTCGCCCGCATGGCCGCCCTTTCGGGCCTTCCAGAACGTACCTTCAAGCGGCGTTTCAAGGCGGCCACCGGTTATTCGCCGATCGACTACGTTCAAGCGCTGCGCATCGAGGAGGCAAAGCAAATGCTGGAGACGACCGGCCAGCCCACCGATGCCGTCGCTCACGCGGTAGGCTATGACGACCCGGCATTCTTCCGCCGCCTCTTCAAACGCTCGACCGGTGTCACCCCTGCCCGCTACCGCCAACGCTACCGCTTCATCGGTCTGGCCGCCAAAGACGTGGTCTAAGACACCGCCCGGCGGATTCGATTAATTCTCTGTTGCAGCATTTCGCTGCCCCGCCAGAACAGGTGTTTGCCGATGATAACTCAACGCATCGAATTTCGGCGGCGCGGCAAATGTTCATCAGCATAACCGTTTGCTTAAAGCATCGTATTCTTTCATTATCCGGGCAAATCTCGATGCGCAGCCGATTCCTCTCTTGCGGACCTGAGAGCGTGCGCCTGATTCAGTTGGCCATTGTTGTGGAACTTGCTCATGCGAACTACCGCCGTTGCACATTCCCTTTGGTTGCTGCTCTTTTGGGTTCTGATCCAACCGCATCCCGCATCAGCCCAGAGCCATGCCGGCGACCCGAGCTATATCCACGCTGATCTGGCCAGTCCGCAGGACACGCTGAACACTTTTTTGTCGAGCACCGAAAAGGCCGCTGCACTTATGCTTGAGGCCTATAGCCAAAGGCAGGCCGAGGGAGGTCTTTTTCCCTCTGATTCGGTCGAGGAGAAAGTCACCACGGCAGAGCTCCTGCTGGATACCGCGGCGCGCACCCTCGATTTATCCAACGTCCCGCCGGCGGCTATCGCGCACGAGAAGATGGAACTTGTTTTGCGGCTCAAAGAGGTGCTCGAAGAGATTTCGCTCCCGCCGCAGGCCGAAATCCCGGATGAGGCAGCGCTGGAACAGGCGCATGCAGCCGATCGGCCGATAACGAGATGGAGAATACCGGGCACCGAATTGGTCATGGTGCAAGTGGCTGAAGGTGGGCGGTCGGGCGACTTTGTCTTTTCCGCGGACACCGTAAGTCGTATTCCCGACCTCTACAATGCCCTTGTGGCCGCTCCCGAGCGTTTTGACAGGCGAAATATCTATGAATTCTTCAGTTTGTCGCCAGGGCGTCTTCTGCCGCCGTTTTGGTACGACTACATTCTCGCCGGTCCCGATTGGCTCAACTTCAGCCTTGCCGACCAAGCCGCCTGGCAGTGGCTGGCGCTCATTGTCTGGATGATCGTATCTGCCACGGTTCTCCTCTGGATCGTGCGAAAGCAGTGGGGTGTACGAAGGGCTGATGGCGCGAAGCTCAATCTGATCGAACGCGCCCTTCTGCCGGTTGCGCTGATCGCCCTCTCGGCTTTCTTCCTTTTTGAAGTCATCGATCAGATCAATCTGACCGGGAGGGTTTTTCTGATTGCAAACGCCGCCGGGCAGGTGCTGCTTGCATTCGGGCTTTCATGGCTCATTGTACTGATCTGCCAATCCCTAGCGGAGCTTATCATCAGTTCGCCCTCCATTTTGCCGGATAGCTTGGACGCGCATCTGCTCCGAGCGGGGTTCCGGGTGCTTGGACTGGGTCTCGCGCTGATCCTGCTCGGCCATACTGCAACGACTCTGGGAATACCGTTGCTCGGTCTTATCGCCGGACTGGGAGTGGGCGGACTTGCCATTGCGCTCGCGGCACAGCCGACCATCGAGAATTTCATCGGGGGCGTAATCCTCTTCGCCGACAGGCCGGTCCGAATGGGAGATTTCTGCCGCTGCGGAGATGTCATGGGCACAGTTGAAGAGATCGGGTTGCGCTCCACCCGCATCAGAGCGTTGGATCGCACAGTCGTAAGCATTCCGAACGCAGAATTCGCTAAGGCGCAGATCGTCAACTTTGCGCGACGAGACCAGCAGCTTTTCGAGGCGAAGATCGGCATCAGGTTCGAAGCCTCGCGAGCAGCACTGGAACACCTGCTCGTAGAACTGCGCGAACTCATCGAAAGCAATCTAACAGCCGTGCCCGGCACCACTCGAGTCCGGTTTAGCTCGATCGGCAGCAGTGCTCTTGAAATTGACCTTCGCGCTTACCTCCAGATTTCAGATTTCGATGTCTTCCTCGCTGAAAAGGAGAAAATTCTCCTATCGGTTATGAGCATTGTCGAAAATGCGGGATGCGGCTTCGCATTTCCTTCACAAACGCTTTATCTGACGCGAGACAAGCCGCCCGCTTTGGAAGTGCCCGATCGCCATACGCGGGAAGAAGAGCCATTGGGTGAAATGCCCCGCGCACAGGCAGAGGAATCAAAGATCCGCGCCGTTACACGAACCTCACCGAGAAATTAGGTCGCCGCATTGAGGAGCCACAGGGGTGGAAAGAACTTCCCTCCCCCGAGGTCAGGCGAATAAGGTTCCCTCCGCCAGCTTGACGGCGGCTCCGCCGATGCGCGCCGCCTCTATCCCGCCGGCTGCCGCCTCGATTTCAAGCCGGATGCGTGATGGCCGCCCCATCTCGATGCCCTGTTCCAGCCAGTAGCGGTGAATGCCGTCCACCGGTTCGTCATGGGTGAGGATCGCGCCGGCGAAAGCAGCCGCGGCCGAACCGGTCGCCGGGTCTTCCGGGATGCCGTCCTGAGGGGCGAACATGCGTGTGTGAAAAGAGCAGTCGTGGTTCACGGTTTCCCGGCAATAAACGTAGGGAAACCCAATGACCGCAGGATTCTGCAGGACGATCTCGTCCCAAAGCCTTTCATCGAGCCGCACCCTGCCCGCGACATCAAGATCGGCAACGGGCACACAGACATATGGCACGCCCGCCGACCAGGCGCCGATGACGTGGTTCTCGAATCCAATCTCATGATGCGGGATCCCGAGTGCTGCGGCCACGGCTTCCGCAGGGGTTTCGAAGGGAATGCGCTTGGGCAGGCGCGGAAGATCAAATTCGGCAAAGGTGGCGCCAGCACCAGTTGAAACAGCGCACCGCACCGGGCCGACATTTTCCTCAAGTACGAGAAGCGAAGCGCCCTCGCCTTTACCGCGTGCCTTGCCCGCTTGCTCCGCCAGGGCCGTAGCCGTTCCCACCGTGGGATGACCGGCAAAGGGCAATTCCGTGCGAGGCGTGAAAATCCGCACACGAGCGGTATGCAGCCGGTTTTCAGGCGGTAGGACAAAAGCCGTCTCCGACAGGTTGAACTCCCCGGCAATGCGCTGCATGCGCTGATCGTTCAGCCCATCGGAATCGAGAACGATAGCCAATGGGTTTCCGGCAAGCTGCGTGTCCGTGAAAACGTCATAGATCAGATAGCGTCTTGCTTTCACGGCACACCTCTCCCGGTTACCTGAAAATCGGCAGAAAGCCCTTGATCCACCTATAATACAGATTTGGAACCGTGTGTGGGCTCAAGCGCTCAGATCAAATCCAGTGATATGGCCACCGGGCAGTGATCGGAGGCCTTGGGCCTGTCCCAACCCGTGCGCGGATATCGTTCCACTTCTTGACCGGGTGGAAAAATGGTTCGCCAGGGCTGCCCATTTCGCACGATATCCGGCATAACCTTGCCATTCTTCTGCGCCAGCGCGGGCGACAGCAGGATGTAGTCGAGTTGGCACAGATGACGCTCCTCGGGGCCGCGCGTGTGATATAGCGTCCAGCGGTCGAGTTCCGGCCGCCGCTCCACCACATTCTCGCAAAAGCCGCCATCGGTGAGCACATTGACGCTGGATTGCGCCTCGCGTACGGGCCGGAAATCATAGCCCGTGTGTGCCTCGCCTTCGATGAGAACGCGTTCGCGATAGTCGTTGAGGTCGCCACAGATCATCCATCGCTTCCGGGCCGTTCCTTCCGGCCCAAAGCGGTCGAGAATGATCCGCCGGACGGCAGATGCCTCGGCTATGCGAATAGGCATCGAGCCGAGACGCCCGTCGCGCCCATTGCGCACCGAATTCATCGCCTTGAAATGCACGATGTAAATCGTGAGAGGCTTTCCGCCGACAAGAACATCCACCTCCAGGCAATCGCGGCGAAAAATCCGCTCATTGGGGCCAAGGCCGAGTTCGGCCAGTTCCGGCGTGTAGAGGTTGAAATCATCGAAGGTGATGTGGGCATGGGTGGTCATGCGCCGGAATTCGATCGGCTCACCATCAGCCGCTTGGCGCCGCATCATGATCGCCACATCGATGCCGCGCGCGTCGTTTCCGGCCGAGGAGTATTTTTCGCGATAGCCCGCGCCGATCATCTTGTGGAGATAACCGTATTCGAAGGCGTTAAGAGCGGCCTGATTATCCACCTCCTGCAGGCAGAGAATGTCGGCGCGCGTCGCAGCGATCGCCAGAGCCGTGAGTTGGCGGGTATCGTCGGTATGCGCGATCGTCCGCGCCCGCTCCAGCTCGCGGTACTCCTCTTCGTCCTTGATCTCGAACATCGCCAGCGTCCGGTCCTGGTGCAACTGATTGCGGAAACCGGAAAAATCGAACCGGTTCATCAGGTTTTCGACGTTGAAGGTGGCGATCCGGACGGACATGCGTCCTCTTTTGACCCGCACGCAAATGAAAGGCAAGCGATCACTCGATCGTGTGGTCAATCGTAGCGTTGCTTCGCGTTCATGCCGCATTCATCCGCCACCGAGCATAATCTCGGAAAAGTAAGCTCAGCCGAGATGGCTTTGCTTGACCAGAGTAGGAGATGTACTGATGAAACGCGCGCTAACCGCACTAGCAATTTGCGCCTTAGCCGGCCTCGGTTTCGGCGCCACCGGAACGGCAGCCCAGGCTTCGGCTTTGTCGGCTGGTGCATCTTCAGGCACAATGCCGGTTCTTGCCGAAAAGTCGAACCTTGTTGAAATTCAACATCGCGACCGTCGCTGGGATAACCGCCGCTGGGACAATCGACGCCATTGGCGGCGCGATCGGGATCGGGATCGGCACTGGCGCCGTCCACGGTCCGGCATTTATTTCGAATTCGGCACCGGCGGGTTCCGCTATGGTCCGCCGGCCTACGTGCGCCCGCCCTATTACGCGCCACCGCGCTATGTAGCGCCGCGCCCGACCTACGGCCTGTCTGCCGCCCATGTGAACTGGTGCTATGCCAGGTACCGGTCCTACCGGGCCTCGGACAACACATTCCAGCCTTACAACGGGCCGCGCCGGGTCTGCGTCTCGCCCTATTTGGGGTGAGCGCCGCTCCGCTAAAAAGTGAAAGGCGGCGTTCAGCAACGCCGCCTTTCATTATTGTTCAGACCAAGCCTAGTTCTTGGCTTTGTCGACCAGCTTATTCTTGGAAATCCAGGGCATCATGGCGCGCAGCTTCTCGCCCACTTCCTCGATCTGATGTGAATCGTTGAGCCGGCGGGTGGCCTTGAAGCGGGCCGCACCCGAATGCCATTCCTGCATCCACTCGGCGGTGAACTTGCCGGTCTGAATATCCTTCAGCACACGCTTCATCTCGGCCTTCGTCTCGGGGGTGATGATGCGCGGGCCGGAGACATACTCGCCCCACTCGGCCGTGTTGGAGATCGAATAGTTCATGTTGGCGATGCCGCCCTCATAGATGAGGTCGACGATGAGCTTCACCTCGTGCAGGCACTCGAAATACGCCATTTCCGGCGCGTAGCCGGCTTCCACCAGCGTCTCGAAGCCGGCGCGGATGAGCTCGACGAGACCACCGCAGAGCACCACCTGCTCACCGAACAGATCGGTCTCGCATTCCTCACGGAACGTGGTCTCGATGATGCCCGAACGGCCGCCGCCGACGCCACAGGCATAGGAGAGCGCCAGGTCGAGCGCATTGCCCGAGGCGTCGTGATGCACGGCCACCAGGCAGGGCACACCGCCGCCGCGCTGGTATTCGCTGCGCACCGTGTGGCCCGGGCCCTTGGGCGCGATCATCAACACGTCCACCGTTTTCTTGGGTTCGATAAGGCCGAAATGCACGTTGAGGCCGTGGGCGAAGGCGATTGCAGCGCCGTCGCGGATATTGGGCGCGATCTCATTATTGTAGATCCCGGCCTGCAATTCGTCGGGAGTGGCCATCATCATGAGATCGGCCCAGCCGGCAGCTTCGGCCACGCTCATGACTTTCAAGCCGTCTGCCTCGGCCTTCTTCGCCGATGCCGAACCGGGGCGCAGCGCCACCGCCAGGTCCTTGGCGCCTGAATCCTTGAGGTTCAGCGCATGCGCCCGCCCCTGGCTGCCATAGCCGATAATGGCAACCTTCTTTGACTTGATGAGGTTCAGATCGGCATCGCGATCGTAATAGACACGCATTTCGTTTCCTTCCTTGCTGGATTTCCCTCGCAGGCCCGTTCGCAAAACCGTCGAACGCTTTTGCGGAACCTGCTTAGACAGCCCTTACGCGAGGGGCCGTCTTCTCCTTCTCCCGCGCTCCGTAGAGCACGAAGAACTGCTGCACCGCCCTTTCTGCCTGGACGGTGAATGTTTCCGGTCTGCGGACATGCTCCTCGCCAAGAAGCATCCTCACATGCAGATCACGCACGATGAGGCCGTAGAGCGTGCGATACGCGTCGTCGCGATCCTGATAAATCAAATGGCCGCGCCGTTTCCCCGCCTCCAGCAGCGCGCCGGCGCTCAGGTCTATACGCCGCCTCCCCTGCTCTACCAGAAGCGCGCCGAGCCGGCTTCCCTCCCGGCTGGCCTGGCCAATTGCAAGCCTGTTGAGCGCCAGCGACACATCGCTGGAAAGAACCTGCAGCAAATCCTGCGCAAAGCCGACGAGATGCGCGCGAAAGCGCTCGCTATCCATTGGTACGCCGTCATCGGAGAAGCCGCGCACCTTGCTAGCCTGATGCGCGATCATGGCAGCCAGTAGACCGTCGCGGTCGCCGAACCACTTGTAGAGGCTTTCCTTGGAACAGCTCGCCGCCCTCGCGACGCCGGCCGTCGTCAGTGCGCGCTCACCGCCCGCAACGAGCAGTTCCAACGCGCGCTCCAGCACGGCGTGCTGCCTGGGCGTGAAATCCTGTTCGCGATTTTCCTGCACCTTCCGCCTCTCCAGTACCGTACGGTACGGTTCTGTCACAGGTGCCAGTCATTTTCAAGCCGAGTTTGGTATCGGGCGCGCATGCGAGCGGCGTTTCAACGCCCCGTCGCGGGAGATCAAAGCGCGACGGGGCTAACGCGGATTGGCCTTGCAAGGGCTGCTCAACTCAATCCAGCTTCGCAAGGAGCTTTTCGGTCTGCCGTTCGATTTGAGGAGCGTATTTTTCCGCGGCTTTCGCCAGAACTCCGCATCCTGCGCCCGCCACCCATGCTCCGGAAGATGCTATCGCGGCGGGAGGGAAAAACGTGGAAGCAGCGCTGAGACCCGCCGCTATTCCGTTGTAGCCTCCGCTGAGGAGATTGATCGTGTCGGAGACCACCAGAGGACTGCCTTGCCTGTAGTGATCCTTGAGATCATGCCAGGATTTTTGCACGGTATAGCAGGCGTTTTTCCCCCAATGGATCGAGTAGCCCAGATTGGCGAAGCCAGCCACAGGCGGCATACCAACCAGATTGGCAATAAACTTGATCCGTCCATAGGAGGTGGCGGATCTCGTCGCCCTATTGGCCTTGTTTCCCAATCGCGTCGAAAGGTCATTGCCTTCAGTGGGCGCCCCGGGCGCGGACGCGCGCCAAAACTCATTGCTGGCGCCATCGAGATAATTGGCCTGCATTCCCTCAGAAAAGGCAGATGCATAGCTGAATCCGGCGGCGCCCAACTCCATGCCGGTCTGCCAATAGTCATTCTGCAGCCGGCTAAAGAGGGTCGTGTAGTTTCTCTTCAGAAGCTGATAGTCATCCTTTATGTTTTTGCATTTTCCCTTGATGACTTTGGCGCATGGCTTGGCGACATCTCTTTTCAATCTTCTATAGGCCGACAATGACGCACTAGAGGGACGGTCAATGTGCACCTGGCTTGATCTCGTCCGCACGCCAGGGCCGGGAGCCCGCGCCTGGTCCATCAGCGACCTTTCCCGCCCAAGGTCCCCGATAGCAGCCTCGCTTTTGCAGGGGGCCGCTCTTGCTTTCGACCGTTTCCCCAAACGATTCCGCAGCTCGTTGTTGACGGTCCCGAATTGCTTCAGCGTCCCAGGAGAAACATCTCTGCCAATCCCCCTCCAAGCTTCCGCCCCTGCGGAGGGTTTCGCGGTATAGGCAAGCGCATTATTGCTTCTCACAATAATAACTCCGGTATCAAAAATAAGAAATTATTAACCATAAAATACTTTATAATATTAAGTTCATTTTTCTTAATGCTGAAATTGAAAAATAGTAATGCCAATGATAGCGATCTCAAACCTGCGGCAGCGCTCGAAGTGGTTGCCGAAGACCGTCAGAAGGACACAGACCACACCAGCCGGCATGGTAGCGTGCGGCTATTCAGGCCAGGCTCAATGGACAGGCTTAAGCTTCACACGCGCTGAGATAGCGCCGCACCGTCTCCGCCATGCCGTATTCCAAAGCATCGGCCGTCAGGGCATGGCCGATGGAGACCTCCGCAAGCGAGGGAACATGCTCTACGAGTGCGGGCAGGTTCGCAACGGTCAGATCATGTCCGGCGTTGACGGCAAGACCGAGCCCTTGCGCTGTCTTGGCTGTCTTTCCCAGTTTTCTTAGCTCTTTGGCGGCCTTTTCGGCGTCGTCGTAGCAAGCGCCATATGGTCCCGTGTAGAGCTCCACGCGGTCAGCCCCCACTGCCTTTGCAACGGCAAGCGCTGCTTCGTCCGCATCGGGGTCCGCAAAGAGCGAGACCCGGAAACCGCGCCGCTTCAAGCGGCCAACTGCCGCCGCAAGAAACCGCTCATGCTCCTGAAATTGCCAGCCATGGTCGGAGGTGGCTTGCGACGGATCATCCGGCACAAGGGTTACCTGCTCGGGCTGCGTTTCTTCCACCAGCCGTAAGAAGTCTTCCGAGGGATATCCTTCGATATTGAACTCGCGGTCGGGGAATTCGTCGTCTATCAGAGCCCTGATGTGCGGGAGATCGGAAAAGCGGATATGGCGCTGATCGGGCCTCGGGTGAACGGTCAGCCCATGCGCGCCTGCGCCAAGCGCGATTCGCCCAAGCGCGGTAACACTCGGCCATGGCAGATCGCGACGGTTCCTCAGCATAGCGACGGCGTTCAGATTGACCGAGAGCTTTACTGGCATTCCAACGTCCCTATGACTGGATTTTGTTCTCTCCTATACCGTTTCCTAGGGAACCGACAGGCCTAATTGATGTTGACGTGAGACGTGGTCAGCATTGGGCAAGCGATATGCTCATCAATGAAACACCGCCTAGCGTGCGCCGGATCGATACGGACCGGACGGATGCCTATGCCTTTGAAATCACCGGCTATATCGAAACTGCCGACATTGAGAATATGTACGGCCTCCTAGAAGGAGCCTATCAGCTCCACGACCAGATCGATGTCATCGTGATCATCCATGACTATGAGGGTATCGACTGGGGCGGTGCGTGGAAGGAGCAGGCCTATTTGCAGAAGGTCAAGGCACTGAAGCATATCCGAAGATATGCCGTCGTGGGCGGCCCCACCTGGGTTCAGGCCATGATGGGCATCGTGAAGCCCTTCCTTTCGGTCGAGATGAAACATTTCGAGCTGGAGCAAGCGGAAGCCGCATGGGAATGGCTCGGCGCCAGGCCCCTGCCCGCCTCTACCTGATCAACGCACGATCGTCAGGCGCTCCGCGGCGCGCGTGATCGCCGTATAGAGCCAGCGCTGGCGCGTGTCGCGGAAAGCAAAACTCTCGTCGAAAAGCACAACGTCATTCCACTGCGAGCCTTGCGCCTTATGCACGGTGAGCGCGTAGCCGAAATCGAAGTCGTCATAGCGCTTCTTGGTCTGCCAGGGAATGTCGCCGTCAGGATCTTCGAAGGCGGCTTTCAAGAGCTTGATCTTCGCCACGCCGCGATCCGGATCATCCTCCTCCGGCGAAACAAGCAGGTTTATGCCCGGCTTCACCGTCTCCCGCGAGGAGGTCATCACCTTCCAGAGGGAGCCGTTCAGGAGACCCTTGGCGGGATCGTTGCGAAGACAAACCAGCTTGTCGCCAGCCTGCGGATAGAAAGCCTCAAAGCCCTTCAATTCTCTCAGGCGCTGGTTATAGCGGCGCCGGGTGCGGTTCACCCCAACCAACACCTGGTCCGCCGCCAACACGATATCGCTGTTGACGGCACCTCTCGGGATCACCTGCGCCGTGCCGTAATCCCCGTATGTGAATTCACGGCCCTCACGCACGTCCAGCGCAAGCCGGATGATGGGATTGTCGCGCGCCTGGCGGTGGATTTCGGTGAGCAGGAAGTCCGGCTCGTGCTCGGTGAAATAGCCACCGCCGGAAATTGGAGGCAGCTGCCCAGGGTCTCCCAGCACAAGGATTGGTGTTCCGAAGGACATGAGGTCGCGGCCCAGTTCCTCGTCCACCATCGAACACTCATCGATGATCACGAGCTTCGCCTTGGCGATCGGGCTCTGCCGGTTGATCGAGAAGGTCGGAGAAATCAGCGTCTTGCCGGTCGTTTCATCCTCCACCTGCTCTTCCCCGCGGGGGCGGTAAATGAGCGAATGGATGGTGCGGGCGTTCGAAGCGCCCTTCGAGCGCAGCACCTGCGCCGCTTTGCCCGTAAAGGCAGCGAACTGCACGTCCCCATCCACATGCTCGGCAAAGTGCCGCGCAAGTGTGGTCTTGCCCGTGCCTGCATAGCCGAAAAGGCGGAAAAGCTGAGAGCTGCCGCTCTTCAGCCAGCGCGCGACGGCCTTCAGCGCCTCGTCCTGTTGCGGCGAAAATTCCATGCGCCCAGAAATCAGATTCTGGCGCGTCTGAACAGGGCTGCTCGTGCAGTTCCTGCCAGCTATCGCAGCATGGGCCAAAGCGTCGCGGCGAGCGCCAATCCCATCATGATGTTGAACCACTTGAGCCGCACGGGATTGGAAAGAAAGCCCCGCAACACCACGCCGAAACCCGCCCAGACCGAAACGCTCGGCAGATTGACCAAACCGAAGGCGAACGCCACCAGCAAAACCGAGAGGAATGGAAATTCGGGATTGGTGTAGATGGCCATCGCCGTGACCGCCATCACCCATGCCTTTGGATTGATCCACTGGAAGAGAGCGGCCTGAATAAAGGTCATAGGCCTTCCACCGCTCTCATCGCCGCTCGTCAGCGCTCGCGACATCGCGATTTTCCAGGCCAGATAGAGCAAATAAGCGCCGCCAAGGATCTTCAGGGCTAAGCTGACTTGCGGAAGCGCGGTCATCAAAGCCCCCAGGCCAAACCCTACGCCGAGCAGCAGGGACACGAATCCCACGCCGATGCCCAGCATGTGCGGAATGGTGCGCACAAAGCCGAAATTCACACCCGAGGTCAAAAGCATGAAATTGTTGGGCCCCGGTGTGATCGAGGACACGAGCGAAAACACCAGAAGGGCTATGAAAACGTCAAGCGACATGGCTCCGCTCCACGAGAAGAACAGCCCAGGTTAGAATTGTTGACCTTTAACGTGATCTTCTTCTGCTTCTCGGGCTTGATCGAAGCTTGTTACATCCCCTCCGGTCCGCGATTCATCGCAGCCACGCCCGTGCGGCAGACCTCCACAAGCCCAAGCGGCTTCATGATGGCAATGAACTGCTCTATTTTGGAGACCCGCCCGGTAATCTCGAAAATAAAATGCTCTGTGTTCGCATCGATCACCTGGGCGCGGAAGGCATCCGCAAGCCTCAGCGCCTCAACACGGCTGTTGCCGCTGCCGCTGACCTTTACCATGGCAAGCTCCCGCTCCAGCGGGCGCTCCTGGCCGCGATTGTGCGCGGTGAGCGTGAGATCCACCACCCGATGCACCGGTACGATCCGTTCGAGCTGGTGTTTGATCTGCTCCAGCACATGTGGGGTGCCGCGCGTGACGATGGTGATGCGCGACAGGTGCCTTTCGTGCTCCGTCTCCGAAACCGTAAGGCTGTCGATGTTGTAGCCGCGGCCCGAAAACAGGCCAATGACGCGGGCCAGCACCCCCGGCTCGTTGTCTACGAGCACCGCGAGCGTCCGCGTCTCGGCCTTTTCCGTTTCCTTGGTGATGAAGTAGGCTGAACCGGTCGGCTGAAGTTGGGCGTTCATAATATCTCTCGCTGCAAATTCTTCTGCTTTGTCTTTCCGTCTACACCAGCGCCCTGCCCTCGGCATCGATTGCATTCGCCACGGCCTCGTCGGTTGCCTCGTCCGGCAGCAGCATCTCGTTATGCGCCTTGCCGGAAGGGATCATCGGGAAGCAGTTGGCGAGATTCGCAACCCGGCAATCGAAGATCACCGGCTTCTTCACATCGATCATCTCGCGGATGGCGTCGTCGAGTTCGCCCGGTTTCTCGCAGCGAATACCGTGACACCCGTAGGCTTCCGCCAGCTTCACGAAATCAGGCAATGCTTCGGTATAGGAATGCGACAGCCGGTTTCCATGCAAAAGCTGCTGCCACTGCCGCACCATCCCCATATACTGGTTATTGAGGATAAAGATCTTGATGGGCGCGTCATGCTGCACCGCCGAGCTCATTTCCTGCATGGTCATCAGGACGGAAGCGTCGCCGGCGATGTCGATGACCAACGCGTCCGGGTGCGCGATCTGCACCCCCAGCGCGGCTGGCAGCCCATATCCCATTGTCCCGAGGCCGCCAGAGGTCATCCACCGATTGGGCTGATCGAAGCCGAAGTGCTGCGCCGCCCACATCTGGTGTTGGCCCACCTCGGTGGTGACGTAGACGTCGCGCCCCTTCGTCAGTTCATAAAGCCGCTCGACCGCGTATTGCGGCATGATCACGTCGCTGTTGGTCTTATAGGCCAGCGACTGGCGCGCGCGCCACCTGTTGATCTGCTCCCACCATGGCTTGAGCGCCGCCTTGTCGGCATTGGCGCTCGCCCGCCAGAGCCGCACCATGTCCTCAAGCACGCGGCCAGCATCGCCGATGATGGGAATATCGACCCGCACATTCTTATTGATCGATGAAGGGTCCACATCGACATGGATCTTGCGCGAGTTCGGCGAGAATGCATCGAGCCGGCCGGTGATGCGGTCGTCGAACCGTGCGCCGATGCATAGCATCACGTCGCAGTCATGCATGGCCATATTGGCTTCATAGGTCCCGTGCATGCCGAGCATGCCGAGCCAGTTCTCGCCGGAGGCCGGGTAGGCGCCAAGGCCCATCAGCGTCGACGTAATCGGGAAACCGGTCAGCCCCACCAATTCGCGCAGAAGATGGCTCGCCTCCGGTCCGGCATTGATGACGCCGCCGCCGGTATAGATGATCGGCCGGCGGGCGGAAGCCATCAGCGCGACGGCCGCACGGATCTTTTCCTGATCGCCGTCGAGCGTCGGCTGGTAACTTGTCCGCGGAGCGGTCTGCGGCGGGGTGTAGATGCCACGCGCAAATTGCACGTCCTTGGGGATGTCGACTACGACCGGGCCGGGCCGGCCCGTGGTGGCGACATGGAAAGCCTCATGCAGAATAGCCGCGAGATCGCTGACGTCCCGCACAAGCCAATTGTGTTTGGTGCATGGGCGCGTGATGCCCACCGTATCGCATTCCTGGAAAGCGTCGGAGCCGATGAGCGGTGTCGGCACCTGGCCGGTGATGCAGACAAGCGGGATGGAATCCATCAACGCGTCCTGAAGCGGCGTGACGGCGTTGGTCGCGCCGGGACCGGAGGTCACCAGCATCACGCCGGCCTTGCCGGTCGACCGCGCATAACCTTCCGCGGCGTGCCCTGCGCCTTGCTCATGGCGCACGAGAATGTGCTGTATCTGGTCCTGCTGGAAGAGCTCATCATAAATGGGGAGCACCGCGCCGCCAGGATAGCCGAAGATGTGCTCGACGCCGTTGTCCTTCAGCGCCTGCACGACCATCTCCGCGCCTGTCATTTCCTGTCTGCCCGTTTCGTGTGCCCTTGGCTCCGGCGCCCGCTGTTCCATCGCTCTTTTCCCGTTCTGATCGTCGTCTTCGGCCCAATAAAAAAGGCCCCCGAGGGAGCCTGTCTTCTGCACATGAGCGGCTGTCGCCTGGCGGCTACGCCGCCTTGCCCATGTGCCTTCCTACTACGAGAATGATCTTCTTAATCATGGGGGCGGACAATAAGGGTGAAGGGCGCTGCGTGTCAACGGCAATCTCGTCGCTGCTGGTCATGTAAATTTGTCTTCGATCCGCAACCCGCAGCGCGGACTGCTGAACTGGCCAGATCCCGTTCGATCCCCGAGAAGTCATAGGCGTCCTTACCGGGCTCGAGGGACCTCCAGCTATAGACGATCTGAACCCCGGCGATCTCCGGCCGCGTCAAAACTTCCCTGAATTGTTCGAGGTCCCCCGCTCCCATGTAACGGAAATTGGCGGGATGCGCAGGCTTTTCAGCAGCGAGGCCGCCGCATGGAATAAGAAGGAGGAGCGAAAATGCCCATTTCAACACGTACATGCCCAAATTATCTCCTGGTCAGCAATAATGGAGCCACGCCAAGAAAGTTGGGAGGAAATGTGGCTCAGTGGGCAAAAGCCAGAGCAGCCGAACAGCATTTCGCTGCCTGCCTTAACGCCTTTTCAACCATCCCCTCTCATCCGGTCTTAACCCGTCGGGCTTAGCTTCCTCTGGCAGAGGGGGCTAAGCAATGCATCAGGCCGGCGATGTTCCGCAGAACGCTGCGCATCAGGAGAGGCGCGCAGCAGACCAGCCGCGTTCGCGTGCGCTTGGCCATGTCGTCCAATGCGATGGCGCGCGCGCGGTAATCGCGGCCAACATCGGCAAGGAAGAAATTGCCATAGCGTCCACCTGGACCGTCGGCAGGCTGATCTCGATCAATCTCGGGTCGACGCGAACCGTTGGCCTAGTCTATGCGATCGAGAGGCCGAAGCGCGTCTGGGACGATCAGGGCACCAATCCCGTGGAGATTTTCGTCGAGCTTATCGGCGAGGTGCGTGACCTAGAGAGCGGACAGATCTTCGATCGCGGCATCACGGAATATCCGCATGTGGGCGCGATCGCTCATCGGATCCGAAGCAGCGACCTGCGCGCGATCTATCATCTCGGCGGCCGCCGCTCCGTCACAATTGGCCGCCTGTCCCAGGACAGTTCAATCGAGGCCTCGCTGGCGGTGGATGAGACGCTTACGCGGCATTTCGCGGTGGTTGGAACGACCGGCGTTGGGAAATCCACGGCAGTTTCCCTCCTTTTGCGGAAGATGATCGGGGTGCGGCCAGACCTGCACGTCCTCATCCTCGATCCTCATAACGAGTTCGCCCCATCCCTCCCGGAATATTCCGTACGGATCGACACTTCCACGCTGGAACTACCCTTCTGGCTCTTCCGCCTCGAGGAACTGGTCGAGGTGCTCTATCGTGGACGCGAGCCAGTCACCGAAGAGGTGGAACTGCTCAGAGAGCTGGTCACTTCCGCAAAGCATTTGTACCGGAACCCCAACGCCGGCCTGCTGAGGCGAAGTCCCGATACGGGCGCGGTTACGGCCGACACCCCGGTGCCCTATCGCATGGCGGATGTGATCCGAGAGATCGACGATCGCATGGGGCAGCTTGAAACCAAGAACGAGCGGCCGCACTACCGGCAACTGCGCGTTCGGATCGAAGCGGCGGTCGCCGATCCGCGCTATCGCTTCATGTTCGCTTCAAGGCTGATCGAGGATTCGATTCACGAAACGATCGGCCGGATTTTCCGTATTCCCAGCGAGGGACGGCCAGTTACCTGCTTCGAGATGGCCGGTCTTCCCGCCGAAGTGGTCAATTCGGTCTGCTCCGTGCTTGCCCGCCTTGCTTTCGACCTGGCGCTTTGGAGCGAGGGAAAGCTCAAGCTGCTTCTCCTTTGCGAGGAAGCCCACCGCTACATGCCGGCGGACCCAAGGCTCGGTTTTTCGCCGACGCGCCACGCGCTCTCCCGGATCGCCAAGGAGGGCCGTAAATATGGATGCTATCTCGGCGTGGTCACGCAGCGGCCGGGAGATCTGGACCCGACGGTGCTGTCGCAATGCTCAACGATTTTCGCGATGCGCCTTGCCAATGAGCAGGACCAGGCGATCATCCGCTCGGCGATCCCCGATTCCTCCGCATCCATTCTCAATTTTCTCTCCGCCATGGGCCAGCGCGAGGCGATCGCCTTCGGCGACGGCGTGGCCGCCACCATGCGAATGAAGTTCGAGCAATTGCAGGAAAACCTGCTCCCCGGCTCGAAGAAAGATACGCATTGGGATCGAGCCGCCGATGCCGGCAGCCAAGAAACCGATCTCGCATCAATCGTTGGCCGGATGCGCAATACGGGCCGTCGTGAAAAGATCGGATCATAGCGGCGCGAAGGGCGCCTGGCCGTTCTGCGGCCGAGACTGACCAGTGTTCGAGGTCATTCGAGCGGCGCCAGGCGCCTCATATCCAACTTGAGATAATTCGGGTCGAAATCCGCCAGGCTGGCAAGGCCGTTCCAATCCTTGATCTCGACCGTCTCCCCGAGCCAAGTGATCAGATCCAGCTCCCTCAGCCCTTTGATGGCGCGGTTCAGGTGTACGATGGACATGCCCCTAGCATCGGCCAGTTCCCCTTGCGTAATGGGCAACCGAAACTGAAATTTGTCGGCTTTGCCGACGGCCGCCAGGCGCATGTAAAGTTCGCACAAGAGGTGCGCGACATTTGCGCGCGAAGATCTGCGGCCGAAGCTTACCAGCCACTCGCGGTGTATCGCAGCATCAATCAACGTGCTCAGCCAAAGCTGACGCGTAAGGTTGGGAAAACGCTCCGTGATCTCCTTCAGCCTTTCATGCGGAACGGAAGCAACCGTGCATCGGGTGAGGGCCACGACCCCGTGATCCATCTTCTTCAGAAGAAAGCTGTGCAGGTCGACGAAGTCTCCTTCCACGTGAATGGTCAAAAATTGCCGTTTTCCGTCTGAAAGCTCTCTCGATCGCGCAGCGAACCCGCTTAAAAGAACGGTACTCGCCTGCGGAACGTCCCCTTCCCTGATGAATTCACGGTCGTGTGGAATCTCCCGCGTTCCAGAGAAAGCTGCAGTCAAGAACTCCGACTCTTCACGCGTGATCGAGCCTCGAAGAGATAACTGCTTTAGTAGCGGGTATTCTGTCACTCTGCATTCAGTTGGTTGTGGAGCCTATAAGATTGCAACGCCCTATGCGGCTATATCGATCCCGTTCAAATCCCTCTTTTTGTTCCAGTGCCACGATCCCTTTTCTCCCGCCCGAAAGCGGAACACCTCTCTAACTCCCCGGTTTGGCAGGTAGTCCCCAAAGAGATAGATTGGAGCGAGCGATGCAGGACATCTCTGGAAAAAGGGTGGCAATTCTCGCAACCCATGGCTTCGAGCAGTCTGAACTTGAGGTCCCTCTCAACAAGCTGCGGCAGGCGGGCGCGGAGGTTCACGTAATCTCGCTCGAGCCCGGCGAGATCAAGGGATGGGACGAGAAGGATTGGGGGCGTCCGGTTAAAGTCGACAAGACTTTGGACGAGGCACGGCCGGAAGACTATGATGCGCTCGTCCTGCCCGGCGGTCAGATCAATCCCGATCTTCTGCGCGTGGAGAAGGCAGCTCTCGATTTCATCAAGAGCTTCTGGAATGACAGCAAGGTCATCGGCGCCGTCTGCCATGCTCCCTGGTTGCTCGTTGAGACCGGGATTTTAAAGGGCCGCCACGTCACTTCCTACCATTCGATCAAGACGGACGTCATCAATGCCGGCGGTAAATGGGAGGACTCGCAGGTCGTCACCGATCAGGGTCTCGTTACCAGCCGCAATCCGGGTGACCTTGACGCATTCTGCGACAAGCTCGCTGAGGAAATACGTGAAGGAAGGCACCAGCGCCGCGCCGCCTAGGGCTTCAATAAGGCGCGCCGATCCTCCCGGTTGACCGCGCCGACCCGCCCGCGCCCTCTGGCCGGGTGGGTTTTACTTTGAGCAAAATTTTGAAAGAAAATCACAAAGTCGCTACTCGCTTGCCCTGCAAAACTAACATAGACTGGTTTTTTTAGAGGCCCCTGAGAACTTGCTGCAGCCATTGATGCCATCTTTCGCCGACGTGTTCATCACCGACGAACTTAATCGTCGCGCGCCAAAGAAGCCGGATTACCTTCAGGAAAAGCTGGCGCTGCAAGAACTTGTGGTCCGCATGGTCGACGCGCCGGAGGAGGTCCTTCCCCGTTTCGTCGATCTGGCGCTGGAGATCACGGGCGGCGTTTCCGCCGGGATCAGCCTTTATGAAGGCGACGACACCCGCGTGTTTCGCTGGCGCTATCTGCGCGGCACCCTTGCCTCATTCGAAGGCATGCCTACCCCGCGCGATTATAGCCCCTGCGGCGTCACGCTGGATGAAAACCGCCCGGTTCTCGCTCTCCACCCCGAGCGCGCATATAGCTGGATAGCGGATGCAGGCATCACAGTGCCGGAAGTTCTGCTCGTTCCCATTCATGTCGGCGGAAAAAAACCTTTCGGCACACTTTGGATCGTCTCGCGTGAAGCTGGCCATTTTGACGGCGGCGATGCCCGAACCATGACCGAACTTGCCACTTTCGTGGGCGGGGCTCTCAGCCTCCATGAGAGCCAGATGCGCCTTAGCCGTGCCCTTGAGGAGCAAGAGCGGCTTGCCGCCGAGATGGACCATAGGATCAAGAACCTTTTTGCCATCGCGGAAAGCATGATCCGAACCACCGCGCGCAGCACATCCACCAAGGAAGAAATGGCCTTGGCCCTTTCCGGACGGCTCCATGCGCTGTCGGCTGCCCATTCGCTTGTCCGCCGCAAGGTGCGTCACAGCGAGGAGGGCCTGCGTACCACGGAACTCGGCGAGATAATCGACACCATCATACGCCCGCATGCTCCCGATCTTTCGGCGCGCTTCCAACTGGAGGGTCCGCAAGTCGCATGCGGTGACAAGGCGGCAGATGGCATTGCCCTTGCGATGCATGAACTTGCGACCAACGCCTCGAAATATGGTGCGCTCTCGACGGAAGAAGGGCGCGTCGACATCTGCTGGCGCAGCGCCGACGATCTACTGACGATCGTTTGGACCGAAAGCGGCGGCCCTTCCATCGAGAGCGCGCCGAAAAGCACCGGCTATGGCAGTCGACTCGTACATGCCACCGTCACGCGCCAGTTTGGCGGCAAGCTCGAGTATGATTGGCAAGCATCGGGTCTTGTTGTTACGATCACTCTGCCGTTAGGCAATCTTCTCACGTGAAAGCGAATGCCGCCGCGGCAAGCCCGCGTGTCGCAGGCATAATGTTCAGGTCTCGACGATAGCTCTTCTCGACCGCCATGGAGTCACGCCAAGAGCGGCTTAGTCCACGGCTGTTTGCGACATGACCCCGTGCAACGCAAAAGGCCCGGCACAAGGCCGAGCCTGTCGCAGCGACACTGTTGCTGATCGCGGCTATTCCCGATCCGTCGGAGCCCGGTCGCGCTCCATGCGATGCATCATCATCTTGTGAGGACGGTGACCGTCGCGCATGGCAAGGCGCCGGCCGTCGCCGCGGTGCATAAGCGTCGCGCCCCTGCCCCGGCGCAACTCGTCCTGGCTGAGTTGACCATCATCGTTGCGGTCGAGCAGTGCGAAGTGCTTGCCCTGCTGGTTTTCGATCTCGGCAAGCGTAACCTGCCCATCGCCGTCGATATCGAATTGCCCGGCCAACCGTTCGGCGCGCCGCTCGAACTCACGCTTCATCAGGTAATTGGCCAATTCCTCCTGCGAGAGCGTGCCATCCTGGTTCTCATCGGCGGTCCTCAGCGTGTCGAGACGATCGCCGCCGAATTCATCTCTTGCGATTGAACCGTCGCTGTTGGAATCGAGGCGGTTGAAGAACCCGCCGGGTCCGCGCTCGTTCTGTTGCGGGACGGCAGCGGGCGCGTTGTCGTTGCCGGCCTGCTGGGCTTGCGCGAAACTCACGGCGCCGGCGGCAATCGATAGGGCGATGGCGGAAACAAGAACCTTGCGAAGCATCCGTTCACTCCTTCATGTTGTGCCGCCGGTGGCGGCGCTTGCGACAGCTCTTTTCTGCCACGCCCAACATTACGGTGCGCTTGCTGCGGAATTACATTTCTGTAAGGCTTCGACTGTTTCAGCGCAGGAAGGTAGACCACTCTTCGATCGGCGCGCGTTCGGTCCTGAGCTTGTTCTCCGGCTTGGACGTGTCTTCGTAGCCGAGCGCCATGCCGCACACGACCACTTCCTCCTCGGGAATATCGAGAATGGGGCGGATGTAGCGGTGATAAGGAGCGAATGCCGCCTGGGGGCAGGTGTGGAGCCCCCTCGCCCGCGCGGCGATCATGATCGACTGCAGGAACATGCCATGATCGACCCATGAGCCCTTGTTGAGCCTGCGGTCGATGGTAAAGATCATGCCGACCGGGGCATCGAAGAAGACGAAATTGCGGTCGTGCTGGGCACGCATCCGGTCAACCTCGCGCCTTCCGATGCCGAGAAGCCCATAAAGCGCATAGCCCACCGCGCGGCGGCGGGAGAGGTAGGGCTCAAAGAAGCTGTCAGGATAGTATTTGTACTCCTCCCACTTCGCCTTTTCCGCGCGAATGCCCGAGGAAAGAATTGCTTTAGCCAGCCGGTGCTTGGTCTCGCCGGCCGTCACATAGACTTTCCAGGGCTGCATGTTCGTGCCCGAAGGCGCTCGGGAGGCGACTTGCAGGATTTCGCGGATAGTCCCCTCATCCACCGGATCGGGCAGAAACGCGCGAACGGAACGGCGCGACGTAATGGCCTCGTCGACGGCCGCGACAGCCTCCGCATCCACTGTTCTCTGGTCCGGTGCCAACATTTTGCCGTCCTTGAGGCCGGGTAAACGTGACCGCCGGAGGCGAAGTGTTTGCGGCCCGCACAGTGAAAATCCCCTTGATTTTTTCATACAGGCTGGTTTCATGAATTTCCAGAGGAAAATTTCACGATGTCCACGTCCTTCGAACGCGCGGAAACGGATCTGAAAACCAAGGCGCTTCGGCTCCTGGCGAGCGATATCCGCCGGTTGCGCAAGGCGCGCGGCCTCACGCTTGCCGGCCTGGCATCGCAACTTGGCCGGTCGGTCGGATGGCTGAGCCAGGTGGAACGAGGCATTTCGCTTCCCAGTGTCGCCGACCTGCGCGCGCTCGCCAATCATTTCAAGGTCCCCGTAAGCTTCTTCCTCACACCCGCGGCATCGGACGAGAAGGAGTTGCAGGTGGTCGTGCGCGCGGACAAGCGCCGCAAGCTCGTATCCGGCCAGCCCCGCGTGCTTGAGGAGCTTCTATCGCCGAACCTCGGAGGCCGGTTCGAAATCATCTGCTGTGAGTTTGCGGGCAATACGCCGCTGCCCCAGCCGCGAAAACGCGCCGCCGAAGAGGCCGGTTATGTGGTTTCCGGCGCGCTGGACATCGAGGTCACCGGAAAGTGGTACGAGCTTTCGGCGGGCGACAGCTTTCGCGTGCGCGGCGAGACCCTCCGGTGGCGCAACCCGCATGAGGAACCCGCGATCGTGGTCTGGGTCGTCTCACCGCCGGTCTACTAACGTTCCCGACGAAAGCAGGGCTTGACAATCTGAACCGTGGAGAAGACGGCTTTGCCGTTAAATTGGCCCCGAAGCCACCAAATAAGAGTAGATTCATGCCTGATATTTCAAAGCGCATTACCGGCATCATGCCCTCCGGCAAGGACGGTTGGGAGGTTCATTTCGCAGCCCTGACCCGAAAACTGGCGGGTGAAAACATCCTGATGCTCTCGGTGGGCGATCATGATTTCGACACGCCCGCGGGAACGGTCGAGGCCTGCGTGGAAGCCGTGCAAAGCGGCCATCACCACTATATCCAGCTGCCCGGCCTGCCGAAATTGCGCCAGGCGCTGGCGCGGCTTTCCACCGAGTGCACCGGCGTCGATACGGCCCCGGAGGAGCTGATCGTCACGCAGGGAGGCCAGGGGGCGCTTTTCGCGTCCTGCCAGGCAGTGCTCGATCCCGGCAGTCATGCGGTGATCGTCTCACCCTATTACGCCACCTATCCCGGCACGGTACGGGCGGCGGGCGCGAGCTTTACCGAAATCGAAACGCGCTCCGAAGACGGATTTGAGCCGAGGGCCGAGGCGATCGCCGCCGCGATCCGGCCTGAAACGCGCATGATCCTCATCAATTCGCCGAACAACCCGACGGGCGCCGTCTATTCGCGCGCCACTCTCGAGGCAATCGCGGAGATTTGCCGCAGGCACGACCTTTGGCTCCTCTCCGACGAGGTTTACTGGACCTTGCGCGGCGAGCGGGAGCATGTCTCCCCCCGATCCCTGCCGGGGATGAAGGAGCGCACGCTGGTCGTCAACTCCCTCTCCAAGAGCCACGGCATGACAGGCTGGCGCGTCGGCTGGCTCACCGCGCCAGCCGAGGTGGTGAAGCTCCTGATCAGCCTCAACATCGTGTCGAGCTACGGCATGGTGGATTTCGTCTCGCGCGCGGCAGTGGCGGCGGTGGAAAACGGCCATGGGGTTCAAGAGATCGCGGCGCGCTACGGAAGCCGCCGAAAGGCCTTCCTGGATGAGATCAGGGGCGCAAACGACATCGTCGTCCGGGGCTCCGAAGGCGGCATGTATGTCATGCTCGACATTTCGCACATAAATCCGAACGCCGAAGCATTCGCATGGGGCCTCCTGGAGGCAGAAAAGGTCGCCGTCATGCCCGGACCGAGCTTTGGTGCGGCGGCGCAGGGCCACATCCGCATCTCCATGTGCCAGGAAGAGCCCGTGCTGCGGGAAGCGGCAATGCGGATCCGCCGCTATATCGCATCGGAGATCACAAGGCGCGACGCAGCCGAATAAAGAGAGGTCTCTATCTTTTTGGTGGGAGGGTTGAGCCGCGCTTCAGCCCCCTCACCTTCTCCCCCGGTTGAGTTCCGGTATCGGCACCTCTCCAACTTCGTGGGGCCTGCAAAGGCCGCCTTGCCGAGCTTGGCGGAGCGGTAAGGGCGAGAGCGTTTCGGCAAATCCTCAACGCTGCCGATTTGCCAGATGCTCCCCGTGCCGTGGTCATCCCATTTTCATCTTCGCGTCACCCGCGTGTCACCGCGTGCGGCCTAGAACAGAGCATCCCTGTTCAGACGAGGAGAATCGGAGATGCCCACACGTCGCATGCTCATCAAGGCCACTGCCGCGGCCGGCCTTCTAGCTCCATTCGGCGGGTTTTCTGCCGCGCCAGCGAGCGCACAGGGCAGCGCCCTCTTCCAGTTCGGCATCATCGCGGACCCGCAATATGCGCCCTTTCCGCCCAAGGCCGGCGGCACCCGGTATTATGCGAACAGCCTGTGGAAGCTGACGGAAGCCATCGACACTTTCAACCAGCAGGATCTCCAGTTCGTCGCCACGCTGGGCGACATCATCGACCGGCACTGGGACAGCTTTGGCGACATCCTGCCGATCTATGACAAACTGCGGCACGATCATTTCTTCGTGCTCGGCAACCACGATTATGAAGTCGGGCAGGATTACCTGCGCTCGGTCGTCCGCACCGTGGGCATGCCAAAGCCCTATTATGATTTCACCGGCGGGGGCTACCGATTCATCGTTCTTGACGGCAACGATGTAAGCCTGTTCGCACCGCCAGCGGGCGACCCAAGGCTCGAGATCGCCGCAGAGCGGCTGGCAAAACTCAAGGAGGCCGGTGCATCCAATGCCCAGAGCTGGAACGGCTCATTGAGCGATGAACAGTTTGCCTGGCTGGGTGAAACCTTGGAAAAGGCCAAGACGGCAGGAGAGAAGGTGATCGTGCTCAGTCACTATCCGATTTATCCCGACAATATGCACAATCTCTGGGATTCGGATCGCATTGTCGAACTCCTGACGAGCCACGACCATGTGGCCGCCTTCTTCAACGGGCACAACCATGCCGGAAATTACGGAGAAATCTCCGGAAAGCATTTCGTCAATTTTCAAGGGATGGTCGAAACGCCGGCGCATAATGCGTTTTCGACGGTGGCCGTATATGAAGATCGCTTGGAGATCACCGGCTTCGGCCGTGAGCCAAGCCGTAGCCTGAGGCTGGATGGAGCACGCGGAGCTTAAACAAAGAAAGAGGCCGGCGGGCGATTATCGCTCCGCCGGCCGTTCTTCTTAATGGCGCTGGGCCATTGCTTCATCCTCGTTGAAGGACTTGAACAACGGCATCAGCTGCCACAAGGCCGAAAGCCCGACCAGGACGTAGATGACCCTGGAAACTGCCGCTTCCTGCCCTCCGAAGATGGACGCCACCAGGTCAACCTGGAAGAGACCGACGAGCAGCCAGTTCAGTCCCCCAATGATGAGGAGGATGAGCGTGACAACATTGAGTGCGTGCATAGGGGTTCTCCATTAGGACGCCCTGATGCTGACAATGCAGATCTTGCGCAAATCGTTCCTCTTGTAACAATTCGTGATCGCGCCGCCGATCTCAACTCTCCGTGCGGGGGAGCTCCGAGATACCGCCATGGCTGGCAGACCATTTGAGCGGCTCATTGAGGAAGGCCTCCGCTTGGTCGAGCGCTTCAGTGCCGAAACGGTTTTCCTTTCGGCAGACGGCGAGGACATCCCACCAGGTGGTGAGATAGTGGAGCCGCATGCCGGCGGCTTTAAGCCGGTCCGGCGTATCGGGGAAGATGTCGTAATAAAAGACGGCAAAGGTGTCGCTCACCGTAGCGCCGGCATTGCGGATGGCTTCGGCGAACTTGATCTTGCTCCCGCCATCCGTAGTTAGATCCTCGACCAGAAGCACGCGCGCGCCGTCCGGCAGATTGCCTTCTATCTGCGCGTTGCGGCCAAACCCCTTTGGCTTCTTTCGCACATAAAGCATCGGCAAGCCGAGCTTTTCGGAAAGCCAGGCAGCGAAGGGAATGCCGGCCGTCTCGCCGCCCGCAACCACATCGAACTGCTCGAAGCCGGCGCCACGCAGGATCACCGACGCGCCAAAATCCATGACAGCCGAGCGGATGCGAGGATAGGAGATGAGCTTTCGGCAATCGATATAGACGGGCGCCTTGATGCCGGAGGTGAAGGTATAGGGCTCGTTCGCACGGATATGGACCGCCTCGATCTCCAGAAGCATCTTGGCCACCGTCTCGGCGATCAGGGCCTTGTCGGGAAAGGTGTTGGCAAACATGGGCGGGCTTGGTTCCTTCGGACCGTCTTCAACAATATACCCCTCACTTGCAATTTCTAAGATTTTGGCTTCGCCAAACCAAGAAATCGCTTTCTCTCCCGAAAGGGGAGAGATAGGGCGCTTCGCACCAGCGCGGCCACAAATTACCTGCTCCCGCTAGTGGCGTTTTTTGCGGCTTTCTTCGCTATCAAGCCAAGGACCGCCTAAAAAGCCTAATCCTCAACTTTCCAGTGGATCGGGAACATCGGGTCGAAGACGGTGATAGCCTCGTCCCCCACGCTGACTTTCCGTTCCATTTCCACCGGCTCGTCGTAACGCCTGAGCGTGATGCGCTTCTCGTTCGGCGGCAGGCGGTAGAAGGCGGGACCGTTTAAGGAGGTGAAAGCCTCCAGCCGGTCGAGCGCGCCCTCCTCCTCGAACACATGCGCCAGACAGGATATGGTGTTCGGTGCATTGAAGACGCCTGCGCACCCGCAGGCGCATTCCTTGAGCGGATCCAGATGCGGCGCAGAATCCGTGCCGAGGAAGAAGCGGCCTTCGCCGGAGATGGCGGCCGCGCGCAGCGCGAGGCGATGGGACTCCCGCTTGGCGACGGGCAGGCAGTAATAATGCGGGCGAATGCCGCCGGCGAGGATTGCATTGCGGTTGATGATCAGGTGATGCGTCGTGATCGTCGCGCCGACATTCTCATCCTGCGACAGCGCAAAATCGACGCCGTCCTTCGTCGTCACATGCTCCATGACGATGCGCAGTTCCGGCAGGCGGCGGCGCAAGGGCTGCAGCACCCGCTCGATGAACACCGCCTCTCGGTCGAAGATATCGACCGCGGGATCGGTGACTTCGCCATGCACGCAGAGCGGCAGGCCGATTTTCGCCATGCGCTCCAGCACCGGGTAGACGGCCTCGATGTTGCGCACGCCGCTTTGGGAGTTGGTGGTGGCTCCCGCCGGATAGAGCTTGACCGCCTTGATCAGGCCGCTGAGGAACCCTGCCTCGATATCGTCAGCGCTGCTCGATTCCGTGAGATAGAGCGTCATCAGGGGCGTAAAGGCGCTGCCTTCAGGCAGCGCCGCCAGGATGCGCTCGCGATAGGCCGCCGCATCCCTTGTGGTCACGACGGGCGGCACCAGATTCGGCATGATGATGGCGCGGGCGAAGTGAGCCGCCGAGTGCTCCGCCACCGCCTGAAGCACGGAGCCATCGCGCAGGTGTAGGTGCCAGTCGTCCGGCTGTCTGATGGTAAGTGTTTTCATGACAGGGCCGAGACATATCCGGTTTGCGGGCAAGCGCAAGGCGAAACTCGCGGCGCCGCAGCGAAATTCCCTCGCGGCTGCTGTCGGAATGAGGCATGCTCGGCCGTCTTTCAAGCGAACGAGGTGATGCCGATGCTTTACGCCATTCTCTGCTATCACGACGAGGACGTGGTGATGTCCTGGAGCAAGGCCGAGGACGAAGCGGTCCTGGCAAAGCGCAAGCTTGTGCAGAAAGATTTTGTCGAACGCGGCAAGATGGGACCGGCGATCAGGCTCGTGCCGACGACGGGCGCAACGACGATCCGGGCCTCCGGCAACGAGCAGCTGGTTCTGGACGGACCCTTTGCAGAGACCAAGGAACAGCTCCTCGGCTTCTACCTCGTGGACTGCGAGAACCTGGACGAGGTGATCGATTTCGCCAAGCGCATGAAGGAAGGCGAGAGCTGCACCTTTGAAATCCGCCCCGTCCAGATCTTTGAAGAAGGCGTGCTCCCTCAGAAGGTGAAAGTGGCATCATGAACGACATGGCCTGGATCGAGACTGCATTGACGGGTGCGCGCCCGCAGGCGATGGGTGCGCTTCTGCGCTATTTTCGCGATCTCGACCGGGCGGAAGAGGCGTTTCAGGAGGCCTGCCTGCGCGCCATGAGGACATGGCCGGTGAAAGGGCCGCCGCGCGATCCCGCCGCCTGGCTCATCTTCGTCGGCCGCAATGCGGCGCTCGATTCGGTGCGCCGCGACAGCCGCAACACGGCGCTGCCCGAAGACTCGGCGATTTCCGAGCTCGGCGACGCCGAGGCGGACATGGCTGAAAGGCTCGACGATTCTCACTACCGGGACGACATCCTGCGGCTGATGTTCATCTGCTGCCATCCGGATCTTCCGGCTACCCAGCAGGTGGCGCTGGCGCTGCGCATCGTCTCGGGCCTCTCGGTGCGGGAGATCGCAAGCGCCTTCCTCGTCAATGAAAAAGCGATGGAGCAGCGCATCACCCGGGCCAAGCGCCGTGTGAGCGAGGCGAATGTGGCATTCGGGGCACCGGGCGCGGCGGAACGCGCCGAACGGCTCGCGGCTGTGGCCGCCATGATCTACCTGATCTTCAACGAAGGTTACTCCGCAAGCGGTGGGGAAGTGCATGTGCGCGAACCGCTCTGCAACGAGGCGATCCGGCTGGCGCGGCTTCTTTTGAGACTGTTCCCGGCCGAGCCGGAGGTCATGGGGCTCTTGGCGCTGATGCTCCTGCAGCATGCCCGAACGCCAGCACGCATCGATGGCAACGGCGATATCGTGCTCCTGGAGGAGCAGGATCGAAGCCAGTGGAACCGCGATATGATCACGGAGGGACTGGCGCTGGTGGACAAGGCCATGCGCCACCGCAAGCCCGGCCTCTATCAGGTGCAGTCGGCAATCGCGGCGCTTCATGCGCGGGCGGCCAAGCCCGAGGATACGGATTGGCAGGAGATCAATCTCCTCTATCAAATGCTGGAGCGGCTGCAGCCCTCGCCCGTCATCCGGCTCAATCGCGCAGTCGCCCTGTTCAAGACGCAAGGACCGGAAGCCGCGCTGCTGCTCATCGAGCCGTTGGAGGAGCGCCTTTCCAACTATTTCTATTTCCACGGCGTGCGCGGCGCGCTTTTGATGGAACTCGGCCGGGAGCGGGAAGCGCGGACGGCCTTCGACAAGGCTATATCGCTCGCGCGCACGCCGGCCGAGGCAGCGCATATCCGTCAGCAGATCGACCGGCTGATCAGCGACGCGAAACCGCGGGCAAAGTCCGCCTAATTTTTCGCTTCCTGTCGGATCGGCGCCTTCCCGAACGTCCTTGGAACGCAGCCTGCCAATGTTTCAGGAAAAGAAGGAGAAGGACATGTCTGCAATCCAGATCGCCCCAGGGGAAACCGGCCAACCGCGCGGCGGCGTCATCGCTTATCTGCAGGTGGAAGGCGCCGCCAAGGCCGCCGCGTTCTACGAGAAAGCCTTCGGCGCCAAGGAAGTGGCCCGCCACCCGGTCGATGAGCAGGGGCGCACGATGTATCTCCACCTCTACATCAATGGCGGCTCGCTGATGATGAGCGATCCTTACCCCGAATATGGTCACGCCTATGTCAAGCCCGCGGGCGTGTCGCTCACGCTTTGCGTGGAGGACGTGGACTTCTGGTGGGATCGCGCATCGAAGACGGAAGGCATGGAAGTGGTGATGCCGCTCGAAAAGATGTTCTGGGGCGACCGCTACGGCCAATTGCGGGATCCATTCGGCTTCGATTGGGCCATCGTCGGAAAGTAAGCCAGCCCCCTCACCGCCTTGAACGGCTGCCGCCCAATTTGCGGCAGCCGTTCTTTCGCCGGGATCCGGTAAAAATATCGGCCTTATAGGGTTTACACGGCTCTAGCATGCCCTACCCTTGGCCTTAGTGGCGGCGATCCATGGCACCGCCGCTTGGCGCCTGAGCGCGAACTGGATCGAAATCGGTAAAAAGGGAGAAATCCATGAGACAAGCCAGAGCGGGCGATGTCGTACGCGTCCATTACCGGGGACGCCTCACCGACGGCACCGAGTTCGATTCCTCCGACGGTCGCGAGCCCCTGGAATTCCAGGTCGGCGGCGGTCAGGTCATTGCCGGTTTCGAAAAGCAGGTGGAAGGCATGGAGGTCGGCGAAACATCGACCGTGACCATTCCCGCCAATCAGGCCTATGGCGAGCGCGACGAACGGCAGGTGCAATCCGTGCCGCGCAACACGATGCCTGACAATCTGGACCTGCAGGTCGGCACGCGGCTGACCGCCACCACGCGGGACGGCAAGCAGATACCGCTCACCGTAACCGACGTGAATGAAGAGCAGGTGATCGTCGATGCCAATCATCCGCTGGCGGGACAAGATCTCGTCTTCGATATCGAACTGGTCGAGATCGTCGGTTCCGAGCCTGGCCTGAAATTCGGGCAATAGGAGATCAGGGGAGGGAATAGGACAGTAGGCCAGAAGGCGGCTTTACCGCCTATTCGGCTATTTCCCTCTCCGGCAAAGCGGAACTAACCGAACAGGGCGTCGCCCTGCTCGTCCACGATCTGGCGGCCCTTGCGGATCGCATGCTCGGCTGCGAGATCGGCACTGGGAAAGCGATCAGCCCGAACGAAACGGTGCTCTTTCAACTCCCCGCCGACTTCCTTGGAAATGACGCCGCAGGTCTGGAACTGTCCCTGCTCGGAAAAGGGCGTAGCCCGGATGGTAAAGCCCTTGTGCTCCTCCGGCTTGCCGACCGTCTCTTGCGCGGGAGACTTCTCGGCGCCGCCGAACAAACGCTTCAGAAATGACATGGCAACTCTCCTCTATCGATTCCGGAAGCTAGCGCGGCCGCGCATTCAGGACCAGACCGGGGCATGCCGGATTGTCAGTCGGCCGAAGCCCCGGTGAAAACCGCCAGCTGAGCCTCGAAAGCACGCTTGTATGCGGCCCGCGCTTCGCCGCGTGCAACATAGGCGGACAGGTTTGGATATTCGTCCAATATATCCGAGCTTTTCTTCAACCTGAGCAGCACCGAGACCATCAAAAGATCACCGGCGCTAAAAGCACCATCGAGCCAGTCCGCATTGCCGAGGTGGCCGGAAAGGCAGTCCAGCCGTTTGCGGATGCTTTCCTCAAGGGCTCGCAGGCGCTGCTCGTACCAGGGCTCGTCGCGCTCCAGGATCTTGGCGAGGTTGCGATCGAAGATCGGCGGCTCCACCGTATTGAGAGCGGCAAACATCCACGCGACCGCCTGCGCCCGGCCATTCGGATTCTCGGGCAGCAGACCCGCGTGGCGCTCGGCGATGTGAAACACGATCGCCCCGGACTCGAAAAGTGTGAGATCGCCTTCCTCATAGGTCGGAATCTGCCCGAAAGGATGAAGCGCGAGATGCGCCGGTTCCTTCATTGCTTTGAAGGACAGAAGACGAACCTCGTATGGCTGGCCCACTTCTTCGAGCGCCCAGCGAACGCGCATGTCTCGCGCCAAACCCGCGCCACGATCCGGCGACCGTTCAAAGGCGGTGATAATGGGGGTCATAGGGGCCTCCTGTTGATGGCATTGCGTCGTCAAGCATGATCCTAGGACGAACACCCGGCGTGCCGTCCGACAACGAGCTCGATTTTGAGCCGTTGGGGACATTTTCACTTGCATGAGACCTTCCGGGATGAAGAGATGCGCCAGAGATCTTCGTTGGAAGGAACGCCGTCACTCTGGATCTTAAATCGAAAGGAACACGCAATGGCAAAGAACATGATTTGCCTCTGGTACGACAAGGATGCCGAAGAAGCCGCGCGCTTTTATTCCAATGTGTTTCCAGACAGCGCGGTGACTGCCGTGCATCATGCGCCCAGTAATTACCCGTCCGGCAAAGAGGGCGATGTGTTGATGGTCGAATTCACCGTTGCGGGCGTTCCCTGTCTCGGCCTCAACGGGGGTCCCGCCTTCAAGCATAACGAAGCCTTCTCGTTCCAGATCTCCACCGAAGACCAGGAGGAGACCGACCGCTACTGGAACGCCATTGTCGGCAATGGCGGCCAGGAGAGCGCATGCGGCTGGTGCAAAGACAAATGGGGCATTTCCTGGCAAATCACCCCGCGTGTTCTGATGGAAGCGATGGCGGCCGGCGGCGCGGAAGCGAAGCGCGCTTTCGAGGCCATGATGACCATGGGGAAAATCGATGTCGCCGCGATCGAGGCTGCGCGACGCGGTTGATGCTCCGCCTTTTCACCGGTGAGGATCACTCATCGGTTTTGCCGCAGCGCCCTGCCTCCTCTGGGACGCACCCGAGAACCGATTCCGGCTTTCGGGGATGCTCTAGCTTAAGTGAAGAATGATCTCGCGCCGGTGCGGCTGGTCGCGGTGTTCGAAAAGGTAGATGCCCTGCCAGGTGCCGAGCAGCATCCGGCCCCCCGCAACGGGAATGCCGATCGAGGTCTGCGTAAGCGCCGCCTTGATATGCGCCGGCATATCGTCCGGCCCCTCGATGCGATGGACGATCCAGTCCATGGACGGATCGCTCGACGAGGGCACGAGCCTGCGGAAGAATGCATCGAGGTCCCGCTTCACGTCAGGATCGGCATTCTCCTGAATGATAAGCGAGCAGGAGCTGTGGCGCACGAAGACCGTGAGCAGCCCCTCCTCCACCGGCTGACGGCGCACGAAATCGGCAGCTTCCCGCGTAAACTCGTAGAGGCCTTGGCCGGAGGTGGATATGAAAAGGCGCGTCTGGGCCATACCTGGGTCGTGCATCGGCCGGACGCGCCTGTCAAGCCTCAGGCCTCAGCCCAGCGAGCGGATGATTTCCCGATAGGCCTCCTCGGGAAACGCTTTCATGGTGCAGGTCTTCACATTGCCTTGAGAGCCCAGCGCGAGGGCAAAGCGAGCGGCTACCGCATCATCCGGCGCTTCGCAGATAACGACCATGTCGTATTCCCCCATGGTCAGGTAGAACGCCCGGATCGACCCCCCCATTTCCTCAACCAGGGCTTTGGCCGCATCGAGCCGCCGCGGCGACTCGCGTACAGTTTTGATGCCCTGCTCTGTCCAGTTGGAAAGTACGATATACGTGGTCACGTCACACCTCCCTCGGCGCCGTGACGTCTGCGGAGCGCAGTGCTCAGGCGCCGGAACGTTTTCCCACCACCCGGAGCCGAGTATGCGCCTGCCTGGCTAGACCGGCAAGCTAGCCGCTTTCCGAGCGCCATCCGCTTTGGGAAGCATTCCTACCAAAGCTGGATGAGGCTGCCGGGCACAAAAAAAGCCGGGCCAAGGCCCGGCTTTTAGGAGAAGTAGAGACGCTTCCTCAGCTGTCCAGGAAGCTGCGCAGCTTGCGACTGCGGCTCGGATGCTTGAGCTTGCGCAGCGCCTTCGCCTCGATCTGGCGAATGCGCTCGCGTGTGACCGAGAATTGCTGGCCCACCTCCTCAAGCGTGTGATCGGTGTTCATTCCGATGCCGAAGCGCATGCGGAGCACGCGTTCCTCGCGCGGAGTGAGCGAAGCAAGAACGCGCGTCGTCGTCTCGCGAAGGTTCGCCTGGATTGCCGCATCGATCGGTAGGATCGCACTCTTGTCTTCGATGAAATCGCCGAGATGCGAATCCTCCTCATCGCCAACAGGCGTTTCGAGGCTGATCGGCTCCTTGGCGATCTTGAGAACCTTGCGCACCTTCTCAAGCGGCATTGCGAGTTTTTCGGCCAGTTCTTCCGGCGTCGGCTCGCGGCCGATCTCATGCAGCATCTGGCGCGAGGTGCGCACGATCTTGTTGATCGTCTCGATCATATGCACAGGGATGCGGATCGTCCGTGCCTGATCGGCGATCGAACGGGTGATCGCCTGCCTGATCCACCAGGTGGCATAGGTCGAGAACTTATAGCCGCGGCGATACTCGAACTTGTCCACGGCCTTCATGAGGCCGATATTGCCTTCCTGGATCAAGTCGAGGAATTGCAGGCCGCGGTTCGTGTATTTTTTGGCAATGGAGATGACGAGGCGCAGATTGGCCTCCACCATCTCCTTCTTGGCGATAGCCGCCTCGCGCTCGCCCTTTTGAACCTGATTGACGATGCGGCGGAATTCGCCGATCGAAATGCCGGTTTCCTGGGCGAGGTTCTGGATCTCGGAGCGAAGGGCCTCGATCGTGTCGGCTTCGTGCTTGACGAAGTCCCTCCAACCGGGCTGCGGCAGGATCGCCACCGTGGAACCCCAGTTCGGGTCAAGCTCGGAACCCTGATAGGCCTTGAGGAAGTCCTCGCGCCTCACGCCATAACTCTCGGCAAGCCGGAACAGCTTCAGCTCGTTCTGCACCAGGCGCTTATTGATATCGTAAAGCTGCTCGACCAGCGTCTCGATGCGCTGGTTGTTGAGCGAGAGCGACTTCACCGCCTTGATGAGCTCGTCCTTCAGCTCTTTGGACCGGCGCTCCTGACCAGCCGAAAGCTTGTCGGAATCGCCCAGGCGGCTCTCCACCTCCTGGTCCTGCAGCTTGCGCAGCTTGGAATAAGTGTCGGCGATGAAGTCGAGCGTCGTCATGACGCCGGGCTTGAGCTCGGCCTCCATGGCAGCGAGGGAGAGGTTCGTCTCGTCCTCCTCCTCGTCGTCTTCCTCGGGCCGCGACTCTCCGCCGACATTGGTAATGTCGTCGTCATCGCGCGCGCGCCGCATCAGCTTCTCTTCGGGCGCGGGCCTGGCGACATCTTCCGGCCGCGCGATCACCGGCGCCTGCTTGCCCTCGGGGCCGGCATAGGTCGCCTCAAGATCGATGATCTCGCGCAGCAGGATCTTTCCGTCGTTAAGCTCTTCGCGCCAGATGATGAGCGCCTGGAACGTCAGCGGGCTTTCGCAAAGCCCGGCGATCATGGTCTCGCGGCCGGCCTCGATGCGCTTGGCGATGGCGATTTCGCCTTCGCGCGACAGCAGCTCCACCGAACCCATCTCGCGCAGATACATGCGCACGGGGTCGTCGGTGCGGTCGGTCGGCTCTTTCTTGGCAACGGTGGCAACGGCGCTGCCGGTCTCGGCCAGCTCACCGCTTTCCTCTTCGGGCGCGCTGTCAGCCTCGGCTTCCTCGCCCGCCTCCTCGTCCTCGACGACATTGATGCCCATGTCCGAAAGCATGGCCATCGTGTCCTCGATCTGCTCGGAACTCACCTCACCGGAAGGCAGCACCGCATTCAGCTCGTCCATGGTCACATAGCCGCGCTTCTTCGCGAGCTTGATCATTTTCTTGACTGCGTCGTCGGAAAGGTCGAGCAGCGGCCCATCGGTGCCGTCGCGTTCGATCTCGACCTCTTCCTTTTCCTTTGTCGCCATGCTCTGCCTTCTCCAACCGCCCTTTGCAGCGGGCTCAGCCACTACCCACAGCTCGACTCATCGCCGGGATGCGCGCCGTCAGGCTCTATGCGCCCAGTGTTAAAGCGCGATTAACCCTGACATCTATGGCAGCCTTGCTGCCTTTCCATGCCTGTGGTCTCTTTGCTCTTAGCAGACCAACCCACGGTATCCGATCGAATCGACCCTGATTCCTTTAAATTGCGCCGAGGTCAAGCTGCTGTGCCATGATTCGCGTCCAAAAAGCGAATCGCAGCGCATTTCACGGCTCGCTTCTGGGGATAAATCAAGACCTTCCGACACGGCCTGAAAGAATGCCGAAACCCTCGATGAGCGCTTCCGCCGACTGCAAGTTGCGCAGTTCCGCCTGAATCTCCACAAGGTGCCGATAATTCTCTTCGGTCGGTTCGTTTGCCAGCGCCTGCTCGGCCGCTTTCAGCTCCCTATGTAGGGCACCCGCACTGCGGTGCAAGTGCAGGGCCTGCAGAAAGGCCTCGCGCGCGTCCTCGAAGGCGGCCTCCGGCAGAGCCGGCCACTGGTTGGCGCGGCGAACCAGCGTCTGTGCCCGCTCCAGGATTTCGCCCAGGCCTGCAGCGCCTATCGCCGCCGTCAACGCTTCATGATCACGCGCTACGTCATGGGCAACCGCGTCGAGCAGGGCGGAATAGAGCTTTTTGAGATCAGCATTGGCGAGCGACAACTTCTCGACGGCGTCGAATTGCTCATCGATCAGCGCCGGATGGTTTACGAGGGCGACGATCAGGGTAGCCTCGCGAAGCGGCATCATTCCGGCTGTGCGCTTCACCATGGCCGAGCGGGCGAGGCTTTCCGAAACGGCGAACCGGCCGGCCGCCGCGCCAGGCTTGCCCGGTCCTCCTCCGCGCGGCGAAAAGCCGCCACGCTGCTGGCGTCCAGGCTGCGGGCCCGAACCGAAGAAGCTCTGCACCCGCTCACGCAATTCCTGCGCATAATGCCGGCGCACGTTCTCGTCGCGGATGCGGTTCGCAAGCTCTCGAAATGTCTGTTCCAATTCGGCGCGCCGCTCCGGCGTGTCGAACACACGGCCAGAGGTCTCGCGCATCCAGAGGAGATCGGCGAGCGGCCGCGTTTCCCCGATGAGCGCATCGAAAGCCTGTTTCCCCTCCTCGCGCACCAGGTCATCGGGGTCCTTGCCTTCGGGGAGAAGCGCGAAGCGCAGCGATCTTCCTGGCTGCACCAGGGGCAGCGCCAGATCCGCCGCGCGCCAGGCGGCGCGCAGCCCCGCGCCGTCACCGTCGAAACAGAGAACCGGCTCGCCCGAGATGCGCCACAAGAGCTCCAGTTGGTTTTCGGTCAGCGCCGTGCCCAGCGGCGCCACCACATTCTCGACGCCGGCCTGGGCGAGCGCGATGACGTCCATATACCCTTCGACGGCGATCACAGGCCCATCCTTCACGGCCTTGCGCGCGCGGGCGTGATTGTAGAGCACATTGCCCTTGTGGAAGAGCTCGGTGTCCGGTGAATTGAGGTATTTCGCCGGAACATCGGAGGAAAGCGCCCGGCCCCCGAAAGCGATGACGCGTCCGCGCGCGTCCTCAATGGGGAACATGACGCGGCCGCGGAAGCGGTCATAGGAAACCGGAACATCCGGTCCGCTCACCACCAGGCCGCAAGCCTCCATCTGCTCTTTCCCGACGCCCCGGCCAGCCAGGAACTCCTTAAGGGCGTTGCGGCTGTCAGGCGCATAGCCGAGACGGAAGGTCTGCTGGGTCAGGGAAGCGATGCCGCGCCCGCGCAAATAGGCTCTCGCCTCGGCTCCTCGTGCCCCTTGCAAGCAGTCCTGAAAGAACTGGGCCGCCATCTCCATGACATCGGTAAGGCTGGCGCGCTCCTTCTCCCGCTTTTCCGCCTCCGGATCGCGCGCCGGCATCGGCACGCCCGCCATCTCGGCCACACGCTCAACGGCTTCGGGGAAGCTCATCCCGTCGAGCTCTGTCAAGAAGCGAAAATGATCGCCAGAGACGCCACAGCCGAAGCAGTGGTATCGCCCCTTCCGATCCTCGCAATGAAAGCTCGGTGATTTTTCGCCATGGAACGGGCAGCAGGCCCAGAAATCGCCGCGACCGGGATTGCTCTTGCGCTTGTCGAAGCTGACACGCGAGCCCACCACCTGACTGATGGGCACGCGGTCACGGATTTCGTCAAGGAAGCTGTTTGGAAAGCGCATGGGCCCCGCCTGTTATGGCGATCCTATACCCCGCCTGCCGGCCTGTCGCGGCCCCGTTTGAGCAATGCACGTTGTTCACAGGCTAGCGGCCAAGGCTTGCCTCATCCCCGGTCGCGGAATTTGTTGGTGATGGGATAGCGCCGGTCGCGCCCGAAATTCTTCTTTGTGATCTTCACGCCGGGTGCTGCCTGACGGCGCTTGTATTCGGCGACGTAAAGAAGATGCTCGATGCGATGGACAAGATCGCGATCGTGTCCGCGCGCAACGATCTCGTCCACGCCCAATTCATTCTCGACCAGGCATTCGAGGATATCATCCAACACGGCGTAGGGCGGCAGGGAATCCTGATCCGTCTGGTTCTCGCGCAGTTCGGCCGAAGGCGCCTTGTCGATGATCGATGCGGGGATCACTTCGCCGGAAGGCCCGAACGCGGTCGGCGGCACATGCGCATTGCGCCAGCGGCAGAGCGCGTAGACCTGCATTTTGTACAGGTCTTTTATCGGATTAAAGCCGCCATTCATGTCGCCATAGAGCGTGGCGTAGCCGACGGACATTTCAGACTTGTTGCCGGTGGTCACCACCATGGAGCCAAACTTGTTCGAGATCGCCATAAGCAGCGTGCCGCGCGCCCGGCTCTGGAGGTTTTCCTCGGTGATACCCTCCTCGGTGCCCTCGAAAAGCTGGCCGAGCGCATTCCTGAAGCCTTCCACCGGCTCGTTGATGGGTACGATGTCATAGCGGCAGCCGAGCGCCCGCGCGCAAGCCTCCGCGTCCCGCAGCGATTCCTTGGATGTATATCGGTAGGGCAACATGACCGCCCTCACCCGCTCTTCCCCCAAAGCATCAACGGCAAGCGCCGCGCAGAGCGCGGAATCGACGCCCCCGGAAAGGCCCAGCACCACATTCTTGAAGCCGTTCTTGTTCACATAGTCGCGAAGGCCGAGCATGCAGGCGCGGTAGTCCGCCTCCTCCTTCTCGGGAATGATCGCCATTGGCCCCTCGGCACAGACCCATTCATCGTCCTTTCCCCCTTGCGCGCCTGCGGCGTCGCGGCCTCTGCGCCAGGTTGTGACGGCGACCGCCTCCTCGAACTGGCTCATTTGAAAGGCGAGCGACTTGTCGGCCTGGATAGCAAAGGAAGCGCCGTCGAAGACCAGTTCGTCCTGCCCGCCAAGCATATTGGCATAGACGATCGGCAGGCCGCTCTCGATCACCTGCACGATGACGACCTGCTGACGCACCTCCACTTTGCCCCGGTAGTAGGGCGAGCCGTTTGGAACGAGGAGGATTTCGGCACCGGATTCAGCAAGGGTTTCGCAGACGTCGAGCTTGCCCCAGATATCCTCGCAAATGGGAATTCCGACGCGCACACCGCGGAAATTCACCGGGCCGGGCATGCTGGGAGCGGCATCGAAGACGCGCTTCTCGTCAAACTCGCCGTAATTTGGCAGGTCGAGCTTATAGCGCTCGGCGATCACTTTTCCGTCGTCGAGCACCACGATCGCGTTGTGCACGCCGCTTTCGCGCTTGAGCGGCGTGCCGATGATGACGCCAGGGCCGCCATCGGCCGTCTCGGCAGCCAGTTCCAGCACCGCCTTCTCGCAGGCTGCGACAAAGGCCGGTTTCAGCACAAGATCCTCGGGCGGGTAGCCGGCGATGAAAAGCTCGGTGAAAAGAACGAGATCCGCGCCTTGCCGCGCCGCGTCGGCGCGCGCCTCGCGCGCCTTGGCGAGATTGCCGGGGATGTCGCCCACCGTGGGATTCAGCTGGGCGACGGCGATGCGGAAAATGTCTGGAGCGGCGTTCGTCATGAAGCTCATCTAGCTTGCGCCCGGAAGGCTTGCAAGGATCGGTGCCCGTATGGAAGCCTGCAGCGCCGCAGAGATCGTGCTTTGCCTGCCCCGCTCACCTGCTGCCAATGCCGTTTTTGGCCGTTTCGCCCGTTGAGCGTTCAGGCATGGATCCTCGGGTCAAGCCCGAGGATGACGAAGTGGAGAGGTCTCCGCTAGTCTCCGGCACTGGCGATTGGTGGAAACGCATCCCCCGTCGTCATCCCCGGGCCAAGCCCGAGGAGATCCGTGCCTGAGCATTGCCGCCTCACCAGCAAGGGCTGTGGCGTAAAAGTCCTCAGCCCGCCGCGATCTTCCTCTCGGGATGAGCCGCAGCATCCTTTTTCAGAAGTTCCGCCACCAGGAAAGCAAGCTCCAGCGCTTGATCGGCGTTGAGGCGCGGGTCGCAATGGGTGTGATAGCGGTCCTGCAGATCGTCAGCCGAGATGGCACGGGCGCCGCCCGTGCACTCGGTAACGTTCTTGCCGGTCATCTCGATATGGATGCCGCCCGGATGCGTGCCCTCGGCCCGGTGCACGTCGAAGAAGGTCTGCACCTCTTTGAGGATGCGGTCGAAGGGCCGCGTCTTGTAGCCGTTGAGCGAGATCGTGTTGCCATGCATCGGATCGCAGGACCAGACGACTCTGCGCCCTTCCCTCTCCACCGCGCGGAGCAGCTTGGGCAGGTGATCAACGACCTTGTCGGCGCCGAAGCGCGCGATAAGGGTCAGACGGCCAGGCTCGTTTTGCGGGTTGAGCGTATCGATCAGGCGGATGAGCGTGTCAGGCTCCAGAGACGGGCCGCATTTTAGGCCCAGCGGGTTTTTGATGCCGCGGGCATATTCCACATGGGCATGGTCGGGCTGGCGCGTGCGGTCGCCGATCCAGATCATATGGCCGGAAGTGGCATACCAATCACCGGAGGTCGAATCGACGCGGGTCAGCGCCTCTTCGTAGCCGAGGAGCAGCGCTTCATGGCTGGTGTAGAAATCCGTCTCGCGCAGCGAGGGATGGCTTTCGGCATTGATGCCGATGGCCCGCATGAAATCCATCGTCTCGCTGATGCGGTCCGCCAGCGCCTTGTAACGCTCAGCCTGCGGGCTGTCGGAAAGGAACCCCACCATCCATTTGTGCACGTTCTCCAGATTGGCATAGCCACCCTGGGCGAAGGCGCGCAGGAGATTGAGCGTCGCGGCCGATTGACGGTAGGCCATTTCCTGGCGCGCGGGATCGGGAATGCGCGCAGCTTCGGTGAAGTCGATACCATTGATGATATCGCCCCGGTAGGAAGGCAATGTGACATCGCCCTTCGTCTCCGAATCCGACGAGCGCGGCTTGGCGAACTGACCGGCGATGCGCCCGACCTTCACCACGGGCTGCGCGCCGCCGAAGGTCAGCACCACGGCCATTTGAAGGAAGACGCGGAAGAAGTCGCGGATATTGTCCGCGCCGTGCTCGGAAAAGCTTTCTGCGCAATCGCCACCCTGAAGCAGGAAAGCCTCGCCATCGGCGACGGCAGCGAGCTGTTTTTTGAGCTTGCGCGCCTCACCTGCAAAAACGAGCGGGGGATAGGTGGCCATGCGGCCCTCGACCTCGGCCAGCGCTGCAGAATCCGGAAAGGCCGGAACCTGCTGGATCGGCTTGCTTCTCCAGGAATTCGGGGACCACTTCATCATATCAATTATCCATAGGCTTCTTCCCTGCGGCGTTCACCGGCAGGCTGCGGCTATTTAGCGGAAGCTTCGCCCGGATACTACCCCGCATTTCGCCGTGAATCGACGTAAAATCGTCTTCGGGGTCCTATGCGGCGATTCCCGCTCGCCATTGGTTGGCGAGCGAGAGGAGGCATGCCTTTACACCCGCTCACCGTTCCTCACGCGATAGGAGGGCTGGTACATGGTCACCAATTCCTCCGCCGCCGTCGGGTGGACGGCCATGGTGCTGTCGAAGACGTCCTTGGTGAGCCTGCCTTTGATCGCGATCCCAAGAAGCTGCGCCATTTCGCCGGCATCGGGCCCCAATATGTGCGCGCCAACAACGCGCTTGGAAGCGGCATCCACCACGAGCTTCATGATCATCTTGTCCTGCCGGCCGGCAAGCGTATGCCGCATCGGGCGGAAGCTGGCGCGGTAAATCTCCAGCTCCTCGAAATGCTTTCCCGCCTCCTCCTCCGCCAGGCCCACGGTGCCGATCTCCGGCTGTGAGAAAACCGCCGTGGCGATATCCCGATGATCGACAGTGGTCGGGTTGTCCTTAAAGGCGGTCTCGATGAAGCACATGGCCTCGTGGATCGCGACGGGCGTCAGTTGCACCCGGTCCGTCACGTCGCCGATCGCCCAGATGTTCTCGACATTGGTGCGCGAATAGCCGTCGACGAGGATCTCGCCACGCACGCCCGTCTCGACACCCGCGGCTTCCAGCCCCAGGCCCTCGGTATTCGGAACGCGGCCGATGGCGAGCATGATCTTGTCGAAGGTCTCGACGCCTCCCGACATCAAATGGGCGGCAAGCCGGCCATCGGGCTGCTTCTCCACCTGCTCGATAATGTCCTGGCAGAGGATGCGGATGCCCTTGGCTTCCATTGCTTCGTGCAGGCCCTTGCGGAGATCGCCGTCGAACCGGCTCAGAATTTCCCTGCCGCGATAAATCAGCGTCGTCTTCACGCCGAGGCCGTGGAAGATGTTGGCGAACTCGACGGCAATATAGCCGCCGCCCTCAATGGCGATTGAGGCGGGCAGTTCTTCTAGGTGAAAAGCTTCGTTCGAGGTGATGCAGTGCTCCCGGCCCGGGAGCGCCACATGCGGATTTGGCCTGCCGCCGGTGGCGACCAGGATATGTTCAGCCGTAAAAGTTTCACCGCCAACACGCACCGTATGGCTGTCGACGAGAACCGCCCTGCCGTCGATCAGGCGAGCGCCGGCATTCTCGAGGCCTTTGCGGTAGAGACCTTCAAGCCGTGCGATCTCCTTGTCCTTATTGGCTATTAGGGTCGCCCAGTCGAAGCGGCTCTCGCCCACAGCCCAGCCGTAACCGGCGGCATCCTCGAAATGCTCGGGAAATTGAGAGGCGTAGACAAAAAGCTTCTTGGGCACACAGCCGCGGATCACGCAGGTGCCGCCGAAACGGTATTCCTCCGCGATCGCGACACGCTTGCCCATGGAGGCCGCGACCCGCCCGGCCCGCACGCCCCCGGAGCCGCCGCCGATCACGAAGAGGTCGAGGTCGTATTTCGCCATGATTCTCCCGCTGCTCTCGTTCCGCTTCCTCGCAGCTATGACTTTGCAGCGCAAAAAGAAAGCCCGGCGCTAGGGCCGGGCCTTCAATTCTATTCAATATTGCTGCATTGCTGCCGAGCTCAGTTGGAACTGGGCGCTGCGGCCGCACCATCGGTTTCTTCCGCAGGCGCCTTCGGAGCCTCGGCGCCGGCCGCGACCTGAAGCGTTTCCACCACGGAGTTGGTCAGATCGCGTGCAACGCCGCGCCGCCAGATTTCAGCCGCCTGCAGCAGCTCCCGCGTGACGATGGGGCCATCGGAGAGGAGCTTCTTGCCCGTGGGAGAGTTGTAGAAGGTCGCTATATTCTGCAGATCCTCCTGGCTGAACAGGCGCGCATAGGCAATTGCGGCCTCCTTCTCCAGATCGGCGCGACGTGCAGCCAGGTCAAGCGCCTTCTCATCCACGGTGGTGTTGATCAGATCCACCAGGTTGGGGCTCTGCTGTATGAGCTGGGCCTTGAGGGATGCGGCGGCATCGGGCAGGTAGTTGTCGAAAGGATCGGTGGCGTTGATCGCGTCGATGGCGGCGCGCGCTGCCTTGAGATGCTCTTCCGAAACCTCCTGCGCGCCTGCCGGGAATGACAGAGCCGTCAGTGCTACCGCGGCGGTCAATGCGATCATGCGAGCGCGTTGGGCCAGTTTCATCTTCGCTTCTTCTCCATGTCTAGATTCGGCTGCCGGCGTCGAGCGTCCTGACACCGTTCCTGCCTGCAATAATCGCTGCGCCAGCCAGTCCGATGAAGAGACCGTGTTCCACAACACCGGGAATTGCATTCAGCGCCTCCGCCAGTGCTCTTGGCGCTGGAATACGGCCAAAAGATGCATCGATTATGAAATGTCCACCGTCCGTTACGAACGGCTCCTGGCCGGCCATACGTGTCCTCATCTCGCCGGCAAGACCGAGGCGCGCGGCCGCGGCCTCAATGGCGATCCTGGTGGCGCGAAGGCCAAAGGGATTCACCTCGATGGGCAGCGGAAAGGTGCCAAGCACATCAACGACCTTGCTCTCATCGGCAATCACGATCATCCGGCGTGAAGCCGCGGCAACGATTTTCTCGCGAAGCAGCGCACCGCCGCCGCCCTTGATCAGCGTGAGGTCCGGCCCCACTTCGTCCGCGCCGTCCACCGTCAGATCAAGTTCCGGCGTCTCATCCAGCGTCGAAAGGGGAACCGACAGCTCGCGGCAAAGGGCAGCCGTGCGCTCGGAGGTGGGAACGCCGACGATCTTCATCCCCGAGCTAACGCGCGTCGCAAGCAGCCGCACGAATTCCTCGGCGGTCGAGCCCGTGCCGATTCCGAGCTTCATGCCGTCTTCGACATAGCCCAGCGCCACCCTGGCGGCTTCAATCTTAAGCGTCTTTGCGTCCGTCACTATCCTGCCCCAAACCAGACCGGCTTCCTAACCCGTTTCACCTTTTCCCGCAAATGCTTTGCAGCTGTGAGTGATGCAGCGTATCGGGCAGCCGCCAATGATAGTTCCATAGCTTTCCTTGAAGAATGGGCTCATGCGGGTTATCGCGTGAGGATCAACGAGGGACGATTCATGATATCGCCGATCATCGTGTTCGATCTCGACGGCACGCTCGTCGACACCGCACCTGACTTGCTCGACAGCCTCAATCACTGCCTGCGCACGATCGGCTTGCCCGAGGCGGAACCCAAGGAACTCCGCCGCTTCGTGGGTTTCGGAAGCCGTGTGATGATCGAGCGGGCTTTTGCCGCGCATGGACGGCCGACAAACAACGAGGAGCTTGAAGCGCTGCAGAAGCTTTTCATCGAGCACTACACCGCCGCGATGCCAGGGCTTTCGCGCCCATTTCCCGGCGTTCTGCAAGCCTTGGCGCGCTTTCGCGAGGCCGGCTTCATCGCGGCTGTGTGCACCAACAAATTCGAAGGCCTCTCACAGGCCCTGCTCGAAGCGCTGGATATCGCGGATCGCTTCGAGGCAATTTGTGGTTCGGATACATTTGGCCATCGGAAGCCCGACCCGCGTCACCTGACCGATACGATCGAGCGGGCCGGAGGAGACCGGCATCGCGCCATCATGGTTGGCGATTCGCGTACGGACATCGATACCGCCAAGGCGGCAGGAATCCCGGTTGTCGCGGTTGATTTCGGCTACACCGACCGGCCGGTGCGCGAGTTCGAGCCGAGCGTCGTCATCTCTCATTTCGACGAATTGACCGTGGAACTTGCGGGCAAGCTGATCAAATCGGCTGCGGGCCAGGCAGTGGCTTGACTTCGCCACCGGGGCTCCCTTATATCGCCGCGCGCTTGGCGATTTGCCGCCGGGCGGGCGCGTAGCTCAGCGGGAGAGCACACCCTTCACACGGGTGGGGTCGTAGGTTCAATCCCTACCGCGCCCACCATTTTCTTGAGCCACTTTCCAACACTCTAGGCCTGCTGCTCCGCCAGATCATGCTCATCGTCAGGCGGACCGTCCTGCAACGGCCGCCGTGAGCGCAGACGCTTGGCAGCGACGGCGGGTCGCTCCCCCTTGTTTTGGGGCATCTGCCGCTGCTTCGCCTTGGCGGGCGAATTCATGGCTTCTTCACTGGAATCTGTGGAATCCATCAATGGCTTTGTCAGCCGTGCCAGATCTTCATTGCTGACGTTGAGCGTGACATGCGGGAATGGGATTTCGATTCCCCGCTCCTCGAACAACTCCTTGATGATCTCATTGTAGAGACGGCCAATCGCCCACTGTCGTCCGGCCTGCGTCTTGATGCGTGCGCGCACCATGATTGCCGAATCGCCGAACTCGGTCACGCCGTGCATCTCCAATTCGCCGATGATGTGCTCGCCTTCCTCCGTCTTCTTCAGGCGTTCAAAGGCATCCTGCATGGCGCGCTTCACTTCGGGAACGCTTACCCCGTAGTCCACACCGATATTGGCAACGTGGTAGCTGAAGTTCTTCATGAAATTCGATACGGAATCCACCGACGAAAACGGGATAAGATGGTAGGCGCCATCAAGCGAGCGCAGCGAAACCGAGCGGATCGTGAGACGTTCGACGGTTCCCGTCACCCCGCCGGCTGTGACGACGTCTCCCTCGTTCATGGCATTTTCGAACTGGATGAAGGCGCCCGTTATGATGTCCTGCACCAGCTTTTGCGCGCCGAAGCCGACGGCAAGTCCCAGAATACCGGCGCCGGCCAGAAGTGGAGCGATGTTCACCCCGAGTTCGGAAAGGACAAGCATGCAAGTCAGGACGCCGAGCGCGACGGTGAACGCATTGCGGAAAAGCGAAAGCAAGGTGCGCTCCCGCGCACTGGGCTTGCTCCCCTTCGGCGGGTCGAGCCGGTATTCCACCCAGGACTGGACGACAATATAGATCAGGCTGCCGGCGATCAGGATGATCCCCGCCGACAAGATGGAGGTGACGATACGCTGGCCGACCTCGCTCGAAATCCAACCCAGGAAATCGGCTACAAGCCAGATCTGGGCGGAGGCGATAACGACACCGATTACAATTACGCCACGCGTCACCCGCAGGACATTCGGCACGAAAGCGTTGAGGCGCTGTTCAAGCAGCGGCACACGTGTGCGAATATCGTCGGGCAAATGCATGCCGCCTGCGGCTATCCGCGTCACCGCCATGGTGAGCGCAGTGCCGATGGCGATCGCGATGAATGTCTGCGCAGTGGCCGTCAGTACGAAAGGCAGCGCAGCTTCATGGTCGGCAAGCCAGAGGCCGAAAATCAGTATGAGATAGGCGATCGCGACCACGTTCCAGAAGCGGGCGAGGATCGAAAGCGCGCGGGAAATCACTTCGGACTTGACGCGTTCCGCCCCAAGCATAAGCCAGGAGCGGACGAGATCGCGGTTCTGCATGATGATGATGCAGGCCATGGTGAGCGCACAGAAAAGCACAAAGGCGCGCAATACCTGAGCTGCACCATAGGATACGCCGGAGGCCAGAAGGGGGGCCAGAAAAAGGAAAGCGTAGCCTAGAATGCTGAGGAGCCTGCTCGACCAGAAATACCAATAGGCGGAAGTGGTATCGCCGATCCGCAGAAAGCGCAGTGCGGGCCATCTGGGCGCAAGCAGCACACGAGCCACGACTTTCGCCAGCTCAACAGAAAGGAAGGCGCCCAGGAAAAGCGTTTGGCCGCCTCCCGCCCGGTCCGCCAAATCAAAGTAGATAGCGGGCACATAGCCGGCTGCCCATGCCAGAAGCACGGTAGCCGTGTCGAACAGAGCCGACGCAAGGATCAGGCCCGAGCGCCGCAGGGAACCGGAACCGGCTGCTGCCGCGGCAAGGGCGCGCTGGATGCGCAGAAAGCCAAGGCGCAACAGGAAAAAGGCCGAAAAAGTAACGACGGCGACGACGATGACCGTGCGCACGGCATTCCATATGATGGAGAAATCCACAGTCGTCGTGCCGGTGAGCACATCGGAAATATCGCCTGACAGGCGAACCACGGCAGAAATGAATGCTGCCGAGCTCTCCACCGCAGCACGCGCATATTCGCCGATCTGGAGCACCCCGGTGGGCGTTGCCTCCTCCGCGGCCTCCTCCGTCTCGGCCTGGCGCAATGTCTGGATCAGGCGCGTGCGCGCCTGATCGTTTTCCAGAATTTGGATGAGTGCTTCGACATCGCCTTGAGACTCAGCCGCTTCAGCACCACTCGCGCCGTTCGCTGACTGTGCAGCAACCGGTGATGCGCAAATCAATAAAAAGAGGAGAGCCAAAATCCGCATAAGACCCCCGCAGGAAGCTCCAGCGACTGCCGCCAATCGTCGCCACCTTCTTCTAAGCAGCTGCTGCTTAACCAATTATTAGTTTGCGGCGATAGAGAGGCAGCCAGCTAAGCTGCATATCCGTCAGCAGATGCAGCGAAAAGGCTTCCCGGTGATTTGACCTTTCCGGTCGCGCGGGCGATATGGAGCTTTGGAAGAACTGCTTGCCTCGCCATTTCCATGATATTTCCCTCCCCGCTCACCGAAGCCCGGCTCATCCGCCGCTATAAGCGCTTTCTGGCCGATGTAGTGCTTGCGGACGGAACGGAACTTACGGTTTCAGTGCCCAATACCGGATCGATGCTCGGGCTCACCGCGCCGGGATCGCGCGTGCTCTTGTCGAAATGGGACGATCCGAAACGCAAATATCCTTATCGGCTGGAAATCGTGGAAGCGGACGGAACGCTGGTGGGTATCAATACGGGCCTGCCGAACCGGCTTGCGGCGGAGGCTATCCGCGCCCGTCTGGTGGGCGACCTCGGCACATATCCGGTGATACGGCCCGAACAGCGCTATGGCGAGCGCTCGCGCATCGACTTTCTTCTGGAGCACCCGGAGCGCCCGCCAGCCTATGTGGAGGTGAAAAACGTGCATTTCATGCGCGAGGCCGGGCTTGCCGAATTTCCGGATACGAGGACGGACCGCGGCGCCCGGCACCTCGACGAGCTTGCAGCCATGCGCAGGGCGGGCAACCGCGCCGTCATGATCTATGTAGTCCAGCGGGGCGATTGCTCCCGATTCCGCCTTTGCGCGGATCTTGACGCCTCTTATGCCGCGGCTTTCGGGCGCGCGAGGGATGCGGGGGTTGAAGCTTTCGTGATAGGGTGCCAAATCTCTGCCGACGCGATCGCTCCCGATCGCCTGATCGATTTGGATTTTTAGGACGCCTCAATGGTCACCTATCTCGATGCGGACACGGCTCCGCTGCGCAACACCGGCCAGATCCGCCTATACGGCAAAGACGGCTTCGAGGGCATGCGCAGGGCCTGCCAGCTCACCGCGCGCTGCCTGGACGAACTCGTCTCGATCGTGAAGCCGGGCGTGACGACGAACGCGATCGATCAGTTCGTCTTCGAGTTCGGGATGGACCATGGGGCGCTTCCCGCCACGCTCAACTACCGCGGCTACACGAAGTCCACCTGTACCTCGATCAATCACGTGGTCTGTCACGGCATCCCCGACGATAAGCCGCTTCGCGAAGGCGACATCGTCAATATCGACGTGACCTATGTGCTCGACGGGTGGCATGGAGATTCAAGCCGCATGTACCCCGTGGGGCAGATCAAGCGAGCCGCCGAACGGCTTCTGGAAGTCACCCACGAATGCCTCATGCGTGGCGTGGAGGCGGTGAAACCGGGCGCGCGAACGGGCGCCATCGGTGCTGCGATCCAGACTTATGCTGAAAATCAGCGCTGCTCGGTGGTGCGCGATTTCTGCGGACATGGCGTTGGCCGCCTGTTCCACGATGCGCCAAACATCCTGCATTACGGCAGCCCCAACGAGGGCGTCGAGATGCGGCCGGGCATGATCTTCACGATCGAGCCCATGATCAATCTTGGCAGGCCGCATGTGAAGGTGCTGTCGGATGGCTGGACCGCCGTCACGCGGGACCGTTCCCTCTCCGCCCAATACGAGCACAGCGTGGGTGTCACCGAAACAGGCTGTGAAATTTTCACTCTCTCTCCAGCAGGGCTTGATCGTCCCGGCCTCCCATAGTTACCCTGTAGTCGATTGGGGACGGGGCAAAGCTGATCATGGCGGAAAGCGGCAACGGCGGGTTCAGCGAAGGTGCGCTGCGCACAACAGAGAACGTACCGGGCAAGACGGAAACACGTATCAAGAAGCATTACGAAGGCCACCGCGAGCGCTTGCGCGAGCGTTTTAACGAGGCCGGCGCGGATGCGCTTGCCGACTATGAGCTTTTGGAGATGGTGTTGTTCCGCTCCGTGCCACGCGCCGACACCAAGTGCGCGGCCAAGGCACTGCTCAACCGATTCGGCTCGATCGGCGAGGTTCTGGGGGCGCCGGAACATCGCTTGAGGGAGGTGGAGGGCATCGGCGAGGCGGCCGCCCGTGACCTCAAGCTGATCGCCGCGCTCACGCAGCGCATGCTGCGCAGCGAGGTGCGTGGAAAGCAGGTGCTTTCCTCCTGGACCCAGGTGCTAGACTATTGCCGCGCGGCGATGGCCTATGAGGATCGCGAGCAGTTTCGGATACTCTTTCTCGACAAGAAGAACGCGCTGATCAAGGACGAGTGCCAGCAGACCGGCACGGTGGATCATACGCCTGTCTATCCGCGCGAGGTGGTAAAGCGCGCTCTGGAACTATCGGCAAGCGCCATCATCCTGGTCCACAATCATCCCTCGGGCGACCCGACCCCTTCGCGGGCCGATATAGAGATGACGAAGCTGATCGCGTCGACGGCGGAGCCGCTGGGAATCACCGTGCACGATCACATCATTATCGGCAAAAAGGGCCATGCCAGCATGAAGGGTATGCGGCTGTTTTGAGCGAAGCAGCGAGGGTGACCAGGGGTTGTTGATCGACGCGGCTTTCTTGCTGCGGCCTCACCGCCTCGGTCTATTCGCTATTCCTTATTCCGCCGCCTCTACCACATGCGCCTCGACGATGCCGCGAATCTCTCCGCGGCAGGAGCCGCAATTGGTGCCGGCCGACAGGGCGCGGCCGATGGCTTCGACGGTTCGGCATCCGCCGCGGGCGGCAGCGGCGATCTGGTTGGCTCCAACACCAAAGCAGGAGCAGACGATGGCGCCGATTTCCGGGCGGTCGGCTTCTGCCCTGCCCGCCACCACGCGATAGCGCGAGCATGGGTCGGGATGAGCGCTTCCAAGCAGCGCGACGGCGAAGGAGCGCGAGACGGCTACGGGGTGCGCAGAGAGATAGAGCGCGCCCACCATGCGCTCGCCATCAAAGGCCGCGAGCCGATAATCTCCCTTCGTGGGATCGTGATAGGCTATGATCTGCGTCTCGCCGGCAGGCTTTATGAGGCGTCGAAGCAAGATTTCAGGGCTTTCGGCAAGCGCGCCATGTGCCAGTTCGATGCGCCAGCCGTCGTCGGCGCGGGCCAGCGCCCAATAGTCCAGGCCATCCCACTCCGGGCGGCTTTGCAAAACGGCAAAGCCGTAAAGAGCTGCTTCGAAGCGGCTTACACGCACCGCGACGTTCTTCAACGCCGGCTGGCCGGAGATGGGATCGGTGATAGGGGCGACCAGCGCATCCACCCTGCCCTTGGCGGAGAACTGGTCGGTCCAGTGCATCGGCACGAAGACGGAGCCGGAACGCTGCCGCGGCGAGATCAGCGCACGGACGATCACCGCGCCATGCCGGCTTTCCACGCGCACGAGATCGGCATCACCGATGCCGAGACGGGCGGCATCCTCTGGATGCAGTTCGGCAAAGGGCTCGGCCAGATGGGCAGAAAGCCGGGCGCTTTGACCCGTCCGCGTCATGGTGTGCCAGTGATCGCGCACGCGGCCCGTGTTGAGCACCAGCGGGAAACCCGCGTCAACGACATTTCGCACCCGCGGAAAAACGGCGATGAACCGCGCGCGGCGATCAGGGGTATAAAAGCCTCCATCGGCAAAAAAGCGGATATTACCCCCCTCTGGCCTGCCGGCCATCTCCCCCTCAAGGGGGGAGATTATGCCGGCCGCAAGTTCCGAGGCTTCATCTGCAGCGTTGGCGATTGGCGAAGGTCCCGGTGAAAGCTGATCTCCCCCCTTGAGGGGGAGATGGCCGGCAGGCCAGAGGGGGGTGCTTCCCAGCGATGGCGCTGGCCATTGAAAGGGTTGAAGCGCTTCAAAGGCAGGGGCAGAGAGGCCGGCATAAGCTCCAATGTCGAAATCGCGCGCGCCATCATTTTCGTATGCGGAAAGCGCGGCATGCTCGCGGAAAATTTCCGCAGGTGTTGAATAGGCAAAGCCTTCCGCAAATCCCATTCGCCGGGCTACCTCGACCACCTGCCACCAGTCGGGCCGGGCCTCGCCGGGCAATGGCAGGAATGGGCGCTGGCGGGAAATGCGGCGCTCCGAATTGGTCACCGTACCATTCTTCTCGCCCCAGCCGGCCGACGGCAGCTTCACATGGGCGTGGCGCAGCGTATCGGTCGCCGCGGAAATGTCGGAGACCACGACGAAGGGACAGGCTTTCAATGCCGCCTGCACGAAATCCGCATCAGGCAGGCTGTCGGCCGGGTTGGTGGCCATGATCCAAAGCGCCTTGATGCGCCCGTCGGCCACGGCACGGAACAGCTCCACGGCCTTGAACCCGGATTTTTCCGCCAGGCGCGGCGCCCGCCAGAAGCGCCGCACGATTTCGCGATGCCAAGAATTTTCCAGGTCCATATGCGCGGCCAGCATGTTGGCTAGCCCGCCAACCTCACGCCCGCCCATGGCATTGGGCTGGCCGGTGACGGAGAACGGCCCCATACCCGGCCGGCCGATCCGGCCCGTCGCTAGATGACAGTTGATGATGGCGTTGACCTTGTCGGTGCCGGAAGCCGACTGGTTGACGCCCTGGCTGTAGACCGTAACCGTGCGCTCATTGCCGGCAAAAAGGTCGAAAAACGCCAGCACTTCAGAGGCGGCCAGACCGCTTTCCAAAGCCACCCGTTCGGTATTGAAAGCACGTGCAACCGCCAATGCTTCGTTGAAGCCGTTCGTGTGATTTTCTACGTAATCCTTTGATAATGTTCCAGTTATATCGAGATAACTGAGCAGGCCAGTGAAGAGCGCCGCGTCGCCATCGGGCGCGACGGCAAGGTGTAAGTCGGCGATGTCGGCAGTCATGGTGCGGCGTGGGTCGATCAGCACGACCTTCATTTCCGGGCGCTTATCCTTCGCCGCGGCAAGCCGCTGATAAAGGACGGGATGGCACCAGGCGAGATTGGAGCCGACGAGCACGACGAGATCTGCAAGCTCCAGATCTTCATAGGTCCCCGGAACCGTGTCTGCGCCGAAGGCGCGGCGGTGGCCCGCGACCGAGGATGCCATGCAGAGCCGGGAATTCGTGTCGATATTGGCCGAGCCGATGAAGCCTTTCAACAGCTTGTTGGCGACGTAATAATCCTCCGTCAGCAACTGCCCGGATACGTAAAAGGCGACGGAGTCCGGCCCGTGTTCCTTGATCGCATCGGAGAATTTTTGCGCCACGAGCGTGAGCGCCTCGTCCCAGCCCGCGCGGCGGCCGTATATCTCCGGATAAAGAAGCCGTTCTTCCAGGCCAATGGTTTCGGCGAGGGCCGATCCCTTGGAGCAGAGCCTGCCGAAATTGGCCGGGTGGTCGAGATCGCCCTTCACTGAAACCGTGCCGTCGGGCTGCGGCGCGGCGATTACGCCGCAACCGACGCCGCAATAGGGACAGGTGGTGCGCACCTCCGCCAGTTGTTCATTATCGACCTTCACGCCGCTTTCTCCACCATGTCGGTGAGGCCAAGCAGGATGCGATCGCCCTCAAGCCGTACCGGAAAGGACGTGGTGGCCCCCTCATCCGGGCCTTGGGCAAACCCCGTCTCCAGCGAGATCACCCAATTGTGCAGCGGGCAGGTCACGCAGCCATCATGTACGATGCCCTGGCTAAGCGGCCCTCCCCGATGCGGGCATTTGTCCTCCAGAGCGAAGATGCGATTGTCGGCTGTACGGAATACGGCAATTTTGGTGTTGCCGGTCTCCACGCAGCGCGCGCCGCGGAGGGGGATATCCTCGAGCTTACCGATCGCGAACCAGTTCATGGTGCTCATTCCGCAGCCTCCAGGGTCAGCGTCGCCATCGGCTTGAACTCGTGCTTGTCCTTGCCCGAGGCGCGCTCGGACCAGGGGTCCACCTGGGCGAATTTCTGGCTGAAGACAAAGCGGTCGTAATAGGCTTTGCGCTTTTCGGGATCGTCCAGAATTTGGCGGCGGATCTCGTCATAGCCGATGCGCTTGGCCCATTTGTAGATGCGCTCCAGATACCGCGCCTGCTCGCGGTACATCTGCGTTAGCGCGACGATCACCTCCAGCGCCTCGTCCTCCGATCTGACCAGGCCGAGCTTTTCCGTGCCCTTAATGTCGAGGCCCGCTGCGCCCGCGAAGTGGATCTCGAAACCGGAATCGACGCAGATGATGCCGACATCCTTGCAAGTGGCTTCCGCACAGTTTCGCGGGCAGCCGGAGACGGCCATCTTCACTTTCGCGGGCGTCCACGAGCCCCACATGAATTTCTCGATGCGGATACCAAGGCCGGTCGAGTCCTGTGTGCCGAAGCGGCACCAGTCCGACCCGACGCAGGTCTTCACCGTGCGCAAGCCCTTGGCATAGGCGTGGCCGGAGACGAAGCCAGCCTTGCCGAGATCGGCCCAGACCTCGGGCAAGTCCTCCTTCTTGATGCCCAGCATGTCGATGCGCTGGCCGCCGGTGACCTTCACCGTGGGGATGTTGAACTTGTCCACCACATCCGCGATGGCGCGCAGCTCCGCAGCACTCGTCACGCCGCCCCACATGCGCGGGACCACCGAATAGGTGCCGTCCTTCTGGATATTCGCGTGAACACGCTCATTGATGAAGCGCGACTGGTAATCGTCGGCATATTCGTCCGGCCAATCGCAGACGAGATAGTAGTTGAGCGCCGGCCGGCACTTGGCGCAGCCGCAGGAGGTCTTCCACTCCAGCTCCTGCATGACGGCTGGAATGGTCTTGAGGCCCGATGCCTTGATCAGCCGGCGCACGTCGTCGTGGCCAAGGTCGGTGCAGCCGCACATGGGCGTGACGGCGGCCGGATTGAAAGCATCGCCGAGCGTGAGCTTCATGAGCTGCTCGACAAGCCCCGTGCAGGTTCCGCAGGAGGCGGAGGCCTTGGTGTGGGCCCGCACAGCGTCAAGCGTCGTCAGGCCTTTTTCCTGAATGGTGCCGGTGATCTTGCTCTTGCAGACGCCGTTGCAGCCGCAGATTTCCGCATCATCCGGCAAGGCTGCAACGGCCGCCATAGGGTCCAGTTGCCCCCCTCCCTGGTAGGCCTGTCCGAAAATCAGGGTTTCGCGCATCTCCGAAACATCGGTGCCCTTTCTCAGCATGTCGAAGAACCAGGCACCATCCGACGTCTCGCCGTAGAGAACCGCGCCGAGAATGCGGTTTTCCTTCAGCACCAGGCGCTTGTAGACGCCGGCGCTGGCATCGCGCAGCACGATTTCCTCGCGATCTTCAGCATCAGCGAAATCGCCAGCGGAATAAAGGGTTACGCCGGTAACTTTAAGCTGTGTCGCAGTTTCCACCGGCCGGAAGGCCGCATCCTGCTTGACCAGCGTCTTGGCCGCCACCTTGGCCATATCGTAGAGGGGAGCGACGAGCCCGTAGCAGATGCTCTCGTGCTCCACGCATTCTCCGATGGCGAGAATGTCGGGATCGGAGGTCACCATCTGGTCGTTCACGACAATGCCGCGCTCGACATAGAGCCCAGCATCCACCGCGATGCGCACCTCAGGCCTGATGCCGACCGCCATCACCACGATATCGGCCGGATAGATCGTGCCGTCCTCCAGAAGCACGGCTTCCACTTGTGCATCGCCAAGAATGGCCTTGGTCTGCGCCTTGCAGTGAATTTTTATGCCTCTGCCCTCCAGTTCCTTCTGGAGCAGATAGCCGGCGGCGGGATCGAGCTGGCGCTCCATGAGATGGCCCATGAGGTGAAGCACCACCACGTCCATGCCGCGCAGCCTGAGCGCGGCCGCAGCCTCCAGTCCCAAAAGGCCGCCGCCGATCACCACCGCCTTGGCGCCGGGTCTGCCGGCCGCGGCCACCATGGCGTCGACGTCATCGAGGTCGCGGAAGGCGCGGACGCCCGGCAGGTCCTTACCGGCGATCGGGATGATGAAGGGCGCGGAGCCGGTGGCGACGACGAGCTTATCGTAAGGCGTCTCGCCGCTCCTGGAGAAGATCACCTTCGCCTTGCGATCGATCTTCGTCACCGTCTCGCCGAAGCGGCAGTGGACATTATTGGCCGCGTACCATTCCGCGTCATGGGTGACGATCTGGTCGTAGGTCTTCTCACCGGCCAGCACGGGCGAGAGCATGATGCGGTTATAGTTTCCGCGCGGTTCGGCTCCGAAGAGCGTCACATCGAATGCACCGGGGGCTGCCTCGAAGAGGTGCTCGAGCATGCGGCCGGATGCCATGCCGGCGCCGACCACGACGAGTTTCTGAGTCATTTGAACATATTTCCTCTTTGTTTCGCGTGGCGCTTTCAGGCGGGCTGCAAGCCCGCCTGGCGGCGCTCCATCTGGCGGATGGCGATGTGCATCCAGACGAGCGAGCCGGCGACGATGACGAAGAGCGCCATGAAGCAGCTCGTCCAAAGGCCGGTCACGTCGTTGAGCCAGCCGAAGAGAAGCGGCAGGAAAAAGCCGCCCAGGCCGCCAATCATGCCGACAAGGCCGCCCACCGCGCCCACATTTTGCGGGTAATAGACCGGGATGTGCTTGTAGACCGCAGCCTTGCCGAGGCTCATGAAAAAGCCGAGCACAAAGATAACGGCGATGAAGGCCCACGGTCCGATCTCAAAATGGGCTGCGATGGGGCCGTTGACGCCACGCACCACATAGTCCGTGGGCGGGATGGACAGGATCAGCGCGCAGACGGCCGAGACGGCGAACGTCCAATACATTACAGTGCGCGCGCCCGAGCGGTCCGAAAGCGCGCCACCATAGGCGCGGAAGACCGAGGCGGGGATGGAATAGGCCGCGCCGATCATGCCGGCCGTTGCGATGTCGAACCCGTAGACGCCGATCAGATAGCGCGGCAGCCACAGCGAAAGCGCCACGAACCCGCCAAAGACGAAGAAGTAATAAAGCGCGAAGCGCCAGACTTGCAGGTTTTTAAGCGGCTCAAAATCCGCGGCGAAGCTGTGCTGCGCACCCTGCCCTGCCCGCCGGGCGCGGATCACCGGGTCGTCCCCCGTGGTGAACCAGAAGAGAATGGCCATGGCGGCGAGCGCCAGCGCCCAAACCTGCGCCACCGCTTCCCAGCCCCAGGCGACGAGCACAAAGGGCGCCAGGAATTTCGTGACTGCCGCGCCCACATTACCGACGCCGAAGATGCCAAGTGCCGTGCCCTGCTTCTGGGCTGGATAGAAACGGGAAACGTAGGCGACGCCAACGGCGAACGAGCCGCCGGCGAGCCCCACGCCAAGCCCCGCCAGGAGCAGATGCGCATAGGTGTGGGCGAAGGAGAGGAGAAAGGTGGCGATTGCCGCCGCGAGCATGGTGACGGTGTAGACCAACCTGCCGCCGTAGCGGTCTGTCCAGATGCCGAGCGCAAGGCGCACCAGCGAGCCGGTGAGGATCGGCGTGCCCACAAGCAAGCCGAACTGGGTTTCCGAGAGGCCCAGTTCCTCCTTGATGCGCACGCCAATGATGGAGAAGATCGTCCATACCGCGAAGCAGACGGTAAAGGCGATGGTGGACATGCTGAGCGCGCGGACCGGTGTGGTGGTTGGCGCGCTTAAGGCTGGCTCATGTGGGGTCATGGTCGGTTCCATCCACTGCTCGTGTCCAAACTGCCCGGAAGGGCCGACCAAAAGAAAAGCTGCCGGCCAGATCTCGCACGCCCACCGCGGTCAACGTGGGTGCAAGACTGATCGGCAGCTTTGCCCGAGCGCCCTTCGCTGGACGCTTCTTTCTGGTCCCCTCTGGGTTCCGCCTTTTACTATGCAGGTTGCGTGCCAGTTTTGCTGCAGCGCGATAAACGTCCTAATATCAATGGTTTAATATGAACCGGCGTCGAGCTCGCTTCTTTCGCACGGCCAAAATCGATGCCGAATGTTGCAGCGCGATGTTTATTTCTTAGGCAATTTAAGTTTGCGCCTAAAAAATAGGCTCTTTGCTGCAGGCCTCCTGACCGGCGGCGGCGTTCCCGAACCATTCAATCCGCAAAAGATCAAATGGAAGGGTCGCTGCCTTTACCGGCAGGACTTTGGCCCGCAATATAGGCGTCGAGCTTTTCGGGATCGAAAACGGCACCGTCGAAGAAGCCATCCGTGCCTGGCCCAAGAGCAGCGCCTTCTACCTTCATGTCTTCCGCCGGCACGGGAACACCGAGCGGCTGGAGCGCGGCGCGATAGAGGTCCGGCCGGAAGGAATTGCGGGCTTTCTCCGCATTGGCAGCGCTATGCGCCACCTGCCCCCAACGAACCATTTGCGAATAGAGCCAAAGCGCATGGCTGCGCCAGGGGAAAGTAGCCGCCCGCGCGGCGGGAAGGAAGAAGTCCGGCACGTTTTGCAATCCGTGGCCGGTGTCGAGCCGACCTTCGAGCGCGCCGAGGACGATTTCAACCGGCTGGCCGAGATAGCGCTCCCCGGCAAGGATCTCTGCCAGTTCGGCGCAGTTGTCCGCTTTCCCGCACCATTCGGCCGCGCGGTAAAGCGCGCGCAGGAGGCGGAACAGCGCCCCTCCGTTCGCTGCGGCCCAATCGGCGCGCACCCCCAGCACCTTCTCGGGGCTCGACTTCCAGATCGCGGCCTTGACCGTCGCGATATGCGCATGACCCCGGGCCACGGCGACGCTGCTCCATGGCTCGCCGACGCAGAAACCGTCGATGCTTCCCGCAGCGATCGCGTCCGGCATCAAGGGCGGCGGCAGCACCGTAATATCAAGGTCCCGCTCGGGATCGATGCCGCTCGCGGCCAGCCAGTATCGGAGCTCGAAATTGTGCCCGGAATGGGGGTGAACGACGGCAAAGCGAAGCCGGCCTTCCGCTGTCCCGCGCCTTCCGGCGATAACCTGCCTTAGGGCGTTTCCGGCAGCCGCGGGATCGCCCGCGCCTCCGGCACCGGCGCTCTCCATCTCCTTCCAGAGCGCGCGGCTGACGCTGATCGCGTTTCCGCCCAGCCCCAGCGCCATTGGCGCCACCAAGTCCAAGCGGATTGGCGTGAGGCCGAGAGCGGCGGCGATCGGCATGGGCGCCAGCATGTGAGCCGCCTCGAAGTGGCCGACAGCGATTCGGTCACGGATGCTGGCCCAGGAGGTTTCCCGCACCAGGGCAAGATCGATGCCTTCGCGTTCCGCGAACCCTTTTTCCTTCGCCGCGACCAAAACGGCGCTGTCGAGCAATGGCAGGAATCCGGCTGTGATTGGATGCGTAGCGGCCATTGGTTACTCCTCGAGCAGCCCCGCGGCCAGAATCAGGCTCTGGGCGATCTCCGAAATCTTCCGGTTCTGGTTCATGGCCGTGCGGCGCAGGAGCGCGTAGGCCTCCTCTTCCGTAAGGCCGCGCGAGCGCATGAGTATTCCCTTGGCGCGCTCGATCAGCTTTCTGTTCTCAAGCTCGTTCTTCGCCGCCTCCAGCTCGCGCGCCAGGCGCGAATAGGCGTTGAAGCGGCTGATCGCCATATCGACGATCGGCTTCACGCGGTCCTGCCGAAGGCCATCGACCACATAGGCGGACACGCCCGCCTCCACTGCCGCCTCGATGGCGCTCTGATCAGACTGGTCCACAAACATCGCGATCGGCCGCTTCACGGCGCGGGACAGGCTGAACATGCTTTCAAGCATGTCGCGATTTGGGTTTTCCAGATCAATGACGATGACATCCGGCTCGACGGCCGCGATTCGCTGCGCGATTCCATTGACGTCGTGCACCACCGTCACGAACTCATGGCCTGCCTCGCGCAAGCCCGCCTCTATGATGGCGGCGCGCACCGTATTTTCATCGATAACCAGGACAGAAAGCGACCGAGGCGACATGCCTCTATTTTGCGCATGCACAATGATTGTGCAACGCAAAAAAATCACAAGGGCGAAAGACGAATGTCAGGCGTAGAAGATACCGTTGTCGCCGGCAGGCGTCGCCTCCTCCCGCTCCACGGCGGAGAGGCTGGATTTCTCCCCAAGCTCGACCAGAAGCCGCAGACGGGCGCGGTTAAGCCGGCTCTTGATTGTGCCTATGGCGCAGTTGCAGATGGTAGCGGCTTCCTCATAGCTCATCCCGAGCACGCCGATCAGCATCATCACCTCGCGCTGCTGCTCAGGCAGCCGCTGAATGGCATGGTGAATCTCAAGACCGCGCGCCGACCATTCCTGGGTGGCGTTCACCACCGGCCGCGCGGAAACGCAATCGGCCGTTCCCGGCGCTTCCCGCTTGGCTACCTTGATCTTGGTGTAGAACGTGTTGCGCATGATCGTGAAAAGCCAGGACTTCATGCTGGTCCCGGCTTCGAACTGATGCAGGTGTGAAAGGCCTTTCGTCAGCGTCTCCTGCACCAGGTCGTCGGCATCGTTCGGGTCGCGGTAGAAGGTTCTCGCGAAAGCGCGCAGCGCGGGAATGAGGTCTACGATCTCGGAGCCGGGATGCCTGGGGGCGCTGTCTCTCTCATATCGGGACGGTGCCATTCCAAATCCCTTCTCTTACGACGAATCTTTTCGGCTGTTCGCGGGATTAATGCGCGATAGCGGTGGGAGTTCCAAAAGCCGGAGGAACTTGGCAAAGAAACTCGCCGGACCCTTACGCGATGCCCGCCCGGCATTTGGCACCCCGAATTATACGGAATTCAAGCCGCCGCAGGGCTTTGCGCCCGCGACGCCGGATGGGCTGCCGCCAGTTCGTCTTCCTGCGGGTGTGAGGGATCGAGCTCAATCAACCCCACGGTCTCACCCTCCTCGAAGATGATCCTGGCAGCAAATTTCGCCGCCAAGGCCCGCATGGTGTTGTTATTCGGGTGTGTGGTCACGTAAAGGCGCGTATAGCCGAGCGATCGCGCATGGGCGATGAGCCGCTCGAAGAGCCGGCTTCCCAGCCCCCGATGCTGCAATGCCTTTTCAACGCTGAAGGCGATCTCGCCTGTCGGCGGGGTTAGCTGGGGCCGCTCGTGCAGTTCCGCAGCGCCGAGCACCCGCCCCCCTTCCACATAACCGACCACCGTTGCGCCCTCGTGGAAGCTTCGGATCGCATATTGCTCGAGAAATTTATCGCTTATGACGCCGTTGAAGCGGTCGCGCCGGCTTTCCTTATCCAATCTCAAGAGATGCTCGCGGAAAAGCTCGAGCTCGGATGGCCTCAGGCGCCTTATCACCCCTAGGAGCATATTCGTGGATTTTATTGCTTGGACCATAAGCCGCACTCCTCGCGGGTTCCTCCCCGAGCTGTTCGACCGCTAGCCCCTTATCTGTGTGGAAAAACCTGCTTAACAAGCCCTGATCATGCATCGCGGCATTGCAAAAAATGCATGACCTGGCAATCTGGACCTATAGCGTCATCTTTTTGTGATTATATCTGGAATTGCGCTGAACTATTAGCCATATTGGTTTGCGACATACAGCGAAGGGTTTCTCATGCGGCTTACCCGGCAAACGAATTATGCAATTCGAATTCTGATGTATTGCGCGGCGAATGAAGGCCGCCTCAGCCGGATTCCCGACATTGCCCAAGCTTATTCCCTGTCCGACCTTTTTCTTTTCAAAATCCTTCAACCCCTGGTCGAGGCCGGGTTCGTGCAGACGGTGCGCGGCCGCAACGGTGGTGTGAAGCTTGGCAAACCGGCCGAGGACATCACTTTGTTCGACGTCATCCGTGTCACGGAAGAGAGCTTTGCCATGGCGGAGTGCTTCGAGAACGATACGGAGTGTCCGCTCGTCGATGGCTGCGGGCTGAATGAGGCGCTGCGTAAGGCGCTAGGCGCATTCTTCGAGGTTCTTGCCTCCTACACGATCCAGGATTTGGTCGACGCGCGCCCGAACATGCGCGATGTATTGGGCTTGGAAGTGCAGCAAGTTCCATTGGCCACAACCGTCTAGGCAGAGAATATCAGACCATCGCGGTCTGCGGCAAAAGGAAGGGTGTGGGTCCGTCCGGGAGCGCACCTACTTTCAGCTGACAATCGAAGACCTCCGATAACAGCGCATCCTGCATCACCTCCTCCGGCGTGCCGCCGGCGACGCTTCGCCCCTGGTGCATGATGATCACGTGGTGCGCGAAGGCGACCGTCAGGTTCAGGTCGTGCAGCACGGCCACGACCCCGCCACCGGCTGCGGCGAACTCCCTGGCGATCCGCAGGACAATGAGCTGATGCTTTATGTCGAGGCTTGATACCGGCTCGTCGAGGAGGAGATAACGGGGCTGCCCCAGACATGGCGTCCAGACCTGGCATAGCACGCGCGCGAGCTGGACCCGCTGCTGCTCGCCACCGGAAAGCTCCTGGTAAAAGCGGCCGGCAAAGCCGGCAAGGTCCACCTTCTCCAAGGCGCGCTCGGGAAGGCAGTTATCCCACGCCGCGCTGTACCCTCCCATGATGCCAAGGCTCACTACTTCGCGCACCGTATAGGGGAAGGAGAGCGTTGTGCTTTGGGGCAGAACGGCTCTTACAATCGCGGCATCGGCAGGCTTCATCCGGGCCAGTTCCTGTCCATTGAGGGTTATGCTTCCCCCATAGGGCAGATCGCCTGAAATGGTCTTGATCAGCGTGGATTTGCCCGAGCCATTGGGGCCGACAATGGCGGTGACGATGCCCGGCTCGGCGGCAAAGTTCACATGGGAAAGAATGCGCTTTCCGCCTATGGAAACGTTAAGGTCCCGTGCTTCGATCATGCTTCTGCTCAAAGGTCGAGGATGCCGCGCCTGCGCAGAAGCACCCAGAGGAAGAAGGGCGCGCCGAAGACGGCAGTGACAATGCCGATCGGCAGTTCCGCGGGCGCAACAATGGTGCGGCTTACGGCGTCGGCGATCAGCAAAAGGCTGGCGCCCAAAAGGGCGGAAGCGGGAAGCAGATAACGGTGGTCCGGGCCGATGACGAGACGAAGCAGATGCGGCACAACGATGCCGACGAAGCCGATGCCGCCGGTAAACGCCACGGACGCCCCCGTGGCCGCCGCCACCGCCAGAATTGCCAGCGCCTTGATGCTCTGCACCGCCACGCCAAGATGCCGGGCGGAAGGCTCGCCCAGAGCCAGCGCATTGAGTCCGCGGGCGAGAAACGGCGTGACGGCAAGCGCCACCGCGATGACTGGCGCTGCCGCCCCGATCTTGGTCCATGTCGCGCCGCCGAGAGAGCCGAGCTGCCAGAATGTGAGGTCGCGCAGCTGGCGGTCGTCAGCGATATAGATGAGGATGCCGGAGAGCGCGCCGGCCAATGCCGCCAGCGCGATGCCTGCGAGCAGCATGGTGGCGATGGAGGTCTGGCCTCGCCTGGTCGCCACACGATAAAGAATGAGGGTGGTCGCCAGCCCGCCGACGAAGGCCGCGAGCGGTAGCGCGAAGACGCCGAACAGAGCGATCATCGGCGCAAGCACGGTGTGGCCAAGCACGATGACGGAAATCGCGCCCAGCGCTGCCCCGGCGGATACGCCGATAATGCCAGGATCGGCGAGCGGATTGCGGAAAAGCCCCTGCATCAGAGCGCCGGAGACCGCCAATGCCGCGCCCACAAAAATGCCGAGCGCGATGCGCGGCAGCCGAATCTCGTTGATGATCAGGCGGTCGCGCGCCGAGAGCGCGCTTTCAGCCCCGCCGCCGAGCCAGCCTTCAATAACCCCGATTACCGATGCATCGGAAGCTCCGGTGGCAATGCTTATTGCGATGACCGCGAATAACATCAGGACGAGCAGAGCCAGCAGAAGCCTCGCCCGCGCGGAACGATCCCCTTCCGGCCCTGCGGCGACGCGACGGACAAGAATTGTTTCTGCCAGTTGGCTCATGGCCGGTTGGCGATGGAAGCGCCGTAAAGTGCGGCGGCCAGATCACGAATGGCTCCGGCCGTGCGCGGCCCGAACCCGAGCAGATAGCTGCCGTCCATGCGCACCACGGCCTTGTTGCGGCCTGCCGGCGTGGCCGCGATTGCCGCATTTGCGAAAAGCTCCTCGTCGCCGACGTCCAGGCCTCCGCCCCGATTCATCATCAGGATGACGTCCGGCCGTGCCTCTATGATCGCTTCCGCCGATACTTGCTTATAGCCCGGAAAGGCGGCGACGGCATTGACGCCGCCGGCCATGCGGATGATGCCGTCGGCTGCGGTGCCGGTTCCTGAAGCCAGAATACGGCCGTCCTGATTGCTCAGGATGAAAAGCACGCGCTTGCGTTCCGCGATGCCTCTTGTCACCGCCTCCGCCTGATCGATTTCCGCGCCGACACTTGCGGCAAGCTTCTCGGCCTTCTGCGTTTTTCCCAAGGCAACGCCAACAATGCGTATCTTGTTCAAGATGCCGTCACGGTCGAATTCTTCCGGCACGCGGACCAGCGGCACGCTGCCCTTGGCGAGTACATCCATTGTTTCGGGCGGGCCGCTGCCCTCCAGCGCGAGAATCGCCGTGGGCGCGACCGAAAGCACGCCTTCCGGGGAGAGCTGGCGCATATAGCCGATGTCGGGAAGTTCCCTGGCCTGCGGAGGGAATATGCTCGTTGAATCGCGCGCGGCCAGCAACGCCTCCTCGCCCAGCGCATAGACGATCTCGGTAAGAGACCCGCCAATCGCAACGAGCCGGGAGGGATCGGCGAATGGCTCGGGGAGATCTTGCTGGGCATGGGCTGAAAATGAGGAAAGGAAAGCTGCCACTAACAGAGTAGCCGGCCTGATCACTGCCGCAAGTCGAGCAGCAGGCCGAAAATTGTCTGCCCGTTTCTGCCGGATCTCCTCCGGTCGCACCGTCCCCACAACAATCATTCCAGCGCCTATTTGTTGAGAATGAGCTTGCCCTGCTTCGTAATCTTCAGGCGGTAGAATGATCCGCCGTGGGCGATGACGATCTCCTGCGCGCCGCGGAAGAGATCCTCGCTCGCAACGGTGCGCAGGGGCGCATTGTACGGAAGCTCGTGCTCGTGCTTTGCCGTCGGCGGCTTTCGATCCAGAGAAAATTCAGCGTTCACGTTCAATGCCCCTGGTCTAAGCGCCTGGCTCGCATCGGGGGCTGGCTGGGCGATCTCACTGTGATCTGATTTCTTGACATCAATAATCAACTTTAATAGGAAGCGCAATACCGGATAGATTTACTCAACATTTGCATGCCGGGGGCAAAGGCGAGCCAGCAATCCCGCTCGGGACGAGCCAGCGAAGGCCTAATCGAGAGATTAAGGGGATTCGCAATGAAGGGGCGTTTGGCTCGCCATCGGATGGCAATGCTTGGCTGTGCAACCGTTGTCGTGAGCATTTCGGCGGCGGCAGCCGCACAAGAGGCAGGCGGTCAAACCGCTGAAGCAGCAGCAACAGGCCAGCCAGGCACGACGCAGTTAGACAGAATTACCGTTGTCAGCCGCACCGGCGAGACGCCGATCGAGACCATGGCTTCGGTGAGCCATGTGGGCGAGGAGCGGCTGGAGCGGCGGATGGCCACGACGCCAAGCGACCTTCTCTACGGAGTTCCCGGCATCAACATCTATGCCGACGGACAGCCCTCGGTGACGAACATCAACATCCGCGGCCTGCAGAATGCCGGCCGTGTCGCGGTCATTGTCGATGGCGCCCGCCAGAACTTTCACAAGAACGGCCATGATGTCTCGCGGATGTTCTGGATCGACCCGGAACTCGTAAAGCAGGTCGACGTGATCCGCGGGCCGAGCGCCAACACCTTCGGCTCGGGCGCGATCGGCGGCGTCGTCTATTTCGAGACAAAGACGGCCGAGGATTTTCTGCGCGAGGGAGAGACCTATGCGCTTTCTACGGCGGCGCGCTATGAATCGAATGGTTCCGGCTGGACCACGAGCGCCACGGGCGCCTACCGGCTCACCGATGACTTCTCCGTCCTGGGCAGTGTCGTCTGGCGCGACTATGGCGACTATGACGACGGCGCCGGAAACACTGTGGAAAATTCCGGCTTCGAAATTCTGAGCGGGCATGCAAAGGCCACGCTGAAGCCGACGGAACTCAGCGAGTTTACGCTCGGCTGGACGGGCTCGCGGGACGAGTGGTCCACGTCCGACGAGGTGGACAACGAGCTCAAGGGCAACACCTTCACCGGCGAATTCAAGATCTCCGACGAGGAGGAGAAATGGCTTAACCTCAATGTGAAGGGCGCCATCAACTCGATGGATTATACCGAGACAGAGGTGGGCAGCCAGACCGAGTACGAACTCCGGACATCGAGCTTCGACATCTGGAACACCTCCTATTTCGATACCGGCGCCATCCGGCATGAACTCACGGTGGGCGGCGACTGGGTCTATGACGATTTCACCTCCAGCACGGGGACAGGCGCGGATTTCTTCAATCCGGCAGGCGAGCGCACCGTCTGGGGAACCTATATCCAGGACAAGCTGACCTATGATTGGCTGGAGGTGGTCGGCGGTCTGCGCTACGACGCCTATACGCTCGAAGCTTCCCAGGAAAGCTCCGACGACCGCATCTCGCCGCGCCTCAGCGTGGGCGTGTCGCCCTTCCGCGAGGGCCTGCTTTCAGGATTGCAGATCTATGGCTCCTATGCCGAAGGCTATCGTGCGCCGAGCACGTCCGAGGCCTTCATCAGCGGCATGCATCCCTTTCCGCCCTTCCCGTTCCTTCCCAATCCCGATCTGAAGCCGGAGACTGGCAAGACCTGGGAAGCGGGCGTGAACTATACTGCCGAAGGGCTTTTCCGGCCCGACGACGCATTGCGGCTCAAAGCAGCCTATTTCCACAATGACGTGGACAATTTCATCACGACCGAGACCATTTTCATGGGGCCGGGATCGGCCTGCGCCTTCTCCCCCATGGGATTCTGCGTGCAGTACCAAAACATTCTCAAGGCGGAGATCGATGGCTTCGAGCTCGAAGGCTACTATGACGCCGGCCGGTTCTTCGGGGGCTTAAGCGTTTCCATCATCGACGGCCAGGAGATCCAGCAGGACGGGACGCGGACCGATCTCGCGACCATTCCGCCGACCACTGTGACCGCCGATCTGGGCCTGCGCTTCCTGCAAGAGCGGCTGACGGTCGGGGGCGAGGTGCAGTTCAACGAGGCCCCGAAGGGATCGAGCTTCGCCGAGGACTACACGCTCGTAAATATCTACGCGAACTACCAGGCCACGGAAAACCTGCGGCTCGACTTCCGCGTCGACAATCTCTTCGACGAGAAATACGTCGTCCCGCTCGTCGATACGGCCGGCGGTTTCGACTACCAGCCCGGGGTGACGGTGAAAGTCGGCGCCACCCTGCGGCTCGGGGGCTGATCATGCGCGCTCGTCTCGCACTTTGGCTGGTCGTGACACTCATGGCGGGCGTCGGGCACGTTCTGGCTCAGGAGAGCCGCAATGCGCCCGTCCTCTCGCTTGAACTCAACGGAGCCGAGCCAAGCGAGCGCGGGTGCAGGCTGACATTCGTCGCGGCGAACCGGCTCGGGCAGGATATCGCCCGGGCCGCCTACGAGGTCGCGCTGTTCGGCAAGGACGGGCTGGTCAAGCGCCTCACCGTCCTCGACTTCAAGGAATTGCCCGAGAGCGAAACGAAGGTCCGCCAGTTTGTCATACCGGACATGGACTGCGCGGATCTCGGACGTGTTCTGATCAACGACGCCACCGCCTGCGATGGGCCGGAAACAGCCGCCTGCATGAGGCAGCTTGAAACCGCCACGCGCGGCGCGGTGGCCTTTGGAAAATAAGGCCAGCAAGCAGAAAAGCCAGCAAGGATAAGGAAAATGCCCGCAGGACTAATCGATTCCATTGCCTCTCTCCTGGAGCTCGGCGGCGCCGTCGTGGCCTTGATCCTGGTTCTCTCAATTTTCGCGGTCGCGATCATTCTCCTCAAATTCGCTCAGTTCTGGCGCGAGCGGGTGGGTCGCCACCGCGGGGCGGAACGGGCACTGCATGCCTGGTTTCACGCCGGCCACGGCGAAGCGCGGCGCATGGTGGAAGGGGACCGCTCGCCGGCGGGCGAGGCGCTTGCTGCTTCCATGCGGCTTGCAGCGATGCGCAATGTTCCTAAGGACGCGATCGAGGACGAGGTAGCCCGCATCGCGCTCTCGCGTTTGCACGATTTGCAGCGCGGCTTCCGCGCGCTCGACGCCATCGCGCAGATTTCGCCGCTGCTCGGTCTCTTCGGCACCGTGCTCGGCATGATCGAGGCATTTCGCCAGCTTCAGGCTGCCGGCAATGCGGTGGACCCCTCCATGCTCGCGGGCGGCATTTGGGTGGCGCTTTTGACGACGGCCGCGGGCCTTGCGGTCGCCATGCCCGTCTCGCTCCTGCTTACCTTTTTCGAGACCCGCGTCGAGAACGAGCGCGTGGCGATCGAGACGATGACAAGCGCCGTCCTCTCACATCGAGGCCCGCACAGGCAGCCGGAAGGCGAAACCCATGCAATGGCGGCAGGCACGGGAATGGCCCATGCGCATTGACCTTCCCGTTCCCCGGCGGCGGCCGCTGTCGATGACGTCACTGATCGACATCATCTTCCTGCTTTTCCTTTTCTTCATGCTCTCCTCCACATTCCTGCGTTTTGCGGAAGTGGAGGTGACGGGAGGGGCCGCCTCCAGCGCCGCCCGAGGGGAGGCGCCCGATATTCTGATCCGTCTCGACAGCCAAAGCTGGCAGGTGAACGGCGTCTCCACCGATCCCGAGCAGGGAATGGCGGAACTGAAGCGGTTGCAAGAAGTGGGGGCCGAAAAGGCGGTGCTTCTCGTTCGCGACGGGCTTTCCTCGCAGGATCTTGTCGGCGCGCTGGAAAAGATTCGCCGCGAAACGACACTCTTCGTCACCGTGGCGAGGTGATCCCACATGCTGCGCCTTTCCCGCCCCCTGCCCCGACGCCAGCGCGAAAGCACGATCGCTCTTATCAATGTGGTCTTTCTGATGCTCGTGTTCTTTCTTGTGGCTGGCTCGCTCGCGCCACCGATCGACAAGGAGATCGAGCTGATCTCGACAGCGATGACCGAGCCCAGCGCCCCGCCAGACGCGCTTTTTGTCACGGGTGAAGGAGAACTTCGCGCCCGCGGCGAAACAACGACCGTTGCAGCCTTCATCGAAGATCTGACGGCAGGCGGCACGGAGGCAGATGAAATCGAGGTGAAGCTTGCGGCCGATCGCAATCTGCCGGCCGTGCGGCTGATCGAGATCGTGGGGGAGCTGCGCCAGGCGGGAGCCGCACGCATCAGCATCGTGACGGAGATCGCCGAATGAAATGGAAGCGGTCCCACTGGATGCTGGCAATCGGTGCCTCCTGCGTCATCCATGCGGGCGCGGCCGCGCTGATCGAGCCTCCCAAGGAAGAGGTGCGGGTCGAGAGTGGCGGAAGCGGCGTGATCGTTCTCGGCAATAATGTCTTCGCGGACATGTCCGCCATGGGCGAGGAATCGGAAATCGTGGAGCCGGAGACGGAGATCCCGGCGGCGATTGTGCCGCCGGAGCCGACTGTCACCGCGCCGGAGCCGGCCGAACCCTCGTCCGCTGATACTATCGTACCGGTGGAGACAACAGAGCCCTTGGGGCCTGAGGAGGAGGTGGCGATGCTGCCCATCCCGCGGCCGACACCCCGCCCGCATTACACTCCACCGAAGGTCGAGCCGCGCCAAGGCCAGCCGCCCAGGCAGGCCCCCTCCCCGCGCCAACAAACCGAGGAAAGAAAGGAAAGTCCGAAACGGCAGGCCACGTCACGTGGTTCGCGCGGTCAGAACACGCAAAATGCAAGGCGCGGTTCATCGGAAGGCAGCCGGGTGGCAAGCGGAACGGAAAGCCAGGGGCCGGGTCGTGCACGGCAAACCGGCAATGCCGCAACTTCCAACTACCCAGGAAAGATCGTCGCGAAATTGCGCCGTTCGCTGCGCTATCCGCGCGAAGCCCGGCGGCAGCGCCTCGGTGGGGAGGTGCGCGTCGCATTTACGGTAACGCAGGACGGACGGGTAAGCGGGATTCGCATCGTGCGCAGCTCCGGCTCGCCTGTTCTGGACCAGGCAGCCCTCGAGACGGTCCAGCGAGCGGCCCCTTTTCCCAAAATACCGGCCGAAGCGGCCCGATCATCGTGGCCCTTCACGGTCCCCCTCGAGTTCAAACGTTGAAAGGATGTCTCCCATTTTTCACATCACCGCACTTCACCAATTGGCCGCCTCGCGCGGCGACGGCTTGAGACAAGAGTTTCTCGAACTCTTGTCTCAACGGGCCGAACGACTTGATCCTGCCGTGCAGGAGATCTACCCGGAGCGGCAGGCTGGTCCCGATCCGGCGCAGCGCATCGACGGAACGTTGCCGAAGAACGTTCTGTTGTTTCCTTCCGGCGACCACCGGAAAATCACTGGTACCTTAATTGCGGAACTGACGGGGAATTGAACATGTTTATCGCGATGAATCGCTTCAAGGTCGTGGCAGGCCAGGAAGAGGCCTTCGAGCAGGTTTGGAAGAACAGGGATTCAAGCCTCGCCGAGATGGCGGGTTTTGTCGAATTTCGCCTGCTGCGCGGCCCGCAAAACGAGGAGGAAGGCTACACGCTCTATGCCTCCCACACGATCTGGAAAAGCCGGGACGATTTTGTTGCCTGGACGAAATCGGAGAATTTTCGCAACGCCCACAAGAATGCCGGCCAGAACAAAGGGTTATACAAGGGCCCGCCGGCTTTCGAGGGCTTTGAGAGTGTTGAGGGGGCGTAAGGGCAATTTCCGCATGTTGGCCGCGCCAGAAAGCGCGCCGTTAAAATTTTCGGCTCACATATATTGAGCCTTGCAACCCGAATCTCCACTCCAACTCGGCGGCACGCGTGATGCCGATGCGCGTGCCGCTGATGGCGCATGCTTTTGCGTTCGACAGATCCAGTCTGAAGGGCGGTTGATCGAGACCGCGCCCGTCAAGAGACCGGTCGATGCCGAGTGCCTCCCCTACCCGTCCCGGACCGGAACAGAGCTGTTTCAGGGAAATCGTCCGGCGGCGCTCCTGCATCAGTTCGATGCCCGCGGTGGGCTCCAGGGCACGGATGAGGACCCCGCTGCCCGGCAGGCAGACGAAGTTCAAACACCAATGGATACCATAGGAACGGTAGACGTAGGCATGCGCCGGCGGCCCGAACATCGACCTGTTTCGGGCGGTAGGACCGCGGAAGCTGTGGGAGGCCGGCTCTTCTCGATCATAGGCCTCGGTCTCGACGATGATGCCGCCCGCGGACCCGACGAAGAAATTCGCTCCGATCAGATCTTTCGCGACAACGACAGAGGGACGTGAAAAGAAAGCGGTAAGAGACATGATCAAGAAGAGGGTATCCAGACTGTCTGAATTGCAGGATGGAAGCGAGGGGTCAAGGCCGGAGTGCGGAAGCCGCTGTTAGCCTGCCCTATTGGAAAGCTGTTATACCCGTCCCAACTATCCTATCTTGAAAAAGCGGAGAAGGTGCGGATAGCCATATGAATGAATTCTCGCGTGGGCCTGGAGGCGGCGGCGGCAAACGCCGCCCGTTGACAACGCAGGCTCGCGAAAAAGCAAAATCGTCTTACAGCGAGCAATTTTGACCTTACGCAACACCATCTTTGAGGGCCGGAAGCGGATGGCAGGCAGGCTCCTGCCGTCTGACGTTTCGGATCGCGCCGCTTCAGGCCCAGTGAAGCGGGCTCTGCGATGGCTTGTGCTCCTGGCGCTTGCCGGGCTGTTCGCGCTCGGCATCCTGATCGCCTGGGCGCTGGAAAGCACGCCGTGGAAAGAGGTTGCCGACCAGCCTGCTTCCGCGCAAGCCGGGTATGTTCCCAGATCGGCATTCCCGCAGCATCTCGTGGATGCCGTTCTGGCGGTGGAGGATCGCCGCTTCTACGAACATTTCGGGCTGGATCTGCGGGGTATTGCCCGAGCCGTCGTCAGCAATTTCCGCGCCGGCGAGATCGTTCAGGGCGGAAGCACCATCACCCAACAGCTCATCAAGATCGCCTACCTTCAGCACGACCGGACATTCAAGCGGAAGATCCAGGAAGCGGTGATCGCGATCTGGCTGGAACAGAAGCTGGGCAAGGAAGAGATCCTTACCCGTTATCTCAACAGCATCTATCTCGGCGCCGGCGCCACAGGAATGCCCGCTGCGGCGCGCGTCTATTTCCACAAAGACGTTAAAGACATCGATCTCGCCGAATCGGCACTTCTTGCGGGCCTCATCCGCGCGCCTTCAATGCTCAATCCGTTGGAAAACCCCGAGGGAGCCAGAAAACGCGCGGAACTCGTTCTGGACCTCATGGTCATCGACGGCAGGCTGGACGCGGCAGAGGCCGAACAGGCAAAGCGGCGCTATGCACAGTTGCGCCTTGCACCGGGCGCTCGCTCGCAGACACTGCCGGCGGCCGGAAACCTGGGCTCGGTCCCGGAATGCAACATCCAGGCCTGCACGCGGGCCTACCGCTCGTTCCGCGCCTCCGATTGCACCTATCAGCCTTACAGTGGCCCGCGCCAGCTGTGTGAAAAATAGAACTCACACTTTCGACACGAAATCGGCGGCAATGCGCATTTCCCGCAGCGGACGGACCTTCGTGATCGTCTCGGCATAGATCGGATGCGCCTTGTAGGCATGGAGTGCAGCCTCGTCGCGGAACTCCGCATAGACCACGACGTCGACTTCGGTCCCCAGCTGGTCAACCTTGCGGTTAAGGCCCACCTCGAAGAACTCGCTGTGCGGGATCCGGCCGAGCCCATTTAGATCCTCGGCTATGCGCTGGATATCTTCCTCATTTTTCGCGCTGAAAAAGACAATGTGACGAATCATGGGGCTGCCTCCAAGGCTCTGGCGGGAAAACGCGCCGTAGCGCAGCGGAAGTCAATACGAAAATGGGCCGCGCCGACAGGCGCCGCGACCCGCTTGGGCTCAGTCCAACTGATTCCGGTGGCGCATGGATGGCGATGCCCTGTCACGCCATTTCAGGCCGGATGCCGACGGCTGTCCGATCGATCACCTCCCGCAACGCGAAAGCGGAATTGAGCTTGATGACGTGAGGCATGGCGGTCAGCCATTCCTTGTGGATGCGCTCGTAATCTTCGAGATCACGTGCGGTTATCCTCAGGATGTAATCATATTCGCCGGACATGAGGTGGCAGGAAAGCACGTTGGGGCAACGCTTCACCGCAGCCTCAAATTCGCTCAGGGTCTTCTCGAACTGCCCGGAGAGAGAAATATGCACGATCACCGTCATCCGGTGGCCAAGTGCCGCGTTTGAAATCCGGGCGTGGTAACCCTTGATGGCGCCGGACTTTTCTAGATTGTCGAGCCGCCTTGAACAGGCCGATTGGGAAAGCCCCACCTTTTCGGCAAGGGTCGCGTTGGGCATGCGACCGTCCTCCTGGAGGGAGGTCAATATGGCAATATCAATCCTATCAAGGGGCATTGTTCGAAACTTCTCCTACAAAAAGCCCCGGTCACGCAAGAAATAACGAATTTGACCGGAGCGAGCAAATATATTCACAAGGACCTTCCAGCCGGTTTGTGGTTCCCTAGAGCAATTGAACAAAGCCAGCTGGAGGTGGCAATGCGTATCGGATGTCCCAAGGAAATCAAGAACCATGAATACCGGGTCGGCCTGACCCCGGGCTCGGTACGCGAATATGTGGCCCACGGCCACAATGTGCTGGTCGAGACTGGCGCCGGCGCCGGGATCGGCGCGGATGACAATGCCTACCGAGCTGCGGGCGCAGAAATCGCCAAATCGGCGGAGGAGGTGTTTGCCCGGTCGGACATGATCGTAAAGGTGAAAGAGCCGCAGCCTTCGGAATGGGTGCAACTTCGTGAAGGCCAGATCCTCTATACCTACCTCCACCTGGCTCCGGATCCTGAACAAACCAAGGGCCTGCTCGAAAGCGGCGTGACGGCGGTTGCTTACGAAACCGTGACGGACGCGCATGGCGGCCTGCCGTTGCTTGCCCCGATGTCGGAAGTTGCCGGTCGCCTCGCGATCCAGGCGGGAGCTACGGCTCTGCAAAAGGCAAATGGCGGGCGCGGCGTGCTGCTTGGGGGCGTGCCGGGCGTGCTGCCTGGCAAGGTCGCCATCATCGGCGGTGGAGTGGTCGGGCTTAATGCGGCAAAAATGGCGGTGGGCCTCGGCGCCGACGTGACGATCATTGACCGGTCGATCCCGCGCCTGCGTCAGCTGGATGACATCTTCAACGGACGCATCCATACGCGCTATTCCACCGTCGAAGCGATTGAAGAAGGGTGCTTTTCAGCCGATGTGGTGGTCGGCGCGGTGCTCATTCCGGGTGCCGCAGCGCCGAAGCTCGTCACCCGCGAGATGCTTTCCGGCATAAAGAAAGGTGCCATTTTGGTGGATGTGGCGATCGATCAGGGCGGCTGCTTCGAGACTTCGCATGCCACCACCCATTCCGATCCAACCTATGAGGTGGACGGCATCATCCACTATTGCGTCGCGAACATGCCGGGTGCGGTGCCCGTCACCTCCGCGCATGCGCTCAACAACGCGACGCTGCACTATGGTTTGCAACTGGCCGGCAGGGGGCTAAGGGCTCTTGCGGACGACCAGCACCTGCGCAACGGCCTCAACGTGCATAAGGGCCGCATCACGAACCGCGCGGTGGCGGATTCTCTCGGCTATGAAATGATCGAGCCAAAGGCTGCCCTCGCCGCCTGATGCGCGCCGGCCTCCTTTGTGCGTCCTTTGTTGACGCACAAAGCTGCTCGTGGCCTGTCCGCCTGCTCGGGCGGACTTTGGCCAGGAATTACGGGCGCAGCAGCACGTCCGCACGTGCATCGGAGGAAAGCTCCCTCACCGTCTCTTCCTTCCGCCAGACGGGAGAGAAACCAAGCTTTTGGTAAAGCGGCAGCGCCGCCGGGTGGTCGAGGGTACATGTCTCGACTGAAACGATGCGCGGCTGGTGTTCCCATGCCGCCTGAATTGCCGTTCCCAGGAACCAGCGGCCGAGGCCGCGCCCGACGGCATGCGGCATGAGCCCGAAATGCACGAGCCGGCACTCCTCTTCCGAAAGCAAACGCAATTCGAAGAAGCCGGCCGGCGCTCCGTCCATGTAAAGGACGCGAATATCGGTCTTGGGGCTGTCCAGCCTCTGCTTGAGATCGGCGTCGGAAAGCGTGAGCGCCGCCGTCCAATGCCAGTCCCGGCCGACGCGGTCGTAGAGATACCGGTAAAAATGCAAGGGAATGGAACGGCACCGGAGCAGCGCCAACGGCATTCCCGACGGGAAAAGCGGATGGCTGGGCGGGGGCGCATCCATCCGCAGGTGCGTCACCACTGCCGCCAGGGAACGCGCTTTGGAAAGGGGTTCCTTTCCGCTCATTTGTCCCCCGTCACCACCGGCGTATCCTGATGCCTTCCCCACTCGCTCCAGGAGCCGTCATAAAGGCGGTTGTTCTTATGGCCGAGGGATTCGAGCGCCAGAGTGATCACCGCCGCCGTTACGCCGGAGCCGCAGGAGGTCACGACTGGCCTTTCCAGATCAATGCCCGCTGCCTCCAGCTTTTCCCGGAGCCGATCAAGCGGCAGAAGCTCTCCGTTCTCCGATAGGGAGGCGGCAGGAACACTCACGGCTCCCGGCATATGGCCGCCGCGAAGGCCGAGGCGCGGCTCCGGCTCGGTGCCGACAAAACGGCCCGCCGAGCGGGCATCGGCAATCTGCGCTTCCTCTCGCTCGACGATGCGCCGCATCTCCTCGAAAGGAACCACCCGGCTCGCATCGAATTCGGAAACAAAGGCCGATGGAGCGATTTTCGTCCTCTCGCCCGTCACGGGGCGCCCCTCCGACCGCCAGCGCTCAAAGCCGCCGTCGAGCACGAAGACCTTCTTTGCGCCCATGACCCGGAAAAGCCACCAGGCGCGCGGGGCAGCCATGAGGCCCGGCCCATCATAGATGACGATGGTATCATCCTTGGAGATGCCCATCGAGCTTGCATGCCGCTCGAAGGTCAACGGGTCAGGGAGCGCATGGGGCAGATCGGAATCTGTGTCCACAACGAGGTCGTGATCGAAGAACACCGCGCCGGGAATATGCGACGCCTCATATTCAGCCCGCGCGTCGCGGCCGGGGAAATACCAGGACCCGTCCACGATTGACAGGCCCGGACTGCCGAGACGTTCCTGCAGCCAATCGGGCGAAACGACAAAGGGGCTCTTTTCACTCATGCTACACACCTGAAGCTAGGGTGATCATCCACCCAATTGCGCGGAAACAAAAGATGAGGTCGCAACGATCGATGATGCCGAGGAACGTTGCTCCGGCAAAGGCAACATATGGCTGCCCGCGTAACAAAGTCTCGGATCACATGCGCTTTCTCCATCGGCTTTGATCTAACCTGCACCAAAAGCGTCCGCCAGAGGTTAGCGCGGCCTGTTATGAAGGAAACCTTCCACTTTGGTATTTCCTGAGGGGATGGCAAAGTGTCTCGCTTCGGACACGATCTCGCGGAAGGTAATATGGTAGGTAGCGCAATGAAGCTTATCGGCAGCCTGATCCTCATGGCGGCTGCGGCCGTTCTTACCGCCGGCTGGCTGGTTGAACCATCACAGCCAGGCTCGTTCTACAGGATCGAGGAGGAGATAAAGGGGGCGCCGGGCGATATTCTTCGCGTCGCACCGTTTCCCGGCCCCGTTGCCAACGGGGCGCGGGCCTGGCGCGTGCTTTATGTCTCGACCGGGCTTTCGGGCGAGCCGATTGCCGTTTCCGGCGTGATTGCCGCGCCGGATGAAGAGGCTCCCGCCGAGGGTAGGCCCGTGGTCGCCTGGGCCCATGGAACCACGGGGGTGACGAGCCGTTGCGCGCCCTCGCTGCGCGCGGACTTCTTCCAGCATGTCCCCGGCGTAACCGAGTTGCTCAGGAAGGGGTATGTGGTGGCGGCGACGGATTATCCCGGCCTCGGGACGCCCTCCCCTCATCCTTACCTTGTCGGCGAGAGCGAGGGGCGCGCAGTGCTCGACGCGGTTCGCGCAGCGGCCAAAGTGGAGAGTGCCGGGGCGTCTAAGCGGTTTGCCGCCTGGGGCCACTCGCAGGGTGGACATGCCGCGCTCTTTGCCGGGCAAATCGCCGCGGAGTATGCGCCGGAGCTCGAAATTGCCGGCGTGGCGGTCGCAGCACCTGCGACAAACCTCGCGGAGCTTGTGGACGATGATCTTCCGAGCAAGGCCGGAAAGGTGCTGACCGCACTTGCCATGTGGTCCTGGAACAAGGTCTTTGACGCTCCCCTGTCGCCTCTGCTCGATCCGCAAGCCATAGCGGCCGTCGACCGCATCGCTGCCGATTGCATGGAGGATGTCCTTCAGGGTCTCGTTCTCGCGGAGCGGGAGAAGGCGATCGACGGGAACTTCATCCATGGTGATCTGACCCAGACCGAGCCCTGGAAGAGACTGCTCGAAGAAAACACGCCGGATGCCGGCAAGGCCGACGCCCCGTTTTTCATGGCGCAGGGGACCGCGGACACAATTGTGCGGCCCCAGGTGACGCGCAATTTCGCCGAGCGCGCATGCCGAAGCGGCAGGCCGGTCCGCTTCATTGCCGGACGGGGGCTTGATCATCTGGGAATTCTGGCCGGCGCCACAGCCGATGCCGTAGAATGGATTTCAGATCGCCTCGCTGGCAGCCCCGCGCCTAGCGATTGCGCGGACCTGCCGACCGTACGTTATTGAATCCACGCATCGTGCTTTCCGAAAACCGTTTCCGGTTTTCGGGCCGGTGCGCTTAGCTGGCCGCCACCTGTTCGAATGGCACTGGTATTTCCGATCTTCCTTCCATCCAGGTGGGAACGGGAAGCTTCTTTTCACGCAGGAAGGCAGGATTGAAGAGCTTCGACTGATAGCGCGTGCCGTAGTCGGCCAGAATCGTAACGATCGTGTGGCCGGGGCCCAGTTCCCTTGCCATTCGAATCGCGCCGGCGATGTTGATGCCGGTCGACCCGCCCAGGCACAGCCCTTCTTCCTGCACGAGCGAAAAGATGATCGGCAGCGCCTCCTCATCGGGAATCTGAAAGGAAAAGTCCGGCTGGAAATCTTCCAAATTCGCCGTGATGCGCCCCTGCCCGATTCCTTCGGTGATCGAACTCCCCTCCGATTTCAATTCGCCAGCGGTGTAGTAGCTGAAAAGGGCAGCGCCAAGCGGATCGGCCAGCGCCACCTTGACGTCCGGGTTCCTGGCCTTGAGGCCCGCCGACACGCCCGCAAGCGTGCCGCCAGTGCCAACGGCGGAGACGAAGCCGTCCACCTTGCCGCCCGTCTGGCGCCAGATCTCTTCGGCTGTGGTGCGGATGTGTCCGTCCCGGTTCGCCACATTGTCAAACTGGTTGGCCCAGATGGCGCCGCTCGCCTCGGTGCGGGCAAGCTGTTCGGCGAGGCGGCCCGAAACCTTCACGTAATTGTTGGGGTTCTTGTACGGGACAGCCGGCACCTCGATCAGCTCCGCTCCGAGGATGCGAAGTGCATCCTTCTTCTCCTGGCTTTGCGTATCGGGAATGACGATTACGGTGCGATAGCCCAGGGCCTTGGCGACGACGGTAAGGCCAATCCCCGTATTTCCGGCCGTGCCCTCCACGATCACGCCGCCCGGACGCAGCAATCCGCGCTCCTCCGCATCGCGAATGATGAAGAGCCCGGCCCGGTCCTTCACGGACTGCCCGGGATTCATGAACTCCGCCTTACCATAGATCTCGCAGCCGGTTTCCTCGGAAGCACGTTTCAGGCGGATAAGCGGCGTATTGCCGATGGCTTCGATGACGGTCTGGTACATGGCGGATCCTCGCTGGTCACGGGCTACGGCGACTGGTGCACGGACAGGTATGTCGCCTGCGAACCTAAAAACCGGTCATCCCTGTTGCAAGTTCTTGTTTTTGCGCCGTCCACAAAGCGTTGGCAAAAATGCTTCGGTTATTCTGTTTTCAACGGACAGTTTTTCCGTTGCGTGCTCCGGCGTAAGGAGGCCGGAAAAACCGGCCTCCCTATTCCGGAGTTCAAATCAGGCCGCTTTTGAGGTGGGGCGCTGCGCTCCGCCTTTCTGTCCGCGGCGGTTGCGCCGGTGACGCGGAGGCTTGGCGCCCGACCGTTTGGGCGCGGCATTTCTGTGCGGCTTCCCCTCGACGCCATCGGCAAGCGGTTGAATTGCCGAAGGGACGCGGGGCTTTGGTGCAGGATCCGCCTGGCCGGTGATATCGCGAGCGATTGGAAGGCGGTTGCGTATCACGCGTTCCACCTGGCGCAGCTTGGAAACTTCGCCGGGATCGCAGAGCGTGATTGCCTCGCCCTCCGCACCGTTGCGGCCGGTACGGCCGATGCGGTGCACATAGCTCTCCGCCTCGTCCGGCAGATCGAAATTCACCACGTGACTGATACCCGGAACGTCGATGCCGCGGGCAGCGATATCCGTCGCCACCAGGATGCGCACCGCGCCCTCCCGGAAATCATTGAGCGCGCGCTGCCTCGCGTTCTGAGACTTGTTTCCGTGAATCACCGCCGCTTGAAAACCGTCGTGCTGAAGGTCCTTCGTCACCCTGTCCGCGCCGTGTTTGGTGCGAGAGAAAATGATGACTTGGGCCATTTTCTCGTCGGCCAGCATTTCCGACAGAAGCTTCCGCTTCTGCTTGGTGCGGGCCATTATGACGCTTTGCCTGATCTCTGCCGCCGTGGTGCCCTGGGGAGAGACTTCAATGCGCACGGGTTCCTTTAGCAGGCTGGAGGCCAGCGCTTCGATTTCCCTTGGCATGGTTGCGGAAAACAGTGCGGTCTGGCGTGCCGGATGTGTTGCTTTTGCGATGCGACGGACATCGTTGATGAACCCCATGTCCAGCATGCGGTCCGCCTCGTCGAGCACGAGCCAGGTCGTCTCCGAAAGGACGACTGCCCCATCGCGCACGAGATCCGTCAGCCGGCCCGGCGTGGCGATCAGCACGTCCACGCCCTGAGCCATCCGCTTGATCTGGGAATGGCGGGAAACGCCGCCGAGCACCAGCGCGGTGGAGACGTGAGCGCCCTTGGCAAGTTCGCGCACGACCTTCTCGATCTGCACCGCGAGCTCGCGGGTCGGCACCAGGATGAGAGCACGCGCCGTGCGCGGCCGCCGCTTCGTCCCAAGGCCGATGATCTTCGACAGAATGGGCAGGGAGAATGCAGCGGTCTTGCCGGAACCGGTCTGAGCAACGCCCAGAATATCGCTGCCCGCGAGGAAAGGCGGAATGGCTTCTTTTTGGATGGGCTTCGGTTCGGTCATGCCGGCAGCCGCTGCTGCCTTCAGAAGCGTTTCGCTGATGCCCAGATCGGCGAAGCCGCCGGAAGGCAGAATGTTGTCTTTGGTCAATCTATTCTCTCTTTCGCGCTCAACTCCATGAGTCGGCGCAAATTGCATTGCGGCAGGGCGCAACCTGCCGAATAGGATTTTGTGAAACGACAAGGCGGCGGAAAATTCCACACGGCTGCGCTGTCGCGCCCGAATTGTTCGGGCTTCTCCGCCTGCGATTCACTGAATTCGAGGAGGATCAGACGCAACCAGTCTCGTTTTGAGAAAGCCGGATTGCCCAGCCCATGCGCCTATGCTGCTCATATGGCGTATCCTTCGCCGAAGCGCAATGATAATCTTGTGCGGTGCGGCATCAGGGCCGGATGGATGCGGCCATATCCCTCAGCGCAAGCACGGTGCGCCAGTTCCGCGCGGTCATGGCGACCTTGAGCGTCGGCTCGATCTTGGGCACGAAGAGAGAACGGCCCATGCCGTCCGGCGTGTGGAGATAAAGGGACCTGCCGTTAAGGACAAAGCGCTCCGTGCCCGTAGCCTTCTCCTGAAGAGCCATGACAGCCTGCGCTTCGGGCTCACGCTCCAGCGCGAAATAGTGCAGCTTGGTCGGTTCTGCGACCACGTCCGGATAGGGGTTCTGCCCTATCGCCTTGATCCATTCGGCGAGACTGCGCACAAGCACGCTCTTTTCGAAGCCCATCTGCTCCTTCACCGCCGCAGCCACTTTCCGGGCCACCTGTGCTTCCGTCAACGGCGAGGACAGAACGGCATTGCCGCTGTTGATATAAGTGGAGACGTTGCGGAAGCCCGCCTGCGGAAGCACCTCCCGCAGCCGCGCCACTGGAAGCTGCGTGGCGCCGCCCACGCCGCGAAAGAGCACGATATAGGCCGTTTCCGCCGTCATATGAGGAGATTCGCGATCGTCTCGTCTTGGGTGATGTCCTGATACCCCCAGCCGGCCTCGTCAAAACGATGCCCCAGCAGGGCAAAGTTCCGCGGGTCCTTGGTTTCGATGCCGATCAGCACCGAGCCGAAATTGCGCGCGGATTTTTTCAGATATTCGAAGCGGGTGATATCGTCGTCCGGCCCCAGCAGATCGAGGAACTCCCGCAGCGCGCCGGGGCGTTGGGGAAAACGGAAGATGAAGTACTTCTTCAAGCCCTCGAAACGCAGCGAGCGCTCCTTCACATCCGGCAGCCGCTCGAAATCAAAGTTGCCACCGGAAACGACAGCGACGATCGTGCTCCCACGGATCTCCCGCCGTGAAAAATCCTTGAGGGCGTCAATCGCCAGCGCGCCTGCGGGCTCGAGCACCACGCCTTCTATGTTCAGCATTTCGAGGATCGTCGAGCAAAGTCGATTTTCCGGTATTTTATGAACATCTTGAGCAGAAAAGTTCTTAAGACGCTTGAACGGCTCGCGCCCGATTTCGGCAACGGCAGCGCCGTCCACGAAATTGTCCACCTGCGGCAGCTTTACTCTTTTGCCTGCCGAAAGGCTGAGCGCAAGACTTGGCGCGCCGGCCGGTTCGGCAAAGGCATATCGCGCGCCGATACCGTTTTCCTGCAGGAAGGCGGTGATTCCGGCAGCAAGGCCGCCGCCGCCCACCGGCAGGATGATCGTCGCGCCCTCCAGACCCTTTCCCAACTGGTCGGCCAGTTCCTGGGCAACCGTCGCCTGTCCTTCGATGATATCGCTGTGGTCGAATGGCGGGACCATCAACGCATGGTTGGTATCGGCAAACTCCTTCGCCGCCTCATAGCAATCCTCGAAGAAATCGCCCACGAGCCGAACCTCGATCCACTCTCCGCCGAAAAGCATCGTTTTTTCGATCTTCTGCTGTGGCGTTGTAACCGGCATGAACACCACACCCCTGCGGGAGAAGTGCCGACAGGCATAAGCGAAGCCCTGGGCATGATTGCCCGCCGAGGCACAGACAAAGCCATCCGCCCCCGCACCGGCCGCGATTGCCTTGCGCATGAAGTTGAACGCACCGCGCAGCTTGTAGGAGCGCACGGGGGTCAGGTCTTCTCGCTTGAGGAAGACCCTCGCGCCCGTCTTCCTGGAGAGATAATCGTTTTTCTGGAGCGGCGTCTCGGGAAACAGGTCGCGCAGCGCCTGCGCTGCTCTCCCGACGCGCCCTATGAAAGCGCTCATACAATTCTCCTCAGGCCGGAAAGCTCGGCAATCACGGTGCTATTGCATATCGAACAGGCTGAGGCCACTTTGCATTTCTTCCGCCAAAGGCAAGACCAGGCGGGAGAACGCCCATGGCCGGCCAACCGCCATACTCAATCTCGGTTCTTATTTCCGGCGCTTTGCTACGGCCCGGCTCACGAATTTCCGAGCGGTCACGTGAAGGCAGGAAATCCGCGCCGTCATGGAGGACTGTTTGGTATCTATGTACAGGCCAAATCTCTTTGGCCGAATCGTTGTAGCGAGAGGGATTTTTGCGATGGCCTCGCCTATACGGCAAAAAACGCCATTATCTATTCAGGAGAGACTTTTGCGACCAGTGCCGCGGGTTCGCCCGTTCTACGAGGCGAAGCCGGCATGTGGGGCAAAGCTCATAATCGCCCGTCAGCAGCTCTGATCCCTGCCGCGACGTGATCTTGATCTTAACCCAGCGCCATTCGTCAATTTTACGCAACGCACTTTCCACACCGCAACCGTCGCAAATCCACTGTGAAGTGCGGCTCAAGGCGTTCACTCCCGACTCCTCATCCAATTGCCACTATAACGTGCACTAATGGAGAAAGAGTACAACCAGTTTTTAGCTTAAATGCACAGATTGAAGCAATTTTTCTAAAAATTGCGGGAGTTTATAAAATACACACCAGCCGCCGCCGGCATCAATAGGCGAACAGGCAAATGAAGGTAAGCGGGAGCTAAAATGACCCTGGTCCTGGCCCGCCTTCAAAGGACGTTAAAGCCAATCCGGCTCAATCGTCGCGATAAACCTTCTCTCGCCTTTCATGCCGCTCTTGAGCCTCGATCGAGAGTGTCGCGATGGGCCGCGCATCGAGGCGCTTCAGCGAAATCGGCTCGCCCGTTTCCTCGCAGTAGCCATAGGTGCCGTCCTCGATGCGTTGCAATGCAGCATCGATCTTGGCAATCAGCTTGCGCTGGCGGTCACGCGCCCGCAGCTCGATCGCTCGGTCGGTTTCGGAAGAAGCGCGATCAGCGAGGTCCGGATGATTGGCGTTTTCCTGCTGCAACGCATCGAGCGTCTCGCGAGCTTCCCTCAAGATCTCGTTTTTCCACTTGATCAGCTTGGCCCGAAAATAGGCCCGCTGACGCTCGTTCATGAAGGGCTCGTCCTCGGAGGGGACATAGTCGGCATCGACGAGATCGGACATGGATTAACCCCACAGCTTGCCAGCGGCGCCTATATATTCGGCTGTGAGGGCTGGGACAAGCATTAACGGTCTTTGAATAACGCATTTGTCATCTTCAGGTGGAAAACCTCAAACGGATGCAACGTAAATTCGCAGTGGGATAAGGTTTCCGGAGGTGCGAAGCGGTTTGGCTCCGCACATACTACATCATAAGATGGAGCAGAGGCCGTCGGACGGCCGCTCACCCTAGGAGAAGCGCTTGTACCGGCTTTATCTATTGCGGCACGCTGAAGCTTCGCACGCGACGGCAGGTGCGCATGATTTCGACCGTGTGCTGTCCGACCGGGGCTGGCAAGACGGCGTGGAACTCGGGCGTGCCATGAAGACTGCCGGCTATCTGCCCAGTTCCGTCCTTTGCTCCAGCGCGGTTCGGGCGAGCCAGACCTGGGAAGCCGTGAGACAGGGCCTGGAAGCCCCTTCGATCGAGGTCAGCTATTTGCCCGAACTTTACCGGGGAGATGCCGCGGATTGCCGTATCCTGATCATGACCTCGCCGGTGGAGAGTTCCCTCCTGGTGATCGGCCACAATCCCGCGATCCAGGAAGTGGCACACCTGCTCCTACACGGGAGTGAGGCGCGCATGGCCGCGTCGGCCGGATTTGCGCCGGGAACACTTGCCGTCCTGGACTTCCCGGAGCCGCTGCAAAACCTGGCGCCGCGGACCGGCACCCTCGTTGCCGTCCTCTCGCCGCGCAAGTGAAGCGCAGCGGGGCGACACACCCTCAACCCTTTTCATATTCCCTTCCAATTGCCTATATCGGTGCCGGAGAGCAGATAAGGAACACCCCTTGCCATCGCTGACCACGTTCGCTGACGAAGCCCGCATCGCTCTCGACACCGTGGCCGACCGGACCGCAGGTCTCTGGTCACCTTCCATCCGGATCGGCGTGACCGGCCTCTCGCGGGCGGGCAAAACGGTCTTCATTTCCGCGCTGGTCCACAATCTGATCCATGGCGGACGGCTACCGCTTTTCGAAGCGCAGTCCTCAAGCCGCATCGCCAAAGCTTATCTCGAGCATCAGCCCGACGATGCCGTCCCACGCTTCCAGTATGAGGACCACATCGCGGATCTTGTGGAAAGGCATGTCTGGCCCGCCTCCACGCGGGCGATCTCGGAACTCAGACTTACCATCGAATACGAATCGGCCTCGGCCTGGGGCCGGCTCCTCTCACGCGGGAAGGTCTCGATCGACATCGTGGACTATCCCGGCGAGTGGCTTTTGGACCTTCCTCTCCTCGGCAAGGATTTCGAGACCTTCAGCCGCGAAGCGATGGAACTGTCGGAACTGCCGGGGCGCGAGGATATTGCCCGTCCCTGGCGGAACCTTGCCGCCAGCATCGACCCGGATGGCGAGGCCGACGAGGTTCTCGCCCGAAAGCTGTTCGAAAGCTTCACCTCATATCTCAGGGCATGCAAGGAAGAGAGCCGTGCTCTTTCCACCCTGCCGCCGGGCCGTTTCCTTATGCCGGGAGACCTGGAAGGTTCGCCTGCCCTCACCTTCGCACCCCTTGCCAGGTTCAGCACGCGCGCACGCGCCGGCTCCATGCAAGCTATGATGGAACGGCGCTACGAGGCCTACAAGACACACGTGGTGAAACCCTTTTTCCGCGAGCATATCGCGCGGCTCGACCGGCAAATCGTTCTCGTGGACGCCATGCAGGCCATCAATGCCGGTGTGCCGGCCGTGCACGACCTGGAACGGTCCTTGATGGAAATCCTTGCCTGTTTCCGGCCCGGCCGCAGCAACCTGCTCACCGGTCTCGTTTCGCGCCGGATCGACCGGATTCTGATCGCCGCCACCAAGGCGGACCATATCCATCATGAGAGCCACGACCGCCTGCAGGCAATCGTGCGGCGCCTGGCGGAGCGGGCGATAGCACGGGCGGACTTTTCCGGCGCGCTCGTCGACGTGGTGGCGATGGCGGCGGTCAGGGCAACGCGGGAGGGGACGGTGACGCGCGGGCGTCAGACGCTTCCCGTCATCATCGGCACTCCGCTGGCGGGGGAAAGCATCGGCGGAGAAATATTCGACGGTGAAACGGAAACCGCCATTTTCCCCGGAGACCTGCCGGAAAGCCCTGCTGCCTTCTTCCGCAAGGAAGCACCCGCGCCTTCCGGCGACCCTGCGATCCGCTTCGTACGCTTCCGCCCGCCGAAGCTCGAACGCACCATGGAGGGCATTACCTTGTCGCTGCCTCACATCCGGCTTGATCGAGCCCTGCAATTCCTTCTTGGAGACAAGCTCGCATGAGCGAACCGCGCCGCCCCGCCGCATTCCGGATTGAGCCCGCGCCCTCCCCCTCTCCCGAGGCGACGCGGGAAGACGTACGCAAGCCGCGCGCCATAAGAGTGGACGAGGCGGTCAAGATCACGCCGGCCGAGATCGACATCTTCGATTCTCTGGAGACTGAAGCTTCCGCTCCGCCGCCCGCGGCAGCTCCGAAAAGGCGCTCACGCCTCGGTGCCGTTTTCGTGGCGGCGCTGGGAATGCTCGTCTCCCTGGCAGCGGGACTTTGGGCGGACAGTCTCATCCGCGACCTCTTCTCCCGCGCCGATTGGCTTGGCTGGCTGGGTGCGGCGCTCGTAGCAGTCGCGGCGCTGGCGCTGTTTGCGATCGTCGTGCGCGAGGCCATCGCGGTCGCGCGGCTTGCTTCCGTTGAAAGGATGCGGCGGCGCTCCGACGACGCTTATGAGCGTGACGATGCCAGGCAAGCGCGGGCGGTGATCGCGGATCTGTCCTCGCTGCTTGCAAGCCACCCCGACACGGCCGCAGGGCGGCGGCAACTGGAACAGCTGGAGGGCGACGTCATCGACGGACGCGACCTCCTGCGGATTGCCGAAAAGGAACTCCTGGCGCCCCTCGACAAGCGTGCTCAGAAACTGGTGCTCGATGCCGCCAAGCGCGTTTCGGTTGTAACGGCGGTCAGCCCTCGGGCGCTGATGGATGTCGGCTATGTCATCTTCGAAGCGGTGCGCCTGCTCCGCCGCCTGTCCGAGCTCTATTGCGGCCGCCCGGGCTTTTTCGGATTCCTGCGGCTGTCACGCAACGTGCTCGCCCATCTCGCCGTCACCGGCTCCATGGCAATGGGCGATACGATTGTGCAGCAGATCGTGGGGCACGGAATTGCTGCCCGCCTTTCGGCCCGGCTCGGCGAGGGGGTGGTGAACGGCATGATGACGGCGCGCATCGGCATGGCTGCCATTTCGGCGATACGCCCGCTTTCCTTCCGCGCTGTCGAGCGGCCCGGAATCGGCGATTTCCTGAAGGCGCTTACTCAATTCGCGGCCAAAACCGACGGCAAACGAACCTGAATGCCTTTGATACAGAAGTTTATCGGGCCAACCATCGCCTGCCGGGGCTACTCAGTGATAAAGCTTTAACCAAACTTCTTCATGCTTCGGAAATCGATGTCGCCCCAGTGGATGTTCCGTCCCATGTTCCTGCGCAAAATTGTCCTTTTACCCTTCGCCGCCGCCCTCTTACTCGGGACGACGGCATTCGCGACCGCCTCCGACCATGAGCGCCGGTTCTTTGAGCAGATCGAGGGTGGCTGGACCGGCCCCGGCGAGATCGTCGCGGGAAAGTACAAGGGTACGAAGTTCGTCTGCAATTTTGCGGGCGCAACCCCGGAGGACCGGGTGGGCATGTCGCTTGACGGCGGCTGCCGTGTGGGCGTCTTCAATCAGGACATGTCCGCCAGGGTGGAGCGCAGCAAATCCGGGTTCAGCGGCACATTCCAGGACGGCGCGAGCGGCAAAGGGCTCGATGTGATCGGCGGCTCTGTCAAAGGCCAATCCGCAGTCTTTGCCATTCATCGCAAAGCCCTTACCGGGGCGATGCGCGCGCAGCTTTCGGACAAGAACACGATGAACGTGACGATCTCCGTCCATGTGGATGAGGACCTCGTCCCGGTGATCGGAATGACGCTGAAGCGCGTGGACGCTAAGACGGTGAGCGCGTTAACGGGCGAATAGCCTCATTCTTCCACCACTCGCCGCCGGTCTTGACCTGCTCGACGCCGGAAGCATCGAGCCGTGCCATATGTTCACTGATCGACGTTCCTTCGAGCACAAGGCCAGGCGCGATTTCGGCCAGTGGCAGCAGCACGAAAGCGCGCTGGAGCATCCGCGGGTGCGGAATTTCAAGCGTGGCGTCGGCAATCCGCTCATCATCATAGGTCAAGATGTCGATATCGATCACGCGTGGGCCCCACCGGTCGCGTCGCTCCCTTTTCAGCATGCGCTCGATTGCCAGACACTGCGAAAGCAGTTCGTGCGGGGTAAGCCCGGTCTCAATTTCGGCGGCCGCGTTGAGAAACTCCGGCTGATCCAGCTTGCCCCAGGGCGGCGTTCGATAGACCGAAGAAACACGGATGACGCAGATCCCGGGACTGGCATCAAGAGCCTGCAGCGCCTCTGCCATGGCGCGTTCCGGCTCGCCCAGATTGCCGCCAAGGCACAAAAAGGCGCGTGCTTTCCTATTGCGGCCAGTCAACCGTTACCTCGACATAATCCAACACGCCGGCAATGGGCGCGGACGGCTTTCGAACCGTGATCGTTGCATGCTTGATTTGAGGAAATCTTGCGCATAGCGACTTTGCGATCCGAAGTGCCAGCGTTTCGATAAGCGGGCAACGCTCGCCCGTGACGATTTTCTCAATAAGGGAGAAGGCGACGCCATAATCGACAGTCGTCCCGATGGAAGCCTCCTCTAGCGGCACTTCAGGCTCCACAAGGAGCTCGGCGTCGACATAGAATCGCTGGCCCAGCGCCGCCTCCTCGTCGAGCAGGCCATGCCGAGCGTAGAACGCGCAATTCTTCAATCGGATGGAGTACACGGGAATCCTCCCTTACCTTTCGGCGGCCAAGGTGGCGTCTGCGATCCGCAGCGCGTCCCTGTTCGCCGCAACATTGTGCACGCGGAAGACCGAGGCCCCTTTCAATCGCAGCAAGGTGCTTGTTGCCGCCGTTGCAGTGTCTCGATCGCCCACCTCGCGTTCCGTGATGCGGCCGATAAAGCGTTTGCGCGAGGTGCCGACGAGAAGCGGAAATCCCAGCCCCCTCAGTTCTCCGAAACGTGCCATGATCTCGATATCCTCGTGCCATTCCTTGGCAAACCCGAATCCCGGATCGAGAACGATCTGCTCGTCCCGGTTGCCTGCCTGATGGGCGATTTCGATCGACTTGCGCAAATAGAAGAACTGATCGGCGATGACGTCAGGCAGCTTTTGCCTTCCCCGCCCGGTGTGCATGAGAATCAGGCCCGCACCAGCATTCGCGGCAACCGTGGCCACGGCCGGATCCCTTTGCACGCCGAAAATGTCGTTGACGATATGGGCGCCGGCGCGAACCGCAAGCTCGGCCGTTTCCGAACGATAGGTGTCAATCGACAGCACGAAGCCGTCTTCCCCGGCAAGCGCCTCGATGACGGGCAGAACCCTTCTTTGTTCCTCAATGGCGCTCACGGGTTCGGCGCCAGGCCGCGTGGATTCTCCCCCGACATCGATGATAGAGGCCCCCTCAGCGGCCATTATACGAGCCGCCGAAACCGCACTTTCCACGGACAGCAGGCGTCCGCCATCGGAAAAGCTGTCCGGCGTGACGTTGAGGATGCCCATGATCAGGGCCTCCCCTCCGAGCTCCAGGGTGCGCCCATGAGCCAATGTCCACTGCCGCGGTTCGGTCATTTCCTAAATCCATGCGATCAAATTCATGTGCGGCTCCTTGCCCGCAAAATCAACTGCCACGGCCGGGTCATACATGCTTTTTACCTAATGGAAGATGCGTCTGTGCCGGGCCCCGATTTTCATTGCGTCCGCCCCCGCGTCGTCGCAAAGTCTCATCGGGGCGCCCCCAGGAGATTTTTGATGCTACGCCTTCTCCCGATCATGCTGTTTTTTGCCATGGCGCTTAATCCCGCTACGGCTGCAACCATTTCCAAGACCTATAGCTATTTTCCCATCGGCGGCCGAACCCTGTCGGAAATCGAGCGGCAGCTTCATACACGCGGGCCGCGCCTCGACAGCACCGGCCAGAGACATCCGGGCGCCACTAATATGGAGTTCACAACGCGCATCGACTATGCGGAGTCGCGCGGCCAATGCCGCATCGAAAATGCCCGTGTCTCCGTTAAGGCCAAGGTGATCCTTCCGCAGTGGCGGGACAGGCGTCGCGCGGAGACCGAGGTCAGGCTGATCTGGGACACGCTCTCACGCGACATCAAACGCCATGAAGAAAGCCATTTGAGCATCGCCAAGAACCACGCGCGGCTGCTCGAGGATACATTGAAGGGACTGTTCCCGCGGCGGACCTGCAGCGCGCTTGCCAAGCAAGTGGAGGAGACAACGCAGCGGCTTCTTGCACAGCACGACGCTGCTCAAGACAAGTTCGACCGCATCGAGAGCATCAATTTCGAGAGCCGGATGATGCGCCTGCTGCGCTATCGCTTGCAACAGATCGAGGCCCTTCAAATGCGGCAGCAGGGCCGTTAGTTGCCGCAGCGCTGGCAGGGGCGGGCCTGGTGAGGTCAGCCCTGACGCTCCGGCACCCTTACCGTAAGGCCATCCAGTTCTTCCCTCACCCGAACCTGGCATGACAGCCGTGAGGTCGGCCGCACGTCATAGGCAAAATCGAGCATGTCCTCTTCCATGGGCTCTGGCGGGCCCACGATCTCCGCCCATGCCTCGTCCACATAGACATGGCAGGTTGCACATGCACAGGCGCCTCCGCATTCGGCTTCTATGCCCGGCACGCCGTTTCTGACGGCGTTTTCCATCAACGTTGAGCCGTTATCGGCCTGGATGTCGAATTCCGTGCCGTCGAACGCGATGAATTTCAGCCTTGGCATAAGCGAAAACCTGGAGGGGTTGAGCTGCTGCGGAGGAACAACAGCCGGGAATAATCACTACGCGGGACGAGTCAACCCGCTCCACCAGCTTCCGTATGCTGGGAGACAAAGAGCTTCATCTCCTCGATAAGGCGGGGCAGCCGCTCCGCGATCTCTTCGGAATTTGGCGAAGCCTCCAGCTCGGCGGCGCAGGCTGCGATCGCGAAAGCACCGACGGCCCGCGCCGATCCGACCAGCCTGTGGGCAAGCATGCGACGGCCTTCCAGGTTTGTGCCGGCAACTTCGGCTTGCGCCGCCGCCGCTTGCACAAGGAAGAGATCGAGCACCTCGCGCTTCAATTGCTCGTCGCCCATCGTCTGACGGCTCAGATGCGCGAAATCAAGCGGTAAGGCTTTGAAAATATGTTGTTTTTCTGAGTCCAGCATTCCCGGCAACCCACCCTGGCCACCCCATTAATATCCAGCTAATGTGCGTTTAACCAGCATTAACTCCTGTGGACAAGGCATTAAGGTTATGCCCAAAAAATACCGCATTCAGCCAGTCTGCCGTTAACCCTATATTTAAACTTACGGGCATGGCTTTTAAAACGTATTTTAATCACAACCCTGTGCCACTACGATACGGGTGGCAATATGTGGGCGGAAACAGGTCGTGAAGGGACCCAATTCGGGATGCCCAATGACAGGGTAGGCGGCGGCATGGCACGCAATACGATCAAAAAAGAAGACGACTTCGCGAAAGAGCTCGAGGATGCCCTGGAGCTTGAAACCGCATCTTTCGCGGTGGAGAGCGAGGATCTCGACGTGGCTGCCTCCATGGAGGAGCTCGAAGCGCAGATCACAATGGCTGCCGAGGAGCTTGCCCGCGAGGGCCGCAGCGATCAGGAAGAGGCCGCCCTCCCCAAGGAAGCGGCGAACACCAAGGCCGAAGCCTTGGCTGACAATTTCGAAGAGCTGCCCGAGCTGGACGAGGAGCCGGAAGAGTTTCAGCCTGTCGAAAACCTTACGCGAGCGGAGGCTCAGCCGCCCAGCACCGGCGCTACGCCGGCGCTTCTGCCGGCCAATGATGACAAGCAGACGAGCGATTATCTGCGTCTCGCCCACACGATCGAGCAACAGCCCTCGCGCACGAATTACTGGATCGCTGCCGCGCTTTCAGTCGCGTGGGTCCTGCTCGGCGCCGCCGTTGCTCATTTTGGCTTCGGCTCCCAGATCTGGCAGATCGGCTCGTTGAGCGAGCTTGCCTCTGCTCCCGCGGCGCTTGGCCTTCTCGCCGCCGTCGTGATGCCCGTGCTGCTCATCTGGGGCTTCGCCGTGATGATCCGGCGTGCGCAGGAAATGCGGCTTGCCGCCCGCAACATGGCCGAAATCGCCTTCCGCCTCACCGAGCCTGAAAACCTGGCCCATGAGCGCGTGATGATGGTCGGCCAGGCCATCCGCCGCGAAGTGCAGGCGATGAGCGAGGGCATCGAGCGCACGCTGGCACGGGCGGTCGAACTGGAAACGCTCGTTCATACGGAAGTCAACGAGCTCGAGCGCGCTTACTCGGAAAACGAGGCTCGCATCAGATTTCTGGTCGACAGCCTTGGCAGCGAGCGCGAGGGCATCGTCGGGCATGCGGAGCGTGTCCGGGCCTCCATTACCGGTGCCCATGAAGTCATAAAAGAAGAGCTCAATTCTGCAAGCGAGCAGATCCGCGTGACAGTGGATGGCACGGCGCAGCGTCTGTCCACCGTACTCCAGCAGTCTGGCGACACCTTTGCTCAGCGCATAAATACCACGGGCGATTCGGTCGCCAATCTGCTCAACGAGCGTTCGGAACTCCTCTCGCGCCAGCTTGCCACGTCGAGCGAGACCCTCGCCGGATTACTTGATTCGCGCATTTCCGCGCTTGGCGAATCCAGCCAGGAGTTCATCAAGCGTGTCAGCGCCTCTAGCGATGGCGTGAAAGGCCTTCTGGACGAGCGCGCGGAAACTCTCTCGCGGCAGATCACCACCTCGGGAAGCGGGCTCGCGGAGTTGCTCGACACCCGTATCGCGACGCTCACGGAGCGTACCGATCACGCCACACGTACCCTCAGCGATCTGTTCGACGACCGGGTAAACGGCTTCGTCTCCTCGGTCGGAAGCGCATCCGATCGCCTGAATGCGTTGTTCGCCGACCGACTGGGCGAAATCGAGCGCACCTTCACCGATCGCGGCGAAACACTGCTTTCGGAGTTTTCTACCCGTGCCCAGGCTTTGGACACAGGAATTGAGCGGCTTGAATCGGCGCTCGATGCGCGCGCGCGCAGCATCAATGAGGCTTTGGTCGAGCGCGCCCGCGAAATCGCCGACACTTTTGTCCGTGGCAAGCAGGATGTCATCTCGGCCATCGAGGCCGGGCGAAACACCATCGACGGCGAACTTTCGGAACTCGTCGCCTCGACATCCATCATGCTGCAGGGCAAGGCGGAGGAATTCGCAGAACGGCTCAAGGAAGGGCACGCAGACCTGGACAGCCGCCTCGACCAAGGTCTCGGCCGCTTCCATTCCGTGCAGGCACGCATGGATGAGGCGATCACCAATCAGATCAACGTATTCGAGCAAAACCAGGGGCGTCTCGCGGAGCTCCTTCAATCGGATATTCAAAAGCTCGACGAGGTTCATGCAAACTTCGAGAGCCGGGTCTCCAGGCAGATCAACAAGCTGATCGAGACGCGCGGGACGTTCGCTGCGGCGCTTGAAGAGGATATTGCCAAGATTGGCGAACAGCGCGACGGGATCACCGCCGCCATCCGCACGGATATCGAGCAGATCAACAGCGCTTTCGCTGCTCAAACCGGCCTCATCGAAGAGCGCACCAAAACCATGGAGAAGGCGCTCACCATCGGCGTCGATAATGTGCGCCAGACGCTGGAGAGCAGCGCAATCGTGGTCGCCTCCGCGCTTCGCGACAAGGTGACCGAGGCAACGTCCTCCCTGGGTGACGAGACCACCAAGCTGCTGGAAGGCATCGATCGCCGAGTGGCCGCGCGCGTGGAAAGCACGACGCGTCTGTTCACGGATCAGGCCGAGCGGATCGACGCCACCTTCGACAGCGCTGCCGACCGCATAGCTGCCCGCGCCGAAGAGGTCGCGCGCAGGCTCGGTGAACATGTCGAGCAGATCGACATGACCTTCGACGGCGCGACGGAACGGGCTTCCGGACGTGTCGAAATGGTCGCTCAAGCAATCGCTGGCCAAGTCAGCCGGATCGATTCGGCTGTTGATGCGGCCGCGGATCGAATTTCAACTCGCGTGGAGGGTGTAAGCCGCTCGCTCTCCGACCAGATCGGGCAGATCGACAGCACTTTCGATAACGCGGCGGACCGGGTTGCCGGTCGCGTCGAAGGCGCCGCGAAGCTTCTTGGCGAGCATGTGGAGACGATCGACCTGACGCTCGACAGTGCTGCGCGGCGTATCGCCGAAAGAACCGAAAGCTTTCAGAGCGGTTTCAACGAGATCGATGGGCGCGTCGGAACACGGATCGACGAGATCTCTTCCGTGCTGTCCGACCGGGCAGACATGGTCGCGCGCACCTTTGAGGAAGCCGACCAGCGCATCGTTGCCCGCACCAAGCAGACGTCCCTGGAGCTCGAGGCGCGTGCCGCGGCCATGGTGGAGCAGCTTGCCGAGGTCGAAGGTCGCCTGAGGACGGCGACCGGCTCCACGAGCTCGGCCATCATGGGCAGCGTGTCCGAGGTCGAGCGGCGACTCACCGAAAGCGTCGGCCGCACGGCGGTCGCGCTGGAAGAAGGCTTCGGCGGCGCCGAAGAACGCTTGAAGACCACCGCGGAACAGGCAGCTCAGCATTTGAGCCAGCAGCTTGCCCGCACTCAGGCCGATCTGGTTTCGACCGCCGATACGATCGGCCAGACCTTTGCCACCATCAATGAACATATTTCCCGGCGCACCGGCGAGACTGTCCGGACGCTTGAGGAGCGCACGCGCGAGTTCAACAGCGTGCTTGCAAGCCGCACATCCGAGATCGCCCGTATCCTGGATGAAACCGCTCGGCCGCTGGTCGAGCGCTTTGAAAGCAGCGGAGGAGAGCTTCGCGAAGGCATTGAAGCCATCACGCAGCAGACCGCAGAGCGCCTGCGCCAGGAGAACGCCGCCCTCGTCAACGCCTTGGCAAGCCGCACGTCCGAAACGCTCAGCGCCATGGAGCGTGCCCGCAACAATGTGCTCGGCAATGTCGGCGACCTGCTCGGCAAGCTGGAAACCTCCGGCGAGAAACTAAGCGGGCTGATAACCGCAGCGACGCAAAATCTTTCGGACGTGGACGAAAAGCTGACAGGAACCACGCACGAATTTGCCCGCAACGCAGAAAGGGCGGCGGAGACGATCGCCAATTCCGCAAGCCTCATCAATGCGAATTCCGGCCGGCTGGCGGATTTCTCCGAGCGGACCTTGCGGGAGATCTCAGTCATTGCCAGCCGTTTCGAAGATCACAGCCGCGTTCTCGAAACAGCTTCCGAGTTGCTCGAGAAGGCGCAGGGAAGCCTCGGCGCCAGCCTGGAAAGCAGGCAGCGCGCGCTGGATGAGCTGGCAAACGGGCTTGTCGAAAAGTCCGAGCATGTCGAGCGGATCATGAAGTCCTTCGAGCATCTTATTGAAAACACGATAGACGGCGCCGAAGGCCGGACGCGTGAATCGATGGATGCCATTCGCAACTCCATCAATGAGGTCGTGGAATCCGCGACACGCCGCTTTGCAGGCGCGACGGAAGACCTGCGCCAAAGCGCACGGGAAATCCGCGATGAGATCGAAGCCACTCGGGCAGACGTGAAACGGGGAATTGTCGAACTTCCCGAGGAGGCCAAGCAGTCGACCTTCGCCATGCGCCGGGCCATCACGGAGCAGATCAACGCCCTGAAGGAGCTTTCGGACATCGTGGCGAAATCCGGTCGTCTGCATGACGTGGGCGGTAGCAGTGCGCGCGCGCCTGACGGGGGCCCTGCGCTCGAGCGGGTTCGTCCGAACTCCGGGCAGATCGTGACGGAGGCAGGACCGGCGCTTGGCTTCTCGCGCATCGTCGAAAAGCCGCGTCCCGACCTGGCGCCGCAGAGGCCGCGCCAGAGTGCACCCCGGCAGGTTGTTTCCGCACGCGACGAGCAGCCCTCATCCCCCAGCGGCGAGGGATGGATTCGCGACCTTCTGCGTAGCGCCTCCCGCGAGGAAGAAGCCGCGGCCGCGGAAGCGCCCTCCGACAAGTTTCCCGCACATGTCGTGGAATCCTTGAATTCTCTCTCCCTCGATATCGCCCGGGCGATCGATCACGACGTTTCTGTCGAGCTTTGGGAGAGATATCGTCGCGGGGAGCGCAACGTCTTCAATCGCCGGCTCTACACATTGAAGGGTCAGCAAACCTTTGACGAGATCCAGCGCAAGTATCGAGGGGATGCGGAATTCCGCAAAGCAGTCGATCAATACTGCCGCGATTTCGAGAAGCTACTGGCCGATGTCGCCCGTTCCGACCGCGACAATGTGATGAGCCAGACCTACCTCACCTCGGACACGGGCAAGGTCTACACCATGCTGGCCCACGCAAGCGGGCGGCTGAACTGAACTGTTAAAGCGGCCTCAGATGTGGGCCGCTTTCATGGCCGGCCATTAAGGCTGCCGTAAAATCGTTTGGATGGCCGCCTTGGAAACGAGGCGGCCATTTTCATGGGACACATTGTCGGGGAACAGTCGGCGCGAGGCCGAATGTTCCGGCTGTACGCTGAAGGCGCGCTGGACTACCGCTAAAAGGCGTCTCGTCAAGCGCCATTTCGAGACGAGCTCAATCGTATGAACGCGAGCGCCGGCCCAAAAATGATGCGCGGCGGACGATGCGCCGGCAAATATCCGTTCCGCACGATCAAAAGAAGATGGCTGGCGGAGTTCCTGACAAGATCTCAAGGGAACAGGACCCCAAATGTCCCTCCCCGTCCCGCCTGTCACATCCTGCTTGCCATCAAAATTGAGGACCGCCATCGCCTGAAGTAGAAAGAACCCGGTCACGCGGATTCACTTGCCACATAGCCCGCATTTTCCGAAACTTCTTTTTGCATAAGGCATTTTTTCGCAGCTCAAATTATACTTGCATTACTCTACCTTCCCGAGCATTCTCAAATTGGGACAGAAATGAGGGCTGTATGCTTGGTGGCCAGGACGACGCCCTTCAAGCTGGGATCGTGGAAACTGTACGGAGCGCGAAGAATATTGAGGAGGCTATATTCTTATTGCGTGACGGCCTCGGCCTTGCGCATGTGAGCTTCCATCTGAATGTTTCCGGAGCAGCCCCGCTGGATTATCCCTATGTGAGGACGACTCTCCCCTCACAGTGGATCTCCCGCTATGTCCTGCGTACGTATGTCGGTCACGATCCGGTGATGCGCGAAGGCTTTTCAACCCTGCGCCCCTTTTCATGGCATGAGCTCGAAATGAGCGAAAAGGAGCGGGAGTTCATGGAGGATGCCCGTTCCCACGGTATCGGCGCCCAAGGCTACTCAATTCCGACGGTGGATCGGTTCTCCCGTCGCTCGCTTCTGTCGTTGACAGCCGATCTCGACCTTGGCCTCTGGGCGGGTTTCATCCGCCGGCATGCTTCATCAGTGATCGAAATTTCTCAGGTCTTGCACCAAAAGGCGCTTAATGAATTGGGGATCGGTGAGCCGTCCGGCGCAACCTTGGCGCCGCGCGAAAGGGAATGCCTACTGTGGACCGCGCGTGGCAAGGATTCGAAGGATATCGCCGGGATTCTCGATCTGTCCGAGTATACGGTACGCAGCTATTTGAGAACTGCGCGGCAAAAGCTGCAATGCAGAACGCTTTCACAGGCGGTGGCCACGGCCACGCGGCAACGGATCATCGATCCCTAGACCATCGGCATCGAGCCAAACGGCTCCGATTGATGCTTCTAAGAAACTTCGTCTTACTCAGCTTCTGGAGGATTCCGGCGCCGTGAGGCGCCTCGGCGGCGTGGCCGGACCCGCGCACAAGGCGCACAGATCGTATAGGCGCTTGATCTCCGTCCCGCCCCTTGCGCGGCCTGCGCTAAACGCAGCGTGTACGACGCCCTAAAGCGCAGGCAGGTCGCCGCGCACCCACTCTTCCTGGATTTCCGCCGTGCGTTCGCCCAGCCGGCCGGCTTCAATAGCGGCGCGGATGTCGGCCATCAGGCTCTGGTAATAGGCGAGATTGTTCCAGGTGAGCAGCATTCCGCCCAGCGCCTCTCCGGATTTCACCAGGTGATGCAGATAGGCGCGGGAATAATCACGCGCGGCCGGGCAATCGCTCTCCTCGTCCAACGGACGCGTGTCCTCCGCGTGGCGGGCGTTCTTCAGGTTGATTTTGCCGCGCCGGGTGAACGCAAGCCCATGGCGGCCCGCCCGGGTCGGCATCACGCAGTCGAACATGTCGATGCCGCGCGCAACGGACTTCAAGATGTCGTCGGGCGTGCCAACGCCCATCAGGTAACGCGGTTTTTCAGCCGGCAGCGCAGGGCAGGTTGCATCGAGAATGTCGAGCATCACCTCCTGCGGCTCGCCGACCGCAAGCCCGCCCACGGCATAGCCTTTCAGCCCCATCGCAGCGAGCGCTTCGGCAGAGCGTAGCCGGAGCCGCCGGTTGTCTCCGCCCTGTACGATACCGAACATGGCCTTGCCAGGTTGATCGCCGAAAGCGATTTTGCAGCGTTCGGCCCAGCGCAGCGAAAGCTCCATCGCCCGCTCGATCTCCTTTTCCGGCGACGGCAGCGCGATGCACTCGTCGAGCTGCATCTGGATGTCTGAATCGAGCAGACCCTGGATCTCGATGGAGCGCTCGGGCGACATCTCGTGCACCTCGCCATCCACATGGGAACGGAAGGTGACGCCTTCCTCCCTCACCTTGCGCAGGGCCGAAAGCGACATCACCTGGAACCCACCGGAATCGGTGAGGATTGGATAGGGCCAGCGGGCAAATTCATGCAGCCCGCCGAGCCGGGCCACGCGCTCGGCGCCCGGTCGCAGCATGAGATGATAGGTGTTGCCCAGGATAATGTCGGAGCCCAGCGCCCGCACCTGGTCCATATACATCGCCTTCACCGTGCCGCCGGTGCCTACGGGCATGAAGGCCGGCGTACGGATGTTGCCGCGCGGCATGGAGATTTCTCCGCGCCGCGCCTTGCCGTCGGTGGCGAGCACGCGGAAGGTAAAGGTGTCGCTCACGTGTCTTCCCTGAAAAGCAGGCTGGAATCGCCGTAGGAGTAAAACCGGTAGCCCTGGTCGATGGCATGGCTGTAGGCGGATTTCATCGTCTCAAGCCCGCTGAAGGCCGAAACCAGCATGAACAGGGTCGAGCGAGGCAGATGGAAGTTCGTCATCAGAATGTCAACCGCCCGGAAGCGGTAGCCGGGTGTGATGAAGATATCCGTCTCGCCGGACCAGGCCTTGAGCAGCCCCGAAGGCTCGGCCGCGCTTTCGAGCAGCCGGAGCGACGTCGTGCCCACGGCGATGATGCGCCCGCCACGTGCACGCACCGCGTTGAGCGCATCGGCCGTCATCCCGTCGACTTCGCCCCACTCGGCGTGCATCCTGTGAGCTTCCGTATCCTCCGCCTTCACCGGCAGGAAGGTCCCGGCGCCCACATGCAGCGTCACGAAATGCCGCTCGACGCCGACTGTATCGAGGGCTGAGAAGAGATCCGGCGTAAAATGGAGCCCGGCGGTGGGCGCCGCCACTGCGCCTTCCTCGCGCGCGTAGATGGTCTGGTAATCGGCGCGGTCGCGCTCGTCGTCAGGCCGCTTCGAGGCGATATAAGGCGGCAGCGGCACATGGCCGGCCGCCGCGATCGCCTCGTCGAGAACCGGCCCGGAGAAATCGAAAACGAGCAGCGCCTCTCCACCCTCGCCTTTTTCCGCCACCGTCGCATCCAGTGAACCCAGAAAACAGCTTTCGCCATCATGGCCGAACTGGATGCGCTCGCCCACCGCCACCCGCTTGGCGGGCTTCAGGAATGCCTTCCAGCGGTCCGGGCCGGCGCGCATATGCAGCGTCGCTTCGATTTGCGCGACCGTCTCGCCGCGCCGGCGAATGCCTGAAAGCCGGGCCGGGATCACCTTCGTATCGTTAAAGACGAGCGCATCGCCCGGCCGCAAAAACTGCGGCAGGTCACGCACGATGCAATCTTCCAGAGGTTTCCCCGGCCGCACGACGAGCATACGGGCTGAATCGCGCGGGCTTGCGGGCCTCAGCGCGATCCGTTCTTCTGGAAGATCGAAGTCGAAGAGATCGACACGCATGGGTGAGCGAAAGAGCGAACAGTGAGTTGCGAATAGTGCAGCCTACTCGTCCCCACCCGCTATTCGCTACTCCCTAACTGCTTCTACGCAATATCCGCCGCCACCCGCATCGAGACGATCGAATCCGGATCGCGCACGGGCTCGCCGCGCTTGATCTTGTCGATATTGTCCATGCCCTCGACTACCTGGCCCCAGACGGAATATTGCTTGTTGAGCCAGGGCGCCTCCCCGAAGCAGATGAAGAACTGCGAGTTGGCGGAGTTGGGGTTCTGCGAGCGGGCCATGGAGCAGGTGCCGCGCACATGCGGCACGTTCGAGAACTCGGCCTTGAGATCCGGTTTGTCGGAACCGCCCATGCCGGTGCCCGTGGGGTCGCCCGTCTGAGCCATGAAGCCGTCGATCACGCGGTGGAAGACAATCCCGTCGTAAAATCCCTCGCGGGCCAGCTCCTTGATGCGCGCCACATGGGCGGGCGCCACATCCGGGAATAGCTCAATCACCACATTGCCCTTGGTCGTCTCCATGACGATTGTGTTTTCCGGGTCTTTCTTTTCAGTCATGAGACGCCTCTCTTCTGTCGTTTCTATTCGTCTGCCGCAATCCGCACGCTCAGCATGCGATCGGGATCCTGCACCAGGCCGTTCGCCGCCGGATCGCCCTTCTTGATGTTGTCGACGAGCTCCATGCCCGTTTCCACCTGCCCTACCACAGTGTAGGCGCCGTTCAGATGCGATGCCGGTGCGAACATGATGAAAAACTGCGAGTTGGCCGAGTTGGGATCCTGCGACCGCGCCATGCCGACCGTACCACGATCAAAGGCGGTGTTGGTGAACTCGGCCGGCAGGTCCGGCAGGTCTGAGCCGCCGGTGCCCGCGCGCTCAGCGCTGAAGCCGTCTTCCAGATCGCCGAACTGAACGTCGCCCGTCTGCGCCATGAAGCCGTCGATCACGCGGTGGAAGGCGACATTGTCATAGGCGCCCTGGCGCACAAGCGTCTTGATCTGCTCCACGTGCTTGGGCGCGAGGTCGGGCCGTAGCCCGATCACCACATCGCCATCCTTGAGCTTGATGATCATCGTGTTTTCGGGTTCCGCGGCAAATGCGGCGGAGCCGAAGGCCAAAACGGCGGCAACGCAAAGAGGTGCAAAGCGAGAAAAAGGGCGCATCAAATCTCTCCCGGTTAGGCTGAAAATTTTTCTTTCAGGGCCGCCGCCACGACGGCCGGCACGAAAGGCGCGACATTGCCGCCCATGGATGCGATCTGCCGCACGAGCGTAGCCGTGACGGTGCGGACCGACGGGCTCGCCGGCAGAAAAACGGTGAGCAGGTCCGGCGCCATGGTCTGGTTCATGCCCGCCATCTGCATCTCGTAGTCGAGGTCCGTGCCGTCACGCAGGCCGCGGATCATGATCGAAGCACCGTGGACGCGCGCAGCATCGATGACCAGATTATCGAAAGCCACCACCTTGATGCGGCCGCCATCGGCGCCCAGCTCATCCTTGGCCGAGCGCTCGATCAGGGCAACGCGCTCGCCATACGAAAAGAGCGGCTTCTTGCCCGGGTGAATGCCGATGCCGATCACCACGGTATCAGCAAGTTCCAACGCCCCCTTCAGAACGTCGAGGTGGCCGTTGGTAAGCGGATCGAAGGAGCCGGCATAAAAGGCGGTGCGATCAGTCATGGGCGGCTTCTAACGCTCCTATCAAGGGAAGGCAATTCGCTTCTCGGCTTATCGCCTCGAGAGCGCAAGCCACAGTCCGCCACTGATGAGACAGGTGCCGGAGATGCGCTCCGCGAGTCTCACCCGTGCCTTGGTTAGTTTCGCACCCGCTCCGCCCGCCGCAAAGGCATAAAAGGAATCGGAAACGGCCGCGATGAACATGAAAATCGCGCCCAGGAACAGGGCCTGCCACGCCGTGCCATTTGCGGGATTGATGAACTGTGGAATGAAGGCGCCGAAGAATATGAGTGTCTTCGGGTTCGACCAGAAGACCACGAAGCCCTGCAGGATCAGTGAGCCGTCCCCACGCGGCGGCGCTTCGGCCATACCCAGCGAGCCGTCGGAGCGCCACATGCGAATGCCGATCCAGATGAGATAGGCGGCCCCCAGCAGCCGCACGACCTCGAAGAGATTGCCCATGCCGGCCACAATGGCCTTGAGGCCCAGCGCCAGCACTCCGAGCATGGATGCGAGGCCAATCTGGGTGCCCAGCACATTGAGCAGCCCTGCCCTTGCACCATGCCGTATGGAATTCGCGATGATCACCGTCACCGTCGGGCCGGGCACGATGATAATCGCGATGCAGGCAAGCGTGTAGGAGAGCAGCGCAGTGGTTTCCGGCATTTCAGTGCCTCCGTGACGATCGAAGCAAAGCCATAGCCGCACCGCCTTGGCAAGGTAGAATTCTAAACACGGCCTGAACGGAATATTCAGGCGGGGTTCTTATGGAATCCGGCAGACAAGTGGCGACAGGCAGTGAACCAAACCGCCTTCTCATCGTTAACACTGCCAAGGAGGCAGTCCGATGCTGATATTCACGCTCGCAGCCGCCATGACGGTCGCCATGCTCATCGCCACCGCTCTTGGCCTTCATCAGGAAGCCCAGCGCGTCAAGCTGGAGAACCGGGTTCAGAAAGACCGCTACCCCTTCCGCCGATAAATCTTCCAGGGCAGGCGGCGCTTATTCGGCGCCGCCTTCGCCCTCCGTATCTGCTGGCGGGATCTCCCCGGCTCCTTCCGGAACCGCAGCGTCCTCCTCCCCATTCTGGGGCTCGGAAATACGGTCAACGGAAACCACCCGTTCGCCTTCGGCCGTGTTGAAGATCGTGACCCCCTTGGTGGCGCGGCTGGCGATGCGGATGCCCGTCACCGGCACCCGGATGATCTGGCCCGCATTGCTCACCAGCATGATCTGGTCTTCCGGCGCGACCGGGAAGGCCGCGATCAGCGAGCCGATCTCTTCGCGCTTCGATACGTCCGTCGCGCGGATACCCTTGCCGCCGCGGCCGATGACCCTGAAATCGTAGGACGAGGAACGCTTGCCGTAGCCGTATTCGCTGACGGTGAGCACGAACTGCTCGCGCGCCTTGAGCTCTTCGTAACGCTCTGGCGAAAGCACAGTTTCCTCGCCCACCTCTTCATTGGTCAGCGCGATCTCTTCCTCGTCGCTGCCATTGGAGAGCCTGCGCTCAGCCGCGGCCTGCTTGAGATAAGCCGCGCGTTCGGCGGGCGTCGCGTCCACATGGCCGACGATTGCCATGGAGATCACCTTGTCCCCGTCGGGAAGGTTGATGCCGCGCACGCCGATCGAATTGCGCCCGGCGAACACGCGCACATCCGTGACGGGGAAGCGGATGCACTGGCCCGAGGCGGCCGTAAGCAACACGTCGTCATCTTCCGTACAGGTAAAGACGGCGAGGATCTCGTCGCCCTCCTCGTCCAGCTTCATGGCGATCTTGCCGTTGCGGTTCACCTGCGTGAAGTCGGACAGCTTGTTGCGCCTGACGGTGCCGCGCGTGGTGGCGAACATTACGTCGAGCGCGGCCCAGCTCTCTTCATCCTCCGGCAGCGGCATGATGGAAGTGATGCGTTCGCCCTCCACGAGCGGAAGCATGTTGCGCAGGAATTTTCCGACCGATTGAGGCGTGCCGACGGGGAGCCTCCAGACCTTTTCCTTATAGACGATGCCGCGGGAGGAGAAGAAGAGGATCGGCGTATGCGTGTTGGCCACGAAAAGCCGGGTAACGAAATCCTCGTCCTTGGTCGACATACCCGAGCGGCCTTTGCCGCCGCGCGCCTGCGCCCGGTAGATCGAGAGCGGCACCCGCTTGATGTAGCCCTTATGGGTGACGGTAACGACCATGTCCTCGCGCGGGATCAGGTCCTCATCCTCCATGTCCGCCCCGCCCTCGGTGATCTCGGTGCGGCGGGGCGTGCCGAACTCGTCGCGCACGGCGATGAGCTCGTCCTTGACGATGCCCTGGACGCGCGCCCGCGACGACAGGATGTCGAGATAGTCCTGGATCTCGGCGCCGATCTTGTTCAATTCGTCGGCGATCTCGTCGCGCCCGAGCGCCGTCAGCCTCTGCAGGCGGAGGTCGAGGATGGCGCGGGCCTGTTCCTCGGAGAGATTGTAGGTGCCGTCGTCATTGATCTTGTGGCGCGGGTCGGCGATCAGCAGGATGAGCGATTCCACATCCTGCGCCGGCCAGCGCCGCTCCATCAATTGCTCGCGCGCCGTTTGCGGATCGGGCGCGCGGCGGATGAGCTGGATGACCTCGTCGATATTGGCGACGGCGATCGCCAGGCCGACGAGCACATGCGCCCGCTCGCGCACCTCGCGCAGCAGGTATTTCGTGCGGCGGGTGACCACCTCCTCGCGGAAGGACACGAAGGCCCTCAGCATGTCGAGAAGGTTCATCACCTCCGGCTTGCCGCCGTTGAGCGCCACCATATTGGCGCCAAAGGAGGTTTGCAGCGGCGTGAAGCGGTAGAGCTGATTAAGGATGACCTCGGCGTTGGCGTCGCGCTTGAGCTCGATTACCACGCGGTAGCCCTGCCGGTCGCTCTCGTCGCGGATATCGGAGATGCCCTCGATGCGCTTCTCGCGCACGAGCTCTGCCATCTTCTCGATCATCTGCGCCTTATTCACCTGGTAAGGCACTTCAGTGATGATGATGGCCTCGCGCTCATTGCGGATCTGCTCGATCGAGGTCTTGCCGCGCATAACAACGGAGCCGCGGCCGGTGGCATAAGCGCTATGGATGCCGGAGCGGCCAAGAATAATGCCGCCGGTCGGGAAATCAGGCCCGGGAATGATCTCCAGAAGCTGTGGAAGCTGCAGCGCCGGATTGTCGATCAGCGCCACGCAGCCGTTCACCACCTCGGACAGGTTGTGCGGCGGGATGTTGGTTGCCATGCCCACGGCGATGCCGCCGGAGCCGTTGACCAGCAGGTTGGGAAAGCGCGCCGGCAGGATGCGCGGCTCGCTGCCTGTCCCGTCATAGGTATCCTGGAAATCGACGGTATCCTTGTCGATATCCTCAAGCAGCTCGTGAGCGACCTTGGTCAACCGCGCTTCTGTATAACGCATGGCCGCCGGCGGATCGCCGTCGATGGATCCGAAATTGCCCTGCCCGTCTATCAGCGGAACGCGCATGGACCAGTCCTGTGCCATGCGCACGAGCGCATCATAGATCGAGGCATCGCCGTGCGGGTGGTATTTACCCATCACGTCAGCCACGGGACGCGCCGATTTCACATATTTGCGGTTCCAGTGATAGCCGCTCTCATAGGAGGCGTAGAGGATGCGCCGGTGAACGGGCTTCAGGCCGTCGCGCACGTCCGGCAGCGCACGCGAAACGATCACGCTCATGGCGTAATCGAGATAGGAGCGCTGCATTTCCTCGATGATCGAGATCGGTTCGATGTCGTCGGGCTCGTCCGGCCCGCGCGTCGTCTGGTCAGTCAAAACAGATCACTTTGGTTAAAGAATCATACGCTTCTTATATAGGAAGCGCAGCGGATACTCCAACCGCCGGCGTCGATATTAACGGAGATTTTGTCTCTATTTTTCAAGTGGATACGAAAGTGATTTCGCATCTGCAACAAAATATGACGAAAAGGAGCGTGGCCGGGCGGGAAGGTGTTTTCTTGAGGAGACAAACGATGTCCGCTCCATGTTGCGCGCGCCGGCCGACAGAGCCTTCTCATCGATGGATCGACCCTTCCTGCCGGAGCCGGTTCGGGTTCAAGGTCAGCCGGGTTTCCGCCGGCGGGCGACCGCTTTATCAAAGGGCTTGCCCAACATTCCGCATCGCGCTGCACCGCGCCGCCGGACGAGAAACAGAGCTGTTCAATCCAGCGATGAACGGCTCTAATTTGAATGCAGATTCGAAAGATGCCCATGCCGCCCTACGACGCCATCCTGAATGCTTTCACCACACTGCTTGTGACGGTTGATCCGCCGGGTCTGGCACCCTTGTTCCTGGCACTGACGGCTGGCATGAACCGCCAGGAACGCCATCAGGTCGCGATCCGCGCGTGCCTGATCTCCCTTGGCGTGCTGGTGTTGTTCGCGCTGGCGGGAAGCTCGATCCTCTCCGTCCTCGGCATCACGATCCCGGCTTTCCGCGTCGCCGGCGGGATGCTTCTTTTTGTTATCGCCTTCGAAATGATCTTCGAACGCCGGCAGCAGCGCCACAAGAGGAGCGCCGAACGCGCGATCACGCGCGATATGATCCACAACATCGCCGCCTTTCCGTTGGCGATCCCGCTCACCGCCGGGCCGGGCGCGATCTCGGCCACGCTCCTTCTTTCCGGCACCGCCTCGGCCCCTGGCGCGCGGCTGGTGATGGTCGCGATCCTGCTGGTGGTCATCCTGATCACCTATCTCGTCTTCGTGCTGGCCGAGCGCATCGATCGGTTTTTGGGCGAAACGGGACGGTCGATTTTGACCCGCCTTCTGGGCTTACTTCTGTCCGCACTTGCGGTGCAGTTCGTGGCTGATGGCGCCAGGGAACTTATTCAGAACGGCTAGATTTAGCCGGACAGAGACGCGGCGCGTCTGCCCCTTATGAGAGATGTGAGAAGATAAGAGGCTCAACTGGCCTAGCTTTCGCTTGGGCGGGCATGAAAGGTGTTGCTCGCCTCCATGAGCAGCCCTCGCCCTTGTTTGACGGGCGAGGGAGATGGTTTGCCCGCGTGAGCGCACACGGGCGAGCGTCACCGCGCCAGCTATTGGTTGGACTGGCCCATAGCCTTGGAAAGCCGCTCCGCCAAGGCAGGGTCCGTTTGCGCCGTCTGGATGATCTGATTGTATTCGTCGACCGATATCCCTTTGCCTTCGACGGCCTGGAGCATTTTCTGACCGGCCTCGTTCTGAATCTGCTGCTGCTCCGCCTCTGAGCCGGCCGTCTGCAGCCGCTGAGAATATTCCTGCTTGATCCGTTCGACCTCCGCGAGAGCCACCACAAAGGTCTCCAGCTTCTCGTCAGTGACCGATGTGGCTTGGGAAGGTTGATTTGGCGCAGGTGCGGCAGGTTTAGTTGCCGCTGGCGCGGATGGCTGAGCTTCCTCCGGCGCAGGAGCCTGGGTTGCCGCGGGCGCGGAGGGTTGGGAAGGCGCTTGTGCAAGCACCGGGGATGCAATGGCAACACCGGCGCACAGGCAGGTGGCCATGAGCAGGTGTCGAGAAGCGTTCTTGAAAATCACGTTTCTGATCCTTCCTTGGCGTTTTCGTTCAACGGGCCGTGCAAGGTTCCCCACGCCGGCAACGCTGCTGCCCGTGCGATCTCGGTACGGGCGATTTCAAGGATGGAAAATCAATGTGGCGATTAAAACCGCTCAAGGCCGTTCGCGGCATCATTTCCGCTTACCGCGGGAAAGAAATCCTGACTGCAAGGGGGTTGCCATCCCGCTTTTAGGCCTTAAAGGCGCCCCCGCCATTTGGCGAGAGTGCAGATAGCGACGATATTCCGGAATGCCCTATGGCATCTTGGGTCAAGATCGCCATTAACAACGGCGGTGAGGTTGCGGAGCGAGCGCCATGCCGGCGCTCATCTCATCATGCCTTTGCTGAAAACGCCGCATCGGAATGCAGCCACCGGGTGAGACCTGTCGTTACCCATGGTAGAACAACGACCTTGCTCCCCGCATGCGGACCATGGACGAAATCAGAACGGTATTTCGTCGTCCAGGTCTCGCGAGTGGCCGCCTCCTCCGCCGCTTTCGGCCGGACCGGACTGGCCGAAATCGGAACCCCGGCCACCACCGTAGCTTACCTGGCCCTCGCCGCCGCCCTGGCCACGGGAATCCAGCATCTGCAGTTCCCCACGGAATTTCTGCAGGACGACCTCCGTCGTATAACGCTCCTGGCCGCTTTGATCGGTCCATTTCCGGGTCTGCAACTGACCCTCCACATAGACCTTCATGCCCTTCTTCAGATACTGCTCCGCCACCTTGGCCAGATTGTCGTTGAAGATTACGACATTGTGCCACTCGGTGCGGTCGCGACGCTCGCCCGAGTTGCGGTCGCGCCAGGACTCCGACGTTGCGATCCGAAGATTGACAACCGGATCGCCCGAATTGAGGCGCCGGATCTCGGGGTCGGCCCCCAGATTGCCCACCAGGATCACCTTATTGACGCTACCCGCCATGACTTTACTCCACTCGTCCTAAATTTCGCGTCCCGAAGAGCGCTTTCCTAGCAGGAGAAGCGGCCGCTCCGATCCAGAGCCGCGATCTTACCCGACCCGCATCCGCCGCGCGCCCATGAATGGCCGGTCTGCCTGTCCGTCCACAGCTCATTTATGTTCCTTTTTTGTTCTATTCCAGATTTTGCGCCGGCGCAAGGCGGTTTTCTACCACTCTAGCCGGATGGACAGCAAAGGAATGGCCCCGCCGCCGCTTGGTTTTCGGGCGCGCCGGGGCCGATCTGGATTTTTCCTCGCCGGGAGTGATTTACCGGCGCTCTTTTCAGATGGTCTTCCAACCATCCGCGCAATTTTCCTGATTTTCGGCAGTCGGCTTCTGGCTGGCGTGGCATCTACCTGGATGACCTCAGCCTCCGCGTTTCCCAGTCGGCATAGCCGTCTCGGGACATAGCGGTAGATCAGTCAGCTGCAAGCCGGCTGTGGCTCCACGCCTCGGCGGAGCCTTCTGAACAGTCCGGTGGAGTCATGCCTCCCTCCCTGTTACGTTGCTCCAACACCATCGGAAAACGGACGCTGCGAGAGTCTGTGACTTGGGAGCGCCATTTGCCGAGAGGCCCGAATCCTGCGCCGATCGCAGCGCGACGTCAAGCCTTCCCTACGCCCGGAGCGAAAATGTGATCAAGCCATACCGCCCCCTCCCGACAGCATCCTGTCAGGAGGCCGTTCGTTCTTTGTTCTTTTTGCTTGCTCTGAATGTAAAAAGCTGAAAAAGGTGGAGGCATTCGCCCAAGGGTGAGATGCGGCCGCGCCATCGATATCGGGCTCGCATTTCCTATATATGCATGACCGGCGGTACCCGCCGGCCATCCTGAACAGTTCGGAAGGCGTCGACGGGGCATGCCCGACCATAAGTCTATTTCCATTCGCGGCGCGCGCGAGCACAACCTGAAGAATGTCGATCTCGACTTGCCGCGCGAAAAACTCATCGTGATGACCGGGCTTTCGGGGTCCGGCAAGTCTTCCCTCGCATTCGATACGATCTATGCCGAGGGCCAGCGCCGCTATGTAGAGAGTCTGTCCGCCTATGCGCGGCAGTTCCTGGAGATGATGCAGAAGCCCGATGTCGACCAGATCGACGGGCTTTCGCCGGCGATTTCCATCGAGCAGAAGACCACCTCGCGCAATCCGCGTTCGACGGTCGGCACCGTTACCGAGATCTACGATTACATGCGGCTGCTCTTCGCGCGCGTGGGCGTGCCTTATTCGCCGGTGACGGGTCTTCCCATCGAGAGCCAGACCGTTAGCCAGATGGTCGACCGCGTTCTTGCGCTGGAGGAAGGTACCAGGCTCTACATTCTCGCGCCGATCGTGCGCGGGCGGAAGGGTGAATATCGCAAGGAGCTGGCGGATCTACAGAAGAAAGGCTTTCAGCGCGTAAAGGTAAATGGCGCGTTTTATGAGATCGCCGACGTGCCAGCGCTAGACAAGAAATACAAGCACGACATAGATGTGGTGGTGGACCGCATCGTCGTGCGGCCTGATATCGCCACGCGCCTGGCGGATTCGCTCGAGACCTGCCTGAGGCTCTCCGAGGGGCTGGCGGTGGCGGAGTTTGCCGACCGACCGCTCCCCGAGGCGGAGACAGAAGGCGCCAACAAGTCCAAGAACGAGACCCATGAGCGGCTGATCTTTTCGGAGAAATTCGCCTGTCCGGTCTCGGGCTTCACCATTCCCGAGATCGAGCCCCGGCTCTTCTCCTTCAACAACCCGGCTGGCGCCTGCCCCGCCTGCGACGGGCTCGGCAGCCAGCGCGCCATCGACCCGGACCTTGTGGTGCCGGACGAAAACGCGGTGCTGCGCGAGGGGGCGATCGCTCCCTGGGCGAAATCCACCTCGCCCTATTACCTGCAGACGCTTGAGGCCCTTGGCAAGGAATACGGCTTCAAGGTGAGCAACCGCTGGAAGGACCTGTCGGAAGAGGCGCAGCAGGCGATTTTGCATGGCACGGGCGAGCGCAAGATCGCCTTCGACTATAATGACGGGCTGCGCAGCTACCGCACCACAAAGCCTTTCGAGGGCGTGGTGAGCAACCTGCAGCGGCGCTGGAAGGAGACGGAATCGGCCTGGATGCGCGAGGAAATCGAGCGCTACATGTCCGCCCATCCATGCCCGGCCTGCAACGGCTATCGGCTGAAGCCGGAGGCGCTGGCGGTGAAGGTCGCCGGCATCCACATCGGCGAAGTCACCCAGATGTCGATCCGCAAGGCCGGCGCCTGGTTCGAGGCACTTCCCGAGCAACTCAACGCCAAGCAGAACGAGATCGCCGCGCGCATTTTGAAGGAAATCCGCGAGCGCCTGCGCTTCCTGAACGATGTCGGCCTCGGCTATCTTACGCTGTCGCGCAATTCAGGCTCGCTTTCGGGCGGCGAGAGCCAGCGCATCCGGCTTGCCTCGCAAATCGGCTCGGGCCTCACCGGCGTGCTCTACGTACTCGACGAGCCTTCCATCGGCCTTCACCAGCGCGACAATGACCGGCTGCTCGCCACGCTTCGCCACCTGCGCGATCTTGGCAACACGGTTATCGTGGTCGAGCATGACGAGGATGCGATTTTGACCGCGGATTATGTGGTGGATATCGGCCCGGCGGCCGGCGTCCATGGCGGGCGCGTGATCGCGGAGGGAACGCCGCGCGAGATCATGGCGAACCCGAACTCTATTACCGGAAAATATCTCACGGGCGAGCTTTCCATTCCGATGCCGGAGCGCCGCCGCGAGATCCCGAAGAAGCGGCGTGTGCGCGTCGTAGGCGCACGCGGAAACAATCTGAAGAACGTGACGGCGGAGATCCCGCTCGGCACCTTCACCTGCGTTACCGGCGTTTCGGGCGGCGGCAAGTCCACCTTCCTGATCGAGACGCTCTATAAGGCTGCCTCACGCCGTATCATGGGCTCGCGCGAGCACCCGGCCGAGCATGACCGCATCGAGGGGCTGGAGTTCCTCGACAAGGTGATCGATATCGACCAGTCGCCCATCGGGCGCACCCCGCGTTCGAACCCGGCCACCTATACCGGCGCTTTCTCACCCATCCGCGACTGGTTCGCCGGCCTGCCGGAGGCGAAGGCGCGCGGTTATCAGCCGGGCCGTTTCTCCTTCAACGTCAAGGGCGGGCGTTGTGAGGCTTGCCAGGGCGACGGCGTGATCAAGATCGAGATGCACTTCCTGCCGGATGTCTACGTCACCTGCGATGTCTGCCACGGCAAGCGCTACAACCGCGAGACGCTGGAGGTGATCTTCAAGGGCAAGTCCATAGCGGACGTGCTTGAGATGACGGTGGACGAAGGCGTGGAGTTCTTCTCCGCCGTCCCGGCCGTGCGCGATAAGCTCACCACGCTGTCGCGCGTCGGCCTAGGCTATATCCATATCGGGCAGCAGGCCACCACGCTTTCAGGCGGCGAGGCGCAGCGCATCAAGCTTGCGAAGGAGCTGTCCAAGAGGGCGACCGGCAAGACGCTGTATATCCTCGACGAGCCGACGACGGGCCTGCATTTCCATGATGTGGCCAAGCTGCTGGAGGTTCTCCACGAGCTGGTCGATCAGGGCAATACGGTGGTCGTGATCGAGCATAATCTGGAGGTCATCAAGACGGCAGATTGGGTCCTCGACCTCGGGCCCGAGGGAGGCGACGGCGGTGGCGAGCTGGTGGTTGCCGGCTCCATCGACGATGTCATGGCCCAGCCGCGCTCCTATACGGGCAAGTTCCTGAAGGAGTTGCTGGAAAGACGCCCGGCACGGAGGCAGGCGGCGGAATGACCCGCGGTCGCGGCACGCCAATCGCCTGGTCCGCTTGAGCTTTGGAGGATGAAGGGGATGATCCTTATCGGCCAGTATGACTCGCCATTCGTGCGGCGTGTCGGCATAGCAATGACGCTTTATGCCCTGCCCTTCGAACACCGGCCATGGTCTACATTTGGCGACGCGGAGAAGATCGGAAAATACAATCCTCTCATCCGGGTGCCGACGCTGGTGCTTGACAATGGCGATGTCCTCATCGAGAGCCAAAACATCCTCGATTATCTGGACACCCTGGTGCCTCATGCTCAACGGCTGATGCCGGCCGAAGAGCATGCTCGCCATCAAGCGGTGAAAGTCACGGCTCTGGCGACTGGTACATCCGACAAGGCTGTCAGTTTGTTCTATGAAATTCATATGCATCGCGAAGTTTCGCAGGTCTGGGTCGACCGGTGCCGGGCGCAGATCAAAGCCACGATCGCCGTGCTCGAAGCGGACCGCGCGAACCGGACCGGAGAATATTGGTTCGGCCGTGATATCGGCCACGCCGATATCGCGGTCGCCGCCATGCTGCGCCATCTTGCCGAGGCGCATCCCGGCATGATCGATATGAACGGCCATCCGGCCCTGCGTGATCATGCGGCCCGGCTCGAAGCATTGCCGGCGTTCAATCTGATCTCCCAGCCCTTCGTACCGCCAGCTTAGGAGCGATCGCATGACCACATCCGGCACCATCCGCGCCGGCATCGGCGGCTGGACCTTCGAACCATGGGAAGGCACGTTTTATCCCGACGACCTGCCGAAAAAACGGCAGCTCGAATATGCCAGCCGCCAGATCCCCACTATCGAGGTCAACGGCACCTATTACTCGACCTTCAGGCCGGACACATACGCCAAATGGGCGGCCGAGACGCCCGACGGTTTCGTCTTCTCCGTCAAGGCGATCCGCTTCGCCACCAATCGGCGGGTCTTGGGCGAAGCGGGCGAGTCGATCACCCGCTTCCTCGAATCCGGTCCTGCGGTGCTGGGTGAAAAGCTTGGCCCCATCGTCTGGCAGTTTGCGCCTACCAAGAAGTTCGACCCTGAGGACTTCGAGAGCTTTCTGAAGCTTCTGCCGGAAAAGCAGGACGGCGTGCCGCTGCGCCATGTTCTGGAGGTTCGGCATACTTCCTTTGTCGCGCCGGAATTTGCCGCATTGGCCCGCAAATACGGAGCGGCCATCTGCTACGCGCACCACTTCACCTATCCGGAGATTGCGGATGTGACGGCCGATTTTGTCTATGCGCGGCTGCAGCGCGGCGAAGACACCATCCCAACCGCCTACACGCCGGCCGATCTCGATGCCTGGGCCGACCGGGCGAAGATTTGGGCCGAGGGAGGGATGCCCGGCGACCTGCCGCTGGCGGACGAGACGGTTAAGATCGAGGCGCGTCCGCGCGACGTTTTCGTCTATTTCATTCACGAAGGCAAAATCCGCGCGCCACATGCGGCCCGGGCCCTCATGGAGCGCGTGGACAAGTAAGCGAAGCTGCGAAAGCCTATTCCTTCATCGCTCCGGCGGTGCGCAAAACGACCTCGGCGGCGATTTCGCCCGAAGGCTTTGGACCGGCGACCGCCTCCGCCACCTCGGCAAATCCCTCGCGCTGAGCGCGGCGGGTTGGCGTATCCTGCCAAAGTTTGGGAAGCAGCCTTGCGAGATAGGCAGGCCGCACGAACTCGTTGAAGAACTCCGGAACGACGGGCCAGCCGGCAATCAGGTTCGGCAGCGATGCCGACCAAACCTTGACCAGCAGCGGGCCGACCATGCCGCCGATCGTATCCGTCTTGTAGACGCTGATAAAAGGTACGCGCGAAAGCGCCAGTTCCAGAGCCACGGTTCCCGAGCAGGCCAGAGCCGCATCGGCCGCTGCAAAGGCGCACCACTTGCCTTCCGGGTCCAGAATGATTTCCGGCCGTACCGGCCAATCGCGCACACCTTCCTCCACAAGCGCCGCGACATGGGGAACGGTGGGCAACAGGAGATCGAATTCGTGGCCTGCGGCGGCGAGCTCCCTTACCGTTTCGCCGAAAGGGCCGATCAGGCGCCGCACCTCTCCCTTGCGAGAGCCTGGCAGCAAAAGAAGCGTTTTCCGTTCCCCCTGCCCTTTCCCTTTGCGACCGAGTTGCGCGCGCGCAGCGGCTGCCAGATCGGGATCGCTCGTGAGGCGATGACCGACAAAGGTGCCAGGAGGGCCGCCGAGGCGGGCAAGCTCCTTGGGCTCGAACGGCAGGAGGCACAGCACATGATCGACATAAGGCCGCATGGCGGCTGCCCGGCCAGGCCGCCATGCCCATACGCTTGGGCTTACATAATGAACGATCGGGACGGCAGGCTCGGCCGCCCTCACCTTCCGCGCCACGCGCAGGCCGAAATCCGGGCTGTCGATCGTCACGAGGCAGTCGGGTTTGGCCGCAGCGATCGCCTTGGCGGCATCGCTGATGCGCTTTAAAAGCCGCGGCAGGTCGCGCAGAACGGCGGAAATGCCCATGATGGCGATGTCGTCGGCGCTGAAAAGCGATCGAAGGCCGAGCGCTTGCAGATTACGCCCGCCGACGCCCAGAAGCTCAACACGGCGGCCGGTCTGCCGCTTAATGGCGTCCACCAGATCCGCGCCGAGCAGATCGCCCGATTCCTCGCCGGCGATCACCGCGATGCGCAGTGGGCGGACCTCACTCATTCCTCGCGCCCTCTCTTAAAACCCAGCAGAAAAAGCCCAAGGAGGTTCGCAAGGCGCACGGTCTCACCGCACTCAAGAATCAAGCTCCGCTCGCTCTCGACCGCGATGCCTGCGAGCCCCGCCTCGTGAGCATCCTTTACGGTTTGTGGGCCGATGGTCGGCAAATCCACGCGCAGCTCCTGGGCCGGCTTAGCGCATTTCACGAGCACTCCCCGCGTCTTACCGGCAAGCCGCCCATGCGTGCGCAACGCCTTGGCGCGGCGCAACAGACCGTCCGTTCCCTCGATATCCTCCAGCGCAATCACGCGGCCGCCCACGGCAACCGCCGCCTGGCCGATATCCAGCCGGCCGATGGCGCGAGCAGCGGCGATGGCGGCGGAAATATCCTTCTCGTCGGAAGAGGTGGGAGCCGTCCCGGTGAGCAGGCCCGCGGGCGCGAGCAATTCCGGCACCACCTCATGGGCGCCGACAGGCTTGATCCCATAGGACTCGATGAAGCCGATAATGGCCCTCAGCAAACCGTCGTCTCCGCGTGCGTAGCTGGCAGCCAAACGGGGCAAATACAAAAGAATTTTCGGGCTGTAGCGAAGAGTGCTAAGCGGCGGCCGGCGCGCTACACCGCCGGCGAGCACGAGATGCGTTACGCCCCTGCGCTTCAGAATCGAGAGAAGCTTTCCCAGTTCCTCATGGGTCACACGCATAAAATCATAGCGGGCCGGGTCGTCCTCAAGGTCTGCTTCGCCGGTGATGGCGACGACGAGCGGGCGGTGCCCGGCGCGGACAAGGCCGTTAGCAACTTCCCTCGGCAAGAGCCCGCTTCCCGCGACGACCGCGATCCGGTCTCCCGCCGTCAGATCGATCGCGCGCGGTTCATGCGCCTCCGTGCTCATCGTCCTCTTCCACGGACGCTCCCCGCGCTGGCAGCACGAAATATTTGCGTTCGCGGCCCGCCATGAAGTCAAGGATATCCATAACCAGTGCCGAGCCGCCGAACTCCTGCCGCACGCGCTCGATGTTCTGTGCAAGCGGCTGTTCCTCCGAAAAAAGGAGGCGATATGCCTTTCGGATCTGCATGATGTCCGGCCGCGCCATTCCGCTGCGCTTCATGCCGATCACGTTCAGCCCGCGCAATTTGGCCCGGTCCCCCACTGCCATGCCATAGGGGATGACATCCCCCACGACCGCCGCGTACCCGGCAAGGAAGGCGTGGTGACCGACCCGTACAAACTGGTGAACCGCCGCGTAACCGGAAATGACGACGCCATCGCCGACCGTGACATGGCCTCCCAGGCAAGCACAATTCGCCATGGTCACGTTGCTGCCCACGTCGCAATCATGCGCCACATGGCTGTAGGCCATGAACATGCAATTATCGCCGATGGTGGTCTTGCCGCGGCTCGTATCCGTGCCCCGGTGAAGGGTGACACCCTCGCGGATGATGCAGTCGCGCCCGACGGTAAGCGTCGTTGGGCCGCCCTTATGCTTATAATTCTGCGGCGCTCCGCCCAGCACGGCTGTGGGATAGACCTGACAACCGGCGCCGAGAGTGGTCGCGCCAAGAACAGTCACGTGCCCGATCAGCTCCACCCCATCCCCAAGCACCGCTTCAGCGGAGACATGGCAGAACGGCCCGATTCTTACGCCGGCACCAAGTACGGCCCCTTCCTCGACTATCGCCGTCGGGTGGATGAACGCTTCCGCCATCGTCAGGTCATTCCGGTTCTTCGGCCGAGAGCAGGGCCGAGATCATGGCCTCCGCAACCTTTCCGCCGTCTACAATCGCCTCGCAGGCAAACTTCCAGATCATGCCGCGCTGCTTCACCTTCTTCACATGGATTTCCATTCTGTCGCCCGGCACCACGGGCTTGCGAAACTTCGCATTCTCAATTGTCAGAAAGTAGACGACCGACGGCTTTATTTGCTTTGCATGCTGAATGCAGATGGCTCCTGCGGTCTGGGCCATAGCCTCGATGATCAGCACCCCCGGCATGACCGGACGCTCCGGGAAATGCCCCATGAAGTGGGGCTCGTTCACCGTGACATTCTTGATGCCGATGGCTGAGTTGTCGCCATCTATTTCTACAATCCGGTCCACCAGCAGAAATGGATAGCGGTGCGGCAGGAGTCGCAGCACGTTCAAAATGTCGAGGCTTTCCATCGCGGGCGACACACCGTCGGCCATTATCCCTTACTCCCCTTCCGCATATCCTGCACCAGGCTGCGCAGCGCCGCGATTTCGCGGAACGCCTGCCGCATGGGCTTGGCCGGCACGCCGGCCCATCTTTCGCCTTCGGGTACATCGTCCATCACACCGCTCGAGGCGGCGAGCTGCGCGCGATTGCCGATCGTAATGTGATCGGCAATGCCCACCTGCCCGCCGAGCATGACATAGTCGCCGAGCTTAACCGAGCCCGAGAGACCGCAAAGGCCGGCGATGACGCAGCGTCGGCCGATATGCACGTTGTGCCCGATTTGCACAAGATTATCGATCTTGGTGCCCTCGCCGATTATGGTGTCGGACAGAGCGCCGCGGTCGATGGTGGTGTTGGCGCCGATTTCGACGTCATCCTGAATGATCACGCGGCCGATCTGCGGGTTCTTCTCGAACCCGTTCGGCCCGGGCAGAAAGCCGAACCCGTCCTGCCCGATCTGCGCGCCAGGATGGATAATGACGCGATCTCCGATGACAGCATATTGCAGCATCACGTTCGGCCCCACATAGCCGTCGCGGCCGATGCTGCAGCGGGCGCCGATAACGGTGTTTGGGCCCACAATTGTTCCGCGCCCCACCGAGGCGCCGACGCCGATTACCGCGCCTGCCTCTATGATCGCGCCGTCCTCGACGACGGCTCCCTTGGCGATCACGGCCCGTGGGGAGACCCCCGTCTCGCCAGTTACCGGCTGCGGCCGGTTTGCCTCGGGAAAGAGGAGGCGCGCCACCATGGCAAAGGCCTGCTGAGGCTTCGGGCTGACAAGCACCGCGACCCCGTCCGGCGCATTTTCCGCCAACTCTTCCGAGCACAAGAGCGCCGCCGCGCGCACCGAACCAATCCGGGAGGCATGGCGCCTTCCGTCGATGAAAACCAATGTTTCCTCGCCGCCCTCGCCAGCGGGCGCCAATCGGCTGATCGTGATCTTTTCCTGCGAGGCATCCCTCAGGCGCGCGCCCGTCAAGGCAGCAATCTCGCCCACCTCGAAGCGGCGTGCGGGAGCAAAAAAAGCCGGTTCCGTCATGATGCCTTCTCGTCCGGGCGCACCATCAGGCCGCCCGGACAACATACGGTGAAGCCCTAAAACCGGGTGGAGATACCGAAATTCCAGTGGCGAATGCGATCGGTATCTTCCTTGACCACCGGTTCGGCATAGTCGACGCGCAGCGGACCGAACGGCGAGGCCCAGATAAGGCTTGCGCCCACGGAGGCACGCCACTCCATATCGGTCCCCCGAACGAGGGGACTGGTATAATCGCTGCCATAAAGCGTCGCGGCGTCTGCGAAGACCGCACCACGCAGACCGAAGCTCTCCGGCACGATGGGCAGCGGGAACTGCGCTTCCGCCGAAGCATGGAAGTAGGTCGTGCCGCCGAGATAATCGCGATCGTCGTCGCCAGCAGACCTCAGCTCGAATGGACCAATGCCATTATACTCGAAGCCGCGAATGATGCGGTCGTTGCTGTTGAACTGATCGAATATCCGAAGCGGCTCATCGCCAAAGGCGACTATGTGACCGCCGCCAACCGTCAACAGACCGACCAGATCGAGCTCATCGGACAGCGTACGATAGTAGTTTGCACGCGCCGTAAATTTCGCCCACTTAGCATCGCCGCCGAGGCCGGCGATCTCCGTCGTGAGGTTAGCGTAGATGCCGTCATGCGGGTTCTGCATGTTGTCGATCGTGTTATAGATCAACGAGGCGCTAACCGACGACTTCACCCATTTGCCTTGATCAAGCGCCTGGTTGATGCCGGTCGACAGGTCCGATGAATCGGCGAGACGCTCGTACTCTTCCTGCGTCAGATTGTAGGCGAGCTGCGCCGTAAGTGCATCGGTGATCGGCAGGCCGAACCGTACGGTACCGCCGGTAACCTCACGGTCGTAAATGTTGTCGCCGTCCGAATCCTCGAAGGTACGGGTATTGCGGAAGACATCGAAGCCCCCCGCGATGCGCCGGCCCAGGAAATACGGCTCCGTGAAGGAGAAGGTATAGTCACGCGATTTCTCGCCGCCCGCCGCGGCGAAGCGGATGAACTGACCGCGGCCGAGGAAGTTGCGCTCGGTCACGGATCCTTCGACCGAGAAGCCGCCGCTGCTGCCGGAAGAGGCGCTGGTCGTATAGCCGGCGCCGATCGAGAATTCGCCCGTCGACTTTTCCACAACATCGACGACCAGAACCACCTGATCGGGCTGCGAGCCCGGCACGGTGGTGATGTTCACCGTTTGGAAGAAGTTCAGCCTCTCAAGGCGGCGCTTGGCCCGCTGGATGAGGATCTGATTGAAGGCGTCACCTTCGCTGACGTCGAACTCGCGGCGGATCACATAGTCGCGCGTGCGGTTGTTGCCGCGAATCTCAATGCGTTCGACATAGGCGCGCGGGCCTTCGTCGATGGAGTAGACGACCGAGATCGTGCGGTTCTGAAAGTCGCGGTTGCCTCGCGGAGTGACCTGAGCAAACGCATAGCCATGGCCGGCCACATCTTCCGTAAGACCGATGATCGACTGTTCGACATCCTCGGCGCTATAGACCGCACCCTGACGTGTCTTCAAGGCGGACTGCAACGCGCTGACATCGACGCCCGGAATGGTCGATTCGATGCTCACGTCGCCGAAGGTGTAGCGCTGACCTTCATCGACCATGATGGTGATGGTGTATTTGTTGTCCACCAATTGCGCATCGGAGGAGATCACGCGGAAATCGGCATATCCGCGATTGTAGTAGAAGCGGCGGAGCAGTTCCTCGTCCGCCTGCAGCCGGGCCTCATCATACACGTCGTTGCGCATCATGAACGAGAAGACATTCGACCGCTTGGTCGTAATGACGTCCCGCAAGCGCCGGTCGCTGAACGCAGTGTTGCCCTCGAAATTGATCTCGGTGATCTTGGTGCGGTCGCCTTCCTGGACGTGGAAGATCACATTGACCCGGCCCTCGCCCAAGTCCTGGACCTCGCTCGTCACCGTCGCCTCGTCGCGTCCGACGCGCCGGTAAGCCTCGCGGATCACCTCCGCATCGCTCTCCACGAGCTGATTGGAGAAAGCAGAACGGGGCTTCAGCTGGATCGCCTCGGAAAGGGTCTGGTCCTTGACCTTCCTGTTGCCCTGGAAGAGCACCTGGTTGACGATTGCGTATTCGTCAACTGAGACGACAAGCGCGCCGCCCTGCTGGGTGATTGAAACGTCGGCGAACAGGCCCGTTGCGAAAAGGCGCTTCACAGCCTCGTCCACATCGGCCGTGGTGAAGTTCTGGCCGGGACGAATGCCGACTTGGTTGCGAATCGTCTCCGCATCCACCCGACGGTTCCCCCGCACCTCTATTCTGCTGACGGTCGCGGCATAGGCCGAAACGGTTGCAGTTAGCTCAGCAACCATCGCGCCGCTAACGACGATACCGGCAGACAGCGCCACCGCCGAAACGGCGCTCATCAATCTGGAAACTGCCTTCATTGGGCCTTAAAACCTTCTATTCTCGTTATCCCCACCGAGAGAAATCCAGAATACGGGCAAGATCAGTTACCCCCTAATAGCTGGAATTTCACTACACGCAAGGCTTCTGGTTAATTTGCATTTACCGAAAGGGCGGGCGTGGCTTTCCGGTCACGCCATTCCTTCCGCGTGGTAAACACCGTCTCAACAATGCGATCGATACAGCCCCCCCAAACCCGGATTCGTCGGAACTTAGAGCCTTGATGGCTAAATTTGAACCGAGAAAGACTCTAGCACCCGAAAAGGTCGTTCCAAAAGACGAATCCCATAAAGACCAGCACCATAAGCATCCCCACGCGGTAAACCGCCTCTGCCACCTGTTCCGGCACGGGCCGGCGAAGCACCGCCTCTATTGCGTAGAACAGGAGATGTCCTCCATCAAGCGGCGGAATTGGCAGAAGATTGAGAATCCCGATACCCACAGAAAGAAGCGCAGCCAGCTGCACGAGCCATTCGAAGCCAAGGCTCGCCGCCCTCCCCGCCATGTCGGCGATCTTGACCGGCCCGCCGAGCTGGCATCGGTCCTCTCTTCCCGCCACCAGACGCTGTAGGAACTGGCCTGTCCGGACAATCGCGCCCGCGGTCTCCTCAATGCCCGCGCCAACCGCCTCGACGGGGCCGTATTCGACAAGGCGCGGCTGCCCCAGCGCCTCGTTGTTGATGACGCCGATGACGCCGATCTTGATCTGATTGCCGAGCGCGTCCGCTTGCTCGCTCAGTTCGGGGGTGGCGGTGACGGTGATTTGGCGCCCATCCCGCTCCATTACGAATGTGAGAGGATCGCCGGCCCGACCGGAGACGATGCGCTGCACATCGCCGAATGTTTCCACAGGTTTGCCGTCGATCGAGACGAAACGGTCGCCGGGAATGATGCCTGCGACGGCTGCGGGGCTATCAGGCCGCACCTCCGCCACCATGGGGTCCGAAATGTAGCGGCCAAAGAGCGAAAACATGACCGAAAAGACCGCGACGGTCAGAAGGAAATTGAAGAATGGGCCAGCAAAAACCGTCGCTGCCCGCTTCCATATAGGCTGCAGGTGAAAGGCTGTTCGCCGCTCCTCGGCGCTGAGTTTCTCCAGGCCTTCGGCATCCGGCGCGCTGGTGGCCCCTACATCGCCCACGAATTTTACATAGCCGCCGAGCGGAATCGCCGAAAGCTTCCATCGCGTGCCGTGACGGTCGGTGAAGCCGACGAGCTCGGGACCGAAGCCGATCGAGAAGGCCCTAACTCCGATACCGCACCAGCGACCGACGAGGTAATGTCCCATCTCGTGAACGAAGACGACGACCGTCAGCACGAACAGGAACGGCACGATCGTTCCCGCAAGAAAGCTGCCAAAGCCGAAGATTGTGCCCGTGACGTCGCCCAAAACAAGCCCCAAAGCCGATGCCGGAATTTTCCCTGTGTCAGTTCTCTGGCGAAAGGCGGCAAATCCGTGGCATATCTCCTATCGCGGGGAGAAAAGACCGGCGGGTGCCGCGTGTCCTGAAAAGATGACGCCCAGCAGATAAAGGACCAGGGCGGCGGCGACAAGCCCATCAACCCGATCCATGACGCCGCCATGGCCAGGAATGAAGGAGCCAGAATCCTTCACGCCGCTGCGACGCTTGATCATCGATTCGAAAAGATCCCCCATTTGCGACACAAGGGAAAGCAGCAGCGCAAGAAGGAGCACGGCCCAAAAGGGCAGCGCCGCGCCGGAAAGATAAGCGACCAGCCCACCGGCCAGAATGCCTCCGACCGCGCCGCCCGCAGCGCCGCTCCAGGTCTTTCCGGGAGAAATGGACGGCGCAAGCTTCGGTCCTCCAACAGCTCGCCCAACGAAATAGGCGAGGATATCCGTGGCCCAGACAACGGCGTAAAGGAAGAGGATCGCGATCAAACCCGCGCTATCGTCTCCGCGCAGATAAGCCAGCGCGGTCGCAGGTATTCCGGCATAGGCAATTCCATATGCGCTCCACCGGTCATCGCCGGAAAAGCCGCCATGTACTAGCGCCACCAGAAAACAGATAAGAAGCATTGCAAGTGCCGCCGGTGCTGAAACGGCAGCCAGCAAAGCAAGCAGGAAAACCGAGAGCGCGCCCCACGAAACAGCCGTGTGGATCCGGCTCTCGGCCGGCCTCATGGCAGTCCACTCATAAAAAACAAGCACGGCCAGCGCGGAAGCGAAAAGCCGGAATGCAAACCCGCCCAGATAGGTAAGCCCCAGCGCCAGCAGCGCCAGTATGATGGCAGAAACAATACGAAGCGTCAGGTTGCTCGGGCCCGTTCCGGGGCTGCCAAGCGGCGAAGCAGCCTCGCTCATGAGGCCGCTTCTTGAGCGATACTGCCGAAGCGGCGGTCCCTTTCTTCAAAAAGGCTGATGGCCGCCGCCAGATCGCCCGGCCCGAAGTCCGGCCAATGGCAGGGAAGAAACACGAATTCCGTATAAGCAGCTTGCCAAAGAAGGAAATTGGAAAGCCTCTGCTCTCCACTCGTCCGGATAATGAGATCGGGATCGGGCATCCCGACGGTATCAAGGCGCGCGGAAAATTCTTCCGCCGTCATCTTCTCAGGATCGAGTCGGCCTGCCTTGGCTTCCAAGGCCACCGCGCGCGCCGCGCGCAGAATCTCATCGCGTGAGCCATAGTTAAAAGCGACGGCGAGGTTCATGTTGGTGTTGCCGGCGGTCAGGTTCTCTGCTTCCAGCAGAAGCGCCGAAATATCGGGCTCCAGGCCCTCACGACTGCCGACGATGCGCACCCGCACGCCGCTTTGATGCAGTTCCGCCAGGTCGCGGCGAATGAACAGCTTCAAAAGCCCCATGAGGTCGCTGATTTCCGATTTCGGCCGCGACCAGTTCTCGGACGAAAAAGCGTAGACGGTGAGCCACCGGATACCCATCTCGCCTGCGGCACGCACCGTCCGGCGCAGCGCCTCGACGCCCGCGCGATGACCAGCGCTTCGCGGAAGACCGCGGGCGCGCGCCCAGCGGCCGTTTCCATCCATGATGATCGCGATATGCGCGGGTTTCACCGCTCGAATCCCCTTTTGTGGTGATGATGCCCGCTCTATGCGGCCATCAGACCTGCAAGATCTCCACTTCCTTTTCAGCAAGGAGCTTGTCGATCGCGGCGATGGTCTCGTCGGTCATCTTTTGCACGCGATCGGACTGAACGCGCGCCTCGTCCTGGCTGATCTCGCCATCCTTTTCGGCCTTTTTGAGATGCTCCATGCCGTCGCGGCGCACATGACGCGCGGCAACACGGGCGTGCTCGGCATATTGGTGGGCGATTTTCACCAGTTCCTTTCGCCGCTCCTCATTAAGTTCGGGAAGCGGGATGCGAAGCGTCGATCCTTCCACGATCGGATTGAAACCCAGATTGGCTTCGCGAATTGCCCGGTCCACCGCGCCCACCAGGCTCTGGTCCCATACGGAGACGGAGATCATCCGAGGCTCCGGAACGGAGACGGTGGCAACCTGATTGACCGGCATCGAGGCGCCATACGCGTCCACATGAATTGGATCGAGCAGGTTGGCCGAAGCCCGGCCCGTCCTGAGCGATGCGATATCGTGCTTGAACGCGGCAATGGCTCCGTCGAAGCGCCGGTGCAGATCCTTGAAATCAATACCATCCGGCATTTTTGAGCCTCCTTACGCACTTGCCTGTTGTTGGGCAGCCGGGTCATCGTCGACGATGGTGCAGTGACCTCCGCTCCGCAGAATAGCTCCAAACCCGCCCGCTTCGTGAATCGAAAAAACGATTATCGGAATGTTGTTCTCACGCGCAAGCGCAATCGCCGCGGTGTCCATGATGGCAAGCCCATCGCGGATCACCTGATCGTGCGTGATGTGATCGTAACGCACCGCGTTCGCATCCTTGCGCGGATCGGCCGAATAGACGCCATCGACCTGCGTGCCCTTGAAGAGCGCATCGGCTCCTATTTCGGCGGCCCGCAGCGCCGCAGCGGAATCGGTGGTGAAAAACGGGTTGCCCGTACCGCCTGCGAAGATCACAACCTTGCCCGCATCCATATAGGCCAGGGCCTGGCGCTGGGAGAAACTTTCGCAAAGTTCCGGCATGGCTATCGCCGAGAGCACCACGGCCTCGACGCCGATTTTAGCCAGAGAGGTGCGCAGCGCCAGCGAGTTGATGACAGTTGCCAGCATTCCCATGTGGTCGCCGGTTACCCGGTCGCCGCCCTTGGAGGCGACCGCCACGCCGCGGAATATGTTGCCGCCGCCGATGACCACACCCACCTCGACACCGAGCGAAAGGGCGTCCGCAATATCGGCTGCAATCTGATCGACGACCGAAACATCGATGCCGAAACCCTGCTTACCCATCAGGGCCTCGCCGGAGGCCTTCAACACGACGCGGCGATATCGTGGGGTCAAGCGATCGTCTCCTCTTATCGGCAGGCTTCTCTTAGACGATTAGAGCCGTTTCGATGCTTCAGACAAGTGGCCCTACACGAAGGGCACCGCGTTGTCACGCGGTGCCCTCAATTGAAGCTCAATTGCGGTGTTTACTTCTTGGCTGCGGCCGCAACCTCAGCGGCGAAATCCGAGCTTTCACGCTCGACACCCTCGCCAAGCGCGAAGCGGATGAAGCCGGTGATCTTTGCCGGGGCACCGATCTCCTTCTCCGCTTCCTTGAGCGCCTTCTCGATCGTCAGGTCCGGATTTATGACGAAAGCCTGCTTCACGAGCACGACTTCCTCATAGAATTTGCGCAGCCGGCCCTCGACCATCTTCTCGATGATGTTTTCGGGCTTTCCGGACTGACGGGCCTGATCGGAGAAAATCTCCTTCTCACGGGCGACGGCAGCCGGATCCACCTCCGCCTCCGACAGGGCAAGCGGGTTGGTCGCGGCAACGTGCATTGCCACCTGGCGCCCGAAATTGCGGGCCGCCTCGGCGTTGCCCTCGGTCTCGATCGCAACGAGAACACCGATCTTGCCAAGACCTTCGCTCACGGAGTTGTGCACATAGGTCGCAACCGCGCCCTTGCTGACCGAAAGCTTCGCTGAGCGGCGCAGCGCCATATTTTCGCCGATGGTTGCGATGGCATCGCGAACTGCATCCGCCACGGACTTTCCGCTGCCGGGATAGGAGGCCGCGGAAACAGCCTCGACATTGCCGTCGGTTCCCAATGCGACCTGAGCAATATTGCGCACCAGCTCCTGGAACGCATCGTTGCGTGCCACGAAATCGGTTTCGGAGTTGACCTCGACGGCCACGGCGCTCGTGGCATCCGCGGCAAGGCCGATCAGGCCCTCGGCCGCCGTGCGGCCGGCCTTCTTGTCCGCCTTTGAAATGCCCTTCTTGCGCAGCCAGTCGACCGCAGCCTCAAGATCGCCGCCAGTCTCAGCAAGCGCGGTCTTGCAGTCCATCATGCCTGCGCCCGTCACTTCGCGCAGTTGCTTGACCAGTGCAGCTGAAATGCTCATCGTCGCCTCTCTTTAATTCATGTGGGTCGCCATGAAAGGCGACCCGGAAAATAGGGTAGAGGGGTCTCCTACAGAAACCCTTTCTATGCTTGGCTACCCGGCTGCTCGCCTTCCGCCGTGGCTTCTGCGGAAGCAGTCTCCAGCGCAGGCTCGGAAGGCGCCGCGGCAGATTCGCCGATGTCAACTCCCAGCGAGCCCTGCTGGCGCTCGATGCCGTCAATGGCAGCCTTGGCGATCAGATCGCAATATAGCGCGATCGCACGGGCGGCATCGTCATTGCCCGGGATCGGGTAGTCGACGACATCCGGATCGCAGTTCGAATCGATAACGGCAATCACCGGAATGCCTAGCCGGCGGGCTTCCTGGACCGCGATCGCTTCCTTGTTCGTGTCGATGACGAACATCATGTCGGGCGTGGAGCCCATGTCGCGGATACCGCCAAGCGCGCGCTCGAGCTTATCGCGCTCGCGCTCCAGGTTGAGGCGCTCCTTCTTGGTGAGGCCCAGATTCTCGCTCGAAAGCATCTCGTCGAGTCGGCGCAGGCGCTGGATCGAGTTGGAAATCGTCTTCCAGTTCGTCAGCATCCCGCCAAGCCAGCGCGAGTTGACGTAATACTGTGCGGAACGGCGCGCCGCATCGGCCACGATGTCTGATGCCTGGCGCTTGGTGCCGACGAAGAGCAGACGGCCCCCGCGTCCCACCGTGTCGGAAACGACCTTCAGCGCCTGGTGCAGCAGCGGCACCGTCTGGCTGAGATCGATGATGTGGATGTTGTTACGCTCCCCGAAGATGTAGGGAGTCATTTTCGGGTTCCAGCGATGGGTCTGGTGGCCGAAGTGAACACCAGCTTCAAGCAGCTGGCGCATGCTGAAATCAGGCAGTGCCATTCTATGTCCTTTCCGGTTAGCCTCCGCGGATCCTCAGGCGGCAGTGCCGCCACCGGAGGCGTCCGCCGGATTTCTCCCGGACGGAAACCCATGATCCGCGTGTGGAATGGTCGCGCATATAGATGCATATGCGCGGCAATGCAAGCCTGAGCCCGATCAGTTCTTCTCTTCCGGCTCGCAGGGCTGCGGATCAAAGACAGTCAAATCAACAAGCTTTGCCGTCATGGAGTACTCCGCGTAACGGATGACCATGTCGCGCTGCACGCCGCCTTCATGCAGCTTGAAGCTCACATTGTAGTCGCTGGTCTCCTCACCCTTTTCTTCATCGTCTTCCGTGCCGTTGAAATAGGCCGCCGTCACCGGGCGGAACTTATCCTCCGCCAGTGATCCCAGCGCCTTTCTCTCCGGGTCGTCGCCTTCCACCGCCTTGGGATCGCCGACCACGATGGATACCTGGACGGCCTGGTCGGCGAATTCCGTTCCGTCGAAGATCGCGGTCTCGTAGAAGCGCTGGCCCGCCTGAGCCTTCTCCAAAAGCTCGCGCAATTGGGCGGTCGGGAAGAGCGTGGGCGCAAACTTCTTTTCGGTCGCCTCCGGCTGCTCGTAGGAAACGATCGTGTTGTTTGCATCGAGCTTCGCCGTTCCCCTCACCTCGTTTTCCGGCTGTTCATCCACGAAGGATTTGGTCACAAAACGCAGCGTCTTGCTGTCGCTGGATTCGAAGCTTGTCACCTGCTGATCCACGAGATTCGGCCCCTCTGCCGTCTCAAAGCGCATGACAATACGGGACTTCAGGGTGTAGCCTTCACAGTCGGAACCGGAAAATTCGAAAACCCAGCGGCCGGTCAGCCCGTCGATGTCGGTCTCGTCACTTGTTTCAAGGAGTGCCAGATCGTAGACAGCCCGATGCGGCATAAGCGGTTGGGCCGAGGCGGCGCCAATCGTGGCCGATAACGTCGAAACAAAAACTAGGGCGAGGCGCGACAGGCGCATTGGCATCTCCGTCATCGAACGGTTTCATATCGGGCTTAACAGATTACCGTGGGCCTTTGTCGTGACGAAAGATAGGCGATCATGCAAGGGCTGACACAGCGAGGGACAATAAAATGAGCGATGCGATCGACAAAAGGCTTCTGGAACTGGGCGTCGAACTGCCAAATCCCGCTGCACCCGCAGCCAACTACGTTTCATATGTCCAAACCGGCGATCTTTTGTTCATTTCAGGTCAATTGCCGATCAAGGACGGCAAACTGATGGCAATGGGCCTTTTGGGCCGGGAGCTTGGGACCGAGGCCGGCAAGCTCGCCGCCAAATGGTCCGCGGTTAACGTGCTCGCTCAGGTTCGCGCCGCATTGGGAGATCTCGAACGCATCAAGCGGATCGTGCGGATAACGATCTTTGTGGCGTCCACCCCGGACTTTGTCGAACATCATGTGGTCGCCAACGGAGCGTCGGACTTCCTCGTTGCCGCATTGGGCGATCGCGGCCGGCATGCGCGGGCGGCAATAGGCATGGCCTCCCTCCCCCTCAACGCTCCAGTTGAAATCGATGCCATCATCGAGGTGGCTCAGGACGTTTCATGAACGACCTTTCCTGGCTGACCGCGCGGCCCGTCGCACATCGCGGCTTCCATGACATGAACAACGCGCGATGGGAAAATACGCTTGCCGCTTTCGGCGCTGCGGTCGAGCGCGGCTACGCAATCGAGTGCGATGTGCAGCTGAGCAGCGACGGCTCGCCTGTCGTCTTTCACGATCACGACCTGGCGAGGCTCACCGGCGCGGAGGGCCAGGTCTGGCAACGCACGGCCGCGGAACTATGCGCCCTTTCCGTGGGTGGCACCGCGGAGCGGGTTCCGGCGCTTTCAGAGATGCTGGACCATGTCAACGGCGCGGTGCCGCTCGTGATCGAGCTCAAGGGCGTTCCCGGCCACGATACTGGCCTCGTGGACAGTGTTTTGAAAAGCCTGCGCGGCTATCGCGGCGAGGTGGCGCTGATGTCCTTCGATCACTGGATCATCCGGGAACTCGCGCGAAAGGCGGAAAATTTGCCGATAGGGCTTACCGCCGAGGGTGAATCCGACAGCGCGCTCGAAGCGCATTTCTCCATGCTCGGCCACCATATCTCCTTTGTCTCCTATGCGGTGGCGCATGTTCCCAATCCCTTCATCTCCTTCGTGCGCCAGCGGCTTTCCATGCCGGTCATCACCTGGACGGTGCGCAACCAGGTGGATCTGGAAAAGTCGTTCCGATATGCCGACCAGATCACTTTCGAAGGTTTTGCGCCTTGAGGATGGTGAAAGACACGGTGTCAGAGCCTATGTTCTGATGCGATGGCGACAAGACACGACAGGGATGGCGGGCAAACGACGGCGAATTTGACGATCGCAACGGGTCTCGATGCCTTCACGCGCAAGGAATGGGCAACGCTGGCCGGCACGACGCGAAGCGACAGCGACTATAATCCCTTTATTTCTCATGAATTTTTGGCCGCGCTCGAAGAGAGCGGCTGCGCCGCGCGCCGCACGGGCTGGCTCCCTCAGCATCTGCGGCTCGAAGACGCAAACGGCAGTCTTCTGGGCGTGGTGCCTTGCTATCTCAAATCCCACAGCAAGGGCGAATATGTCTTCGACTATGGCTGGGCGGACGCTTTCGAGCGCGCAGGCGGCCAATACTACCCGAAACTCCAGGTTTCCGTGCCCTTCACGCCCGTAACGGGTCCGCGCCTCATCGCAAGCAAGGATGCCGATCCGGATGCCGTGCGCCAAGCATTGGCGGAAGGCCTCAAGACGCTGACCGACCGGCTCGGCGTCTCATCTCTCCACGTCACCTTCGCGCCCCGGAGCGAAACCGAGGTGCTGAGCCATGCCGGCTTCCTCACGCGCACCGATCAGCAATTTCATTTCTTCAACGAAGGCTACGATTCCTACGAGGATTTCCTGGAGGCCCTTGCGTCACGTAAGCGCAAGGCGCTGAAAAAGGAGCGGCGGACGGCGGTCGAAGCAGGCATCGAAATTGAGTGGCTCACAGGACGCGATATCACCGAGGCCGCCTGGGACGATTTCTTTGCGTTCTATATGGATACGGCCAGCCGCAAATGGGGCCGGCCCTATCTCAACCGGCTCTTCTTTTCGCTCATCGGCGAGCGGATGGCTGACGATATCCTCCTCGTCATGGCAAAGCGCGGGAGCCGCTATATCGCGGGCGCCATCAATTTCATCGGTTCGGATGCGCTCTATGGCCGCAACTGGGGTGCGATCGAGCACCATCCCTTTTTGCATTTCGAGGTCTGCTATCACCAGGCAATAGAGTTTGCCATCGCCAAAGGGCTGAAGCGCGTCGAGGCCGGGGCCCAGGGCGAACACAAACTCGCGCGCGGATATCTTCCCGTCACCACATATTCCGCCCATTACATTGCCCATCCCGGACTGCGCCGCGCAGTGGCCGATTATCTCTCCCGCGAGCGCCGCGAGGTCGAGGCCATTGGCGATTTCCTGACAGAGCATTCGCCCTATAAAAAGGGATGATGGGCGTCCACGCTAAAAAGTCGGGCTTGACCGGAAAGCCGACACCTCCCAAACATCAGCGCGGCCAATCTTCGCATACGAGAGCGAGTCCAGCATGACCTATGACAACGACAATCCCTTCGCCAAGATCCTGCGCGGGGAACTGCCGGCGCAAAAGATTTACGAGGATGCCGAGACGCTCGCCTTCATGGACATCATGCCCCGCAGTCCGGGGCATTGCCTGGTCATCCCCAAGCGTCCCTCGCGCAACATTCTCGATGCGGATCCAGCGGTGCTCACCGCGCTCATCCAAACCGCCCAGAAGCTTTCCAAGGCGGTCATGACCGCCTTTCAGGCCGATGGTGTCAGGATTGCGCAGTACAACGAGCCCGCCTCCGGCCAAACCGTCTTTCATTTGCATATACACGTCATCCCCTGCTTCGCAGGCAGGAGCCTCGGTCCCGAAGGCGGGCCGATGGAAAAGCCCGACATCCTGGCCGAGAACGCACGCAAAATCCGCGAGGCGCTGGAAGCGGCTGACGCGGAAAGCTGATCGTGGATATCCCTGTTCTGGTCATCAATCTCGACCGCTCGAAGGAACGGTGGGAGGGCTTGGCGGCCCGCGCCGCGGCGATCGATATTTTCCCCGAACGTGTCCAGGCCGTGGATGGGAATGCGATAGAGCCCTCGGAGCGGCGGGAGTTGCAGCTGCGAAAGTTCCAGCTATGGCACGGCCGAAGGCCGATGGGCGGGGAATATGGCTGCTATATGAGCCATATGCGCGCTCTTGACCGGGTGATTGCCGCAGGCTGGCCCTATGCAGTTATTCTTGAAGACGATGCCGAGTTTCTGCCGGACTTCGCGCCTCGTCTCCGGGCGCTGACGCGGCTCGATCTCAAACCGGATCTCGTGAAGCTCTATAACCACAGGACGAAGGGATTCCTAACGAAAGCGAAGACGGAGGCCGGCGACCATGTGGGTCGTTGCATCCATGGTCCGCTGGGTTCGTCCATGGGATATCTTGTTTCCGGCGAGGGTGCGGCCAAGCTTCGGGCGGGGGCACTTCCCATGTTCCTGCCGTATGATATCGCGCTGGAGCGCGGCTGGGCACATGGCCTGCGCGTCTACATCACGCGCAAACCGCTCTTAAAGCCCGCGCGCTCAGGCTCCACCATCGGCGGCTATAAGAAGACCAAATTTCCATTCTATATGCGCATCCCGACCGCTCTCTTTCGCGGCCAGGACTATTTGCGGCGGACGCTTTACGCTGTTTTCAGCTGAAAGGGCCGCCGCACGTTCCGCCAGAAGGCTTCCTTCTTGAGGTACAGAAGCAGCGATACGAGGAAGATGGCGATCAAGGCCATGTTCCGGTCCGCCAAGAGCAATCCGTGCAATGCGCCATAGGTTAGGAGCGAGGCGAAGAACAGCACCGTCGCCTCGCGAATCTCCGGCAGGCCGCTCGCCCAAAGCCTCCAACATACTGCCAGGAAGAATCCCAGCATCACGACGAGGCCGATGATCCCGCGCACGCGCAGCTCGTCCAGAACGAAATTGTGCACATGAATATAGGGGGAAAAGGTGGCTCGCTGCTCCTGCGGGGTGGATCGTATGATTTCCCGCATGCTCGCATCACCGCCGCTGCCGATAAGCGGATGACTGCGAATAACTTCAATCGCCTTTTGCCACAGCGTTAGTCGAATTTCGAGGCCAGTGAGGGGGGCGTCCTCTTCGCCGGGGTTCTGCATCGTGGAATCGATCTCGGCGAAGGTGTAGTCGACCCGATTGGCGATCGACCCGGCAAGTTCGTAGCCGATCGCGCCCAGCCCAAGAAAAAAGACCAGCATGACCACGGCTGCGCTTCTCAGACTCATGCGAAGCGCGCCATTCGCCAGCTGGCGACGCATCGCAAAAAGATCGAAGAGGAGGCCCAGGGCGAAGACGGGAAGCACGGATCGCGTGCCCGTCATAATCACCGCTAGGGCAGCGAGGTAAAACCAAAGCCGGGAATTGGGAAGAAACCGGGGCGGATTTCGCACCGGCATGCGCGAGAGCACGCCCACGACCACAATGACGAAGGCTGTATTGGCCGCATTGCCGCCGAGGCCGATGCGCACCAACCCTCCCACCATCTCGAACGTTCCTACAACCAGAGCGAGAATCAGGCCTGCCCTTGCGCCGAGCACGATCTGACGCAGCGGGTCCTTTATCAATACGACACCGGGAAAAAGCGTAATGCCGAGCAACAGGTAAAGGGGATAACCGATCCAGCGAATCTCCTCGGGCAAGTTGCCGTGGATCAGACCGATTACTATTGCACAGCCGGCATAGAGGCAGGCGCCCGTCGCATAGACCGGATCGATGGAACGGATCGAGCGGTGCATGCCAGTAATGAGATAAATGCCGATACCCGCAAAAAATCCGAATAGCAGCACATCCAGCTTTACCTTCACCACGAGGCAGGCGACGGCAATGGAGAGGAGGACCGGGTCGTAGTGTCTGCGCCAGAGGAGGAAACGGAACATTATTCCTGCTTTAGGTGGCACCGTGCTTCCTTCCCTTGCCAAAAGATATATACGCCGGAATTATTTCTACTCTAAGTTGATGTCTATTCACACCGCTCGAAGTTGGTGTGGATATCATAGCGCGGCCCGCGCACAATGGGCTTTTGCATCGAGCAATCCCCTGGATGCGACACGGACCACAACTTTTTTCCGAACGTAAGGCAGGCAACAACCCAAAGCCAACGGCACGAACACCCGGCCATTAAAAAGCCGGCGCAGCAAACCATTTGCGGCGCCGCTTGCACCGGCCCTTTGCTGAAAGAAAAATGGCGCGGGCCTGAAACCCACGCCATCATTTCTGATACAACCGCGTCAACTCTTGCGCGGCAGCTGCGGCACAAGGCTACGCTTCGGCGGCTCCGGCAGCGCCGGGGGCCGCTTCGCCGCCTTCGGCTTCGTCTTTTTAGCCGAATTCCGCTTCGCCGCGGTCTTGCGTGCCGGCGGAGATTCGCGTTTTGGCTTCACGGGCGCATCATCAGGGATCGTCTCCAGCTTCAGGCCGGTTTCACCGCCGTCCTTCAACTCCACCGTGACCTTCACCGTGCCGCCACGCCTGAGCTTGCCAAAGAGCACCTCTTCCGCCAGCGGCTTCTTGATGTGCTCCTGGATCACGCGACCGAGCGGGCGGGCGCCCATGCGTTCGTCATAGCCCCTGTCAGCCAGCCAGGCGATTGCCTCCTCGGAAAGGTCAAAGGTGACCTTCCTCTCGGCAAGCTGTGCTTCGAGCTGCATGACGAACTTTTGCACCACCTGGTGCACAACCGGCATGGGCAGGGAGCCAAAGGCAATGACGGCATCGAGCCGGTTGCGAAACTCCGGTGTGAACAGCCGGTTGATCGCCTCCATATCATCGCCTTCACGCTTGGACGAGCCGAAGCCGATGGCCGGCTTGGCCATATCCGCCGCGCCCGCATTGGTCGTCATGATCAGGATGACGTTGCGGAAGTCGATGCGCTTGCCATTATGGTCCGTCAGCTTGCCGTGATCCATGACCTGCAAGAGAATGTTGAACAGGTCCGGATGCGCCTTCTCGATCTCGTCGAGAAGCAGCACGCAGTGCGGATGCTGATCGACCCCGTCGGTCAAAAGCCCGCCCTGGTCGAAGCCGACATAGCCGGGAGGCGCGCCGATGAGCCGTGAGACCGTGTGGCGCTCCATGTATTCCGACATGTCAAAGCGCAGCAGTTCCACGCCCAGCGATGCCGCAAGCTGCTTGGCAACCTCCGTCTTGCCGACGCCCGTGGGGCCGGAGAAGAGATAGGAACCAATCGGCTTTTCGGGCTCTCGCAGGCCGGCGCGGGCAAGCTTGATCGCCGAGGCGAGCGCCTCAATGGCCTTATCCTGGCCGTAGACCACGCGCTTCAATTCGGTTTCGAGCCCCGCCAGCACTTTCTCGTCGTCGGCCGATACGGTCTTCGGCGGGATACGGGCCATGGTGGCGATGGTGGTCTCGATCTCCTTTACGGTGATCGTCTTGCGCCGCTTGGATTCGGGCAGGAGCTTCTGCGAGGCGCCGGTCTCGTCGATGACGTCAATCGCCTTGTCGGGCAGCTTGCGGTCGTTAATGTAGCGCGCCGAGAGCTCCACCGCGGCCTTCACCGCCTCGTTCGTGTACTTCACGCGATGGAAATCTTCGAAATAGGGCTTCAGCCCCTTCATGATCTCGATCGCGTCCAGCACCGTCGGCTCGTTCACGTCGATCTTTTGGAACCGGCGCACCAGCGCCCGGTCCTTCTCGAAGAACTGGCGAAACTCCTTGTAGGTCGTTGAGCCGATACAGCGGATTGCGCCCGAGGAAAGCGCGGGCTTGAGCAAGTTGGACGCATCCATCGCCCCGCCCGACGTAGCGCCGGCACCAATGACCGTATGTATCTCGTCAATGAAGAGGATGGCGCCGGGGAAATCCTCGAGTTCCTTGACGACCTGCTTCAGCCGCTCCTCGAAATCGCCGCGATAGCGGGTGCCGGCGAGCAGTGTGCCCATATCGAGCGCGAAGATAGTCGCATCGGCAAGAACGTCGGGTACGTCGCCTTCCACGATCCGCTTTGCAAGGCCCTCCGCGATCGCGGTTTTGCCCACGCCCGGATCACCCACATAGAGCGGGTTGTTCTTGGAACGGCGGCAAAGTACCTGGATCGTGCGGCTGATTTCGCTCTCGCGGCCGATGAGCGGATCGATACGCCCTGCCCTAGCCTTCGCGTTCAGATTGACGCAATAGGCCGAAAGCGCGTCCTGCTGCTGCTTCTTCTTGGCTCCTTCCTCCGTCTCCGCGCCGGTCGAGCCCGCCTGGTCCTCGTCGGCGCCGCGCGGCGTGCGCGCTTCGGAAGCGCCCGGACGCTTGGCGATGCCATGGCTGATATAGTTGACCGCGTCATAGCGGGTCATCTGCTGTTCCTGCAGGAAGTAAGCGGCGTGGCTTTCGCGCTCGGCGAAGATCGCAACGAGCACATTGGCCCCGGACACCTCTTCCCGGCCCGACGACTGCACATGAATTACAGCGCGCTGGATCACGCGCTGAAATCCGGCCGTCGGCTTGGAATCCTCGTCATAACCAGTGACGAGGTTGTCGAGTTCGGTATCGATGTAGTCGGTGACGGTGCGCCTCAGCTCGTCCAGATCGACATTGCACGCCCGCATCACGGCGGCCGCGTCATTATCGTCGATCAGTGCGAGCAGCAGGTGCTCGAGCGTCGCATATTCATGATGGCGCTCATTGGCATAGGTCAGCGCTTGATGTAGCGCGCGTTCCAGGCCTTGCGAGAAAGCCGGCATTCAAAACCTCATTTCTTCTCCATCACGCATTGCAGCGGATGCTGGTGCTGACGGGCAAAATCCATGACCTGGGACACCTTTGTCTCAGCCACTTCGAACGTGTATATGCCGCACTCGCCCACCCCATGATTGTGGACATGCAGCATAATCATTGTCGCCGCCTCCCGGTCTTTCTGGAAGAAACGCTCCAGAACATGAACGACGAATTCCATGGGCGTGTAATCGTCGTTCAACAGCAGCACGCGATAGAGACTCGGCTTTTTGGTCTTGGTTCTGGTACGGGTGATGACAGCCGTGCCGCGCCCTGTGCTGTTGCCTTCGTCGTCCCCACGGCTCATCCGCAAAGCGTCGCCTGGCATTTTTCTCTCGCCGATCCCAATATTCCCATGCGTTCCGTCATAGCTCCCCATGAGCTATGACATGTAGGCACCTTATTGGTGATTTTAAGCCCTTCTGGCGTGCTGACAATACGCATTGCACTCCCGCCCCGCTCAAATTTTTCACATGCAGGCCCAGCCATGATGAAGGAACGCGGGATGCGCTACGGAATGCCGCGGCTGGGCGATTGTAGTTTGGCTGGGCCACCCCAGGGCCGCACACGATCAATAGATAGGAACCCCATACGCTATTTCAAAGGCTATTGAACAATGCCGGGAGGCCACCCTTCGATTAACGATCCCCACCCAATTTAATCGCATTCAGTTGCCGCCTTGCCCCATTGTTGCCCAATCGGCGGGGGACAGCCGGATAGGGGCATCCATAAAACAGGATTTAAAAACGCATCGAATGCGAAAAATCCCGTCAAGCGATCGCTCACCATAACGAATTGGTAACGAGGGTTACCTAGGGTCAATGAAAAGAACCTGCGGACCCCCGCTGGCCGCGGAAGGAACAATTGCTTTGATGGGTGTGGTCGTGCGACAGGCACTGGCAGAAAAACTACGTAAGGTCACCAATATCGCGGTTCTGGCGGTTGCGACGGGGGCATTTGTTCTGTCACTCGCAGCTTCGGCTGCGGCAAACCCAAAATACGCCGGTATCGTGATCGATGCGAAAACGGGGCAGGTGCTTTACGAGGACAGTGCCGACGAGCTGCGGTATCCGGCCTCGCTCACCAAGATGATGACGCTTTACCTCGTATTCGAGTCAATGGCGGCGGGCCGCATCTCCAAGAGCACGAGCATCACGTTTTCCAAGAATGCGTCCGCTGAACCGCCAACGAAGCTCGGCGTGCCGGCAGGCAAAAGCATTACCGTTGAGCAGGCTATCCTGGCGCTCATCACCCGCTCGGCCAATGACGCGGCCACGGCCATTGCGGAAAAGCTGGGCGGGTCGGAGGAAAGTTTTGCCCGGATGATGACGGCCAAGGCCCGTCAGCTTGGCATGAAATCCACCACCTTCCGCAACGCGCATGGCCTTCCCAACAACGCACAGAAGACGACGGCCCGTGACATGGCCCGGCTGGGGATCGCGCTGCGCGAGCACTACCCGCAATATTATGACTATTTCTCCACCCGCTCATTCGTGTTCTCGGGAAAGAAAATCAACGGCCACAACAATCTTCTTGGCCGCGTGAAGGGCGCAGACGGCATCAAGACCGGCTATATCAACGCTTCGGGCTTCAATCTCGTCTCCTCGGTCTCGACGGGTGGACGGCAGATCGTGGCCGTTGTGATGGGCGGCAAGACGGCGCGCAGCCGCGACGCCCATATGGTGAGTCTCATTGAGCGTTATTTGCCCAAGGCATCCACCGGCCGCGGCCAGGACCTGATTGCAAAGGGCCCAGCCATTCGCCCGACAATCACGGATACGCCCGCGATCATGGCGTCTGCTGCGGCTTTGCCGAAGCGGGCCCCTTTGCCTGCCGAGCGGCCTGACGTCGAAGTTCCCGTCAACGCCTATGCCGAGGATCCCATTCCGAGCGCCAAGGCGGCACTCGCGGAAGCCGTCGTCGAGCAGAACAACAACTCAGTCGATCCAGTGGCGACCGCGTCGACCCCTGTCTCCGGCTGGGTGATTCAGGTTGCTTCGGCCCAGACGGAAGAGGATGCGCGCCGCGTGCTGGAGAAGACGGCAGCGACCGCGTCGGGAATTCTTTCCGGGGTCAAGCCCTTCACTGAAACTTTTGAGCTCAAAGGGCGTACTTATTATCGCGCTCGCTTCGGCGGCTTCGAAAGCAAAACGGCCGCATGGGATGCCTGTGCGTCGCTGAAGCGGAAGAGCGTGGATTGTTACGCGGTGCAGAACTAGCCTTCTGCGCCGCCGTTCAAGTAATCGCGTCAGGGAACTAGCGATGATCGGACAGGAGAACGTCCCGAGCCTCGTTGATACGAGCGGCAAGAAAGGCGGAGCCTCCCATATCGGGATGCAGGCGCTGCATCAGACGGCGATGAGCCTTGCGGATTTCCGCCGCGGACGCTCCAACTTCAAGACCAAGGATCTTGTAAGCCTCCTCCTCACTCATGGGGCCAGAAGCTGGCGCGCCTCGCTGCCTTCGGTCATGGTTCGTCTGAACGCGTTCGCGCCAAACGGGAAACCTGCCGTCAAGATACGTCTCCAGTAGCTGGAGGCTTTCTTCATCCCCGGCAAGCTCGGCGTGTAAGAGCAGAAGATCGTCGAGCGGCAGCTCTCCCAGTTTGCGCCCCTCGAACCGGCCCGCAAGGACTGTTCCCTCAAGCGATCCGCTATCGTGATCGAGTTCCATTTCGAGCGCAGCCGAGCGAACGCTGGACCGCGTGCCGGCCGATCGCTTTTTGCGTTGGCTCAGCCTGACAGTTCCCAGCCAGGCGGCCGCGAGCGACAGAAGGGTTCCGCCGACCCCTGCCCTGCCCGCAAGCATCAGTGCCAATCCGCAAAGCGCTACCAATGTCGGCCCCGCCAATCTTACCGCGGCGGCGATTGCCGCCGGGCTCGCGCGCGAAAAGGCATAGGCGGCGAACGCGAGCACAACTAAAAGGCCGATAAGAAAGAGCGGAGAGGTCATTTCTTGCCGCTTAGATGCTCGATCATCATCCGGTCTTCTGGCCGCCCCCTCGCCTCCAGGGCGGGTAGGCCACCGGTGGCGTAGACCGCCACCGCTCCGAGAAGCTTGGCCAATACGTCGCCGGCATTTCGATCGAAGCGGAACCAGGCCCCCTTGGAGAGCCTTGCAATTTCCTTGAAAGCGCCGGTGGCCGAGGGGTCGCGGCCTTCCTGGAAAACGAACACCGGTACACTTTTCAAGCCGAGTTCGCCGGCACGCTGGGAGAGCAGGTCCACATCCTCCTCCATCGCATCACCGATGAAAACGAGAGCATTCACCTTGCCACGCGCGTTTTCCTTCAAAGCATGAGCAAGAATCTTGCCGATCTGCGTGCGCCCGCCGCGGCAATCGATCCGCGCCATCAGCTTTTTGAGCGCTTCCGTGTCGGTTACGAACCTGGATGCGGCGCATTCCCCGAACCCGCGGTAATAGACAAGCTGCACGTTCAGCGTACCAGCCTTGCCGACGGCGTCGAACATCTCAGCCTGAATTTCGCAGGCGAGGTCCCAGGTGGGTTGGCGGCTCATGGTGGCATCGAGCGCAAGAATGAGGCGCCCGCTTCCTTTTCCAATTGTTGCCAGCGCCCGCGCCTGGCGCACAAAGGCTTCAATCGCGCTGTTCTCGGAGCGCGGCTTCGAGACCTCCGCTTTCCTCCCGGTCTCCATCGGCGGCTTTCTGTCGCTCATGGGGAAAAGATGTGCTTTCGCGGTCCTCGAGGCAAGGCCTACAACAATCCGAGCTCCGTCAGCTCGCGGCGCAGGTGGTCCGGCAGGTCGCCCGTACCGGAGCCGGCGGTCAAATCGGCGGGCGCGTCCTCGGGCTTCAGGTAGCGCCAGCCCTGGAACGGGCGGCGCGGCTGCCATTCCGTGCGCACGACGACGGGCTCAAGCACAAGCCGGCAGCGCTGAATGCCCTCGCCGTCCACAAAAGGGCGGATGTCGAGAAGCCGCTGACGGCACTGCACCATGCCCTTGATCACCCAATAGAGCGATCCGCCCGTGATCTCATCCGTCTGCTTCGGCACCATGCGGGTGACATGATACTGCTCTTCAGGCTCGCCGCGGCGCAGCTTTTCCTCAAGCCGCTCGGCGATCCACTCTTCGAGATCTTCCGGGCTTTCGCAGCCAACGCACAATTTTATGAGATGAAGCGCCATGGCCGCACCATCGGGAATATCAAAGGCAAGGTCAACGCAGCCCCGCCCTTTCCACAGGCGGTCAGCATTCTACTACATTGACCGCAAGCCCGCCGAGACTTGTTTCCTTATAGCGCTCGTTCATATCGAGCCCCGTCTGGCGCATGGTCTCGACTGCGGCGTCCAGCGATACGAAATGCTGGCCGTCGCCTTTGATGGCCAGAGATGCCGCCGTAACGGCCTTGACCGCACCCAGCGCATTACGCTCGATGCAGGGCACTTGCACGAGACCGGCCACCGGGTCGCAGGTCATGCCAAGATGGTGTTCCAACGCGATCTCGGCCGCGTTTTCCACTTGCTCGGGCGTGCCGCCCATGACCGCGGCCAACCCAGCCGCCGCCATGGCCGAGGCGGAGCCCACTTCCCCCTGGCAGCCCACCTCCGCGCCGGAAATCGATGCATTGAATTTGATGAGTCCGCCAATCGCCGCGGCAGTGAGCAGGAAATCGCGAATGCCGTTCCTGTCTGCCTCGGGATGGAACCGCAGCCAGTAGCGCATCACCGCCGGCACGACGCCCGCCGCGCCGTTGGTGGGAGCGGTGACGACCCTTCCGCCCGCCGCGTTCTCTTCATTGACGGCCATGGCATAAACGGAAAGCCAGTCATTGGCGGCGAGGGGGTTGGGCCTGTTCTGCCGCCATTCCTCTTCCAGCTTGCGGTGCAGTTCACACGCGCGGCGGCGCACTTTCAGCCCGCCCGGCATGATGCCTTCCTGCGTCAGCCCGCGCTCGATGCAGCCATGCATGGCGTCCCAAATGCGATCGAGGCCCGCGTCAAGTTCCTGAGCGCTTCTGTGAGCCAGCTCGTTGGCACGCTTCATTTCGGCGATCGAGAGGCCGCTTGAGGCGGCCATCTCCAGCATCTGGCGGGCATTGGTAAAGGGATAGGGGACGCTGCTATCCGCGCCCGGCCTCTTCTCGGCCTTCAGCGCTTCAAGCTCCTCCTGCGAGACAACGAACCCGCCGCCGACGGAGTAATAGACGCGTCGCAAAAGCAGCCGATCATCCGCATCGAAAGCGCTGAACGCCATTCCATTCGCATGGCCGGGCAGTGGTGTCTTCCTGTCAAAGACGAGATCCGTCTCGGGGTCGAAGCGGTATTCGGGATGTCCGGCGGGCGAGAGCCGCTTTGTGCTGCCGATTTGTTCCAGAATAGAATCCGCCTGGTCCGGGTCCACGGTCGTCGGTGTGAAACCTTGCAGCCCAAGGATCGCGGCGCGATCGGTAGCGTGTCCCACACCCGTGAATGCGAGCGAGCCGTGCAGGCTGACGGACAGCCGATTGACTTGCACGCCCGCCGGCCGCGGCCACTCCCCTTCCGCGATTTCGCGCAGAAAGCGCTCTGCGGCTACCATCGGCCCCATCGTATGTGAACTCGACGGACCGATGCCGATCTTGAAAAGATCGAAGACTGAAAGGAACATGGCGGACTCCAGCGAGCCTGTTTGCTCATCGCACGAACAAGGCGGATATGCCTATGCCGGCATGGCAACGCAAGGTCCAAAAGAAAACGGGGCGCAGGCCAGACGCCGCGCCCCGTTTTCTAATCGTTCGCTGGATTTAGCTCGCGGCCATCATGGCGACTCCGTCGCCCCCAACAAAAAGCCAGGCCAGAAGGATGATGCCGGCTAGACCGACGACCGCCTTGGCGGTCACGCCCCAGCACGATTTCTGAACGGGTTCGTCCATAGATTTTCCGTGTTCTTGTTACGCGTGGCGATCCCTCGTCCCCGTCGCCACAGCGGCCGAAATACTCCCAAGCTTGCTGCAACGCAATAACAAAAGCGGCAGGAGCTTGGCACCAGACGGCTGTACATGATCAAAATATAATCGCGATCGCTGGAAATACAACAGCTTATACAGCAAATGCGGTTAGTGACTTTTCAACAATGAAGGCTGAAATGTGGCAGGATCTAAGGCGCTCTTGATGGCAGGATGCTATCGCTCCGCCCGACCATCCTATAGGCAAGCAGGCCCATCCATTCCCGAATGCCGATGCTGGTGTTGCGCAGCGAATCGAGCACGTTGTCATCCGTCAGCCCCGGTCTCTCGCGACCGGTGGTTTTGTAGTCTGCCGGCCATGGCAGGACGGGAAAGCCCGCCCGCCGGAAAGCGCCCACCGCGCGAGGCATATGGAAGGCAGAAGTGACCAGCAGCCATGTCTCATCAGGGCCGAATCCAGCCATGGACATGGAAAACCTTGCGTTTTCGAACGTGTCCCGCGACCGGTTCTCCAGTTCGATGCGCTCGGGCGCCACGCCCAGGGCGGTCAACAGCCGAGGCGCGGTGTCCGCGTCTCCCTCTCCGGGCAGGAAGACCGATCCGGAACCGCCGGAAACGATAAGCCGCGCCTCGGGATATCGCCGCGCGAGAATGGCTGCCTCGATAAAGCGATCACCGCTGTCGTTAAGCTCATAGCCGCCACGCGCAAGGTTGACCGCGCCTTCGAAGCCGCCGCCCAGAACGATGATCCCGTCCACATGCTGCGGCGCCGGGTCGGGACGTGCGAACCTGCTCTCCAATGGATGGAGAAGCAATGCGCCGAAGGTGGTCCAGCCGGCCAGAGCGACGACAAGAAAAGCGAAGACGCCGAAGGTGATCGAAAGCTTCCGCCAGCGAAAAATCGCGGCGATAAGCGCTGCCGCGATCAGCAGACTCGCAAGATTGAACGGCTGCACCAGCGCCCAAAAAATGGCGGAGGCCAGGTGGAACATATTTCGCCCTCAAGCCGAATCACGAAGATCGTGCTCGAGAGTACGCCCCAGCGTCACCTCGGGCGCAATTACCACCAGCGCTTCGGCTCGAATTTACCCGCGGCCTGCTCGATTATGTGAGCCGTGCGAAACAGCGTCTCCTCGTCGAAGGCGCGGCCGATGAGCTGAAGCCCGAGCGGCAGGCCCCTGGAATCGAGCCCCGCCGGTACGGCGATGCCTGGCAGGCCCGCCATGTTCACCGTCACGGTGAAAATGTCGTTCAGGTACATCTTCACAGGATCCGCGTTCATTTCCTGGTCGGCAATGCCGAACGCCGCCGAAGGGGTCGCCGGTGTGAGGATCGCATCAACGCCCGCCTCGAAGGCCTGCTCGAAATCGCGCTTGATCAGCGTGCGCACCCTCTGCGCGCGCAGGTAATAGGCATCGTAATAACCGGCAGACAGCACATAGGTGCCGATCATGATGCGCCGCTTGACCTCGCGACCGAAGCCCGCCGCCCGCGAATTTTCGTACATCTCGGTGATGTCGCGGCCAGGCACCCGCAGCCCGTAACGCACGCCGTCATAGCGCGCCAGGTTTGACGAAGCCTCCGCCGGCGCGACGATATAATAGGCCGGCAGCGCGTATTTCGTGTGCGGCAGAGAGATATCGACGATCTCGGCGCCGGCATCGCGCATCCACTCGATTCCTTTATGCCAAAGCGCCTCGATCTCGGCCGGCATGCCTTCGACCCGGTACTCCTTCGGAATGCCGATCTTCAGCCCTTTCACCGACTGGCCGATTGCGGCCTCGTAATCCGGCACGGGGATGTCGATCGACGTCGTATCCTTGGGATCGACCGAGGCCATGGACTTCAGAAGGATTGCCGCGTCCCGCACATCGCGCGCGATCGGCCCCGCCTGATCCAGCGAGGATGCGAAGGCGACGATCCCCCACCGCGAGCAGCGTCCATAAGTGGGCTTTATGCCCACCGTCGCGGTGAAGGCCGCCGGTTGCCGGATCGACCCGCCCGTATCGGTCGCGGTGGCTCCCGCGCAAAGCCAGGCCGCAACCGCCGCGGCCGAGCCGCCCGAAGAGCCGCCGGGCACGAGATCCTTGTTGCCGCCTTCCTCGCGCCAAGGGTTCACCACCGGTCCGTAGTAAGAAGTCTCGTTGGAGGAGCCCATGGCGAACTCGTCCATGTTGAGCTTGCCGAGCATCACGGCGCCATCGGCCCAGAGATTGGTCGTGACAGTCGATTCGTAACGGGGCTTGAACGCATCGAGAATGTGGCTGCAGGCCTGGGTGTGCACGCCTTCCGTGGCGAAAAGGTCCTTGATTCCGAGAGGCACGCCTTCAAGCGGCCGCGCGCCGCCCTGCATGAGGCGCATGTCCGAAGCCTTGGCCATCTCCCGCGCCTTGTCCGCCGTCACCGTGATATAGGCGTTCAGCTTCTCATTCGCCGTTTGGATTGCCGAAAGATACGCCTCCGTCAATTCCAGCGCCGTGAACTCCTTGTCGGCCAGTTTGGCTCGGATTTCCGAAATGGTGAATTTCGTAAGCTCGGTCATATTCTTCCGTTCAGGCAGCCGCGGATTGTGCGGAGAGGTTTTTTTCGTAAAACACGGACCATTCAGAGTCAGGATAATCGAGCACGGGGCCGCAGCGGGTGAAGCCCGCGCGCTCGTAGACCGCCCAGGCGGCCGGATGCCGATCCCCGGTCTCCAGAACCAGCTTGGCGAAGCCTTCCTCGCGCGCCAGAGCTTCGATCTGTTGCACGACCATGCCGCCGATGCCGCGCCCGCGGTGAGAAAGCCTCGTATACATGCGCTTGACCTCGGCGATTCCGCCCGGGTGCCGGTGCAGTGCGCCGCAGGCCACCGCCTGGCCCTCGTCCCGCACCACAAACAGCGTCGTCGCAGGCCCGGTCATCTGCTCCACTGTCATATGGAAGCAGAATTCGGCTGGTGTCAGCGCGAGCAAGGTTTCGTTCAATTCCTCGATCAGCGCCCGCACATCGTCCTGCAACGGCGTCTCAGCCGTTATGGTCAACGCCATGCGGCTACTCCACCACCTTCGGCACGAGGAAAAAGCGCTCCTCCGTCTGAGGCGCATTTGCGACGATATCCTCGGCCTTGCTCCCGTCCGTCACCTCGTCGGTCCGCATCTTCATGGTCGTGGGGATAACGGAGGTCATCGGCTCGACACCCGTAACATCCACCTCGTTCAACTGCTCGACAAAGCCAAGGATGGCGTTGAGCTCGCCGGTCATGCGGCTTGCATCTTCCTCATCCACGGCGATCCTCGCCAGCCGGGCCACACGTTTCACGGTGTCGATGTCGACGGACATGCCTTCTTCCTTGCACGGGAAATCCTTGGCACAGGGCTATAGTCGCGCCCGGCGCCATGCGCAACAGCTTCGCGAAATCCGCTTTTAAAGCTCTGCCGGTCTCCCACGTTCTGGCACCAGCACCTTGGTAGCCGTTCCCTTCAGGCCCTCCATGAACTTATCCGCCGTCGGGTCGATGATCGGAAAGGTCCCGTAGTGGCAGGGAATGACCGTCTCGAAATGGAAATAGCGCCGGCAGGCGAGCGCCGCGACGGCGCCGCCCATCGTGTAGCGGTCGCCGATGGGCACAAGGCCGATCTGCGGCTGGTGGAGCTCCTCGATGAGGGCCATATCGCCGAAAATATCGGTGTCCCCCATGTGATAGAGCGTCTTGTCCTCGGGGAAATGCAGCACGAGGCCGTGAGGATTGCCGAGATAAATGTTGCTGCCGTCCTTGGTGAAGGAGGACGAGTGCAGCGCGTTCACGAAGGTTGTGGTGAACCCGCCGCAATCCACAGTGCCGCCGTGATTGCCGGGGTTGATCCTGCTGCCCTCAACGCCTTGAGCGCCGTAATAGCTGCTGATCTCGGCATTTGCGACCAGCATGGCTCCTGTCTTCTTCAGGATGTCCAGCGTGTCTCCCAAGTGGTCGCCGTGGCCGTGGGTCAGAAGAACGTGCGTGACGCCCTCGGCGGGTCCTTCCCAGCCCTCTTTCCAAGTGGGATTGCCGGAAAGGAAAGGATCGATGAGGATTTTAGCGCCGCCCGCCTCAATCCTGAAAGCGGAATGGCCATACCAGGTTATTTTCATGCCGGGACTCCTCGATGGTTTGCGCAAAGGATAAAACGGGAAGAGATCGTGTCAAATCAGGGATACCGGCGTGAGCGTTGTTTCCATTGAGGAACTGGAAAAGGCGAGGGCCTATGGCCGGCCGCTCGCTGGGCTCGACCTCGGCACGAAGACGATCGGCGTTGCGATTTCCGATCTTGGCCTTTCCTTCGCCACGCCGCGTGCGTATCTCCCGCGCAAGAAGTTCCAGGAGGATGCGAAGGCGCTCCTTCATCTTCTTTCCCGCGAGAATGTCGGCGGCGTCATCGTCGGCCTTCCCATCAATATGGATGGCAGCGAGGGCCCCCGTGCCCAGTCCACGCGCGCCTTCGTGCGCAACCTCCAGCCATTGACAAAACTGCCCTTCGCCTTCTGGGACGAGCGTCTTTCCACGGTCGCGGCCGAGCGGGCACTGATCGAGATGGATGTCTCGCGGGCCAAACGCGCGCAACGCATCGATTCAGCGGCAGCGGCCTTCATCCTGCAGGGCGCGCTCGACCGCCTTCAGGCCTTGCGTGCGGACCCCGGCGGGTAGAAGCCAAGGCGCTCACATCGCCTCGGGGTAGAGCATATCCAGGATGGCTACCGCATCATATCGCGCATCGAGCATTCCGTAGGTGCCGCGCCATTGGCCGGCAAGTCGTGTCTCTATAAAGGCGTCAGCCACCTGCCCCGCTCCGAGCCGCTTCAGCTCGGCCGCCGCCGCCGCCAGGGCGAGTTGCTCCGTCAGGATCCGCCCTGCCCCTTCGTCGCTCTCGCATACGCGCATGGCCGCCGAGAGCACTTCGACCGTGCCGCTTCCCGCGGGGCCTAGATCCGCCGCCATTCCCTGAAGAACGTCGTCGAACAGCCCTGCATTGCGTGACAAGACACGCAGCACGTCCAGCGCCATCACATTGCCCGAACCTTCCCAGATCGCATTCACCGGTGCTTCGCGGTAATAGCGGGCGAGTGGCGCCTCCTCCACATAGCCGTTGCCGCCCAGGCATTCCATGGCCTCATAGATCACCGCGGGCGCGATCTTGCACACCCAGTATTTTGTGACAGGCGTCATCACGCGGGCATAGGCGGCCTCGGCACGGCCGTTCGCCGCTTCATCGAAGGAGCGCGCCAGCCGGAACGCAAGCGCGGTGGCGGCCGCCACGTCGAGCGCGAGATCGGCCAGCACCCGGTTCATCAAGGGCTGCTCGAAGAGCGCCTTGCCGAAAACGCTGCGGTGCCGCGCGTGATGCACCGCCTCTGCGAGAGCCGCCCGCATCAGCCCTGATGAGGCAAGCGCGCAGTCGAGCCGCGTCAGCGTGACCATGTCCATGATGGTGCGGATACCCGCACCGGGCTCGCCTACGAGATAGCCGAGCGCTCCTTCGAATTCGACCTCCGAGGAGGCGTTCGAGCGGTTGCCGAGCTTGTCTTTCAGCCTTTGAAAACGAAAGCCGTTGGTCGCACCATCATCGGTGACCCTCGGCAGCAGAAAGCAGGAAAGGCCCTCCTCCGCCTGCGCCAGAACCAGGAATCCGTCGCTCATGGGCGCCGACATGAACCATTTGTGGCCGTTGAGGCGATAAAGCCCTTCTCCGGCCGGTTCGGCTCTGGTCGTATTCGCGCGCACATCGGTGCCGCCCTGCTTTTCCGTCATGCCCATGCCGAGCGTGACGCCCTGCTTCTGGGCGGCGGGCCTGTTGGCGTTGTCATATTTGCGCGCGATCACACGCGGCGCCCAGGCGCGGAAAAGCGCCGGGTTCGACATCAGCGCGGCGAGAGCCGCACTCGTCATGGTCATCGGGCACAGATGGCCGCATTCCAGCTGCGCCGTCAGATAGAATCGCGCTGCCCGCGCCTGATGACGCTGGCCTTTCTCGTCCTCACCGTCCTCCCAGATGGAGGAATGGAGGCCCGCATTTGCGGACCGCCGCATCAACGCGTGATAGGCGGGATGATATTCCACCTGATCCACGCGGAAGCCATATCGGTCATGGGTCTTGAGAACGGGGAGCTCGGTGTTTGCGAGCCGCGCCAGCTCTTGCGCTTCTTGCGTCCGCACGAAACGGCCAAGCTGCTCCACGTCCTTTCGGACGGGCTCGGAGAAACGCTCACAAAGCTGCACCAGCAAGGGGTCGCCGCGCCATGCGTTCGTGCCGCTTATCGGCGGCGGCTGGTTCAGCACCTCTTCATTCTTCATGACACCTCCTCCGAGGCGGCGAACCCGGATATTATGAAAGAAACGGCCGATTCTGATATATGGTCCATGTCAACAGAATGCCTTATCTCTTTTTCTTTCCCGCACAAAATGGCGGGAAGAAACTGCGCACAGGGTTTTCGGTGCTTGCGGCCCGGGCGCTGCGGGCCTATAGCAGCGCTTCAAGATGACTGACGCGCCGGGCTTTCCCCTTTTCCCTCACCCCCACCTCCTGGGCATCAAGGGCCTTTCGCCCGCCGATATCGAGCTCCTGCTCGAGCGGGCCGACGCTGCCGTTGCGATCTCGCGGCGGCCGGAAAAGAAGCTCGCCACCTTGCGCGGGCGCACCCAGATCAATCTCTTCTTTGAGGCATCCACCCGGACCCAGTCTTCCTTCGAACTGGCGGGGAAGCGGCTTGGAGCCGACGTCATGAACATGTCGGTCGCAAGCTCCTCGACCAAAAAGGGTGAGACGCTTCTCGATACGGCGATGACGCTCAACGCCATGCGGCCCGATATCCTTGTGGTTCGCCATTCCGCGGCGGGCGCGGCGGCGCTGCTTGCGCAGAAGGTAGGCTGCTCGGTGGTGAATGCTGGCGACGGCGCGCATGAACACCCCACGCAGGCCCTTCTCGACGCGCTCACCATACGCCGCAAGAAAGGCAGCATCGCTGGGCTCGTCGTCGCGATCTGCGGTGACGTTCTCCACTCGCGCGTCGCGCGATCGAACATCCTTCTTCTCAACGCGCTCGGCGCGCGTGTGCGCGTAATTGCCCCTTCCACCCTTCTGCCCTCCGGCATCGGCCAGATGGGGGTCGAGCCCTTCACGAAAATGGGCGAAGGGCTTGCCGGGGCCGATGTTGTGATGATGCTGAGGCTCCAGCGCGAGCGCATGGCCGGCACCTTCGTGCCTTCCGTGCGGGAATATTTCCGCTTCTTCGGCCTTGATGCCGAAAAGCTCAAAGCCGCCAAGGAGGATGCGCTGGTCATGCATCCCGGACCGATGAACCGCGGAGTCGAGATCGCTTCGGAAGTGGCTGACGGTCCGCAAAGCGTGATCCAGGAACAGGTGGAGATGGGCGTTGCCGTACGCATGGCGGTGATGGAAGCCCTGCTCGATCCGCGCCGCAACGGGGACGGAGCATGAGCGTCACCGTCTTCACCAACGCACGCCTGGTCGACCCCTCCCGCGGTCTCGACGAAATCGGCACGCTGATCGTCGATGGCGAAAACATTGTCGCCTCCGGCGCGTCCGCACAAAATCAGGGACATCCCGACGGCGCCTCGGTCGTCAATTGCGGCGGCAAGGCCATTCTTCCCGGTCTTGTTGATTCTCGCGTCTTCATCGGCGAACCCGGTGCGGAGCACCGCGAGACGATCGCCTCGGCGGGCCGCGCAGCCGCGGCGGGCGGCGTTACCTCCATCATCATGATGCCGGACACCTCGCCCGTGATCGATGATGTGGCGCTGGTGGAATTCGTGCTGCGAGCCGCGCGGGAGACATCCTGTGTCAATATCTTCCCCGCCGCCGCCATCACGAAGGGGCTGGCGGGACACGAAATGAGCGAGTTCGGCCTGCTGCGCGATGCCGGCGCGGTAATGGTCACGGAAGGCCGCCACACGATCGCAAATCCCCTCGTCATGCGCCGGGCGCTCACTTATGCCCGCGACATGGACATGGTGATTTCCCATTCGACGCAGGACCCGGATCTCGGCTCGTCCGGCGTGATGAACGAGGGATTGCTTGCAAGCTGGCTGGGCCTTCCCGGCATCCCTCGCGAGGCCGAGGCCATTCCGCTGAGCCGTGACCTGATGCTGGCCGCCCTCACGCGGGGCCGCTATCACGCCGCCGAGATTTCGACCGCCATGTCATCAGCGGCGGTCAAACGCGCGAAGGACGAGGGCACGCGGGCCACGGCTGGGGTCAGCATCAACAATCTCTGCCTGAACGAGAACGATGTGGGCGAATACCGGACCTTCTTCCGGCTCTCGCCACCGCTACGCTGCGAAGAAGATCGCCTGGCGATGGTCGAGGCCGTCAAGGACGGGACCATTGACGTGATCCATTCGGCTCACGATCCGCAGGACGTGGACACGAAGCGTCTTCCTTTTTCCGACGCAGCGGTCGGTGCAATCGGGCTCGAAACTTTTCTTTCGGCCGCCTTGCGGCTCTACCATTCCGGCGATGTGCCGCTTCTTCGCGTTGTCGAGGCGCTGTCTACTGCACCCGCCCGCCTCTTCGGCCTGCCGGGGGGAAGTTTGAAGCCGGGTGCGCCGGCCGATCTCATTCTTGTCGACCTCGATGCGCCATGGATCGTGCGAGAGGAAAATATCCGCTCGCTCTCGAAGAACACCTCCTTCGAGGGGGCGCGGATGCAAGGCCGAGTATTGCAAACCATGGTTGCAGGCTCCACAGTATTCACAACCTGATTCTGGGGAGGCGAATGGATATGACGGGCTGGTCGGCTTCGCTGCCACTATTATTGGCCGCGGTTCTTTGGGGTTATCTTCTCGGCTCAATCCCCTTCGGCGTCATCATCACACGCGCGGCGGGTCTTGGAGATGTCCGCAAGATCGGGTCCGGCAATATTGGGGCGACCAATGTGCTTCGAACGGGCCGGAAGGGCCTCGCCGCGCTTACGCTTCTCCTCGACGCCCTCAAGGGGACCGCAGCCGTGCTGCTGGCGGGCATTTACGGCCAGGAAGCCGCGGTCGCGGCCGGTTTGGGCGCTTTTCTCGGCCACCTCTTTCCCGTCTGGATCGGCTTTAGGGGCGGCAAAGGCGTCGCGACTTATCTCGGTGTGCTCGTCGCGATTGCCTGGCCGGGAGCGCTGGTCTTTGCTGTCGCCTGGCTTCTGATTGCCTTCGTCACCCGCTATTCGTCGCTCGCCGCCCTGGTGGCGGCGATTTGCGTGCCGCTCGCGCTTTACCTGATGGGGTATTTGCTGCCCGCGCAGCTTTTCACCGTCCTCAGCCTTCTCGTCTTTCTGAAGCACCGGGCCAATATCCAGCGGCTGATACAGGGGAACGAATCGCGCATCGGAGCGAAGGGATGACCGCTGCGCCGCCGGCGGGCGGCCCGAAACTGGATGACCGGCAGCGCCGGGCCTGGCTGCGCCTCATCCGCACGGAGAATGTCGGGCCTGCCACCTTCCGGATGCTGATCAACCGGTTCGGTTCGGCTGAGGAGGCATTGAAAGCGCTGCCCGAGCTTGCCCGCCGCGGCGGCGCGCGGCAGGTCAGGATCCGCTCGGAAGAGGAAATCGACGCGGAAATCGCGGCAGCGGCCCGCATGGGCGCGCAATTCATCGCGCTTGGCGAAGCCCACTATCCCCCGCTTCTGGCGGCTGTCGACAATCCTCCGCCGATCATCGCCGCGAAGGGGCATCTCAATCTGCTGCGCCAGCCGATGCTCGCCATCGTCGGTGCCCGCAACGCCTCGCTCGCCGCCGTCAAGCTGGCGCAGCGCATGGCGATCGAGCTCGGCCGCGCCGGCTATGTCATCGCCTCGGGGCTCGCACGCGGGATCGATGCCGCCGCCCATCAGGGAAGCCTAGAGACGGGCACTGTGGCGGTTCTCGCCGGCGGCCTTGACCGCCCCTACCCGCCCGAGAACGACGGGCTTTTCCGCGCGATCGGGGAACGCGGCGTGGTGCTGACGGAAATGCCGTTCGGCTGGGCGCCGCGAGCACGGGATTTTCCCCGTCGCAACCGCCTCGTCGCCGGCGTTTCCTATGGGCTCCTGGTGGTGGAGGCGGCACACCGCTCCGGATCTCTGATCAGCGCGCGGCTCGCCAACGAGATGGGGCGGCTCGTCTTTGCCATCCCCGGCTCGCCCCTCGATCCCCGTGCGGCGGGCACCAACAAACTTCTGAAGGAAGGCGCCATCCTCGTTACCGAGAGCGGGGACATACTGACCGCCGTCGCGCCGCTTATCGGCAGATTGCCGCCGTCGACGGCGGACCTGGAAGAAACGCCCGATCTTTCTGCTACCCCCGATCCCGGTGAGAACGAGCGGAGCCTTATTGTCCAAGCGTTGGGCGCCGCTCCCGTCGCCGTGGATGAGATTATCCATCACACCGGCTTGCCCGCGGCGCAGGTCCTCCTCGTTCTGCTGGAACTGGACCTTGCCGGCAGGCTCGAACGCCATGCCGGAGGCAAGGTCTCGCTTCTACCGCCGGAGTCTTGAACCGTCCGCGCTTAAAGAAGGCTCCTGGCTGGCCCGAAGCAGGTCACCGGTCTCTATCGTTGCCATCTCGATGAGATAGCCAAGCAACTCGCAATCCTGCTGCCGTGCCAAAAGGCAGAGCTGTTCCAGTATCTCCTGTATATATTCCAACGTTTCGGCCCGTTGGTTTGTATGCGACGGTCCCATGCGGTCTCGCTCCTTTTCGCTTACTCGCAATGGGCTGCCCCACCCCATCGGGATTTGTGCCACCACCCCTTCATCTCCGTCCGTGCTCCCCAGTCGCTTGCCTTTTATTCAAGGCGAGCACATCCGGCCGTTATGTTGAAATAAAGGGCTGGAAGGCCATGCAGCCCGATTGACACCGCCGGTGCCGAATATCGCCAATTTCACCGGGGGGCCTTGACCGCAGCGACAAGCGCGGCCATGTCACGTGCTGCCGGATCGCCGTATTCGGGGCCAACCGCGGCGCAGACCGCGGCATTTAACCAAGGTATTGCCAGCGAAATGGATGTCGTCGTCGTCGAATCGCCTGCAAAGGCGAAAACTATCAACAAATATCTGGGGAAGGATTACAAGGTCCTGGCTTCCTTCGGCCATGTCCGCGATCTCCCGGCTAAGGATGGCTCCGTCCGCCCGGAGGAAGACTTCGCCATGTCCTGGGAGGTCGACAGCCCCTCGGCCAAGAGGCTTGCCGACATTGCAAAGGCGGTCAAGGACGCCGACGGCCTGATCCTCGCCACCGACCCCGACCGCGAAGGCGAAGCCATCTCCTGGCATGTTCTGGAAGTTCTGCGCCAGAAGCGGGCGCTCAAGGACAAGCCGGTCCGCCGCGTGGTCTTCAACGCCATCACCAAGAAGGCGATCCTCGACGCGATGGCCTCCCCGCGCGAAGTCGACGCTTCGCTGGTAGACGCCTATCTCGCCCGCCGCGCGCTCGATTACCTCGTGGGCTTCACGCTTTCTCCGGTCCTCTGGCGCAAGCTGCCGGGCGCCCGCTCGGCCGGCCGCGTCCAGTCCGTGGCACTGCGCCTCGTCTGCGACCGCGAGGCGGACATCGAGCGCTTCGTGCGCGAGGACTACTGGCAGATCGCCGCCCTTCTCGACACGCCGCGTGGCGATAGCTTCGAGGCCCGGCTTACCACGCTGGACGGCAAGAGGCTGCAGAAGCTCGACATCAAAAGTCAGGAAGAAGCAGACTCGATCAAGGCGCTGCTCGACGGTGCGGCCTATCGGGTGCTTTCGGTCGAGGCGAAGCCGACGCGCCGCAACCCTGGCCCGCCGTTTACAACATCCACGCTGCAGCAGGCCGCCTCCTCACGGCTAAGCTTTTCCGCCTCGCGCACCATGCAGGTCGCCCAGCGGCTCTATGAAGGCGTCGAGATCGGCGGGGAAACCACCGGCCTCATCACCTATATGCGTACGGATGGCGTGCAGATGGCGCCCGAGGCCATCGAAGCGGCCCGTTCCGCCGTATCCAACACTTTCGGCCCGCGATACCTGCCCGAAAAGCCGCGCCATTATTCGAGCAAGGCCAAGAACGCGCAGGAAGCGCACGAGGCGATCCGCCCGACGGACTTCTCCCGCACGCCGGACGAGGTGCGCAAATACCTCGATTCCGACCAGGCCAGGCTCTACGAGATGATCTGGAAGCGCGCCATCGCCAGCCAGATGGAGGCGGCGGAGATCGAGCGGACCACTGTCGAGATCGAGGCTTCGGGCGCTGGCCGCGCGGCGGGACTACGGGCGGTGGGCTCCGTCGTCCGCTTTGACGGCTTTCTTGCGGCCTATGCCGAGGTGAAGGACGAGGACTCCCAGGACGAGGAGGACCGTCGCCTTCCGGAGATCAACAGCGGCGAGGCGCTGAAGCGCAACTCGGTCAATGTCACCAAGCACACAACCGAGCCGCCGCCGCGCTATTCGGAAGCTTCGCTTATCAAGAAGCTCGAGGAACTCGGCATCGGCCGGCCCTCCACCTATGCGGCTATCCTGAAGACGCTGGACGATCGCGGCTATGTCTCCAATGAGAGGCGCAAGCTCGTACCGCAAGCCAAGGGCCGTATCGTTACGGCTTTCCTTGAGAACTTCTTCCACCGTTATGTGGAATATGATTTCACGGCCGACCTTGAGGAAAAGCTGGATGAAATCTCGGACGGTAAGCTTTCGTGGAAACAGGTGTTGCGCGATTTCTGGAAGGACTTTTCCGCCGCCGTCGGGGATATCAAGGAGCTGCGCGTTACCGATGTGCTGGACGCCCTGAACGAGGAACTGGCGCCGCTCGTCTTTCCGACGCGTGAGGATGGCGGCGATCCGCGCATCTGCCCCAAATGCGGAGCCGGCAAGCTTTCACTGAAGCTTGGACGATACGGCGCCTTTGTCGGCTGTTCCAACTACCCGGAATGCGACTATACGCGCCAGCTTGGCGAGAACCCGACGGAAAATGGCGAGGCGGAGGCAGGCCTCAATGGGAACAAGGTGCTGGGCACCGATCCCTTCACCGGCGAAGAGATCACGCTGCGGTCCGGCCGCTTCGGGCCTTACGTCCAAAGGGGCGAAGGGAAAGACGCCAAGCGAGCGGGCCTGCCCAAAGGCTGGACGCCTGAAGATCTCGACCATGAGAAGGCCATCGCCCTGCTTTCACTGCCGCGGGATGTCGGCAAGCATCCGGAAACCGGCAAAATGATTTCCGCCGGCATCGGCCGCTATGGGCCTTTCCTGCTGCATGACGGTACATACGCAAATCTGGAAACGGTCGAGGATGTGTTCTCGGTCGGCCTCAACCGCGCTGTTTCGCTGCTGGCCGAAAAGCAGGCGAAGACCAACGGCGCCCGCGCAAAACCGGCCGCTTTGAAGGAACTCGGGGAACATCCGGACGGTGGAGTGATTACCGTGCGTGACGGCCGCTTCGGGCCCTATGTCAATGTCGGCAAGGTGAACGCTACTTTGCCCAAGGGCAAGGATCCGATGTCTTTGACCCGCGAGGAGGCGCTGGAACTCCTCGCTGCCAAGGCGGGAAAGACGGGCAAGAAGCCGGCGAAAAGCAAGGCGAGGAGCTGACCGATTTGGCGCGCAAGAACTCGAAAGCGGCAGGAGGGGAAGGTGCTTCCGCCAATCCTCACCTGCCTTCGCGCGAAGAGATCCTGCGCTTCGTCACCGAAAATCCCGACCAGGCCGGAAAGCGCGAGATCGCCAAGGCATTCTCGCTGAAGGGCGGCGACCGCATCTGGCTAAAGGAGATGCTGAGGGACATGCAAAATGACGGGCTTCTGAAACAGAAGCGCCGTCGGCTCTCCCGGCCGGGCTCCCTTCCCCCGATGGTCGTCCTCGACATTTTCTCGCGGGATGCGGAAGGAGGGCTCCTGGCGCGGCCGGCTGAACTGGAGGATGAGGACGGTCCCACCCCGCTCGTTTCCATCCGCCCGCAGCGGGGAGGCCGCTCCCCCGCCGCCGGCGTGGGCGACCGTGTGCTCGCCCGCGTGTTTGCGAGCAAGGAGGAAGGCGGCCCGGCCTATACCGGCCGGGTGGTCAAGCTTTTCGAAAAGCGCCGGCGGGCAGTGCTCGGGGTCTTCCGTGAAATGCCTGATGGTACCCTCCGCATAGAGCCGGTGGAGCGCCGCCAGCCCGAGCTGGTCGTGGATGAGGCTTCCCGCAAGGGCGCGAAAAGTGGCGATCTTGTAGAGGTGGAGCCGCTATCGCAAGGGCGCTACGGCCTGCCGCGCGCGAGGGTGCTGGAGGTGGTGGGGTCAATCACGACGGAAAAGGCGGTCTCGATGATCGCCATCCATGCCCACGAGATCCCTCACATTTTTCCTGAAGGCGTGTTGAAGGAGGCCGAAAGCGCCAAGCCGGCCACGCTTGAAGGGCGTGAGGATTGGCGCAAGCTGCCGCTTGTGACCATCGACCCTCCGGACGCCAAGGACCATGACGATGCGGTCTATGCCGAGTCCGATACGGATGAGAAGAATCCGGGCGGCGTGGTGGTGACCGTCGCGATCGCCGATGTCGCCTGCTATGTGCGGCCCGACTCCGCGCTCGACCGCGAGGCGCTTAACAGGGGAAATTCGGTTTATTTTCCCGACCGCGTCGTGCCGATGCTGCCCGAGCGCATATCGAACGACCTGTGCTCGCTGCGCGAAGGGGAAGCCAGGCCCGCGCTTGCCGTGCGCATGCGCTTTACCTCGGGCGGCCGCAAGATCGGGCACTCTTTTCATCGTGTCATGATGCGCTCCGCGGCGCGCCTTTCCTACGAACAGGCCCAGGCGGCGATCGACGGACGGCCGGATGACAAGACAGGGCCGCTGCTTGAACCGGTGCTTCGCCCGCTCTGGAACGCCTATTCGGTGCTGAAGCGCGGCAGGGAAGCGCGCGAGCCGCTGGAACTGGACTTGCCTGAACGGAAAATCATCCTGAAGCCCGATGGCACGGTGGATCGCGTGGTGGTCCCGCCGCGCCTCGATGCGCACAAGCTCATCGAAGAGTTCATGATCCAGGCGAATGTGGCGGCGGCTGAAACACTGGAATCGGTCCGCCAGCCGCTCGTCTACCGCGTTCACGACGCCCCTTCCCTTGCAAAGCAGGAATCGCTGCGCGAGTTCCTTGGCTCCCTGGAAATCTCGCTGGCGCATGGAGCGGCGTTGAGGCCGGCGCAGTTCAACCGCATCCTTGCGCATGTGGCTGGCACTGAGCAGGAGCAGCTCGTCAACGAGGTGGTGCTGCGCTCGCAAAGCCAGGCGATCTATGCCCGCGAGAATATCGGCCATTTCGGGCTCAACCTGCGCCGCTATGCGCATTTCACCTCGCCGATCCGCCGTTACGCCGACCTCATCGTGCATCGGGCTTTGATCACGGCCATGAATTTTGGATCGGACGGGTTGAGGGAGGCGGACGAGGAGCGGCTGGAGGAAGTTTCCGCACTCATCTCGGCGACCGAACGACGCGCCATGGCAGCCGAGCGGGAGACGGTGGACCGCCTTATCGCCGAGCATCTGGCGGGCCGCATCAACGAGGATTTTTCCGCGCGGATTTCGGGCGTCACCAAGGCCGGGCTCTTCGTGCTCCTGCCTCAATATGGCGCGGACGGCTTCGTTCCCGTTTCGTCGCTGGGGGACGACTACTATATCTTTGACGAGGCGCGCCATGCGCTCGTCGGGCAGCGTAGCGGGTGCGGCTATCAGCTCGGCGACAGCGTGGATGTTCGTCTGCTAGAAGTAGCACCGCTTGCGGGTGCCATGCGCTTTGAAGTCCTGACCAGCCCCACCCGCCTGCCCGGTTCCTCCAAATCTTTCCATAAGGCGAGACGCGGATCGGCCCGGAACCAGAAACGCCCAAGCCGCTCCACGGTTAGGGGCAGGAGACGATGATGGAAGAACAGGTTTTCGGCGGCGGCGCCCATGCGAAACAGCACGATCGGTCTGTTGTCCGCGCCATGTGGCGCGGGTTCCAGGGCAAATGCCCCCATTGCGGCAAGGGGCGCCTCTTCCGCTCCTTCCTCAAGACGGTGGATCGCTGCTCCGAATGCGGCGAGGAAATGATCCACCACCGTGCGGACGACCTTCCTGCCTATCTGGTGATCGTCATCGTCGGCCATGTGGTCGTGGGAGCATTCATGGGTGTCGAGGCGGCGACCGAATGGCCGCTTTGGCTGCATCTCGCCATTTGGGCGCCGATCACCGTCATCATGTCCCTGCTTTTGCTCGGCCCCGTCAAGGGTGCCGTTGTCGGCCTGCAATGGGCCTTGAGAATGCACGGCTTCGGCGAAGAGAAGGAAATTCTCGAAACAAAGCCCGAAATCTAGGCTGCGGCGCCATGCAGCGAATGGAAGATTTAACAGGGGCCGAGGTGGACGCGGCTGAAGCCATAGGGACGGCGCCTCGCGCCAAGCCGTTGCGTCCGCGCGATGCGGCCACCTTGATCCTTATCGATCGGCGAGGCAGCGAATATCTCGTCCTCATGGGCAGACGCCACCGGCGCCACAAATTTATGCCCGGCCGCTTTGTCTTCCCTGGCGGGCGGACCGATCCGGCCGATGGCCGAATCGCGGTCGCAAGCGGCCTTCATCCGGAAGAGGAGGTCAAGCTCATCAGTGTGTCGTCCCGTGCGACGGCCACGCGAGCCAAGGCCATCGCGCTCTCGGCCATTCGCGAGACCTATGAGGAGGCGGGGCTGCTCATAGGGCAGGAAGCGCCTTTCTCTTCCAGAAGCCCGCATTGGCAAGGCTTCGTTGCGAATGGAGTCTGCCCTTCACTCGATGGTCTTCGTTTCATCGCCCGTGCAATCACGCCACCTGGACGCGTGCGTCGCTTCGACACGCGCTTTCTCGCCGCCTGGCGTCACCATGTGGCAGTCGAGCTTGCCGAGAGCCCGACGGATGAGCTGGAGGAAATCGCCTGGGTTCCCATTCGTGAGGCGATGCAGCTCGAAATCCCGAACATCACCCGAACCGTTCTCGACGATCTGGAAAAACGGCTAGCGGCCGACCCGCAGCTTTCGCCAGGTGCCGGCGTGCCGTTCTATTTTGTCCGCGGCAAACGCGTTGAGAGGCTTATACTTTGACGGTCCTTGCCGTTCATCGTCCGCGATGACGGCGCCGGACTTGACTTTTGACGTGCGGCCGTTATGTCTGCCGCCAGTTTTTCAAAGCGCCCTGCCGCGACAGCCGTCAGGCCGCCGATCATCACCAGAAACGGAAAAGTGACATGGCCAAGGCCACGACCATCAAGATCAAGCTCCTGTCGACGGCCGATACCGGCTTCTTCTACGTGACCAAGAAGAATAGCCGCACGATGACGGACAAGATGACCAAGCGCAAATACGATCCGATCGCGCGCAAGCACGTCGAGTTCAAAGAAACGAAGATCAAGTAAGCTTCGTTTTTCTGCGCGTCGAGCGGCGCCCTCGGGGCGCCGTTTTTGTTATCAGGATTTTCCGGGTGCAACCCGATCTTTCCGGCAGTTGCTTCGAAGCAAGATTGAAAAGATGAGGGGGCAGATTGGCGCGCTGTTGGGGGCCGGCTGGCAACTGGCTGCGGTACGAGGAGGCCACTAACACCAGCACCAACCGGCCAACCCCACGGACCCAGGAGATGCGGCGGACCTGAGCATCATGGGGTATTTGAGCGGCAACCGTACATTATGTCCAGCCACCCACCAGTGGTTGCGAGATTTACGCAACTTTTAACGAAAATCAACAGTAACTTAACCTTGGCCGGGATTTGTTTCACGTTAAGGTAAACGCCCCCCCTACAGCCTTCGACTGAAACGCGAGTTGGCGGATTGGCTCGACAGTCAAGGTCGGCTTTCGGAGTGCATGGTGTAAGGCCGGCGCAGCGCGATGCGGGACATCAGCCAGCCGGCCGACAAAGTGGCGCCCGCCGGAAACGTGGGGGCTGTTTGACCCAGTTCCATCGGGCTTTGGCTCGACAATACGCCGATAAGAGCCCCTCGCCAAATTCCTGGCCTTGAGCCAAACCGGCTTCGGCAAAATGGTTCAATACAGATGTGAAAAGCTCCAAAGGACGCCACGGCGCTTCAGGGGCTTCATCTCGGAAACTTGGCCGCTGACGCCGACGCATTTCGGCTTGATTTGCCAGCCCGCAATGCCGTTAAGAACCGGCGCGGTTATGGATCAGGCAGCCGGTGCGACCACCCGATTGCGACCGCCGGACTTCGCCTCATAAAGCGCCATATCAGCGCGCTTCATCAGCGCCTCCACGGTATCTTGGGGCTGGAGAAGCGCCGCCACGCCTATGCTGACCGTGACAGAAATGGCACCGGCTGAATCGCCCAGCAAAAAAGCGCCTTCGGCGATCTGCTGCCTGATGCGCTCGCCGACGCGCTCTGCGATCGAAAGTTCCGTTTCCGGCATCACAACCACGAATTCTTCACCGCCGTAACGGCACACGAGATCGATCCCACGCAGGCTCCGGCGCAGCCGCGCGGCCACCGCGCGCAATACCGCGTCACCGCCATCATGTCCGTAGGTGTCGTTGATTGACTTGAAGCGGTCGATATCGACGATCATGACCGAAAGCGGACGGCGCCTGGCCTCCGCGCGGTCGAAAAGGCTCTGAAGGTGACTATCAAGATACCGTCGGTTATGAAGGCCGGTCAGCGGATCGGTGATCGCCATTTCCACAGTCTGGGCGACACTGGAGCGCAGGCTGTCATTGTATCGCTTGCGGCGGATCTGCGTGCGCAGCCGCGCGATCAGTTCCTGCCGTTCCACAGGGCGCAGCACATAATCATTCACCGCCAGTTCGAGCCCGCGAATGATCACTGTCTCATCGCCCTCGCCCGCAAAAAGGATGATGGGAACGAGCCGCGTGCGGTCCATCGCCCTTAGCTGCGAGCACAGCCGCAGCGGGTCATAGGCAACAAAGCTGCTCGATACGATGATGCACTCGTAAGACCTTTCGGCGGCGCGAACCAAGCCTTCCTGCGGGTCGTCGACGGCATCCAGCGCAAAATGATCCTGCAGCATTCTGGCAAGCTGCCTGCCGGCAGCTTTATCCTCATCGATGAGGAGCACCGGAGGCTTTTCCTCGTCATCGACACTCTTCTTCTGCAGCAGCTGCTCAATGCCGATGTTGCGCGTCGTAGCCGCGCGCAGCCTGAGCTCGTCCGTCAATGCCTTGAGCCTGGTCAGGCTCTTTACACGCGTCAGAAGCTGCAGGTCGTTGACTGGCTTCGTCAGAAAATCATCGGCTCCGGCCTCCAAGCCGCGGACGCGATCCGACGGCTGGTCGAGCGCGGTGATCATGATCACGGGGATATGCGTCGTGAGCGGATCGGCTTTTAAGCGCCGGCAGACCTCGAAGCCGTCCATTCCCGGCATCATCACGTCCAGGAGCACAACGTCGATCTTGCTTGATTCGCAGATATCGATGGCGTCCGGTCCCGAACGGGCGGTCACCACGTCGTAATATTCGGCGAGGAGCCGTGCCTCCAGCAGGCGCAGATTGGCAGGAACATCATCCACCACAAGGATACGGGCAGTCATAGCGCTCGGTCGCTCTCGCTGGAATAAGTCTGGGCGCGCATCAGGCGTCCCCGAGATAGGATTTGATTGTCTCGATAAAGCTCTGCACCGAGATCGGCTTGGAAATATAGGCTTCGCATCCCCCCTGGCGTATGCGCTCCTCGTCTCCCTTCATGGCAAAGGCGGTCACCGCGATCACCGGGATGGAGTGCAACTCGTCATCCTCCTTCAGCCATTTCGTGACTTCGAGACCGGAGACCTCGGGCAACTGGATATCCATCAAGATGAGATCCGGCCGGTGCCGGCGGGCAAGGTCCAACGCCTGCAGCCCGTCGCGCGTGCGTACGGTTTCGTAGCCGCTGGCCTCGATGAGGTCGCGGAAGAGCTTCATATTGAGCTCGTTGTCCTCGACGATCATGACTTTTTTCGGCATCGATACCCCACGACGATAACCGCCCCGGAGGAAGCTCCGGAATGGCCCTTTATAGGGTGTTTTGGCACAATTTGCTTTACGAATGAAAAAATTATCGCGCTCAAATTCCATCGATGTTCCATAGGCCTTCCGAGCCGCACCCACTTGGCGGAATTGGCATCCTCATAGACACTGCCGAGCCGCCATTTCGCGGGCTTCACCCAAACTCGGCGCCGCTATTTGGTGCCGATGACATCCATGCGCGAGGACGCGCGTGGACCGGATCAAAAATCCCGGTTAAACACGTTCCACCCCGACCGAATTGCCGACTTGCGCCGAAGGAGAGTTTTATGAGTCCCGAGCAAGCCGAAACCATTGCCGTTCAGGCGCTGACCTTCATTGCCGGTGACCCGCAGCTTCTGCCGCGCTTTCTTGCGATCACCGGCATCGAAGCGAACCAGATCCGTGAAGCCGCGCAAGAACCGGGTTTCCTCGCCGGCGTTCTCCAATTCGTGATGGCACATGAACCCACCCTTGCCGCTTTCAGCGAAGCGAAGGGCTTTGAACCCCGGGATGTGAGCACTGCTTTAAGGACCCTCCCCTTTGGCGAGGAGCGCTGGGACATTCAGCCATAATCCCACCGCGGGGGCATCGGATCCCGCGGCCGAGCGCACCGCGCGCGAGCAGGCCATCAAACGCACCTCCAACCATCGTGCTTCCATTTCTTCCCGCCTCTGCCAATTCTGTTTAAAATGCGATGCGCATCAGCGGCCGCCCCGCCTTGCGTTCCACGATGGTGGTGAACCCCGCCTTCTCGAATACACGCTGCGAGCCGACACAAAGCCCGACCGACCGCGAATCCTTAGATTCCAGCATCGGACAGGCTTCCAAGAGCCGCGCTCCGTTTGCGCGGGCATAGTCCACCCCTGCCCTCACGAGCTGGTGGGTTAGACCGCGCCGGCGGGCGGCTGTGCGGATAAAGAAACAGGATATGGCCCAGACCGACGGATCGTCGGCCGGCGCATCCTCCGCGGGCGCTGAGACACGGCCGCCGTTGTTCCATTCGGGTATATCGAGGCGTGGCCCGATTTGCATCCAGCCATCCGCCCTTTCCGCCTCGAAGAGCAGCAGCCCGGGCGGCGGGCCGGCCTCCACCCGCGCCCGCATATGATCTTTCTTCCGCTCGCCCGTGTTCTGGCGCCGCGATGCCGGCGGCAGGCGGTAATGGGTGCACCAGCAGCCATAGCAGGCGCCCTGCTTCCCAAACAGATCCTCGAACGCCGGCCAGAGATCCGGCACCAACGGGACGATGGTGACCGTCACGTTTCTCTCCACCGCTTGTATGGCAATGCGCATTGTTCTATGATTTTGTTCTTCTTATGTTCTAATATAGATCCATGGCTGTCAACGCACCTCCGCAAAGCCTCTGCCGCGATTGCCTTACCGGTGCCGGACTTGGCGAGCGCCGCTGCAAGGCGTGCGGCAGCCCTCGCATGGTGCGGCACGAGGAGCTTGGCAGCCTTTCAATCGCCCATGTCGACTGCGACGCGTTTTATGCCGCGGTCGAGAAGCGAGACAATCAGGAGTTGCGCGACAAGCCAGTGATCATCGGTGGCGGCAAGCGCGGCGTGGTTTCTACCGCGTGCTACATCGCCCGCATTCATGGCGTGCGCTCGGCCATGCCCATGTTCAAGGCGCTGGAGTCCTGTCCTCACGCGATTGTCATCAAGCCGGACATGGAAAAATATGTGCGGGTGGGACGCGAGGTCCGCGAGATGATGCAGGCGCTCACCCCCATGGTGGAACCTCTGTCGATCGACGAGGCCTTCCTCGACCTCGCCGGCACCGAGCGGCTGCATGGCGCCTTGCCCGCTTTCGTGCTGGCGCGTTTCGCCAGGGAAGTGGAACGGGAGATCGGAATCACCGTCTCGGTCGGCCTATCCTATTGCAAATTCCTGGCGAAGGTCGCCTCCGATCTCGACAAGCCGCGCGGCTTTTCCGTCATCGGCCGGGCGGAAGCGCTCTCCTTCCTCGCCGGGCAGCCGGTCACCACGATCTGGGGCGTCGGCAAGGCCTTCGCGGCCACGCTTGCCGCCGATGGCATCCGCACCATCGGCCAGTTGCAGCACATGGAACGCGGCGATCTCATGCGCCGCTACGGCATCATGGGCGACCGGCTCTACCGGCTCTCGCGCGGCGAAGATGCGCGAGCCGTTCAGCCGCGCAGCGAGGCAAAGAGCGTTTCGTCCGAAACCACCTTTGACAAAGATATCTCTTCTTTCGAGGAGTTGGTGCCGGTTCTTCGAGCATTAAGTGAACGTGTTTCCACGCGGCTAAAGAAGGCGGGCATCGCAGGACGGACCGTGGTTCTGAAGCTGAAAACGGCTGATTTCCGCATCCGTACGCGCAACCGGCAGCTTGCCGATCCCACTCGTCTGGCCGACCGGATCTTTTCCACGGGATTGGACATGCTCAGGCGCGAGGCGGACGGCACGTTCTTCCGCCTGATCGGCATCGGCGTCAGCGATCTGACGGACGCCGCCAAAGCCGACCCGCCGGACCTTGTCGACCGCCTTTCCCACAAGCGGGCGCTGGCAGAGGGCGCGATCGATGCGCTCAGGGCGAAGTTTGGAAATCAGGCGGTCGAGATGGGCTACACCTTCGGCCGCTTCCGCCGTTCGCGGCCGGAGCCGGAAATCGAGGAGTGACCGCCCGGGCGGAAGGACCTTAGTTGACGAGCGTTGCTCGGCTGCATGACGCTCCATTCACGCGGATATCGGCCTCGCCCAGACGGACGCCGAGCGCCGTCAAAACATTGAAGAGGATCGGATCGATGACGCTACCGAAGCCCGCAAGCGTCTGGGAGAGGCCTGTCAGAACCGGGTCGATGACACCGCCTAGAATCTTCGGTTCCGTATTGAACTTGAGATTGCCGAGAAGCGACGAGAATAACGGGCCGGCAAGGGTCGTGGAATAGGCCGTCTTCAGAACGCGTCCTTCGATCTCCCGCTTATCGAAGATCAAGGTTTGTGCAGTTTCGTCCGCCGTCTGAAGGTGTGCCCTCCCCTTGACCGCTATAGTTGGCAGGAGTGGCAGGTCGACCGTCGCCAACTGCACCTCCTGTACCGTTGGTTTGCGGTCGAACCTCTTGAGCTGCGATGGGTCGATCTGGCCAATCCAGGCTTCAAGGATGCCGGGGCGCGCATCGATCGCGACACGCGAGACGCCGCCTGGAGAACATGTCACCTCGCGCAGTTCGGCTTCGGCGAAGGCAAGCTCCAGATAGAGCGGCAATTTGGCGTTCGCCAATCCCGGAAGACTGACGCTAAGCTCGAGGTAAAGCCGTGTCTGCGCCGTCCGCACGAAGGTTCCCGCTTCTCCCACCGCAAACCAGGGCGTGTTCAGCGGCGGCTCACCGATCGCGATCTTTACGGAGGCGCCAGCCACGTTCAAGAACGCTCCGAGCTGGACATTCACCTGCTCGTTTCGATTCGCCACCGCGGTTGCAGCGCTCACCAGGTCCAGGATACCGATCACGGCCTCGATTCCCGGCGCTTGCTCGCCAATTGCCAGCCGCCCGAGATTTCCGAGATCGAGAAGATATGAGAGCGGCACCTTGAGGCTGCCGGTCCTGGTGCCGCTTGCAAACTGCAGCACGAACTGGCGCGCCGCGCTGTGGCTCGTGCTGGTGGCGACCGCGCGCAGCACTTGTCCCAGCGTCACCTCGGCCGCGAGCACATCGTCATAGGTTCCGGCAGTCAGGCCGATTTCCGTTGCAAGTTCCTCGAGAAAGGTGAGCGCCTGGATATCGGCGTTCGCCAGCGCCTCGTAATCCATCAATTTGAGGTTCAGTTTCACGCCCAGCAATTCACCCAGGACCGGGTTCAGGATCGACGTCTCCGTGTTGGAGCTCAACAGGCGCGATCCGATCGAAAATGCCGCTTCGGCCCTTGCCGCGGCTATGCCCGTGGTCGTTATGACCGGCGGCTCGAAGAAGCCTGCGCCGAAATACAGCTTTCCTTTCTTTCGGAAGGTCACGCGCACGGCGTTGGCGGGCTCGGCCCCCGGCGTGAATCGCCATGGCGATTCCGTTGAGGGATCTGCGCTATATCGGCCGGGTTCAACGAGCATTTGTGCACCCGTCCCTGCCGCCATCGGTGTGGACAGTGTTGCCCGATCGATCAGTTGCACGTTCCCTTGCCTGTTATCGGCCATGGTCAAAGCCGCTGCGGTGTTTGCACGAGAGATGTTTGCCACCGCAGTAACGGCTGCCAGGTCCGTCAGGGCCTGCGCTTCCCTGCGCTCAAGGTAGAGAGAGCCCTGATCGACGCCGAAAACCGCCCCAAGAAGCATTACGGGAAAAAGAAGCCCGGCCATGACGGCGACATTTCCGGAGCGATCCCTCAGGGCTTGGACAGCCCTGCCGGCAATCCTGGCCATCATCAAATGCCTCCGACCCTGATTGTCGATGTTCGCGACATCTGCTTGCCGGGCAAAGGCAAATCCTTGAACAAAGTCCAGATTGGCAGGTCTTTCGCGTCGTAGCGCAGGCGGACGACAAATTGCGTGCCGGTTAGGTTGCTGACGGTCTCCACCTCGAGCTTGCGCGGATCGATGAAAGCATAGCCGCTTGCATTCTCATCGAGAAAACGCGCGACGAGGTCTGTCCGCTCGGCATCATTGAGCCCGGCAAGGGAGGCCCGGGCTGCATCCGCAGCCAATTGCTGCAGCGAGTGCATGGCCCCAAAATAGATGCCGTATGCGATCATCCCCGTAAAGAGGAGGACGAGGACCGGAGCGACCAGCGCAAACTCCACGGCCGCCGAACCTCGACAGTTCCGGCCAAGATCGGTTGCCGGACCTCTCCAGGCCAAGCCTGCCGGCCGGCAGTCGCGAGGATCGCCTATATCTTTTCCCGGCGCAGACTCTTGCGCTCTTCTGGAAAGAGTGCCCCTAAAACAGCCCCACATTTCTGACCTCCCCAAGGTCGGCGGACAGATAACCCGCTTTCTGGAGCTTAACAGTCACGTTCAACTGAAATATTAACACTGCCGCAGCAGATGGAGCTCACGCGAATGCCTGGGGCAGGCTGCGGACGGTCAAAAGCAACCTTTGACGGCATCGCTCCAGTTGCAATTGATCAGATTAGCTTTGAATGCCTTCGCCGGCGCCGCTTATAAAGCGTGGTGCGGACGGCGGGAATCGAACCCGCACGGGCGAAGCCCGAGGGATTTTAAGTCCCTTGCGTCTACCAGTTCCGCCACGTCCGCGCGGCCCGTTTCTCGGTGCTTCGGAGGGAAACGTCAATCATTCTTTTTTATCGCCCGACACGGAATCTCATCCCCCACAGAAAAAAGCGGCGCGGATGTCAGCCGCGCCGTAGCATAGTTGCATTCAGCAAAGTGCAGGAAGCGGGCGGAGGCGCCCGCTTCGGCACAATCAACGTACAAGCTTGGCTGTAATCTCCGCCAGCCTTTTGCCCTGGAATCTCGCGCCTTCCAGCTCCTGTGCGGAGGGCATGCGCGAGCCGTCTGTGTCGCTGGTTGTCGTCATGCCGTACGGAGCGCCACCCCGAACCGTGTCATTGCCCGACTGTCCCTGATAGGCATAGGAAAGCGGAACGATAATCATGCCATGATGCTGCAGCGCGAGCTGGGTCGAGGCGAGCGCGATTTCGGCTCCGCCATGCTGGGTGGCTGTCGAAACCATCACCGTCGCCGGCTTGTTGACCAGTTTTCCCGCGGCCCAAAGCGGCCCCGTTTGATCGAGGAAGTTCTTCAGCTGCGACGACATCATGCCATAGCGGGTGGAAACACCGAAGATGAAACCGTCATAATCGGCAAGCTCCAGAGGGGTAGCGATCTGGGCTTCCTGCTCCAGCTTGTAGTGCGCTTTCCTCGCGACTTCCTCGGGCACGAGCTCGGGAACGCGTTTGATGGTCACATTGGCACCGACTTCACCGGCGCCTCTGGCAGCAGCCATCGCCATGGCTTCCATGTGGCCCCAGCTGGAGTAGTAAAGAACGAGGATCTTAGCCATACTGATTAGCTCCTGAATAATTGGCGTAACATCGCCTTCGTCCTTTGAATTAGTCGGTGCTCAGAGAAATTAAACGCCTTCGATCCGGACACAGTGTTCACTATCCATTGCCGAGCGAAATGCTCGCGGCTACCTGGCGGGCGTGAAAGAAAGGGAAACCATGGGTGAGATTGTCACGGCCGCAATGACCGTCATCGGCGACGAGATTCTTTCAGGCCGCACGAGGGACAGCAATATCGGCCATCTGGCGGACAGGATGACGGCCGTCGGGATCGACCTTCGGGAAGTGCGCATCGTGCCAGACGAGCAGGCCGCCATCGTCGAGGCCGTCAATGTGCTGCGCGGCCGCTGCACATATCTCTTCACCACCGGCGGCATTGGCCCCACCCATGACGACATCACCGCCGACGCGATCTCCGCCGCCTTCGGCGTTCCCTGCGAATATGATGATCAGGCTCTTCGGCTGCTGGGCGAATACTACGCGTCGCGCGGCATCGAGTTCTCGGAAGCGCGAAGGCGCATGGCGCGCATGCCTCGCGGCGCAGCACACATCCACAATCCGGTGTCCGTGGCACCCGGTTTCTCGATCGGCAACGTCTTCGTGATGGCCGGCGTCCCGTCGGTCTTCCAGGCGATGCTTGAAAATGTCATTCCGACGCTCAGAACCGGCGCCAAGCTTCTCTCTGTCTCCGTGCCCTCCCCCCTTCCCGAAGGCACCATCGGCGGGCCATTGGGAGAGATCCAGAAGGCCCATCCCGACACGATTATCGGCTCATATCCCCGATATATAGAAGGCAAATTCTGGACGGAGCTGGTGATACGCTCGCGTTCCGAGGAAGCTCTCCAGGCAGCCAAATCCTCCGTCGAGGAGATGATCGAGCGCCTCTTGCAACGCAATTGAGACCTGCCCATTCTCTCTTTGCGGGCGAGGCAGAGCAAAGGAGGCTTCGATGACCTACAAGACGATGCTTGTGATTCTGCAGAACCGCACGGATGCTCCGCGGGTTCTGGACTTCGCCCTGCCTATGGCGGCGCGTCACGGTAGCCATGTGATCGGCCTTCATGCCGAGGCGATCCCCATGCCCGTCGTCTCGCCGCTTGGCGGTTCCATCGTCGAGATGACCCCCGCTTTCCAGGAGGATGCGCTGGAGCGTCACAAGGAGCTGAAGACATTCTTCCGCGAGCGTGCGGAGGCTGAGGGCGTAGCCTATGAATGGCGCAGCTTCGATAATGTCTCCGGCGATTCGGCCGTTTCGGGCATCGAGAGCGCGCGGACGGCCGATCTGGTGATCGCGCAGCAGAACGATCCCAATGCCGAATCGGTGCGCATGTCCGACGTGGAGACCCTTCTTTTCAACACCGGCCGCCCGCTGCTTCTCGTGCCCTACACTTTTTCCGGCCGCTCAAGTCCGTTCGGCCAGGTTATATTGGCGTGGAACGGCAGCAAGGAGGCCGCACGTGCCGCTTTTGATGCCCTGCCGCTGATGAAGGAGGCCGGCAAGGTCGAGGTGCTCAGCGTCGATGCGCGCGATACCATGGACCAGGATGCGGCGATGGCGGGGTCGGCCATTGCACAGGCGCTGGCGCGGCATGGGATCGATGTGACGCTCAAGGCCGAGCCTTCGGACGGGCGTTCGCACGGGGACGTCATCGCCAACCGCCTTGCCGAATCAGGCGCCGATCTCCTGGTTATGGGGGCGTTCGGCCGCTCGCGCCTTAGCGAGTTCGTCTTCGGTGGAGTGACGCGCGGCACGCTCCGGTCTATGGTCACACCGACGCTGTTGTCGCATTGAGCAAGGATCACGGCTTTCCTATACTCAAGTCCCTTCGTTGATGAAGCAGGAGACCTTCGTGCGCGCAATTCTTCTTTCGACCGCCATCATCGCTTTGCTGACCGCGCCAGGCTACGCTCAGGATACACATGCCGGCCACGGCGCAGCGCCGGCTGCATCAAGCGCCGAGCTTCCGGCAATCTGCAAAAGCGAGGCCGCGAATTCCGCTCAGGCACATGCCATGCCGCCATCACCCGACGGTCTCGATGAAGGCCGCAAGGCCCTCATCGAATCCATGGCCGCCATGAACGAGATGGGGATGGCCATGATGGCGCCGGACATCGACGTCGCCTTCGTTTGCGGCATGATCCCCCACCACAAAGGAGCCATCGCGATGGCGAAGGCAGAACTCGACCATGGCGACGACCCTTGGGCCAAGGAACTCGCGCAAAAGGTCATCGCCGCACAAGAGCAGGAGATTGCGGAAATGCTCGAATGGCTCGAAGCCCAGGCAAAATAGTTCAGGTCGTCTAATCGCTGACCACATAGGAAATCGATGTATCGATAACCCCGTCCACCGTGCCCGAAATGAGGCCCTTCTCCCTTGCTTGTTCGGCCGTTAGGACAAGCCTCTGATTTTCGGAATAGGAAATCGCCCGGATTTCCTCTTCCGGCATCGAGGTGCAGGTTTTATAGGCTTCGGTGCTGAACTTCGCGGATATGTTGATCATTTCATCCATCTGCCGCAACTCATCCACCGTCCAGGGCGCCTCCTGCACCATCAATGCCGGTGGATGAAGAAGAAATGTGCCATACTCCAATGAAAGCCGTTCACGGCCGCCGCAGAACATAACCGACGCCGCTGAACCCACATAGGCGAGATTGACGGTCGTAATGGGTGTGCGGCTGCTCCTGATGATCCAGTATGCGGCATCTCCCGCATCGGCGTTGCCACCCCAACTGCGGATGTACAAATAGATCTTTTCAAGATCACCATATTGTTGATTGATCTCATCGATTGTCGATATGAGATCGTTAACAGAACTCTCCGTAACCAACCCAGTGAAAATTACCTTTGCGAATTTCTCGCTTTCTGTCTCTTCCTTCATTTCCCCAAAGGCAAACCACACAATAGAGGCCAATACGGCACCAATAACTACATATAAAAATTTCATCTATATCACCGCTCTCAATCACGCGATCGAAACCTGACGTCCAGATCCTCCCTGTCGAGGATCGTGTATGATAGGGGAGAGACAACTATCTCCCTCATTTCCGAGGAAATGATCCCCTTCTCACGCGCTTCGCTGGCGCGCACCAACAGCCTGTTGTCTTCACTTTCGATAACGGCCGATATTTCGTCGGCAGAAAGGCTCGTGCATTCGCGATACACGCTTTCAAAAACTTCGTTGTATGACTTCAGCAACTCTCTTGAGAGCTCGAAATGAACGGGCTGCATGGACATTTCCGGCAAAGTGACGCTGGCGGGCTTGAGGATGAAGAACGTATTTGGAAAGGCCGCTCTTTCGGCTGCCCCGCAGAACATCACCGCCGCGACCGAGGCCACGGTCGATATGTTGACGGCAATAACGGGAATAGGCGAACTCTTGATCGCCCAGTAGGCGGTCTGGGCACTGTCCATGTCTCCGCCCGGGCTGTTGATGTAGAGATAAATGGATTGCAGCGCTTTATGCTCGCTGTTCAGCCGATCGAGCACCGAGACCAGTTCCGCTACTTTCCGCTCGGTTACCTCCCCGACGAAAAAAACTTTCGCCAAGGCTGTTTCGCTTAACTGTTCCTCGTCCGGCGCGACCGAAATTATGTCAGCTCCGGCGGGGGGCGATGATATCGCAAAGCCAGCGCACAGAAACGAATATAATAAATATCTTCTCATATATTCCTCTAAAGTAATATCACCCTAAGGATAGCATCATCCACTTCGTCCTAATCTTTAATTCTCTTCTTTTCTGCTTTTTGATGAAAGTCCTTCCGAACGCGCGAAGGATGGCGCGTCGCTGGCGGCTGTTTCTTCGCAGTTCAAGAAAGGAGGGCTGCTCTTGCCACCTCCCCGTTTTTCCGGCTAATTCCCGGCGCATTCCAGCTATAGCGGCCTGCATCTCAGGAGTGCGCGCGAATGTCCCTTCCAGAAAAAGCCTTTCCCGTCTCTTGGGACCAGTTCCACCGCGATGCCCGCGCGCTCGCCTGGCGTCTTGCCGGCACGAACGGACGATGGCAGGCCATCGTGTGCATCACGCGCGGCGGGCTTGTCCCGGCGGCTGTGATTGCACGCGAACTGGGCATCCGCCTGATCGAAACCGTCTGCATCGCGTCCTATCACGATTACAGCGAGCAGGGGGAACTGAAGGTCCTGAAAGAGATTTCTCCCTCCCTTCTCGAGGAGGACGGGCAAAATATCCTGATCGTCGACGATCTGACGGACACGGGCAAGACGGCCGCCATTGTGCGCGCCATGATGCCCAAGGCCCATTTCGCCACGGTTTATGCCAAGCCCAAGGGGCGGCCCCTCGTAGATACTTTTGTCACCGAGGTTTCACAGGATACCTGGATCTATTTTCCCTGGGATTTGGGATTTTCTTATCAAAAACCTATTGCCGACGGAGAAATCGGCTGATTTTCCGCGCCGAAATCGCCTGGCGCTTATTTGCCTATAGCCGGCGGCGACTTATCTTCACAGTTGGAAACATTCCGATAGTGAGGTGTGAATGTAATGATAAGCCGGCTTGAGCGCATCAACATAATCGAGTGGTTTCGCCGGCTCTTTGGAGGCAACCCTCCGCGCATCCAGGCCGCAGCCCTGCCTTGGCGGCGTAAGCACGGTACGGTCGAGGTGATGCTTATCACAAGCCGCAACACCGGACGCTGGATATTGCCGAAGGGCTGGCCTGAAGGCCGGGAAGCGCTTGATCAGACCGCAATGCGAGAGGCGCTGGAGGAAGCCGGTGTAGAGGGGGCCATCTCGGGCGAGATCGGCCGCTATATCTACGGCAAGGAGATGTCCTCCGGATTCCGGTCCCGCTGCGAGGTGGCGGTATTTCCGCTTGAGGTAAAACGCGAGGTCAAGCGCTGGCCTGAGAAAACGCAGCGGGCCCGCCGCTGGTTCGTGCCGGAAGAGGCGGCGCTGCTGGTCGTAGAGCCCGATCTTTCCCGTTTGATCGGCGCCTTTGAAGGTAATCCACGAAAAATATCGGCCTGAGAGACCGTTTGCCCTTTTTCTGCGTTGGCGTTCGCGCCTTCGTTCATTATTGCCTAGGCGGACCAAACGAGGGGGCGACGCGGTTATGACGCGGATGCCATTGATTCAAAGCCGCCAATGACCGACACGCCGATCCAGCCGAAAAAAGAAACACTCGACAAAGACTTGAACAAATTCGTCTATGTCGAGGAAGCGGCAAGCATCCTCGCGCGGGGTCTTGTGGGGCCGGGCCTTGCCCTGCTTTTCCTTGCGCTCGCCTCGATTTTTGCCGGCTTTTATGTGTTTGGCGAGCCGGGTGCGCTCGTGATTATCGCGGCAGCTGCCGTAGGCGCCTATATGGCGCTCAATATCGGCGCCAACGATGTGGCCAACAATGTCGGGCCTGCCGTCGGTGCCCGCGCCATGACGCTCGGTTCTGCGCTTCTGATCGCGGCTATCGCCGAGAGCGCCGGCGCGCTGATTGCCGGCGGCGACGTGGTCGAAACCATTTCCAAGGGCATTGTCGATCCGGCGGCGGTGGGAGATCCCGGCGTCTTCATCAGCGCCATGCTCGCGGCACTCATCTCGTCCGCTTTGTGGGTTCATCTCGCCACTTGGATCGGCGCTCCCGTCTCCACCACCCATGCCGTGGTGGGCGGTGTCATAGGGGCAGGAATCGCCGCAGCCGGGATCTCCTCGGTCAATTGGCCCATGATGATGCAGATCGCCTTAAGCTGGGTGGTTTCCCCCGTCATGGGCGGTGTGGTGGCGGCCGTTTTTCTCGCCTTCATAAAAACGATGATCATCTATCGGGATGACAAGATCGCCTCGGCCCGCCGCTGGGTGCCGCTGCTCATCGCCGTTATGGCGGGCTCTTTTACCGCCTACCTGGCCACAAAGGGGCTGCGGCAGGTGCTCCATGTTCCCAACGGCATGGTCGCGCTCCTGGGCATTGCGGCCTTCATTCTCACCTGGGCGGCATCCCATGTCCATGTACGCCGCCAGTCGCGTGGCATGGAAAACCGCAACCAGTCGCTGCGCCGGCTGTTCAATGTGCCGCTCATAATTTCGGCCGCTCTTCTGTCCTTCGCCCATGGAGCGAACGACGTCGCCAATGCGGTGGGTCCCCTGGCGGCGATCGTTTCCGCCGCCCAAAGCAACACTGTCTCGGCGGAGGTTGTCATTCCCGTTTGGGTGATGATCATCGGCGCGTTCGGCATCTCGCTGGGCCTGCTGCTTTTTGGACCGAAGCTCATCCGCATGGTGGGCGAGCAGATCACGAAGCTCAATCCGATGCGCGCCTTCTGCGTGGCGCTTTCGGCTGCGCTTACCGTTATCATCGCATCCGGCATGGGAATGCCGATCAGTTCGACACACACCGCCGTGGGCGCTGTCTTCGGGGTCGGCTTCTTTCGCGAGTGGTATACGGCCAATTCGAAGCGCCGCCGCGCCTATATCGAACGTAAATATGCCAGCAGGAACGGAAGCGCCCGCAAATCCAAAAAACGCAAGGAGCCTGCCGGCGCCAATCACGAGGACGATGAATACGGGACGGCGGGGCTTTCGCGCGAGGAAATCGTTCGCCGCAAGCTCGTGCGCCGCGCCCATGTCCGCACGATCGTAGCGGCCTGGGTGCTTACCGTACCGGCTTCGGCCGGCCTTGCCGGCGTCATCTTTCTGCTGCTTGATGCTTTTGCCTAACACACCGGCCCCCTCACAGGTATCGGTACGAAAAAAGAGCCTCCTTGTGCGTCCTGAAGGATACGGGGCGCTGCGGACGCATCAGCCTTCGAGAAATACGGGCAGGCTCCATCAGGCACGCCAAGCCTCATTGCGGATTCTCCCCGATATCCACATGTACAAGACACAATATCTAGCGTCATAGAACCTGCACGAAACGACTGCTTGACGGGTGAGCCCGAGTCGCCTTTTATAACTGAGGAGCGTCTGTCACGGGCGCACCGAGAGTCGGACAGTTCAGTCGGTTATTCCAAAGTCAGTTGTTGCGCGTAGCGCTTCGCCCGTCGTCGCCGCGGGTGATGGCGGTGTTTTTGTCCGACAAAAAAGGCGACGGGGGCGCTGGTGTCGAAGTGGTATTTGCAGGCTGTTAATGCTATATTTAGCGTTTGCTGGACAAACTCGGCACCATATAATGTGACGATCTCCATTCGGAGAGATAATCACAGGGAAGCGTCAAGGGGACCAGCCGGACTTGCCCGGCGGCTTTGCGTGGATTTCGGATCCGCGCCAGGCGATGGGCGGGGAGGAGGTATGGGGGCTGCCATGTGTCAGCGCATGACAGCAGGCGGAGGATTTGGGCTGCTGCTGAGGCAAATGTGACGAGCATTGCTTCGCGGCGAGCGCTATATCTTGATATCAGAGGGACGCGAAGAGATGCGTATCGAACGTCGGTTCACTAAGGAAGGCCAGTCTCCCTATTCGGAGATCCCCTTCCGCAAGGCCTTGAGCGAGATCAAGAACCCGGATGGCTCCATCGTCTTCCGGCTTGACGATATCGACGTCCCCGCGCAGTTCAGCCAGGTCGCCGCCGATATCCTGGCACAGAAATATTTCCGCAAGGCCGGCGTGCCCGCGCGCCTGAAAAAGGTCGAGGAGAATGACGTTCCCTCCTTCCTATGGCGCTCGGTGGCCGACGAGGCGGCGCTGTCCGAACTGCCGGAAGAGCAGCGCTACGGCTCGGAAACCGACGCCCGCCAGGTTTTCACGCGCCTTGCCGGCACCTGGACCTACTGGGGCTGGAAGGGCGGCTATTTCGATTCGGAAGCCGACGCCCGCGCCTTCATGGACGAGCTTTCCTACATGCTCGCCACCCAGCGCGTCGCGCCCAACTCGCCGCAGTGGTTCAACACCGGCCTTCATTGGGCCTACGGCATCGATGGCCCCGGCCAGGGCCACTATTATGTCGATCCCTTCACCGGCAAGCTGACGAAATCAAAGTCGGCCTACGAGCATCCGCAGCCGCATGCCTGCTTCATCCAGTCGGTCGCCGACGATCTCGTCAATGAAGGCGGCATCATGGATCTGTGGGTGCGCGAGGCGCGGCTGTTCAAATACGGCTCCGGCACGGGCTCCAATTTCAGCCAGCTGCGCGGCGAAGGCGAGAAGCTTTCCGGCGGCGGCAAGTCGTCCGGCCTCATGTCCTTCCTTAAGATCGGCGACCGCGCCGCGGGCGCCATCAAGTCCGGCGGCACCACGCGCCGCGCCGCAAAGATGGTGATCGTCGACGCCGACCACCCCGATATCGAAGCCTTTATCGACTGGAAGGTGAACGAGGAACAAAAGGTCGCCGCCCTCGTCACCGGCTCCAAGATCGTCAGAAAACATCTCGATGCGATCATGAAAGCCTGCATCAACTGTGAAGGCGCCAATGATGATTGCTTCGATCCCGCCAAGAACCCCGCGCTGAAGCGCGAGATCAAGGCGGCCAAGAAAAATGCGGTGCCCGAGAACTACGTCAAGCGCGTTATCCAGTTCGCCAAGCAGGGCTACACATCGATCGAGTTCAAGACCTACGACACGGACTGGGATTCGGAGGCCTATCTCACCGTTTCCGGCCAGAACTCCAACAACTCCGTCTCCATCAAGGACGATTTCCTGCGCGCGGTCGAGAATGACGGCGACTGGACACTGATCCGCCGCATCGACGGCAAGCCGGGCAAGACCATCAAGGCGCGCGATCTGTGGGAGAAGATCGGCTATGCCGCCTGGGCTTCCGCCGATCCGGGCCTGCACTTCAACACGACCATGAACGACTGGCACACCTCGCCGGCCGCCGGGCCGATCCGCGCGTCCAATCCGTGCTCGGAATACATGTTCCTTGACGACACGGCCTGCAACCTCGCCTCCATCAATCTCCTCGCCTATCGCGGCAAGGACGGCAGGATTGACATCGAGGGCTATGAGCACTCCGTGAGGCTGTGGACCATCGTGCTCGAAATCTCCGTCATGATGGCCCAGTTCCCCTCCAAGGAGATCGCAAAGCTTTCCTACGAGTACCGCACGCTGGGCCTCGGCTATGCCAATATCGGCGGCCTCCTGATGACCTCCGGCATTCCCTATGATTCCGACGAGGGCCGCGCCATCTGCGGCGCGCTCACCGCGATCATGACCGGCGTCGCCTATGCCACCTCGGCCGAGATGGCCGCCGAGCTCGGCGCCTTTCCGGATTACGAGCGCAATGCCGAGGCCATGCTGCGCGTCATGCGCAATCACCGCCGCGCCGCCCACGGTCTTGCGGAAGGCTATGAGAAGCTCGCCGTCAACCCTGTGCCGCTCAAGGCCGAGGACTGCCCGGATCCCGCGCTCACCGCGCATGCCCGCGCGGCCTGGGACCGGGCGCTGGAGCTTGGGCAGAAGCATGGCTACCGCAACGCCCAGGCCACGGTCATCGCGCCCACCGGCACGATCGGCCTCGTCATGGACTGCGACACGACCGGCATCGAGCCCGACTTCGCGCTGGTGAAGTTCAAGAAGCTCGCCGGCGGCGGCTATTTCAAGATCATCAACCGCGCCGTCCCCGAGGCCCTGCGTACCCTCGGGTACTCCGAAAGCCAGATCGCCGAGATCGAGGCTTACGCCGTCGGCCACGGCAATCTTAACCAGGCGCCGGGCGTCAACCCCTCCACGCTCAAAACGAAGGGCTTCACCGACGAGAAGATTGCCGCGCTCAACGAGGCGCTGAAATCGGCCTTCGACATCAAATTCGTCTTCAACCAGTGGACGCTGGGCGCGGACTGGCTGAAGGAGACCTTCGGCTTCACCCAGGATCAGCTCGACGATTTCTCCTTCGAGCTTCTGCCGGCTCTGGGCTTTTCAAGGAAGGACATCGAGGCCGCAAACATCCATGTCTGCGGTGCCATGACGCTCGAGGGCGCCCCGCACCTGAAAGACGAGCACCTGCCCGTCTTCGATTGCGCCAATCCCTGCGGCAAGATCGGCAAGCGCTACCTCTCCGTGGAAAGCCATATCCGCATGATGGCGGCGGCGCAGCCCTTCATATCCGGCGCCATTTCCAAGACCATCAACATGCCGAACGAGGCCACGGTCGAGGATTGCAAGAACGCCTATATGCTCTCCTGGAAGCTGGCGCTGAAGGCAAACGCGCTTTACCGCGACGGCTCGAAGCTTTCGCAGCCGCTCAATTCCTCCCTCATCGCCGATGACGAGGAGGAAGAGGACGATGCGGTGGAAGCCCTCGTCGCCCAGCCCATGGCTGCGCGGGCCGCCCAGATCACCGAAAAGATCGTCGAGCGCGTGATCGAGCGGGTGGTGCGCGAGCGCGAGAAGCTGCCCAACCGCCGCAAGGGCTACACGCAGAAGGCCGTGGTCGGCGGCCACAAGGTCTATCTGCGCACCGGCGAGTTCGACGATGGCCGCCTCGGCGAGATCTTCATCGATATGCACAAGGAAGGCGCTGCCTTCCGCGCGATGATGAACAATTTCGCCATCGCCATCTCGCTTGGCCTGCAATATGGCGTGCCGCTTGAGGAATATGTGGAGGCCTTCACCTTCACGAAGTTCGAGCCGGCCGGCATGGTGCAGGGCAACGACGCCATCAAGAACGCCACCTCGATCCTCGACTATGTCTTCCGCGAGCTTGCCGTCTCCTATCTCGGCCGCAACGACCTTGCTCACGTGGACACGTCGGATTTCGACAAGACGGCGCTCGGCCGCGGCATTACCGAGGGCAAGGCGACCCCCTTCTCCAAGGGTCTCTATCGCGGCGCTTCCCCGCTCAAGGTGGTGAGCGGCAAGACGGAGCCGAAGGGCGAGGCCTCCGCCTCCCCTGCCCGCGCGCAGTCGGCCGGCTCCAATGTCCGTGCTCTCTCCTCCGGCGCGACCGTCACGGCGCTGAAACCCGCCTATGCGGGCCTTCAGGAGGAAGCCACCGCCTTCCGCCGCGATTATGAGGAGCGCGCCAAGGAGCTGGCCCAGGAAGCCGCCGAGGAGGAAGGGCTGAACGCCCTCTTCACGGAGGAAGCGGCCGACGAGGCGGCGGAAGCCAAGAAGGTCGAATCCCACCGCCGCCAGCAGGCGATCGCCCAGGGCTATACGGGCAACATGTGCTCCGAATGCCAGAACTTCACCATGGTGCGGAACGGGACTTGCGAGAAGTGCGATACGTGTGGGGCCACGAGCGGGTGCTCGTGAGACAATAGGATATGTATGATGCTAACACCTCCGGCCCGGTCGCAAGATCGGGCCGAAGGATATGTTCGCCCCGCACGCGTTAGCGCCGGCATCGCAGATTCTTCATCCTAGGGCGGAGCCGAGCGTAGCGAGGCGCAGACCCTAGGATCCATGCCGTCCCTCTCCGCCCATGCCCGAGGCTTCCGGCACCGGGCGCTCATGGCGAAATGCCACACCTGTTTCACCGTCACGGCATGGATCCTCGGGTCAAGCCCGAGGATGACGAAACCAGAAGGGTAGGTTCGTCCGCACGCGTTAGTGCCGAAATTGCCGCTTGACTGACAACATTCTCCCCTAGTCATCCTAGGGCGGAGCCGAGCGCAGCGAGGCGCAGACCCTAGGATCCATGCCGTCCCTCTCCGCCCACGCCCGAGGCTTCCGGCACCGGGCATCCTGCCGAAACACCGCACCCTTTATCCTCGTCTGGGCATGGATCCTCGGGTCAAGCCCGAGGATGACGAAACCAGAAGGGTAAGTTCGTCCGCACGCGTTAGTGCCGAAATTGCCGACAACATTCTCCCCTAGTCATCCTAGGGCGAAGCCGAGCGCAGCGAGGCGCAGACCCTAGGACCCATGCCGTTCCCTCTCCGCCCACGACCGGCGCTTCCGGCACCGGGCGCTCATGGCGAAATGCCACACCTGTTTCACCGTCACGGCATGGATCCTCGGGTCAAGCCCGAGGATGACGAAACCAGAAGTGTAGGTTCGTCCGCACGCGTTAGTGCCGAAATTGCCGCTTGACTGACAACATTCTCCCCTAGTCATCCTAGGGCGGAGCCGAGCGCAGCGAGGCGCAGACCCTAGGATCCATGCCGTTCCCTCTCCGCCCTACGCCCGAGGCTTCCGGCACCGGGAGCTCATGGCGAAATGCCATACCTGTTTTCACCGTCACGGCATGGATCCTTGGGTCCCGAGGATGACGAACGCAGGGTTGCGCCCACACGCGCTAGCCCGAGGATGACGAAAATGGGAAGCTGGAACCAGCACGCCACACGGCGCAGGCGTCACCACCCCCACCCGCGCAGCAGTTCCTGCCACTCGGGATTGTTTTTCTCGATCGGATCGATTTTCCATTGCCGCGGCCAGCGTTTCAGCGATTTCTCCCGCTGAATGGCGTCGCGCATATCGAAATGCTCTTCGTACCAAACGAGCCGTGCAACACCATACCGGCTCGTGAAGCGCGATCCCTTTCCATCCTTGTGCTCGATGATGCGGCGGCCAAGATCATTCGTCACGCCGATATAGATCGTGCCGCGCTTTTGGCTCGCGATTATATAAACATAGCCGGTCATGTCAGAAGGCTAATCGAGTGCCGAGGCAACGCGCAACCACCCGAGCGCGGGCGGCGCGTTTCGGATGGCGCTTACCCGCGAGGAGGCCGGCCAGCGCGGCGAGACGGACGACAACAGGGATGTGGTCGAGGGGCGCTTCGTGGAACTGGACGAAGATATTTCCATTGCCGGCCTGCTGGCGGGACGAGCCGATCAAACCGTCCGCCGTCCCAAAGTCGCCTGAAAGTCAGCGTCATACTCTCTCGCATTCTTCCAAGGTGATCCTGTTAAAAGAGCAATCTCAAACCGTGGTCCGGCCTTATAGAGGAGATGCAGCATGGACCGATTCACCGGCGGTTGCCTGTGCGGCAACCTGCGCATTGTGGCGTTGGGATCCCCATACCGGGTCGGTCTTTGCCACTGCCTCGACTGCCGCAAGCATCACGGGGCCCTTTTTAGCGCATCCGCGATTTTCCCCCAGGAAGCGGTGACAATCGACGGCGAAACACGCGACTATGCCGGACGGTTCTTCTGTCCGCGCTGCGGCTCTTCGGTTTTCGCACGCAGCGGGGACGAAATCGAAGTGAACCTCGGGTCACTGGATGCTCCCGACCAATTGATGCCCACCTATGAAAGCTGGATCGTCCGCCGCGAGTCCTGGTTGCCGTCTTTTCCGCTCAAGAGACGATACGACCGCGACCGTGACCCCACGAGCCGCTTTGAGAAGTAGCCCGTGGGATCGTTTCACACCGGGTCGCCGCCATGAAAGGCAGCCTGCCGGCAAAATCGATCGCGAATCGCGCCTCATCAGCGCCCCTCCCCGCGCCATCTACGGCGCCTTCGTGAATCCTGCTGCCCTCGCTCAATGGCTCCCGCCCAAGGGCATGACGGCCGAGATCTTTGCCTTCGAGCCGCGCGCGGGCGGCGCGTTCCGCATGGCGCTTAGCCATGAGGCGGCCGGCCAGCGCCGCAAGACGGAAGACAACAGGGATGTAGTCGAGGGCCGTTTCCCGGACCTTGTGGAAGCCAAGCATCGTGTGGGCGGTCACCTTCCAGTCCGACATCCTTCCTTTGCCGGCGAAATGACGATGACCTGGCGTATTCCGGCGCCGGTCGCCGGAAGGCGTGAAAGCGGCGGGGCGGGGGCGAAACTCCATGCCCGGAGGAGCCCGGCGCTTTCATGAGGCTCGACGGCTAGCGTCGGTTAAGCCGCTGCAAGCAGGCTTGCATTTCCACCCGCCGCCGTCGTGTCGACGCAGACCGACCGCTCATGGGCATAGGCTGCTGGATAGACGAGCTCCGTCACGAGCGGCACGATCCGGCCTTGCCGCGCGGAAAGCGCGGTCCTCAGTGCCGTGAGCCACTGCCGCTCCCCCGTAGCCGCAACAAGATCGAGCGCGAGTGTTTCCAGTGTCTGCGGCGCGACATTTCCATGGAAAGCGGCGAGCGGAAGTCCGGCCCTGATCAGGGGCTGCAAGATGGCCGGCGCATCCTTTGCGACGGCAAGCACCGCATTGCCCGTGGCAAGCGCCTGGATCACCTGGGAGGCGAGAGCATCGGCATCGGCGCCAAGGCAAAGCACGCGGCCGCGCGGGGCAAGCTGCAGCGAGTTGGCCTCGCCTGTAGGCCCGGGCAGGTCGACGGGGCCCAAATCGAGGGCGGCGGCAGCGGCAAGCACATCCGGCCAGCGCCCGCGCAGCGCGCGCCGCAGCGCGACGATGCGGTCCGTGCGATTCGCCCAGCCGCTCTTTTGCGCATCGGGCATGGCCCGCATCAGCTCTTCGGCGGCGATTGCCGGCGCATCGGCCGGCGCTATGTCCGCTCCCGCCTTGCCGCGGCGGAAACGCCGCAAATAATACGGACCACCGGCCTTTGGCCCGGTGCCCGAAAGCCCTTCGCCACCGAAAGGCTGCGATCCGACGACCGCCCCGATCTGGTTGCGGTTAACATAAATGTTGCCGGCATTAATCCCGTCAACGACCTCCTGAACACGCGCGTCGATGCGCGTGTGAAGCCCGAAAGTCAGGCCGTAACCCTTCGCGTTGACTGCTGAAATCACGTGTCCCAGATCCTCCGCCTCGAAGGTGGCAACATGCAGGACGGGCCCGAAAACCTCGCGCTCCATTTCCTCGATGCCCGAGACCTGGAAGGCTGCGGGCGCCACGAAGCGCCCCCCCTCGGGCCGCTCGATCCGGGCGAGGAGACGGCCCTTGCGTTCCATTTCCTCGCAATAGCCGGAGATGCCGGAAAGCGCCTCGTCATCGATGACGGGGCCCACATCGGTGGGAACCTGCCATGGATCACCCACGGTGAGCGCCTGCATGGCGCCTCGCAGCATCGCGGTCACGCGGGCCTCCACATCCTTCTGGATGTAAAGGATTCGCAAGGCGGAACAGCGCTGGCCGGCGCTCTGGAAGGCAGAGGCGAGGATGTCGCGCACGGCCTGTTCCGGCAGGGCCGTGGAATCGACGATCATGGCGTTGAGGCCGCCGGTTTCGGCGATCAGCATCGCGTCAGGCGCGGCGGTCTTGGCAAGCTGGCGCTCGATCGCCCGCGCCACCTCGGTCGAGCCGGTGAAGCAAACGCCGGCGATGCGCGGGTCCGCCGTGAGCGGCGCGCCGACGGAGGGGCCGTCGCCGGGCAGGAGGTGCAGCACATCTTCGGGGATACCCGCCTCGTGCATGAGCGTCACCGCACGCGTCGCGATAAGGCAGGTCTGCTCCGCGGGCTTGGCCACCACCGCATTGCCGGTCACGAGCGCCGCCGCGATTTGGCCCGTGAAGATGGCAAGCGGGAAGTTCCAGGGCGAGATGCAGGCGATGACGCCACGCGCCCCGGTCCCCTCCTCCGCCTGTGCCGCCTCGTTTGCATAATAGCGCAGGAAATCCACGGCCTCGCGCAGTTCGGCAATGCCGTCAGGCAATGTCTTGCCCGCCTCTCGCGCGCAAAGGGCGAAGAATTCGCCGGCATGGGCTTCGTAGAGATCGGCGATGCGCCGCAGGATCTCCGCCCTCTCGGTAACCGGCGTGGCGGCCCAGCCGGGCTGGGCGGCAACCGCAAGGCGGACCGATTCGCTCACCTGCCCGGGCGAAGCATCAAAAACCGTGCCGACGATTTCGCCGGTCCGGGCGGGATTGACGATGATGCGCGCCTCGCCCTGCCCTCTCGCGCGCGTGATCGGCCGCCCTTCCCAGCGATGCGGCGCCTGGAAAGGCCGCCGCGCCGCCTCGATCTCACGAAGCGCCGTCTCCTCGGTGATGTCCCACCCCTTGGAGTTGAGCCGCTGCCGACCGAAGATGAGTGCCGGCAGGGGAATAGCCGGATTCGGAGCAGAGCCGGCGGCTTCGGCCTGGGCGAAGGGATCACGCGCGATCTCCTCCGCGCTCACCTCTTCATCCACGATCTGGTGCACGAAGGAGGAATTGGCGCCGTTTTCGAGAAGGCGGCGGACCAGGTAGGCAAGCAAATCCTCATGCGCGCCCACGGGCGCATAAATGCGGCAGCGCGTTCCTTCGCGGCGCTTTACGATATCGTGGAGGGCCTCGCCCATCCCGTGCAGACGCTGGAATTCGAAAGCGTTCCTGTTCTCGGCCATTGCCAGAATGGCGGCCGCCGTGTGCGCATTGTGCGTGGCAAATTGCGGGTAGATGCGATCGGTCAACGAAAGGAGCTTCCGCGCGCAGGCGATATAGGAGATGTCCGTGTTCACCTTGCGGGTGAAGACCGGATAGCTCGACAGGCCCATGACCTGCGCACGCTTGATCTCCGTGTCCCAATAGGCGCCCTTCACGAGACGGACCATGATCCGGCGGTCAAGCCTTTCGGCAAGCGCGTAAAGCCAGTCGATGACAAAGGGGGCACGCCGCCCATAGGCCTGGACGACAATGCCGAAGCCGTCCCAACCTTCAAGCGAGGGGTCCGCCAGCACGCGCTCGATCACGTCAAGCGAGAGGTCGAGCCGGTCCGCTTCCTCCGCGTCGATGTTGAGGCCCATGCGCGCGACCTTGGCGTCCTGCGCAAGCAGAAGCAGGCGTTCGGTCACGACCGGCATCACGCGTTCGCGCTGCGTGGCCTCGTAACGGGGGTGAATGGCCGACAGCTTTACGGAAATGCCTGGATTGGCGCGGATATCCTCGCTCTTCGCCTCCCCCTTCAGCGCGGCGATCGCATTCCGGTAAGCCTGGAAATAGCGCAGGGCATCGGCTTCCGTGCGGGCTGCCTCGCCCAGCATGTCATAGGAATAGGTATAGCCCTTGGCGGTCATCGCACGGCCGCGCTTGATCGCCTCCGCGATGGTGCGGCCAAGCACGAACTGCTCGCCCATCTCGCGCATGGCGGCAGCCACCGCGGCGCGGATCACCGGCTCGCCCAGGCGGCGGACCATGCCGCGCAGCGTCGCCTCGATGCCGTTGCCTTCATCGTCCAGCACACGGCCCGTCAGCATCAGCGCCCATGTAGAGGCGTTCACGAAGATGGAGGCGGATTCGCCCGAATGCGCCGACCAATCGTGCGGCGCGATCTTATCGGCGATGAGGTCATCCATGGTCTCCGCATCCGGGACGCGCAGCAGCGCCTCCGCCAGGCACATCAGCGCCACGCCCTCGCTGGTCGATAGGCCGTACTCCGCCAGGAAGGATTCCATCAAATGCCGGGTGGAGCCTGCCCGCACCGCGCGCACCAGTTCCGCCGCCTTTGCCGAAATCGCCTCACGACGGGCGGGGGAGAGGTCGGCGGATTCGATCAGCCGCCGGAGCAGAACGTCTTCATCGGCAAGGTAATGTTTCCGGATCTCGTCGCGAAGGGCATCGAGTGCAGGCATCGGAGGACCTCGATCAGCGTAGGACTTCGACGTTCTTATCATATGGTGCAGACGCCCGCCGGACTGAAATCTAGCGTTTGTAAGATCATAAATACTGTTCTAATGATAAATAGCAGCATTAAAGGACCGCAATAGGCCGTGACTTTAGATCGACTGGACCGTATCGACCGGAATATTCTCGACGCGCTGTCGCAGGACGGCAGGCTCTCCACGGCGGAGCTTGCCAAACAGGTGGGGCTTTCCAAAACGCCCGTGCAGGCGCGGCTGCGCCGATTGGAGGCGGACGGCTATATTCGCGGCTACACCGCAATCGTCGATCGGGAGCGCATGGGCGAAGGCCATATCGCCTTCGTGCAGGTGACGCTGTCAGACACGCGCTCGGCGGCGCTGGAGGCTTTCAACAAGGCCGCTCTGGCGGTGCCGGAGGTCGATCAATGTCACATGATCGCGGCAAGCTTTGATTACCTGCTGAAAGTACGCACCCGGGACATTTCCGCCTATCGGCGCGTTTTGGGCGAAAAGATCTCGAACCTGCCGCACGTCTCCCACACGTCCACTTTCGTTGTGATGGAGACGGTAAAGGATCGATAACGGCATCTTCTGCGCGCATGCCGGGCTGCTGGTGGGGAATCCCGTCGACACGACAGGCGGCGGCGTTTCCGTCAACGGCGCCAATCTCGTGGCGCTCATCGAGGCGATGCGCCTGAACCGGCCGTCCGCCGGGCCCACAATGTGGCCGCGGCGGTTGTCCAGGTTCCTGGGGCTCTCGCTCCGTTCGAAGTGCTACGACAGGCCTTCGGAAGCCAGCCGGACTGGTTTGGAGTTAAAGCCCCAAGCCGCCGATGCAGACATATTTGGTATCGAGATAGTCCTCGATACCCTGGCGCCCGCCTTCCTTGCCAAGGCCCGACTCCTTCAGCCCGCCGAAGGGCGCTTCAACCGTCGTGATCAAGCCCTCATTCACTCCCACCAGACCGTATTTCAGCCCCTCCATCACACGGAAGGCACGGCCAAGGTCGCTGGTATAGAAATAGCAGGCAAGGCCGAAGGATGTGTCATTCGCCATCCGAATGCCCTCCGCTTCGTCCTTGAAGCGGAAAACAGGCGCAACGGGACCAAAGATTTCCTCTTCCATGAAGCGCATCTGGGGCGTTGCTTCAGCGATGACGGTCGGCTCGAAATAGCTGCCGCCCAACGCATGGCGCTTGCCGCCAGTGACAACCTTGCCACCCTTGCTGACCGCATCGGCGATCAGCTCCTCCACCTTCTCGACGGCACCGCCATCGATCAGCGGTCCCTGCTCCACGCCTTCGTCAAGCCCGGAGCCGACTTTCAGCTTCCGGGATGCTTCGACGAATTTCTCGAGGAAGCGATCATAGATGCCGTCCTGAACGAAGAAGCGGTTCGTGCACACGCAGGTCTGTCCTGCATTGCGGTATTTGGCGATCATCGCGCCTTTCACCGCCCGGTCCAGATCCGCGTCGTCGAAAACCAGAAATGGCGCATTGCCTCCCAGTTCCATCGACACCTTCTTCACCGTGCCCGCGGCCTTCTCCATGAGAAGCTTGCCGATTTCGGTCGAACCGGTGAAGGTGATCTTGCGCACAAGCGGGTTTTCGGTGAGTTCATCGCCGATTTCAGAGGCCGAGCCGGTAACGATGTTCACCACGCCTTTGGGGAATCCGGCTTCCTCAGCCAATACGCCCCAGGCAAGGCCCGAATAGGGAGTCTGCGACGCGGGCTTGGCCACCGTCGTACAGCCGGCCGCGAGCGCCGGGCCGAGCTTACGCGCCAGCATGGAGGACGGGAAGTTCCAAGGGGTGATGGCGCCAATCACGCCGACAGGCTCCTTGGTCACCAGGATGCGCCGGTCCGTCCAGGGGCCGGGCACGATATCGCCATAGATGCGTCTCCCCTCCTCTGCGAACCAGAGTATGTATGCCGCAGATGTGCCGACCTCCCCCTTGGCCTCTGCAAGGGGCTTTCCCTGCTCCATCACGAGAAGCTCGGCAAGCGCGTCCTGATTGTCCATGATGGCATCGTGCAGCTTGCGCAGAAGCTTGGCGCGATCGTTGGCCGAAGTTTTCTTCCAGGACTGGAATGCCTCCTGCGCCGCCTCGATGGCGCGGCGCGTCTCGGCCCGGCCGCATTTCGGCACCGTGCCGATCGTCTGCCGGGTGGCGGGATTGATAACCTCGATCGTCGCGCCCGAGTCCGCGTTTACCCACTCGCCCGCGATGAAGTTCGCTTCACGAAGGAAATGACTGGTCTTCTTGAGCATTGGTCCTCCTTGGCGCGCTGCGCGCCTTTCTGGCCGGAAAGATCGGACTCATATCCGAAGGTGGGAAGATTCGCGGCTGGTTCAAGCAGATCGCCACGATCGTTTCATGAGCCAATTGGGCGCTGAGATAGAGCCAGGAACAGTGGGTAGCGGTAGCGCACCTTCATCCGAATACCCACTGTACCACCGCCACCCAGAAGGCAGTGGTGACGACCGCCAGGGCCGTGCTGATGCACATGGAATTGGACGCGAGCCCCTGCCCGGTGCCGAAACGCACCGCAATGAGATATGGATTCATGCCTGACGGCATCGAAGCCGCAGTCACCGCTACTTTTGCGCTGATGCCGGTGAGACCAATCAATTTTACTGCCACCAGCGCCAGGACCGGCATCAGAAATAGCTTGAGGAAGGAAAGTGCGATCGCCGGCCGCACATTGCCGCTCACACCGTAATGCAACAGGCCAAGCCCCATGGCGAAAAGAGCGACCGGCGCGGCAACATTGGCGAGCGCGTCTACAAGCCGCGAGGCAAGCGAGGGCATCTCAAGCCCCGTGAAGCGCCATAGAAGGCCAGCGGCTATGCCGATAACAAGCGGGTTTGTTACGAGATTATAGACGAAATCCCGCAGAATGGCCTTTATGCCCTGTGGCGCCCCTTTGCCGCCGAACCATGCCAGCATGGCTATGGTCGCGCCCATCATAAGCGGCAAATGGACCGCAATGATGAGGGTGAGAACTTCGAATCCCTGATGGCCGAAGATGCCAAGGACAAAGGGAACTCCGAGCAGGGCGAGATTGGAAAAGCTGCTGGACAAGCCCCCCACCACCCCGGCTCGGCTATCGCGGCCGAAGATGTAGACGACCGTGAGCTGCGCCACCACCCATGTGACCGTAGCAGCCGCGAAATAGGTGGCCCACAGGCGCAGCGGCAGCCCGCCCGTGAAATCGGCTTGCGCCATGGTACGGAACAGGAGCAGCGGCACGCCCACGGATATGGCGAAGTCGCTCAGGCCCGCTCCGGTTTCCTTCCTCAGGTAACCAGACCATCCGCTCACATAACCAAGGGCAACCAGCGCGAAAACGAACGCGACTGTTTCGAAAAGAGGCGACATCCGCCTTTGCTTTAGGCCACTCCACATGACCGCGCAACCCGCGCCAGGAACGCGGGCCGGGGCATCCCATTTCCGGAAACGGGCATGGAACGTTATAAGGGGTGAACCGCAAGAGAGAACTTGATGATCCGCACCGCATTCGCTGTCCTGTTCCTTTTCCTCGCCTCGATTGAGGCAATCGCGACGGAAGCGGGCTGGGCGCTGCTGCGCCAGGGCGGGCAAGTCGTGCTGATCAGCCATGCGAACGCCCTTGGGCATGACGAACCGGCGGATTTCAATCCCGCTTCCTGCGCCACTCGGCGCAACCTGCCCGATCAAGGCCGGGAACAGGCGCGCAGGATGGGCGCGCTCTTCTTCGCCCGCGCAGCACCCATCGATGCGGTTCTTTCAAGCCGCTATTGCAGAGCATACGAGACCGCAACGCTGGCATTCGGGGATGCGGATATCTTTGCCGCCCTTGACGATTTCGAGCGCGGGTCGGAGGCCGAAGAGGCGCAGATCGCGGAGATTCGCGAGCGCGTCATGGGCTACACCGGCGCCGGCAATTTGATCATGGTGACTCACCCGAATGTGATCGAAGCTGTTACAGGCGGACGGGCGCGCGACGCCGAGGCAATCATCGTTTCGCGCTCGAAGGAGCGCATCGGCGTTGCCGCACGCATAGCGTTCAATTAGCCTTCCCTTGCCATCTGCCCTTTTCCTGCCTTTAAAAACCGATTAGAGAGCCGCTGATCCATTCAGAAAACGAATCCCGTTCCGAGGGAAGCCAGTGACGACAACATTTGATAAAGTGGCCGACATCATCGCAGAGACGAGCGAGATCGACCGCGACAAGATTACACCTGAGAGCCATACGATCGACGATCTGGGAATCGACAGCCTGGATTTCCTCGACATCGTCTTTGCGATCGACAAAGAATTCGGCATCAAGATTCCGCTGGAGAAGTGGACGCAGGAAGTCAATGACGGGAAAGTCTCCGGCGAGGAGTATTTCGTCATGAAGAACCTGTGCGCCAAGATCGACGAGCTCGTTGCCGCCAAGGCAGCCAGCTAAGCTTTGCCTCAAAGCGAGGGGACATGAATCCGACAGACGTGCTCATCACCGGCATCGGTGTCGTCTCCTCGCTGGGTCTCGGCGCCGACGCCCATTGGCAGGCCCTGACAAGGCGCGAGCCCATGCCCGCGCTCGACCTGGAGCGCTTCTCGCCCTACATCGTCCATCCCCTTCCCGAGATCGACTGGAGCACGCAGATCCCCAAGCGCGGGGACCAGCGGCAGATGGAGACCTGGCAGCGGCTCGGCACTTATACCGCAGGGCTTGCCTTGGAAGATGCCGGGATCAAGGATGACGAAGCGCTCTGCGCGTCCATGGACATGATCATAGCGGCCGGCGGCGGTGAACGGGACGTGGCGGTGGACCAGGCGATCCTCGATGCATCGCTCACACGCAACGACAATGACGTTCTCCTGAACGAAAAGCTCACGACGGAGCTTCGCCCGACGCTCTTCCTGGCACAGCTATCCAATCTCCTGGCCGGCAACATCTCGATCGTGCACAAGGTCACTGGCTCGTCGCGCACCTTCATGGGCGAAGACGGCGCCGGCGTTTCAGCCATCGAGACGGCGGCGGCGCGGATCCGTTCCGGCCAATCGGCACATCTGCTCGTGGGCGCGGCGTTCCAGACCGAGCATCCGGATATGCTGCTCGCCTACGAACTGGGCGGATATCTTCAGCGGGAGAAATGGTCGCCCGTCTGGCAACGCAACAAAGATCTGGGCGGCGGCGTGATCACCGGGTCTGGCGCCGCGTTCCTGGTGCTCGAATCCCGTGAGCATGCGGAAAAGCGGGGCCGCACGCCCTATGCCGCCATCGGCCCCGTTGCTTCAGGCCGGGCCAGGCGGAAAGACACGGACCTGCAGAAAGACTTGGCTGCGATGCTCGCCCCGCTTCAGCAGGATGTCCGGCCGGTCCTCGCAATTTCCGGCGCTTCCGGCGCACATGCGCCGACGGCGGCGGAAAGGGCAGCGCTTGAGAGCGCGGGAGCCGTGGTTCGCGGTTTCAACACGCTCACCGGGCACTTGAAGGAAGCGCAATTTCCCTTCGCCGTGGCGCTGGCGGCGCTGGCCGTCCGGCACGGACAAGCCTACCCCGCCTTCGACCCGTCCAGTGAAAAGCCTTTCGAAAGCGCGCCCAAGGCAGCGCTTGCCACCGCCATCGGCTATGACTGCTTCGAGGGCATGGGGCTCATCGTAGAGGCCTAAGGAGAGCGTCCATGAAGACCACCGACAGTTTCGGACGCCCGCTCGTCGCCGTTACCGGCATGGGTGTCGTCACCTCGCTCGGCCAGGGCAAGAAGGACAATTGGCGAGCCCTGACCGGCGGCCAGTCCGGAATCCATCCGATCACGCGCTTCCCGACGGATCACCTGGCGACGACCATAAGCGGCATGGTGGATTTTCTGCCGGAGAGCAGCCGCGGCGCAAGCGCTCTTACCTTTGCGCTGGCGGACTCGGCCGCAGAGGAAGCCATCGGCGAGGCAGGCTTTTCAACGACTGACTTTGGCGGCCCGCTGTTCCTTGCAGCGCCACCCGTCGAGCTCGATTGGCACAACCGTCTGCGGCTTTACGCGCAATCCGATCGCGCCAATGGCTGGCGCAGCCTGATCGAGGCGGCGCGGAAGGCAAGCGAACGCGCCCTTTTCGATGAGAGCCAGTTCGCCGCGATTGCCGACCGGCTGGCTGAAAAATACGGCACGCGCGGCCTTCCGATCACACTTTCGACCGCCTGCGCCTCCGGCGCCACGGCGATCCAGCTCGGGACGGAGGCGATCCGCCGCGGCGAGTGCGAGCGGGCGCTCGCCATAGGCGCGGATGGCTCGGCGACCGCCGAGGCGCTGATACGCTTCTCGCTTCTTTCCGCGCTCTCGACGCAAAACGAGCGGCCGGAAAAAGCTTCCAAGCCCTTCTCCAAGGATCGCGACGGTTTCGTGCTGGCGGAAGGTTCGGGCGCGCTTGTGCTGGAATCGCTGGAGAACGCTTTGGCGCGCGGCGCCGAGATCCTCGGCATTATCCGCGGCTGCGGCGAAAAGGCGGACGATTTTCACCGCACACGCTCAAAGCCCGACGGATCGCCGGCCATCGCCGCCGTGCGCGCGGCGCTCAGCGATGCCGGGATGTCGGAGGACGAGATCGGCTATGTCAACGCGCATGGCACCTCGACGCCCGAGAACGACAAGATGGAGCATCTCTCGCTCTCGACCGTCTTTGGGGAGCGCATGCGCACGATTCCCATTTCGTCCAACAAATCCATGATTGGCCATACGCTCTCGGCCGCGGGCGCCGTGGAGGCCGTCTTCTCCATTTTGACCATGCGCGAGAACACCATCCCGCCGACCATTAACTACGAGAACCCGGACCCTGCAATCGAGCTTGACGTGGTGCCAAACGTAAAGCGCGAAGCAGAGGTGGCCAGCGTGCTTTCGAACTCGTTCGGCTTCGGCGGCCAGAACACTTGCCTTGTCATGGCGCGCGAAGCGGGTTAAGCGACCGGCCTGTCTAAAGGACCGGCATTCATGCGTGCATTGCAACTCGTCGCGGACCGCAAGCTCGAAATCGCGGACGTATCCCCACCCCCTCCCCCCGGCCATGGCGAGGTGACGCTTCGGATCTCCGCGGTCGCGCTCAACCACATCGATGTATGGGGCTGGCGCGGCATGGCCTTTGCCAAACGCAAGCTGCCGCTCACCGTGGGTGCGGAGGCTTCCGGCCGGGTCGACGCTGTCGGACCCGGCGTCAGCAATCTCGTGCCGGGTCAGCTTGTATCAATATATGGCGCGCGCACATGCGGGCTCTGCCGCCCCTGCCGCGAAGGCCGCGACAATCTTTGCGAGCATGTGGGCGGTGTGCACGGCTTTCACCTGGACGGCTTCGCGCAGGAAAAGATCAACCTGCCGGCGCGCCTCCTTGTGCCCGCGCCGCCCGGCGTAGACGAGATCGGCGCGGCCGTGGCTCCTGTCACATTCGGAACGGTCGAGCATATGCTGTTCGACAATGCGAAGCTTGAGCCCGGTGAGACAATCCTGGTTCATGCCGGCGGCTCGGGCATCGGCTCCGCCGCGATCCAGCTTGCCAAACGCATGGGCTGCACGGTCCTCACCACGGTGGGTTCGAACGAAAAGATCGAACGAGCGAAGGCGCTGGGCGCCGACCATGTGATCAATTACCGCGAGGACCGCTTCGAAGGCGCCGTGCGCAAGATCACCAAAAAACGCGGCGTGGATGTAGTGTTCGAGCATGTGGGCGCCGATACCTGGGCAGGCTCCATGCTGTGCCTCAAGCGCGGCGGGCGGCTCGTCACCTGCGGCTCGACCTCGGGCGTTTCCACGAATATGAACCTGATGCAGCTCTTCCAGCAGCAGCTCAAGATCCTCGGCTCCTTCGGCTGCCGCATGGAGAACATGGCCGACGCCATGCAGAAAATGGCAGCCGGGATCGTCGCTCCGGTCATCGATACCGAGGTCGGCTTTGAGGCCATCGACACGGCTTTGAAGCGCATGGAAGGCCGGGATGTTTTCGGCAAGATCATCCTGCGTGTGGGCTAGAGCCTTTCATGGTTAGATTGAACCATTCTGCCGGAGCTGGTTTGGCTCAAGGTCAAGGGATTTGGCGAAGGCCGTATCGGGCATACGGTCGAGCCAAAGCCCGCTGGAATTGGGCCAAACCGGCGCGGCCCTTTGGGTTTCCGGCCGGCGGGCGCCCACTTTGTCGGCCGGCTTGCCCGATGTCCCGCATCGCGCTGCGCCGTCCTCCTCGTGGATCGCCGCGCCGGACGAGAAACAGAATTGATTCAATCTAGCCATGAAAGGCTCTAAGCCCGCCCATGAAGCGCTTTTTCCGCAAGCTCGGCCGCAGGCTCAAAAACGCCGAGCATTGGCTGACGGCCCAGGTGGCGCTTGCCATGCTGCGCCTGCTGCGGCTGCTGCCGCCTGACGCATCACTCAACTTCGCCGAGCGGGTGGCACGCAGGGTCGGGCCAATGACCGGCAGGCACCGGGTAGCGCTCGACAATCTCCACCGCGCCTATCCCGAGAAATCTGCGGACGAAATCGAGGCCATTGCCTCCGACATGTGGGCGAACATGGCCCGGCTTGCGGTGGAATATGTGTTTCTCGACAAGCTCTTCGATTTCGACCCGGAGAGGCCGAACGCCGGCCGGGTGGAAGTCTCCGGCATCGACGTGTTCCTGCGCGTTCGCGAGGAGAAGCGCCCGCATATTTTCTTTACCGCGCATCTGGGCAATTTCGAATTCCTGCCCATCGCGGCGGCAACCTTCGGCCTTCAGGTCACCTCGCTCTTCCGGCCACCGAACAATCCCTATATCGGCGAGTACATCCATAGAACGCGCCGCACTTCCATGGGCGGGCTGCTTGCCTCGCGCTCAGGCGTTGCGCTCCAGCTTGCCCGGGTGCTGGACGAAGGCGGCAATATCGGCGCGCTGGTGGATCAGAAATTCATGGGCGGCGCACGCACCCGCTTTTTCGGCCGCGAATGCAACACGAGTCCTCTCGTGCCCAAGCTCGCCCGGCATTATGACTGCGATGTTTACCCTGCGCACTGTATCCGCCTGCCCGGCGGCCGCTACCGTGTCGAAGTGAGTGAAAAGCTCGTCCTGCCGCGCGATGAGGCCGGCGCCGTCGATGTTCAGCGAACCGCGCAATTGCTCAATGATGTGGTGGAGGAGTGGGTGCGCGCCGATCCCGGTCAGTGGATGTGGTTTCATAAGCGCTGGCAGATCCGGTAGCGGCTTTCTAGTCCGTCACGACGACCAGCGTGTTTGCGGGCCCAATCTCCTTGATGAGCGAATAGAGCTTTGCGGCATTGTCCGGGTGGAGCCGCACGCAACCGTGAGAAGCCCGGCGGCCAAGCGATTTTACCGCATAGGTGCCGTGAATCGCGTAGCCTCTGTGATAAAAGATGGAAAAGGGCATGGGCGACATGTCGTATTTGCGCGAGCGCCACATGCGGTGCATGCGCGTCGGCTTCCAGCGCCCCCGCGGTGTCACATAGCCTTTGCGCGCGGTGGAGACCGGCCAGCGGTAAAGGACCTGGTTGCCCTTCTTCACGGTCATGACCTGCTTGGAAAGGCTCACCCTGGCTTCCAGGCCCGCAGCAGTCGCTCCTCCCGCAAGGCAAGCTGAAAGCAGGACCGCTGCCGCGAAACTTTGCACCACGCTCTTCATCCTATGTCCCTCCAGTTGCTCCAATCAGATACAATCTGCGACTTAAGCATCCGCGCACTATCGCTCTAAAGTTGTAAGTGGATTTTCAGAAGATCTTAGGCCAGCGGGTCCCGGGTGGCCGACCATCACGAGTGCGATTTATTCGGCCTTGGATTCAGGCTTCAATCATTGCAGAACATGCAGCTTCGAATTGGTGCCGGATGTGGGAGTGACGAATGGGAATGTTTGCACGATCGCTGGCCGCGGCTGTCATTCTGGCCGCTTCGGCTTCCGCAGCTCTGAGCGCGCGGACAGACCTCGTGCTGGGCGTCGTGCTCGAGCCGCCGCATCTCGACCCCACGGCGGGGGCTGCCGCGGCAATCGACGAGATTGTCTACGCCAATATCTTCGAGGGCCTTACCCGTATTGGCCCCAACGGCGATGTCGTACCGGCTCTCGCCGAGAGCTGGGACATCTCAGAGGACGGCAAGATCTACACGTTCAAGCTGCGTGAGGGCGTCAAATATCACGACGGGACAAGCTTCGATGCCGAGGATGTGAAATTCTCGATCGAGCGCGCGATGGGGAAAGATTCGACCAATGCGCAGAAAGTGCTCTTCTCGGGGATCCAAACCGTCGAGGTGGTGGATCCCACGACCGTGAAGGTCACGCTCCAGCAGCCGCAGGGCTCTTTTCTTTACAATATGGCCTGGGGCGATGCCGTTATCGTCGCGCCCGAATCGGCCGACGGCAATAAGGAGAAGCCCATCGGCACCGGCCCGTTCAAATTCGGAAACTGGGCAAAAGGCTCGTCTGTCACGATTACAAGGAATCCGGAGTATTGGGGCGAGCCAGCGCGTCTGGAAAAGGCCGAGTTCCGCTTCATCCCGGATGCAGCGGCCGCCGTGGCGGCGCTGCTTTCAGGCGATGTGCAGGCGTTCCCCAACCTGCAGGCCGGGGACGCGCTGCCGCAGATCGAGGCCGATCCACGCTTCAAGGTTGTCATCGGGGCCACCGAGGGCGAGACGATCCTGGCGATGAACAATGGCAAGGAGCCCTTCAATAATCTGAAAGTGCGTCAGGCGATATCCCATGCCGTCAATCGCGACGAGGTGATCCTCGGCGCCACAAACGGCCACGGCGTACCGATCGGTTCTCATTTCTCGCCGGCCAATCCCGCCTATTTGGACCTTACCGGCACCTACCCGTATGATCCCGAGAAAGCCAAGGCGCTTCTGGCCGAGGCCGGCTATCCTGACGGCTTTTCGGCGACGCTGAAGCTTCCGCCGCCGCCCTATGCACGGCTTGGCGGCGAAATCATCGCCTCCGAATTGCGGGAGGTGGGGATCAATCTCGAGATCATTCCCATGGAATGGGCCCAATGGCTGGAGCAGGTCTTTACCAACAAGGAATATGACCTCACCATCGTCTCCCACACGGAGCCGAACGACATCAACATCTATGCGCGCGACGATTATTACTTCAGTTACCGGAACCCCAGGTTCAATGAGATCATGACGGAGCTCGACGCCACCGTCGAACCCGAAAAGCGGAAGGAACTTTACGGGCAGGCGCAGCGCATCATCGCCGAGGATGCGGTGAACGTGTTCCTCTTCCAGCTCCCAAAGATCGGGGTGTGGGACGCGAAGCTGGAAGGCATGTGGGAGAACATGCCCATCCAGGCAAACGATCTCACCAAGGTGCGTTGGCTGGATTGAGATCTCGGGGAACCTTGAAGGCTTGCGCTCTACGTCGCCCCCCTCTGGCCTGCCGGCCATCTCCCCCACGAGGGGGGAGATTGGCTGTGGCAACCTTTGCGCCCCTTTCGGCGCCGGAGATCAGCGAAAACTTTGGCGACAGTTGATCTCTCCCCTTGAGGGGGAAATGGCCGGCAGGCCAGAGGGGGGTACGAAAGGGCACCGGCGAGCCGAGCCAGAGACGAGGCGGGTTCGATGACCGCCTATCTCCTTCGCCGCCTTGCCATCGCGGTTGCCACTCTTTTCGTGGCTTCTCTCGTGGTGTTTTCCGTCCTGGAAATCCTGCCGGGCGATCCCGCGCGCCTCATGCTGGGCTTGAATACCAGTCCCGACGCGCTCGCAGCCCTACGCACGGAGATGGGGCTCGACCGGCCCCTCGCCGCCCGTTATCTCGATTGGCTCGGCGGGATGATCACAGGGGATTTCGGCCGCTCGCTCACCTATTCCTCGCCCGTGACCGACCTTGTCAAGGAGCGGCTCGCCGTCTCTCTTCCGCTTGCGCTCATTGCGCTCACCCTCTCGACGATCATCGCCATCCCGGTCGGTGTTTTCGCGGCGGCAAGGCGTGGGAACACGGCTGATACCGTGGCCATGGGGTTGGCGCAGGTGGGCGTGGCCGTGCCCAATTTCTGGTTCGCCCTGCTTCTCGTCTATGTTTTCGCCGTTGGCCTGAGGCTCGTTCCGGCTGGAGGATTTCCGGGATGGGGCGATAGCTGGGCGAGCCACTGGCAAGCGCTGAGGGCGCTCATCCTGCCCGCGATTTCCCTTGCCCTTCCCCAGGCCGCGATTCTTGCCCGCGTGACGCGCTCCGCCACCGTGGAGGTGCTGGGTGAGGATTACATCCGCACCGCCCGCGCCAAAGGGCTGCCGTACCGCAGGGTACTGTGGCGGCACGCGCTGCGCAATGCGATGATCCCCGTGCTTACCATCATGGGCCTGCAATTCGCTTTCCTTCTCGCCGGCACCATCATCATCGAAAATGTGTTCTACCTGCCGGGATTGGGCCGGCTCATTTTCCAAGCCATCAGCCAGCGCGACCTGATCGTGGTGGAAGGCGTCGTGATGCTGCTCGTCGCGAGCGTCATCCTCATCAACCTTGTCGTCGACATTTGCTACGCGATCGTCGATCCCCGCCTGAGGGGCGGCCGATGAGCCTCGATCCGGTTCCCGCGCCTCAGCGCCGACGGATGCGCGGCGCGCTCTCCAACCGCTCGTTCCTGGTGGGGCTCGTCATCACCGGAGCGGTGATCCTGATGGCGCTCGTCTCCTTTTTCTGGACGCCCTACGACATCACGCGGCTTGCGGTCGCGAACAGGCTTTTGGGGCTTTCCCCGGAACATCCCTTCGGCACCGATCATATGGGGCGCGACATTTTCTCCATGATCATGATCGGGGCGCGCAATTCCATCGCCGTCGCGATTGTGGCGGTGGGCATTGGGATGGGCGTCGGCGTACCGCTCGGTACCTGGGCGGCCGCCCGCGGGGGCTGGGCCGACGAGGTGCTCATGCGCGCGAACGACGTGGTGTTCGCGTTTCCCGCGCTGCTATCGGCGGTGATGATCACGGCCATCTTCGGTCCGGGAGCTGTAAACGCGATCATCGCCATCGGCATCTTCAACGTGCCCGTCTTTGCCCGCGTTGCGCGCGCGGGGGCACTGGCGCTGTGGCCGCGCGAATTCATCCTTGCCGCCCGCGCCTCCGGCAAGGGCAAGGTGCTGATAACGCTGGAGCACATCCTGCCCAATATTGCCGGCCTTCTTCTGGTGCAGGGAACGATCCAATTCGCGCTCGCCATTCTGGCGGAGGCGGGGCTTTCTTATCTGGGCCTCGGCGCCCAGCCGCCCATGCCCTCCTGGGGGCGCATGCTCTTCGACGCGCAAACGCGGATTGCCGTGGCGCCGCATCTGGCGCTTTTTCCGGGACTCGCCATCGTCGTCACCGTGCTTGGGCTGAACCTGCTGGGCGACGGGCTTCGCGACGTTCTCGACCCGCGGCTGAGGCACGAGCGATGAGCCTGCTCCAGATCGAAAAGCTGACGCTCTCGATCGGCGGCTCGCCGATCCTCAGGGGCATCGATCTTTCGATAGAGCCGGGCGAAATCATGGGCCTGGTGGGCGAGTCAGGCTCCGGCAAGTCCATGACGGCTCTCAGCATCATGAAGCTTCTGCCGCCTGGCGCGCGGGCGGGCGGCCGCGTGCAGTTCGACGGCATCGACATCTTCTCCGCGCCTGAAGCTGCCATGTGCCGGCTGCGCGGGAACGACATCGGCATGATCTTCCAGGAACCGATGACGGCGCTCAACCCGGTGAAGACAATCGGCCAGCAGGTGGCAGAAGGAATCCGCTGGCACACGGGCGCGAACAGGGCAGACGCCGAGAGCCGCGCCCGCGCCATGCTCGAACGCGTGGGACTGCCCGAAAAGGAATTCCCCCTCACCCGCTATCCGCATGAGCTTTCGGGCGGACAGCGCCAGCGCGTCGTGATCGCCATCGCCTGCGCGCTCAAGCCGAAGCTTCTGATCGCGGATGAGCCGACCACGGCGCTCGACGTGGTGCTGCAGAGGCAGATTCTGACGCTCTTACGTGAGTTGGTCGACGAAAGCGGCATGGGCCTGCTTCTCATCTCGCATGATCTGGCGGTCGTGGCGGAAATGACGGACCGCCTGACGATCATCCGCGAGGGCGCCGTGATGGAGGCGGGCGAAACCGTTCAGATCCTCTCGCGGAAAACACACCCCTATACGCGGCAACTTGCGGAAGCCTCCACTCACGTTCCGGCGCGGATAGAGGCTTCCAAACGGGTCGCCGGCCCGGCTCCTGAACCGCTCCTCGAAGTGGATGGCCTGACGCGCGACTATCCCGTACGCCCTGCCGGTCTTTTTGCACGGGCAAGCAGGTTCCGCGCCGTGGACAACGTCTCCTTCTCGCTCCAACCCGGCCAGACGGCCGCTCTTGTCGGCCGCTCCGGCTGCGGGAAATCGACACTGGCCCGAATGATTCTGGCGCTTGATCGGCCAAGTTCAGGCTCCATCCGCTTTATGGGCCAGGAGATCGGCGGAAGAAGCGGGGAAGCGTTGCGGCCCGCGCGCCGCAACATGCAGGTGGTTTTTCAGGATCCCTACGGCTCTTTCGACCCGCGCCATCGCGTGGAAAGGCTGGTGGCCGAGCCTTTGCACCTTGCCGACGAGAAACCGGGCGCGGCGCGCCGGCGAGATCTGGTGGCCGAAGCGCTGGAGCAAGTCGGCCTTTCGCCCATGGACCTCGACAAATATCCGCATGAGTTCTCAGGCGGTCAGCGGCAGCGCCTCGCCATCGCCCGCGCGATCATCACCAAGCCGAAGCTCATCGTCGCCGACGAGCCCGTTTCCGCGCTCGACGTTTCGATCCGTGCGCAGATCCTCGATCTTTTCGCAGACCTGAACGACCGGCTGGGGATCGCCTATCTCTTCATAACGCATGATCTCACGGTCGCCCGCGCGATCACCGACACGGTGCTGGTGATGCACGAGGGAAAAATCGTCGAGACGGGGCCGACGGAAATCGTCCTGGACAATCCCAGGAGCGATGCGGCCCGGGCGCTTTTGGCCGCCGCTCCCGACCTCGGGCTGACCCTGCGAAACCGTCTCGCGCAGGATACGGGTTGAAAAAAGAGCGCCACAAGGTGCAGAGTTGTGCCGGGAACCGGCGGGCGAACAAACGAGGAGGAATGCCGCATGAGCAAGTCCGTCTCCATCCAGCCGCCGCGCGTTTTCCCCACCTTCCGCTACCGCGATCCCGCTGCCATGATCGAGTGGCTGGTGAAGGTTTTCGGCTTTTCCATTCATGCGCGCTACGGAGAAGGAAACGAAGTGGCGCATGCCGAACTCGCCCTCGGCTCATCCATCATCATGCTCGGCAAGGCAAAGGACGATGAGTATGGGGCGATGGTGGGGGAGCCGGGGGAAAGTGGCGGGAAATCCGTCTATATCGCGGTCGAGGATGCCGATCTGGTCCATGACCGGGCAGTGAAGATTGGCGCTGAGATCCTGCAAGGCCTGACCGATCGGGACTATGGCAGCCGCGAGTTCATATGCCGCGATCCCGAGGGCAATGTCTGGTCGGTCGGGACCTACTGGCCGAAGGCGCATGAAGAGGCCTGAAATTTCCTATTCGACAGTGGCCGGTGCCCATTATTCGGAGGTTATATGACCAAAATCGCCTTTATCGGCCTCGGAAACATGGGAAACCCGATGGCCGCCAACCTGGTCAAAGCCGGGCATGAGGTGAATGGCTTCGATCTCTTGCCCGAGAATCTTGCAAAAGCGGAAAAGAGCGGCGTTTTCCGGGCGGAGAACGCGCGGAAGGCAATCGAAGGTGCTGATGCGGTCATCACCATGCTGCCGGCGGGCAAGCATGTGCTCACGGTCTATGAGGACATCCTGGCCAAGGCGGCGGCGGGCACGCTCTTCATCGATTCATCGACCATCGACGTCGCCTCGGCGCGAGTGGCCCACCTGATGGCCCGCAAGCACGGCCATCTGTCTGTCGATGCACCCGTTTCCGGCGGGGTGGTCGGAGCGGAAGCGGGCAGCCTGACCTTCATGGCCGGAGGCTCCGCTGAGGCCTTCGCCAAGGCCGAGCCCATCTTGAAGCCGATGGCCGGCCGCATCGTTCATTGCGGCGATGGGGGTGCCGGCCAGGCCGCGAAGATCTGCAACAATATGATCCTGGGCATCTCGATGATCGGCGTCGCGGAAGCCTTCGTGCTGGCGGAAAAGCTCGGACTTTCGCACCAGGCCCTCTTTGAGGTGGCGTCGGCTTCATCGGGCCAGTGCTGGTCGCTGACAACCTATTGCCCGGTGCCGGGGCCGGTGCCGACCTCCCCCGCCAACCGGGACTACCAGCCAGGCTTTGCCGCAAGCCTGATGCTCAAGGACCTGCGCCTTGCCCAGGAGGCCGCGCAGACGGCCGGCGCCGTAACCCCGCTCGGAGCCGAAGCGGCGCAGATCTATGCGCTCTTCGATGCGATGGGCCAAGGCGGACGGGACTTTTCAGGCATCATAAGCTTGCTGCGCGGCACTACCAAATGATCCATCGGCGAAAGCTTTCACCGGCGAGGAAAAAAATCCCGAATTAAGGAATAAGCAAGCACTCGCTAACCTCCCGGTAACGATGTCCAGCTAAAACAAAACACGAGGCGGACATTGAAGCCTCCCCGGCTCCGGATCAGGTCTCGCGTACCGGAGGGGCCGCTCCCGCCAGCGTACGAGTATAGCGGGGGCAGACAGAGTAGTGCGTAGAAGACCGCGTTTCTCCCGGCCGGAGAACGCGGTTTCGCTTTTTTTGACCAAGCTTTTTTGCCCCGCGTGGAAGCCGGCCTATGCGAAGCCTATGAGCGTTTCCGCCGAGCCGAGGAGCCGCTACGGTGACGCCCGGCATAGCCTCGCCAGATACGTCCTGGGGCTATGCACTCAGTCGCCGCAAGAAGTGCTGAACTTGACCTCACGGGCCGAAAAGATGCTTCTTGGCCCCGCGAATACGACGCTGCCTTCCAGGATTTGACCAGGCAGTATCGTGCGGTCCAAAACTGGCGTATTCGCAACAATCTTATACTTATCTGGCCCAACCAGGACAAAACATCCATCCGTCAGGTCGACTGGAGCAACGCCGATATTCTCGACTTTGACCTTGAAGGCCTTCTGATCGCCGGGTTCGTCCGTCTCGACTTCCAACGCATCTCGGGTCGAAGTCACCTTGATTGGCCCCTCAACGATTGCTTTTTCGGAACAAGAAAGCAGAACAAATGCCATTGCTAAAATTGAATACGCATATGTATTTTTCATAATGAGCTACCATTTACAATTAGACTAAAGGCGATACTTTTCAAATAGATTTCATAAGAGATCTTAGGATAGAAAGGCTTATAAGATATTTCCCTCCTCTAACATTCCTGTTACCTGATCTAAACGAAAGAACTGTCGGCGGCGAGAAGCCCTGACACGCGGCTGCATTCCGCAGCTGATCCACATCATTCGCGAATTTTCGCAGGACAGAGCTACGACGCCCCCGACGCAGCTTACGGCTTCGAGCACGAACTCTGGTGTGTAAGCATTGTGCTCGGCGCATCTTGGCGCATTCACAGGCGCCTGCGTATCGCTGTTCGTGGCGGTGGTGAGCCATCCGAGCGCATAAGGCGATCCCACGGGCAAGCACCCGCGCAGCGCCGTCTTCAGCAGGTCAGCGCAGGCTCCTAGTTGCCCGGTTTTTCTCCCGCGGAGCTCCACCCCTCGTCCGCCCAAGCCGCTCCTTCGTCTACCTCGACGACGGTATTCATACGGGGGTCAAGACCACGCCTGAGCATCTGCACCTCAAGCTGAAGGCGCTCCAGTTCCAGATTGTAGAGGCGGTTGCAGTCGACCCGCTCGGTCCCCTTCCCCAGCGGTACGACGACACGCCCATACGCCGTAAGCGCGTTGGAGCCGCTGCCATCAAGGCCACCTCCTATGATGCCGGAATCGACATAGGCGCCTCGTCCACCTACCGCGGACCGGCAGGTGGTCCCGTCGGCGGCGCGAACTTCGTCGTGACCGCTCGGGGCGCTGACGCCCGGCAAGGAGATGCCGGTCTGATTTTGCTTCACTATAAAAAAATCATCGGCGGCTGCACTTACGGTCCAATGTAATGGAAATATCACCGCCATCAGCGCAACCGACGAGCCAGGAAACGCCCGCATATCTGTGCCTTTATCCTGGTTGTGCCGTCGGGGAAGGGAATGCTTTCGGTACAGATTCGAACGCGCCGTTCGCTCATGCCCTCGAACGGGATAACGACGACCACCGGGCGGGAGGCCCCGCCGGTGAGCATCATCGTGGAGGGCGATGTACGTGCACGAACCGGGCGGAAATTTTCGTCATAGACCCGTACCGCCACCTCAACCTGGTGGCGATACGTATTGCGTGGGAAGACGCGGACAGCGAACTCATCGGCAAAGCTGGTGATGACGCCCCGCATCGGAGTCATTGACTGGGCGCCGACAGGAGAACTCGACAAAGCGACCACAAAGAACACCGCAACCTGGAGCAGCCGGTCCGGTCTCATCGCCCGTCCTATTCGCAGGTTATGGTTACGTCGGCCGAGTAATTGCCTTCAGGGAAGATGCCGGTGGACTTGGTCGCAGTGAGATCGACGGCCAGATTCGTAACACCGGTGCCCAATGCCGTCGGTGTTGCGCCGGCCACGTCGGTGGCTGTCGTGGCGCCGGTGGCACTGTAAAGCGAGGCGAAGGTGACATTCGTCTCGCCGCCCGCAGGGGCCGCACTAAACGCGGTCGGCGCGGAGGCCGTGACATCGAAGGACGCTCCGGTGGTCGTGATCGTCGCAAGACCGGCGCTGCCGCCCTGCTCCTGAGAGCTCAACTGGGTCTGATCACTGCTGGGGGTCATGATACCTGCCGAGTCGATGGCGATATTGCATGTCGCCGATACGGTGCTGCTGAACGGCATGGTAGCGGTTGCAGCTTCGGCATTGGACATCGTTGCAGCCGTAATGACAGCAGCGACAAAGAGTTTCTTCATAATGTTGCTCCTGGAAGCCCAAAAACCCCCCGTCCGACTCAGTAGCACTCACTTTGTTAACCAACATTTAGACGTGTATTTTGATATGCTGAAACAACTAGAAGATGAATCTTGCAAGGAGGACGGGGCATTGGCGCAGGTGCTGGAGCGGAGTGTGCCTGGCAGTCTCTTTCCTGCGGGCGGCATCGCAACGCGCCAATGCTTGATTGAGCGCAAGTACATTATGGCAGCTTGGACCCGAGCGTCAGTTGCAGCCGTGCACGCTATCTCTCGGCGGCGGTCGCTACATTCTGACCCGCGTTCTGAGTGGCATTAACGGCATTCGCGGTGTCCTGGCCCACACCGCGAATGGTGTTGGCGCAGCCGGCGGCCAAGCCGATCACGGCGGCGAGAACGGCAATGCGCGAAAGGATCTTGGCAGACATGATCTGATTCCCCATTTTCGCTCCACGCGAGAGACGTGAAAATGACGATAATGACAGGGACAAAACGCATTGAGCCAGAAAAGGTTCTGGCCATCGCCTGCGTCGGCGCTTGTGGCCTATGCTGATTGCGGGCTCAGCGGCCGGCGCAGAATGCTGTCGACCTCAATATCAGCAGATGCATCCAGGCTTGATATCCTGGAGTTTCGGCGTTCACATTAACCCGCTATATAATGCTGCTTATCGCTAGGCGGCGCTTGCAACGAATTGGCTTGAAACAGAACCGGTTGAACGAGGAAGGAAGCGCACTGGAGAGATTGTCGGCACATTATCCACCGCCACGGCGCCTGTCCCAGATATTCGAAGATCTAGTGCATAATGCGCAGGGAACGGCGATCACCGTGGATCAATTGCGAAATGCGCTGGGTGAGCGCAGCTTCGCGACTTTTCTTGTTTTCTTCGCCTTGCTCAATATGCTTCCGCTGCCGCCTGGCAGCACGCTTGTGCTGGGTATTCCTCTCCTGCTCATCTCGATCCAGATGGTGCTGGGTCGCAGCACGGTGTGGCTTCCACATTCGATCCTGACGAAGTCGGTGGGCGTGGAGCAATTTCGCCAGATGAGCGAAAAGCTCGGCCCCAAGGTGAAACGGGTGGAGCGCCTGATCCGCCCGCGCTACTGGCCGTTCGCTCCGGGCCAGGCGGATCGCGCAGTCGGCCTCTGCGCCCTCTTTCTGGGCGTCCTCATCACACTGCCGATCCCGTTCGGCAACTGGTTCCCGGCGCTTGCCTGCGCGCTACTCGGCCTAGCACTCTCCGAATGTGACGGGCTTCTGCTCGGGATCGCCGTCGCAGTCGGGCTGTTTTCGCTTGTCATTGTGGGCGTCATTTTCGGCAGTGCGGGCGCCCTCGCAGCATTTTTCATACTGTAGCCTCGAAGCCGCGTCGCTTTCTAATAAAGCTGGGTGCTCACGATTGCCTGCGCGAAAAGACCCCGCCGCCGTTCGCGCCAGGAACGGGTGCGGCGGGGCGGAGACACGGGGCCTCCAAAACCGTCTGTTTGAGCATCAGTTCGGCGGAGATGCCTTTTGCCCGATTACACGCGTGACTCCCGCGGGGCACCTGCCCTTCCGCTGCCGCCTTCGCCGCCACTCCCCGGCCTTCTCTGCTGCCATATGTCAGCGGCCGAGCCCCAGACAGGAGCGCTGGAAGGCCCCTGCTGCTGCACGTTGGAAGGGTTATAGGGCGGAGGAGGACCCGGAGCATAGGCTGGTGGCCGGCGGGGAGCGCCCCGGAACTCCGCACCGGGATTGGGATGCCGGGAATAGGCCGGCGGGGCGCCAGCCGGATTCTGGCTGGATGGCGGGATGTGGCCGAAGGGCATGGGGCGGGCTACTCCTGTTGAATTCGGTTCAGCTGGCCCGGTGTTGATAAGGCGCGCGGCGATTATGGCGATATCGGACCTTCTTATGAGCGAGCCGCTTCAAGTGTCCGATCGGCCCGGATCATGCGTGCTACTCCGCGCCCGCCTTCTCCAGAAGCTTCCTCGTGATGGACTGCCGCCAGCCAGCGGCCTCCGCCCAGGGATCCGGAGCCGCCATGCGCGCTTCCATATCCTGCACATGGAAGGTGTTGGCCGCAGCCAGTCCCCGCAACTCCTCCCACGAGACGGGCATCGCGATCGGCGCGCCCTGCCGCGCCCGCGTCGAATAGGGAGCTATCGCGGTCGCTCCGCGCTCGTTCCTCAGCCAGTCGATGAAGATGCGGCCCTTGCGCTTCTCCTTGGAAGCCTGGGCCAGGAAGCGCTCCGGTTCTTCCTCTCCCATGCGGTAGGCAAGCGCGCGAGCGAAGGCCTTCACCTCCGGCCATTCCGCGCGGCGGGAAAGCGGCGCCACCACATGAATGCCCTTGCCGCCGGTCACCATTGGCAGCGTTTGAAGCCCAAGCCCCTCAAGGCGATGGCGCAGATCAAAGCAAGCCTGCTTCACATCGGCGAAACCTAGCCCTTCATCCGGATCGAGATCGAAGACGAGGCGATCGGGCTTTTCGATCGCATCGATTCGCGATCCCCAGATGTGAAACTCCAGTGTGTTCATCTGGACGCCGGCGACGATGCCCTTGAGATCGTTGACATAGAGGTATTCGGCCTTGTCACCATCCTTCTCGGTGATTTCCCGCCGCTTGACTGCCGTGGGAAACCCTCGGCCGGCATGCTTTTGGAAAAAGCATTCCTGGCTCGGGCCGTCCGGGCAACGCACGAGGCTCACCAGACGATTCCTGATCGCGGGGAGCATGCGATTGGCAACGCGGAGATAATGCCGGGCAATATCGGCCTTTGTCAGGCCCTGGGACTCGAAGAGCACTTTGTCCGGGTGGGACAAGGAAATGCCGGCGATCGTCTCGCGGCCTTCGCGTTGCATGCCGCCTCCTCAATATCCCGAAGAAAAACGCCCCTACCAATAAAGACGCCGCGCCAATGGTTCCTGCCGCCTAGAACCGCCCGGTCTCGTTGAACATGTCGAACGCTGCACGGATATGGTCGGCCGCGGCTCTTACCGGTGCGGCGGCATCAGGCGTGACGACCATGGCGATCTGATAATTGCCGAGTTCCGGCAGGCCGTCCTTCGGTCCAAGCTCGACCAGGTCATCCGCCATGAAGGATTTGGGAAGGGGCGCGATCGCGAGATCTGAAAGGATCGCAGCCCTTTGCCCGGCCGCGTGCGCGCTCATATAGGCGATGCGATAATCACGGTTATGCTTTGAAAGCGCTTTCACCGCTCTGGCGCGCCAGGTGCAGCTCTCCTCCCAGAGCGACACCGGAAGGGGCTCTCGCATATGGGCGCATCCCCCCTTCGCTCCCGCCCATACGATCGGCTCTGTCAGAAGGATCTCAATGCCCGTCTGATCCACATCTTCCGAGCAGGTCATGAGCGTGATGTCGAGCTGACGAGCGGCCATGCGCTTTCTCAAACTCGCGCTTTGATCGATCACCACATCGACGGCAATGGCCGGATGTGTCTGGGCAAAGCGCTTCAGAACGCTCGGAAGCACGCGCTCGCCGAAATCATCCGGAGAGCCAAGCCGCACAATGCCGCTGATATCCGGCATCACGAATTTCGACACCGCTTCGCGATTGAGCGCAAGCAGCCGCCGCGCATAGCTCAGCAGCGTCTCGCCGTCGGAGGTCAATGTGACGGAGCGCGCGTCCCGCACGAAAACGGGGCGGCCGAGCTGTTCCTCCAATTTCTTGATCTGCATGGAAACGGCCGAAGGAGTGCGGAAGACGGCATTGGAAGCCGCGGTGAAGCTGCCCGTTTCGGCAATGGCGACAAAGGTTCGAAGGACATCAAGCTCCAGCAGCGGCAGCGGGTGGTTCAGGGGTGCGTTCATGACGACTCTTCAATTTCATTGAACGTTATCATAACTTCATTGCGTTTGATTGAACAACAAAACGCCCACATAGTCAATCCATCAGAAACCCGGCCCGCCCAAAAGCAGAAGGAGCAGAACCATGCCTGTTCGTGCATCGCTTACGGAATATTTGCGGCGTTACGCTGCGCTTTGGCGCCGTCGCCGAGCGGAGCGCCTCATCAGCAGCCTGCCGCCTGAAATCCAGAAGGATATCGGCTGGCCGAGCGCCGGAGCGCCGACGCAAACCCTCTACCGCGCGGCCGGCCCCGGTCTCGGTCAGCCCTAGAACCGCAGAGGAGGATGAAATGGGAATCCTAATAACGCTCCGCGTGTTTCTCCGTGAATTCGACGAGATGATGGAGCAGGGCCGCACCGGCAAAAGCCCGGTGCGGCGGGATGTGGGTCTCAAGCGCGTTTCACCGAGACGCTGAAATCCAAGCTTTGATCTTACGCAATACCAGGACGGAAGGTCCGCTTTTCCTGGGATTGCTCTAGGGAGACTGTTCCCGCCAGATCCAGGACCGGTTCCGCCACATCTTCTCGCCAATGAGGCAGTCATAGGCGGGGCTTGCCTGGGCTAGCACAATATGTGGCCGCAACTCGTCCGGCGCGCTGGCGCCCGCGAGCTCGATAACCAGCTTCCGGCGTATCGCTTCGGGAAACTGCGACCATTCGTTGACCGGGATCATGAAAGCGCCGGGCCCGCCGATCACGCAATTCGTATAGTAGTTGTCGAGGTCCGAGGTATCAAAGGACGAGGCGTAGCCCTCGTTCGTCATGAGCGGCAGGCCGTTGATCGTGATGCCTTCAGCCACCAGCGCATCGCGCGCCTCGGTGACGGAGGGCCCCTGATTGTTGGGGCCATCGCCGGAGACGTCGAGCACCCGGCGCACTCCCTTATAGGGGCTTTCGGCAAACAGGTCGGAGGCGAAATTGATGGCGCCTGATATGGATGTCCTGCGCGCGCTCTGCGACGGGCTGGCCGTCAGCATTTGGGCGATCTTCTCCGCGTCCTCTGCCGAAGCAATCACGGTCCACGGCACGAGCACGCGTTGCGAAAAGTCACCCGCCCATTCGAAGAAAGTAACTGCTATGCGCCCGTGCAACCCATCCGAAATCGCGTCGATCACCGACTGGTGGGTGAGCGCCGCCGCATAACCATGACGCTGGATCTCGAGTTCTCCCGGCGACATGGAGAGCGAAACGTCGACGGCCAGCACCAGCTCGACATCCACAGCCTCCTGTGCCTGCGCAGCGCCTGGCACAAGCATGACGGAGAGCGCGGTGAGCGCACCCAGGAAATGCCAGCGCCGTTGTCGACCTGGAGCAAACATATCCGGAGTTTACGGGAGACGCCGCCGCCTGCAATTCCTGGCGTGCGAAAAAGCCTTGCCGCCAATTCACAATTGCGCGATGAGGCCCCGCGCCCGCCGGCTTTGCAGCGCATACATCACGGGAATTGCTCGTTTCCTCCAGAGAAATTAACTTGTCCGCCCGGTTGCGGGCGCTATTAAGCATCCGGCAGGCAATCTGAACCGGTTTTGCTGCAATCGATGCGGCTGCCAGCCGCACACCGCACAAAGAAAGCATGGTTATGACAGCGCTGGCTACGGGCGCGAGTGCGCCCCCGGTCAATCTTTGGCTTTCCGAAGCGCGGGCGACACTGTCGCTTGCCTGGCCCATGATTTTGACCAATCTCGCCCAGACGGCGATGACCATGACCGATGTGATGATGCTGGGCCGCCTCTCGCCCGAGGCGCTCGCCGCCGGCACGCTCGGCCATAACCTTTATTTTATGCTGGTCATATTCGGTCTCGGCCTGCTTGCTGCCGCGTCACCCATGATGGCGAGCGCCATCGGCCGAAAGCTGCGCTATGTGCGGGACGTGCGGCGGACCGCCCGGCAAGGGCTGTGGCTTGCCTTGGTAATCTCCGTTCCCATCTGGCTCATCCTTTGGAACACGGAAAGCATCCTCCTGGCGATGGGCCAGGACCCGGCGCTGAGCAGGGGCGCGGCTTCCTATATGAACGCGCTGCAATGGGCGGCCCTGCCCTTTTTCGGCTATATCGTGCTGCGCTCCTTCATCTCGGCGCTGGAGCGGCCGGGCTGGGCGCTGCTGGTGGCTTTCATCTGCGTGGGCTTCAACGTGCTCGCCAACTGGTGCCTGATCTACGGCAATCTCGGTTTTCCGGCACTCGGCCTTCAGGGCGCGGGCCTGGCCACCACGCTTTCAAGCATCTTCATGTTTCTCGGGCTCGTGGCGGTGGTCACGCTCGTGCGCCAGTTCCGCCGGTTCAGCCTGTTCGGCCGGCTCTGGCGCTCGGACTGGCCGCGCTTTAAAGCCATGTTGCGGCTGGGATTGCCGATCGCGGGCATTCTCACCTTTGAAGTGTCGATCTTCAATATCGCCGCCCTGCTCATGGGCCTTATCGACGCGGTTTCACTCGCCGCCCATGCAATCGCCATCCAGATCGCCTCGGCGAGCTTCATGGTGCCGATGGGCCTCGGCCAGGCAGTAACGGTGCGCGTGGGCCGCGCATATGGTGCGAGGGATGCGGAGGCCATCACGCGCGCGGGCTGGACGGCCTTCGTTATGGGCGTGAGCTTCATGGGCATGATGGCGCTTTTGATGTATTTCGCGCCCCGCCTGCTCATCGCCGGCTTCCTGGACCTGAACGCCCCGGAAAACCAGCCGGTCATCTCCACGGCCGTTACCTTCCTGGCCTTCGCCGCCCTCTTCCAGATCGCCGATGGCGCTCAAGCCGTGGGAAGCGGCATGCTGCGCGGACTGCACGACACGACGGTGCCAATGATCTATGCGGCGCTCGGATATTGGGGCATCGGACTGCCGCTCAGCATCGTCCTGGGCTTCCCGCTGGGCTATCGCGGCGTCGGCATTTGGACCGGCCTTTGCGCCGGGCTTGCCGTGGTGGCCGTGATGCTTCTTTGGCGGTGGCTGCGTCGAGAAAAGCTCATGCCTTTTTCAGCCTGAGCCGCCGCCGCTTCGCCTCGTCGATCAGCATATTTGCGACCTGCATGCGAATCACCGCGCGGGCACGCAGATGCTCCGGAACGCGGTCGGGATGGTTGCGCAGGGCGAAATCACGACGCAGCCGATCGAACTCCCGGGATTTCAGTGCGCCCTCCAGGCACAGTTCGCGTGCGATCTCGTCCGGATCGACTGACGGTTCCGGCTCGGCTGCTGCGGTCTCCTTTACGGACCCATAGGCGGCCTGCAGATTCTCGTCCGAAATGACGATCCGGCCGGAATGCAATTCCTCGACAACCGAAAGATAGTCCATCGAAACGAGGTGGGCGCGGCCGGGCTCCTGTACGCGCTCGGCCAAAAGTTCGTCCAGCATGCTTGCGAAATCGCGGGATGCGCGTTTTGTCATGAAAATTTGCCCCGAACCGTGACGCGGCGGAACCTAAGGAAGGAGCGTTAAGAAAAATCTGCCGAAATCCACACAAATCAAGCCAAGGCCGCCGCCGGCACGACGTTTTTCATACAATCCGCCAAAACGACGTCCTAACATCACCCGGTCTGCCAAGCGAACAGTGGAGCGATCCCATGAAGCCACGCACTCTCCTTCAGATCGCAGGCTCTGTCCTGCTGACGCTCGGAGTCGAGGCCCGGGCCGCGGACCCGGCCTATCTCGACGACCGGTCAAGCCCGGAGGCGCTGGTGCGATCGCTCTATAACGCCATCAATCGAAAGGAATACGCGCGCGCTTACTCCTATTTCGGCACGCCGCCCGCGAAAGACCTCGACACATATGCGGCCGGATACGAGACGACCGAGCAGGTCGATGTGGTTACGGGAGCTGCCAGCGAAGACGGAGCGGCCGGCAGCATCTATTATTCGCTGCCCGTCGCCATCCGCGCACGCGAGGCAAGCGGCGAAGAAAGGGTCTTTGCGGGCTGCTACAAGCTGAGATTCGTGCAGCCTTCGGTGCAGACGTCGCCCTACATCCCGCTTCAGATTGAGAGCGGGCAGTTGAAGCCCTCCGACAGTCCGCTCGCAGAGGCACTGCCGGCAAGCTGCGGTGAGGGGCCTTCGCAAACCGCCGACGCTACGTTGCAGCGCGCCGAACGGCTTTTTGAGACGGTCTATGGCAGCATTTGCACGGGCGCGGGGTCGGAAAGCGGCACGGAGACGGAGAGCCACGTGATCCGCTTCAACTACGAATACGATTCACAGGGCACCGAGCCGCACGAGGCGCGGCTGTTCCGCTTCTTCTGCGATCGTGGCGCCTATAACGAAGTTCATGTCTACCTCCTCGCCAACGAGAATGGGGAGATCCTGCCCCTAAACTTCGCATCGCCGGAGCTCGACATCCGGTACGAGAATGGGGACCGGGAAGGACGCGTCGAGGAGGTGCGGATCATCGGCTTCAAGACGGAAGACCGGCTTGTCAATTCGGAATTCGACCCGGACACGCTCACACTTCTCACCCATGAAAAGTGGCGCGGCGTTGGGGATGCCTCCTCCAACGGGGAATGGATTTTCCGCTCGGGCTCCTTCTCGCTTGTCCGTTACGATGTGGATGCTTCCTATGACGGGGAGATCAACCCGGAGACGGTGCTCGACTATGCGACGGGGCCGTAAAAAAACCCCAACTTCTATGGCCGCCGGGACAGCATCCAGTTGAGTGTATCGCGCCAATCGGTCATGCGGATCGGCGTGCCATGGGTGCCCGTCTCAAACCGGACAAAGCGGGCGGGATAGCCGGGCGCCTTCTCCCCTATCGCACGGAAGAATGCCTCCTGTTTCTCTACCGGGAAGACGGAATCGTGGCTGCCATGGCCGAAGAAGACGGGAACGCGGTTGTGGAAGGCAGGTGAGTTCAGGAACGAATCGTCCCAGAAGGACCCCAGTAGAAGAAGCCCACCGAGGCGCCCGGCAAACGGTTCCGATCGCGCGAGCCGCCAGCACAGCGCCCCTCCCATGGAGCCGCAGGCGATAAAGATGGGCGCCCGGGGAGACCTGGCGGCGTAATAAGCGACAAGCGCGGATATTTCCCGCTCGCCCCTTTCCGCGAAATCGGAGAAGTCCGGCGAAAGATAGAGGCCGCCATTGCGCCCCATCAGGTTCTTGATGCGGTTGAAATTGCCGCCGAAGGTGAAGTCGTTCACGCCCTGGTGCCGGTTGCCGCCCTGCCCGTGCAGATAGACAGTGATGACGCGCGCATTCTCCGTCGCGCCGACCGCAAAATGGCGAATGTTCCCGGCGCTCGTCCTGATTGCCAGGTCGCGCTGCAATCGGCGGATTTCGGTCGAGACGTAGCGTCCCTGCACCCGGCGCTCCGGCACGGCGTCGCGGCCATTGATGTCGCGCATCTCCTGATAGTCGACCACGCGGTAATCGCCGCCCTCGCTTTGTTGCAAGATGCGCGGATAGGCGAAGAGATGATCCTTGAAAGGAGCGAGTTCGAATGCGTGGCTTGGCGCTGTGAAGAACACCGTGAGTATGGCAACGACCACAAGAACAAAACGCTTGTGCGCTTTCACACCCCCCTCTGGCCTGCCGGCCATCTCCCCCTCAAGAAGGGAGATTACGCCGGCAGGCCAGAGGGGGGTAGGAAGGAGCGCCAGCATCCGTGGCACTAGGAAGATCGGTGGCCTAATACGCCACCTGCCGCAATCAAGGCTTCGGGTGTGTCGACGTCCAGGCTTGCCGCAGCGCCCAGTTCAATATCGGCCACGTCGACAGCACTTTCGACAATTTGGCGTGCGCCGGTGTCGCCTTCGAGCTTTTCCACCTCTGCAAAGAGAGCGCGCGGAAGGATCACCGGATTGCCGCGCTTGCCGTTGTGGGTTGCTCGCACGATCATCCGACCACCGGAAGCGGTGAAGGCTTCGATGAGCCGGTCGAGATCCGCCGTGGTGATGCCCGGCATGTCGCCAAGCGCCACGAGTGCGGCATCGGCCGAGGGCGGCAGAGCGCGGATGCCTGCCTTGAGCGAGCTTGCAAGCCCGGTCGCGAAATCCTCATTGTGAACCGTCCTGAGGTCCAGGCCGGAAAGGGCGTTCGATACCGCCTCCGCCTCGTGGCCCAGAACCGCAACAGTGCCGGCCAAGCGGCTTTCAAGAAGGCGCTCGGCCGTGCGGCGCACTAGCGGCTTTCCTCCGAAATCCGCGAGCAGCTTGTTCTGCGGCCCCATCCGGCGTGATTGGCCAGCCGCGAGAAGAACGGCCCAGACCCTTGCCGGTGCACGCGCGGCGGGCGCTTCGCGGGGCTGCGGGCGAGTTGGGATTTCCATCAGAAGCCCGCCAACCCCCATGCTCCCGATATCTTCCGGCGAGACGTCGATCCCGGCGATGAGGCGGTCCATCACCCAGTCGAAACCGTTGAGCTTCGGGCTGCGGGCGCAGCCCGGAACCCCGATCACCGGCTTGCCGTCGAGCGATCCCATCACCAGCAGATTGCCCGGATCGACGGGCATGCCGACCCGCGAGACCTCGCCGCCCGCATGGCGGATCGCGCCGGGCACAACATCATCCTCGTCGCAGACCGCCGAGGCTCCAAACACAAGCACCATGTCATTTGAGCGCGCCTGATCGGCGATCGCCCGCGCGACCCCTTCCGTCTCATGGGCCGGACGCAGCTCTCGCGTGATACGGCTTACGGAGCGGGCCAGGCGCGCCTCTGTGATGCGGGCGGTCTTGTCGAGCACGCTCGTCTTGATGCCGGGCAGAACCGTCTGGACAAGGCCGACGGAGCGTGGAACAAAGGGGCGCACCGAGAAGGCCAGGCCTTCGGACGCGGTTGCTTCGACACGCTTTACAAGGCTTTCGCGCACGGCAAAGGGAATGATCTTGACGGTGGCAACCATCCGCCCAGCCTCGACAGCGGCGTATGGCTCAAGGGTTGCGACGGTGATGGCGGGATCGATGCGGTTAATGGCATCGACAATGCCCCGGTCGACAAGGAAAATACCCGCCTCGGTGGAGTGCAGGTTGACGCGGCCCGTTGATGGCGGGCGGCCCTCCACATGGTCCGAAAGCAGCACGGCTGCAATGCGGGCGGCCGCCGCATCTTCGTCAAGATCGCCCGGTTCCAGAACCGCGGCGGTGACCTCGCGGACACCGGCGCGAAGAAGGTCTTCCACATCACGGGCCGTCAGGCGATGCGCCTTACGGAGCCGCTTTTCACCGGCAACCGTGGCATGGGCGAGGATCGCGCCTTCCGCCTTTTCCGTTTCGATCGTGCCGAACTTCACGCCGCCTCGCCTTTCCGGTCTTGCAGCCCGCGCAATCGCAGGGCCTCTATGATTTCGGCAAGAACGGCCACGGCGATCTCGGCAGGGCTCGCCGCGCCGATGGGAAGGCCGATTGGCGCCCGGATGCGCTCGATCGCGGGCATGGGAACACCCGCGGCCGCCAGCCGCTCGACCCGACTTGCGTGGGTTTTCCGGCTGCCGAGCGCGCCCACGTAGAAGCTTTCAGCCTCCAGCGCCGCTTTGAGTGCCGGATCGTCAATCTTGGGGTCATGCGTGAGGGCCGCAACCGCGCAATAGGCATCGAGCGGGGTTCTTTTCAGCACTTCCTCGGGCCATTCGGCATCCAACCGGATGTCGGGAAAACGCTCCGGAGAGGCAAAGGCGGTGCGCGGATCGATGATATGCAGATCAAAACCCGCGATTTTCGCCATCGGCGCCAGCGCCTGGCTGATGTGGACGGCGCCGACCATCACCAGGCGCGGCGGCGGCAGATGCACATTCAGGAAGAAGCTGCGCCCTTCGGCCTCTACCGTGCCGGATTTTCCCGACCGGAAGGTAGCGGCGATCGCATCTCCCAGGGCTCCCGCGACGGCATCGCCTTCCACCACCACACGGTCGCGACCGTCACCCAGATCGGTGAGAAGGATTGCGGCTTGCCGCTCTCGACGACACTGATTGAGCTTCTTGAGCGAATAGGGGTCCATCTCAGCCTAGCCGCTCCACATAGACCTTGATGCGGCCACCGCAGGAAAGCCCGACGCGCCAAGCGGTTTCGTCCGCCACGCCGAATTCCAGCATGCGCGGTTTGCCGTCGGCAATCACCTCAGCCGCCTCGGCAATCACCGCTCCCTCTACGCAACCACCGGAAACGGAGCCTTCGAAAAGGCCGTCGGCATCGATGACGAGGTGGCTGCCAACCGGGCGAGGCGCCGAGCCCCATGTCTCCACGACCGTGGCGACAGCCACATCCTTGCCGGCCTTCATCCATTCCTCGGCGATCAAAAGGGGATCGCGCGGCTCATGGGTTTCTACGCTTTGCGGCATGTCTGCCTCCTCAACTACGAGGCGTGGGATGATTCACAATATGGTCACGCAGGCGGGCGCTTGCCAAGCCCTTCAAGAACAGCTGAAGGCCTTGCGCGGCTGCGGGGCACGGCCGAGAGCGCTTGGCAGAGATCCGAGAGTGCATCCAGCGAATGCACGGGCCGTAATTCGTCCACATAAGGCAGCATGGCACGCATGCCGCGCGCCTTTGGCTCGAAACCCTCGAAGCGCAAGAGCGGATTGAGCCAGATGAGCCTGCGGCAAGACTTGTGTAGGCGCTCCACCTCGTGGGCAAGCGCTTCCACGTCGTCGCGCTCCAGTCCGTCGGTGATAAGCAGCACCACCGCCCCCTGCCCCAGGACGCGGCGCGACCAAAGACGATTAAAGGCGCCGATCGCCTCGCCGATGCGCGTGCCGCCTGACCAGTCTTGAACGGCGGCAGCGCAATGGGCAAGCGCTTCGTCGGGATCGCGATGGCGGAGCTGGCGTGTGAGATTGGTAAGCCGCGTCCCGAAGACGAAGCTCGTCACGCGCCTGCGGCTCTCGGTCAGCGCATGCAGGAAGTGCAGGAAGACGCGCGTGTACTGGCTCATGGAACCGGAGATATCGGCAAGCACCACCAAAGGTGGGTGCGCTCGCCGGGGAGATTTATAGCGCGGCAAAATCAGGTCGCCGCCCGTGCGAAGGCCAAGCCGCATCATCGACCGCGGGTCGATGCGCCGTCCCCGCGGATCGGGCCGATGCCGGCGCGTGGCGACAAGGTCGTGCGGCATGACGAGCGAGGAAACGGCCTTCCGCGCCTCGGCTAGCTCCTCCGCCGTCATCTGCGCGAAGTCTTTGCCGCGCAGCAGCTCGCGGGAAGAGAAGGTAAGCCTGGCGTCTATTTCCAGCTCCGGCTGCGTCTCCCGGCGCTCTTCCCGGTCCGGGCTGAGCAGGGCATGACCGGCGCGCGTCTCGCCAGCCCTCGGCTTCTCCTTTTTAAGCGGGACCGGCGCCAGAGGCGAAAGCATCGCGAGCATCTTCTCGATAAGTTCGCGTGAGCGCCAGAACAGGCGGAAGGCTTCGTCGAAGACCGCATGGTCCTCATGCCTTGTGACGAGCACGGAATGGAGCGTCCAGTAAAAATCCTCGCGCGTGCCGATGCCGGCGACGAGCACGGCCTGAATGGCGTCGGTAACCGCCGCCGGCCCGACCCTTAGCCCTGCTTTACGGAGAGCGCGGGCGAAATAGACGATATTGTCGGCAATGCGCCCTTCAGGATCGGCGGCCGTCGCGTGCTTTTCTACGCCGTTTCCGGCCATCGTCTCACCCGGCGGCCGCGAGTTCAGCCTTTACTTCGTTGAGGATGCGCGCGCTTTCGCCCTCGCGCAGGCGGGCAATGTCATCCTGATATTTGAGGAGCACACCCAGCGTGTCGGAAACCGTCTCGGGATCGAGCGCTACCTTATCGAGCTCGGCGAGCGCGCTTGCCCAATCGATCGATTCGGCAACACCGGGAACCTTGAAGAGATCCATGCCGCGCAGTCTCTGAATATAGGCAACGACCTCCTGCGACAGGCGGCTGTTGGCCTGAGGCACCTTGCGGTGGACAATCTCCAGCTCCCGCTCGGCATCCGGGTAGTCGACCCAGTGATAGAGGCAGCGGCGCTTCAGGGCGTCGTGGATCTCGCGCGTGCGGTTGGTTGTGATGACGACGATCGGAGGCTCCTCCGCCCGTATCGTTCCCAGCTCGGGAACGGTCACCTGATAGTCGGACAGGATTTCGAGCAGGAAAGCCTCGAAGGCCTCGTCGGTGCGGTCGAGTTCATCGATAAGGAAAACAGGAGCGGCGCCGGGCGTACCCGTGAGCGCCTCCAGCACGGGGCGCCGGATGAGGTATTTTTCCGAAAAAACGTTGTGCTCCATGACGTCGCGATCGGCGACGCCTGCCGCTTCCTCCATGCGGATCTCGATCATCTGTCCCGCGTAGTTCCACTCGTAGACCGCGGAGGAGACATCCAGGCCCTCATAGCATTGCAGCCGGATAAGCCGGCGGCCGAGAGACTGCGCCAGAACCTTGGCGATCTCGGTCTTGCCCACCCCGGCCTCGCCTTCGAGGAAGAGGGGGCGCTGCATCTTGAGAGCCAGGAAGACGACGGTCGCAAGCGCACGATCCGCGACATAATCGGCCTCGTTGAGCAGCGTGACGGTCTCGTCGATCGACTGCGGAAGGACGCGCGGCTTGCTCTCGGACATATTTTCTCCGGAAATCAGCTCACAGAACGTGATAGGCTCGGTCGTGGTAAAGGAGCGGCCTGAGGTTAGCTCCGATACGCAGACCTGTCACCTTGCCGAAATAAACCCGGTGCGTGGCAAGTTCCTTGGCATCGACCAGCTGGCAATCGAAAACGGCGATTGCGCCGAGCAGAGTCGGGGCGCCGCTCGATAGCGTATCCCATTGCGCCAATGCGAAACGCTCATCCTGCGAAAGGCCAGTCAGCCCGGAGAAGGCGTTTGCAAGGTCTTCATGCCCTGCGGCCAACGTGTTCAAGGCGAAGACGCCGTTGTTCAGGAAAAGATCGTTGCTGGGATTTTCACGGTTAAGGCAGGCAAGCACGGTGGGCGGATTGTCGGAGACCGAGCAGGCGGCAATGACGGTCACCCCCCTCCTTCCTGCGGGGCCATCGGTGGTGATCACATGGACGGCGCCCGCAAAGTGGGCCATCGCATTCCGATAATCCTGGGGAGCTATGTCGTTCGTCTTCAGCACAAAAAATCCTCGCCCGCCTCGATATAGGTGCGGCTCCCACGCTTGCAAGCCGAGCCAGAGGCTCATTAGCGTGTTGCGCCATGGGCTGCCAAGCTTTACCAGTCCAACGACTTACTGCTGCACAACAGCTTTCGGCTTCATGACGTGATGCGCCTGGTCACATTCACCTTGCTTCTTTTCTCCGCGATGGGGACACTGTCGGCGCGTTCCCAGGAATTGGTGATCGGGCTTTCCGCGCCTCTGAGCGGCGATTTCCAGTTGCTTGGGGAACAGTGGGCCGATGGCGCGCGAGCGGCGGCAACGCGGGATCAAACCACGCAGATGGTCGTGACCGACGATGCCTGCACGGCGGAAGGGGGAGCGGCAGCCGCGCGGCAGCTGGTGGATGCGCAGGTCACGATCGTGATCGGCTTTCTCTGCACGCCGGCGATCGAAGCTGCCATGCCGATCCTGAAAGAGGCCGGCATTCCGGTCATCACCCCTGTCAGAACCAGCAGCCTCACGGACCAGAAGGACCGTACCGGCTGGCCCGTCTACCGGCTGGGCCCACGGGCCGATGACGAACGGGAGGCCGTGGCAAGTCTTCTCGTTCCGCTATGGCGGGAAGAATTCTTCGCGATCGTGGACGACGGCACCATTCATGGCCGGGAGCTTGCGGAAAACCTGCGCGCAGAGGCGGAGCTTGCAAAGCTGAAGCCTGTGCTTGTCGACACGTTTCGCCCGCAGATGGACAACCAGATCGGCCTGGTCGGCAGATTGCGGAGAGCAGGCGCCGCTTATGTGTTTGTCGGTGGCGATCGGAGCGATGTCGCCATCATGGCGCGCGACGCAGGCAATCTCGATTACTCCGTCACCTTCGCGGGGGGCGAGGCTCTCAGATCGGCGGATGGACCCGTCCCCCTGCCGGAAGGAGTGTTGATGGTCGGGCTGCCGGAATGGCGGGACCTTGCGACCCCTGAGGCAAACGAAGTGCTGCAGCGCGCGGGCGTCCTGGCGGAGGGCTATACCCTTCCCGGCCTGGCCGCGTTCGAGATCGCGGCAAAGGCCAGCCGGGAGGCGATGCAGGCCGGGGTGGAGATGACGGACGCACTCTCACGCCTCAGCTTCAGCACCGGCATGGGAGAGATCCACTTCAATGAGAAGGGGGATCTCGCCGACAATCCCTATCGGCTCTTCCGCTATGACGGAGAGCAATTTGTGGAGACGGATTGAGTGTTCAAAACCGGCGCCCGAAACCTCATCACCGATGTTCCCGGCCTTCGCGTCGGAAACAGCGAGGATCAATCTCTCAAATCAGGGGTGACGGTCGTCGTTTGCGAGGAGCCGGCGGTGGCCGGCGTCCAGGTGCTGGGCGGTGCGCCCGGCACGCGCGAAACGGATCTGCTCGAGCCGCACAATCTCGTCGAGCGGATCAACGCCATCGTACTTTCAGGCGGATCCGCCTTCGGGCTCGATGCCGCCTCCGGCGTGCAGGCCGCCCTACGGGAGATGGGACAAGGCTTCGAGGTTGCAGGCCATCGCGTCCCCATTGTTCCCGCCGCAATCCTGTTTGATCTTGCCAATGGCGGCAACAAGAATTGGGGGCGTTATCCACCCTACAGGGAACTGGGATACGAAGCCTGCCGCGCGGCCTCCGCGGATTTCAGCCTCGGCAGCCAAGGCGCGGGCACGGGGGCTCTAACGGCCGGGCTCAAGGGCGGGCTCGGCTCCGCCTCCACGGTGCTTTCCAACGGAATAATCGTTGGCGCCCTTGCAGCCGTTAACGCCGCCGGTTCTGTTACCGTGGCGGCGACTCCCTGTTTCTGGGCAGCGCCCTTCGAAATTGATGCCGAGTTCGGCGGCCTTGGCCTTCCCTCGCCCATTCCGCCGGAGGCCCGTCGGATTGCCAGCAAGGCGATTGGGGGGCTTTCGGGAAACACCACCATTGCCGTGATCGCTACGAATGCCACGCTTGGCAAGGCGGGCGCGAAGCGTCTCGCCATCGCGGCCCATGATGGCTTTGCGCGCGCCATCTGGCCCTCGCACACGCCGGTCGATGGCGATCTGGTCTTCGCAGTCGCGACTGGAGGACATCCCGGCGATCTCGACGTCGCAGAAAGCAAGGAACTTCATGCCGCCGCGGCTGCAACCATGGCCCGTGCGATAGCCAGAGGCGTTTTTAGCGCAGCAACCGCCGAAGGGGACCTTCTGCCTAGCTGGCAGGAACGTCAGGCGGGCTAACCTTGGATTTTAAGGGGGAAACCTGATGCCGTCTCTTTTCCGACTGGCCGCTGCGGCCTTCCTGCTTTTGTCCTTTCCCGCCCGGGCAGGCGATATGGCGGCGGCTGAAATTCTCGGCTTCAGCGCCGACGGGAGAATATTCGCGTTCGAGGAATTCGGCGTGCAGGACGGCTCAGGCTTTCCCTATGCCAACCGGTTCTACATCGATACGAACAGCGACGAATTTCTGCCAGGTACGCCGATCCGCGTCAGGCTCGATGACGAGCAGGCGACCGTGCAAGGGGCGCGCGAAGAGGCGAGGAAACGTTCCGAATCAATATTTTCGGATGAGGAATTGAAGGAAAATCGCGGCTTTCAGGCGGGCTGGAACGATGTGACGGAGCTTTCGGCCGACCCTCATCGGATGGTGATCAATCCCCGCCCTATCGTGCCGCCTCTCGATGATCCACTCGAGTTCCGGCTCGAGGAAATACCGGTCCCGCAGCCTGAAAGTTGCCCGAACATGGGCGATATCGTCGGTTTCCGCCTGCTTCGAATCGCGACGGTCGCCGGTGCCGAGACAAGGACTTTACACGAAGACGAAGCGGTGCCGTCGAGCCGTGGGTGCCCTCTCGGCTATCGGATTGCAGGCATCCAGACCTTCCACCCGCAGGGCGGAGAGCCGGTCTTCGCCGTGCTGATCGCCGTCCGGCGTGTCGGTTTCGAGGGACCCGACCATCGTTTTCTGGCGATCACAGGCAAATTGCAGCAAGCCGAATAACCGTTCGTCTTCTCGGCCCGATAGCATGTGCGTTGAGCTTCGCGCGGCTGTCTGATAGGACGCGACGCAATTCCTTTCCAATCTATACAGGCAGTTCCATGATCCCCCGCTATTCCCGGCCCGAAATGGTATCCATCTGGTCTCCCGAGACGCGATTCCGCATCTGGTTCGAGATCGAGGCCCATGCGGCGGATGCGATGGCGAAACTCGGCATCGTGCCGCAGGAAGCGGCCAGGACGATTTGGGAAAAAGGCGGCAATGCCACGTTCGACATCGACCGTATCGACGAGATCGAGCGCGAGACGAAGCATGACGTCATCGCGTTTCTGACGCATCTGTCGGAGATAGTCGGTCCCGAGGCGCGCTTCGTGCATCAGGGCATGACCTCCTCGGACGTGCTCGACACCTGCCTTAACGTACAACTGGTCCGGGCAAGCGATATCCTGCTCGACGATCTCGACAGGCTGCTGGAAGTCCTCAAGAAGCGTGCATTCGAACACAAGGACACCGTCACCATCGGCCGGAGCCATGGCATCCATGCCGAGCCAACCACCTTCGGAATCAAGCTCGCGCAGGCCTATGCGGAGTTCTCCCGCTGCCGCGAAAGGCTGGAGCATGCGCGCGAGGAAGTCGCCACCTGCGCCATCTCCGGCGCAGTCGGCACCTTCGCAAATATCGACCCACGCGTGGAAGAACATGTGGCCGAGAAAATGGGGCTGAAGCCGGAGCCGGTCTCGACCCAGGTCATCCCGCGCGACCGGCATGCAATGTTCTTCGCCACGCTGGCGGTTATTGCCTCCTCAATCGAGCGGCTGGCCACGGAAATACGCCATCTTCAGCGCACGGAAGTTCTGGAAGCGGAGGAATATTTCTCGCCGGGGCAGAAGGGTTCGTCCGCCATGCCGCACAAGCGCAACCCGGTGCTTTCGGAAAACCTCACGGGTCTTGCCCGGATGGTGCGTTCTTATGCAGTGCCGGCAATGGAAAATGTCGCGCTCTGGCATGAGCGGGACATCTCCCACTCCTCCGTCGAACGCATGATCGGTCCCGATGCGACAGTGACGCTCGACTTCGCGCTCGTCCGGCTCATCGGGCTCATGGAAAAGCTGGTTGTCTATCCGGAGAACATGCTCAGGAACCTCGACCGCTTCCGTGGGCTCGTTCACTCCCAGCGTGTGCTTCTGGCACTCACCCAGGCGGGCGTGAGCCGCGAGGACGCCTACCGGCTGGTCCAACGCAACGCCATGAAGGTGTGGGAGCATGGGGCGGATTTCCAGCAGGAACTGCTCGCCGACAAGGATGTGCGCGCCGCGCTGTCGGAAGCCGAGATCCGCGAGAAATTCGACCTCGGCTACCACACCAAGCACGTGGACACGATTTTCAAGCGGGTTTTCGGAAAGGCCTAAGCCTTCCCGCTTACCCGGATGATGGTCCCCCACGGGTCTTCCAGCGCGCGTTCGCCCTCGGCGCCAGCCGCGCTGAGCTGAACCCAGGACAAGCCCGCGCGTGCCGGATTTCGCCGTCCGGCACCGGGGCTCTGCCAGGCATTGGCGCCGATATGGTGGTGATAGCCGCCTGACGAGAGGAAGACGGCATTGGGCCCGTATCGGGCGATGGTTTCAAAACCCATATTTTCATGCCACCAGCGCTCGGCTTCGGCCGGGTCGCCGACGCGCAGATGCACGTGGCCGACAACCGTACCGTCCGGTACTCCGCTCCACCCCTCGTTCCCGGCGGCCGAGAGCAGGCTATTGAAATCCAGGCGCAGAGTCTTCATCGCGATCTCTCCATCCTCCCAAGACCAGCTTTCGGGCGGACGGTCGGCATAGATTTCGATGCCGTTCCCCTCTGGGTCGCTCAGATAGATCGCCTCGCTGACAAGGTGATCGGAGGCACCGTCGATCGTGACATGACGTTCCAGCGCGTGGCGCGCCCAGCGCGCCAGATCGGCCCGCGACGGCAGAAGAAAGGCCGTGTGGAACAAACCCGCCTCGCGCGCATCGTCCGGCAGCGCGGTCCTGTCCTCGTCGATGACGAGCAGTGTCCGTTCGTCCGTGCCAAGCGATATCGCTCCATTGCTGCGCGACAATTCATGAAGGCCAACGACATCGCGGTAAAATTGCGCCAAGGCCTCCGCATCACGTGATTTGAGGCCGACGCTGGCCACATTGACGGGTGTCGTCGCGGCAAAGGGAAGAGTTGCCATTTTTGGTCTCCTGGCTGCTGGATTTCGGCGCCGCTTAGCTACGGCGCGTCCCGGCAGCTTCCTGGATGCATGTGATAGCGCATTCCCCGGCAAACAAGCTCTGAAAAGAGAACGCCGTGTTCAACAATCACAACCATACCCTACGGGTTGCATGGAGAGATCATGCTGGCTACATGCGCGACCATGAAATCAAAGGACGCAGACATCCTTATCATCCCCGGCTACACAAATTCCGGGCCCGATCACTGGCAGACGCGCTGGCAAGCGCGGCTGACGACGGCCCGCCGGGTGGAGCAGGCGGAATGGTCAAAGCCCGTTCGGGACGACTGGGTGAACAAGGTCGTGGAAGCCGTGAACGAGGCGCGAAAGCCGATCGTTCTGGTCGCCCATTCGCTCGGGATAGCCTCGGTTGTGCATGGCATCCCGCATTTCCGCAAGAAGATCGCGGGCGCCTTCTTCGTCGCTCCGCCCGACGTTGCCAACCCAAGCATCAGGCCGAAGCACCTGATGACATTCGGCCCCTACCCCCGGGATCCCCTGCCTTTTCCATCAATCGTGGTGGCTAGCCGCAACGACCATTTCGGCAGTTTCGAACAGGCGGAAGACATCGCCGCAGCCTGGGGCTCGCTCTTTCTCGATGCCGGTGAAGCCGGGCATATCAATGCGGAAGCGGGTTTCGGGCCGTGGCCGGAAGGAAGCCTTGCTTTCGCTCGCTTCCTTTCGCGACTGTGACCGCTAGACGGAAAACCGCAGGCGGCGCCCCGCGCCTACTCGCTTTTCACCTGGGCGATGGCTTGGCCAAGCAGATCCACCATCTTGCCGCGAATGGCCTCGTCGGTCTCGTTCACGGCGGCGGCATCGAAATCGCGGCGGATCTTGCGGAACACGTCCTCATCGCCTGATTCCTCGAAGTCGGACTTAATCACTTCCCGCGCATAGGCCTCCGCCTGGTCGCCCGTCTTACCGAGCTTCTCGGCGGCCCAAAGACCCAGCAGCTTGTTGCGCCGCGCCGTGGCCTTGAATCTCAACTCCTCGTCGCGCACGAACATCCGTTCGAATGTTTCTTCACGCTCTTTCAAATTGCTCATCCTTGTCTCCGGCCTTGGCAGCAGCACATTGCAACATGCAGGGCAATCTGCTCCTAGAGAGACCAGAAGCGCTCCGCTTGGTCAATAGGTGCGCTGCAAACGGCGATTCACGTTAAGGAGATGAAATGCCGATTGAGGTGAAGGCAGGTTTGCGCTAGAGACCGCAGGAGCCAGCTGGCTCCTCCCTCTTGCCGAGTCGGGCCCATGACCATCACGTTAGGACCGGCACACGAAACCCAGAGAAAGCCATGAATCGTCGCCGCCGCATTTACGAAGGCAAGGCCAAAATCCTTTACGAAGGCCCCGAGCCAGGTACGCTCATTCAGTTCTTTAAGGACGATGCCACGGCCTTCAACAAGAAAAAGCACGAGGTCGTCGACGGCAAGGGCGTGCTGAACAACCGGATTTCGGAGTATATTTTCGAGCATCTGAACCGGATAGGAATTCCCACCCATTTCATCCGCCGGCTCAATATGCGCGAGCAGCTGATCAAGGAAGTGGAGATCGTTCCGCTCGAAATCGTGGTGCGCAATATTGCCGCAGGCTCTCTCGCCAAAAGGCTCGGCATTGAGGAAGGCACGGTGCTGCCGCGCTCGATCATCGAGTTCTACTACAAGGCGGATGCGCTCGACGATCCCATGGTTTCGGAAGAGCATATCACGGCTTTCGGCTGGGCAAGCCCCCAGGAGATCGACGACATCATGGCGCTTTCCATTCGCGTCAATGATTTCCTCACCGGTCTTTTCCTCGGTGTCGGCATCCAGCTTGTGGATTTCAAGATCGAATGCGGCCGCCTTTGGGAAGGCGACATGATGCGGATCGTGGTGGCGGACGAGATTTCGCCGGATTCGTGCCGCCTATGGGACATCAACACACGGGACAAGCTGGACAAGGACCGGTTCCGCCGCGACATGGGCGGGTTGGTGGAAGCCTATCAGGAGGTGGCGCGCCGCCTCGGCATCATGAATGAAAACGAGCCGCCGAAGCCCACCGGGCCCGTGCTCGTCTCTTCCAAGCCTGACGGCGAAACCCGTCACTGACAAACACAGGGGCAAAGAGTGATCAAGGCACGCGTCATCGTCACGCTCAAGAATGGCGTGCTCGACCCGCAAGGCAAGGCCATAGAAGGCGCGCTGAGGGGCTTGAGCTTTTCCGATATCGGCTCGGTGCGCCAGGGAAAGGTTTTCGATCTGGAGCTCGAGGGGGCCGACAAGGCCAAGGCCGAGGCAGAGCTTAAAGAAATGTGCGAGCGTTTGCTGGCGAACACGGTGATCGAGAACTATAGTATCTCCATCGCCTGAGATGCATTGAGGAAGTCGGCTGAACCCCCAGCCGACGAAAAACCTTATGAATTGAACGCATGAAATCAGCCGTCATCCAGCTTCCCGGCCTCAATCGCGACCGCGATATGATCGCCGCACTCACCAAGATCTCCGGCCAGGCTCCGGTTACCGTCTGGCAAACCGAGACGGAACTGCCGGAGGTCGACCTGATCGTCATTCCAGGCGGGTTCTCCTACGGCGACTACCTGCGCTGCGGTGCGATCGCCGCGCGCATGCCCATCATGAAGGCGGTGGCGGAGAAAGCGGCAAAGGGCGTGCTCGTCATCGGCGTCTGCAACGGTTTTCAGATCCTGCTTGAAGCCGGTCTCCTCCCCGGCGCGCTGATGCGCAATGCATCGCTCAAATTCGTCTGCCGCGAGGTGAAACTGCAGGTGGCCAATGCCAATACCGCATTCACCCGCGCTTACGCTCCCGGCCAGATCATCCGCTGCCCCGTGGCGCACCATGACGGCAATTTCTTCGCCGCCCCCGAGACGCTGGCGCGCATTGAGGGCGAGGGCCAGGTGGTCTTCCGCTATGCCGAGGGAACGAACCCCAACGGCTCCATCAACGACATCGCCGGCATCGTGAACGGTGCCGGCAACGTCCTTGGCCTGATGCCGCATCCGGAAAATCTCATCGAGGCCGCCCATGGCGGCACGGACGGGCGGGCGCTTTTCGAAAGCGTGCTCGGACGTGCGGCCTGATGCGCCGCGTTTCTTCTCATCGGAATTCGCGCGAAGGCGGCTTGGGGCGACGCGTTTTGTCCGGAGCCCTTCTCTGCGGCGTTGCTCTTCTGTCGGCCTGCCAATCCGATAATCGGCAAAGCGAAACCTCCGCAGGCTCAGGCAAAAGTGCCGCGCTTCAGTCCATGGAGCGGGTTGCCATAGCCGCGCACCGATGCTGGTTCGCAAGTCAGGATCCGGCTTTCCGGCCATACCGCATGGCCAATGAGCTCAACTCCTTCACCGGCCGGCCGCGCTTCCTGCTCGTACCCGCAAAGGACTTCGAGGCGAGACCCCTTCTCGTCGTGCAGGCCGAAGGGAATTCAAGCGCGGTCGAAGTTTTCGGACCTTTGATGAACGAGGCAATTGGCAGGCGCATCTCCTCGGATGTTGCTCGCTGGGCAACCGGTAATAATTCCTGCGGCGGGGCTGCTTGAGCCCATGCGCCGCCCGCCTCAGACTCTCCGCAACGGATAACGGACGATGACGATCCCCAACGATATCAGGATCACACCCGAGCTGGTGGCTGCGCACGGACTTAAGCCAGACGAGTATCAACGCATCCTCGATCTGATCGGCCGCGAGCCGACCTTCACCGAGCTTGGCATCTTCTCGGCCATGTGGAACGAGCATTGCTCATACAAAAGTTCCAAGAGGTGGCTCAGGACATTGCCCACCTCCGGCCCGCAGGTGATCCAGGGACCCGGCGAGAATGCCGGCGTGGTGGATATCGGTGACGGACAGTGCGTTGTCTTCAAGATGGAGAGCCACAACCACCCCTCCTATATCGAGCCCTACCAGGGCGCGGCGACAGGCGTGGGCGGCATCCTCCGCGACGTCTTCACCATGGGCGCGCGGCCGATCGCTGCCATGAACGCGCTGCGCTTCGGCGCGCCCGATCATCCCAAGACGCGGCATCTTGTGGCGGGCGTCGTGGCCGGCATCGGCGGCTACGGCAACTCCTTCGGCGTGCCGACCGTCGGCGGCGAGGTCAATTTCGACCCGCGCTACAACGGCAATTGTCTGGTCAACGCCTTTGCGGCAGGCCTCGCCCGCACCGATGGGATCTTTTATTCCAAGGCCGAGGGCGTCGGCTTGCCGGTGGTCTATCTGGGCGCGAAAACCGGCCGCGACGGGGTGGGCGGCGCCACCATGGCTTCGGCCGAGTTCGACGAAACCATTGAGGAGAAGCGCCCAACGGTGCAGGTGGGCGATCCATTCACCGAGAAGTGCCTTCTCGAAGCCTGCGTGGAGTTGATGGCGACCGGTGCCGTTATCGCGATTCAGGATATGGGCGCAGCGGGCCTGACCTGCTCGGCTGTCGAAATGGGCGCCAAGGGCGATCTCGGGATCGAGCTCGACCTGGACAAGGTGCCGGTGCGCGAGGAGCGCATGTCGGCCTATGAGATGATGCTGTCGGAAAGCCAAGAGCGCATGCTCATGGTGCTCAGGCCCGAAAAGGAGCCGGAGGCAGAGGCAATTTTCCGCAAATGGGGACTTGATTTCGCGATCGTCGGCCGCACGACGGACGATCTGCGCTTCCGCATCCTGCATGGAGGAGAGGAGGTCGCGAATCTTCCCATCAAGGAGCTGGGCGACGAAGCGCCGGAATATGACCGGCCCTGGGCGGAGCCTAAAATGCCCCCTGCCCTCGATGCCGCCACGGTGCCCGCAGCAGATGTCGCGGATTCGCTTCTGAAGCTCCTGGGCACGCCCGATCTCTCCTCACGCCGCTGGGTGTGGGAACAGTATGACACGCTGATCCAGGGCAATTCGCTGCAGATCCCCGGCGGCGATGCCGGTGTCGTGCGCGTGGAGGATCACCCGACCAAAGCGCTTGCCTTTTCTTCCGATGTAACGCCGCGCTACTGCGAGGCCGATCCCTTCGAAGGCGGCAAGCAGGCGGTGGCGGAGTGCTGGCGCAACCTGACCGCCACCGGAGCGGACCCTCTCGCGGTCACCGACAACCTCAATTTCGGCAATCCGGAACGGCCGGAGATCATGGGGCAGTTCGTGCGCGCCATTAAGGGCATAGGGGAGGCCTGCCGCGCACTCTCGTTCCCCATCGTTTCCGGCAATGTTTCGCTCTACAACGAGACGCTTGGCCAGGCGATTCCGCCCACACCCACCATCGCCGGCGTCGGGCTCATTCCGGATTGGTCTAAGATGGCCCGCATCGCCTTTGCGGACGAAGGCCAGGCGATTCTTCTCGCCGGCGCACCGGAGAGCTGGGGAACGCATCTCGGCCAATCAGCCTATCTTCGCGACGTTCATGGGCGCGCGGAAGGCGCACCGCCGCCCGTCGATCTCGCGCATGAAAAGTGCGTGGGCGATTTCGTGCGCGGCGTGATCCGCTCAGGCACTGTTACGGCCGCTCATGACTGCTCCGACGGCGGACTTGCGGTCGCCTTGGCAGAAATGGCGATGGCATCCGGTATCGGCGCCAGGATCGATGCCCCGGTAAACAGCGCATCGGCGGCTTTCTTCGGCGAAGATCAGGGCCGTTACGTGCTTACGACAGCTCTTGCACCAGAAGACGAGCAGCTAACGGCGCTTATCGAGAACGCTAGAAAAGCGGGGGTATCGCTGATCGCGATCGGCGTCACCGGAGGGCGCGAATTGAAACTGGGCGAGGCACGTGCCATATCGGTTGAAGAACTAAAAGAAGCCCATGAGGGCTGGTTCCCGAGGTTCATGCAGGACGGAAGTTTGCAATGAATGGGCGGGCCGAAGGGGAGATTGATCATGGCCATGAGCGCGGGCGACATTGAACGCCTGATCAAGGAAGCCATACCGGATGCGAAGGTCACCATCCGCGATCTTGCGGGTGACGGGGACCACTACGCGGCGGAGGTCGTGTCCGAAAGCTTTCGGGGAAAGAGCCGTGTGCAGCAGCACCAGATGGTCTATGAAGCCCTAAAAGGCAACATGGGCGGCGCGCTGCATGCACTTGCACTGCAGACCAGCGTGCCCAATTGAGCAGCACACCCGCCTAAATTTTCCCGGCGGGATGTAAATCGCCGCAATTCTCGGCAACGCTACAGAATCTTGCACCACGATAGCCCGAACCGGCGATCTCGTTGCATAGTGTATTCCATTCGCAGCCCACGCATGCCGCACGGATCTGCCCTGAGGAGAACGCCGCGCGCATGCGATGCAGATCCGCGTTCCGCAGCTTGAGCGATACACCCGGCGTGATCGGCCGGCCCAGGAGAGCCGCCACGTCATCCGCCGCCAGACGATCGCGTTCTCGCACACTCTCGCAAAGGCAGTGCGGCTCGGGATCGCCGAGCATGGGAGCGCAGATGTCATCGGGCCCGCCAACAACGAGGATGTCTTCACCGGCAGCGAGCCGCCCCGCAATCACGTCGTAATTCGCGGTGAAGGCGGGGCTGTAACCTTTGCCGACATAGGTCAGCAGGCACAGCAGGTGATGTGCTCGGAGCCGGATGGTCACGCCGAAGGCAACACCTTGCCGCGTTGGAGCGCCTTGAGTGTCGCTGCGCCCAGTGCGGATTTCAAAACAGCGCCAAGAATGAATGGCGTCACCCCGTAAGTGATCGCCTGTTCGACGCCGATCATGCCTGAAAGCCACGCCGCGCCAAGCAAAAGGCAAAGGCAGTTGGCGAGCAGCATGGACAGGAGGGCGAGAAAGACGCGGCTGCCGTTCCAGCCATGCTCGGCAAGCCAGCCCGTAAGCATTGCCATCAGGGGAAAGGCGAAAAGATAACCGGCGGTCGGTCCGGAAAAATGCAGCAAGCCGCCGCCACCGCCGGCGAGCACGGGCAACCCTAATGCCCCTTCGACGAGCCATGCCAGGACGGTGATGCCCCCCAGCCGCCATCCATAGATCGCGCCCAAAAACGCGACCGCAAAGGTCTGCATGGTCATCGGCACGGGATACATCGGCACCTCGATATACGAGGCGAGTGCCAGAAAGGCCGACCCGAAGGCGACCGCCGCGGCTTGCAAGGCAAACGACCGATTTTGCAGGCCGAGTGGGCTTAATGCGGTTTTTGACGCTGATTTCGACAGATTTGACATGAAGCGACCATCGGTGGGAATCGAACTGAGTGCACGGGAGTTTGCCGCTGTGCGGGCAATTCCGCAACCAGCCGCGCGCGCTACGCCGCTGACTGTCGTGTCGGATTATACCCTCGCCGCATTGCACGCCTTCCCGTCGTGCAATAGATAAGAGACCAAAGCACTATGAATGCCGGGCCTTGACCCCGGCAAAGAAAGGAAGACGCGATGAGCGGCATCAATGAATTCATCGACAACGAGGTGAAGACGAACGACGTGGTTCTCTTCATGAAGGGCACGCCGGGCTTTCCCCAGTGCGGTTTTTCCGGCCAGGTCGTGCAGATTCTCGATTACCTCGGAGTCGACTACAAGGGCATCAACGTGCTGACCTCGGACGAATTGCGCCAGGGGATCAAGGAATATTCGAGCTGGCCGACCATCCCCCAGCTTTATGTAAAAGGCGAATTTGTCGGCGGCTGCGACATTGTGCGCGAGATGTTCCAGGCAGGCGAAATGCAGTCCTTCCTTGAAGAAAAAGGGGTGAGCGTCCGCGGGGCCGCCTGACCGCTTGCAGTAGGCGGTCTCACCCGGCACGCATCCGGGTTTAAGTGCCTTAACATCTGATCATCTCGGTCGACTGCCAGCCGACATTTTTTCCGGCCCCTTCAGGCGCTCCTGCCTGGGGGTCGCTATTTCTTTACGACAGCGCGCCTTGTCCTGCAGGCGCGCCTTTGCCGGAGCAAGAACATGGACGATTCCCTTGCGCGAGAGGCGCCCGCCTCGGCTGCCTTGTCCATTGGGAAAACAGAATTCATCGCACTCATGGCGGCCTTGATGGCGCTCAATGCGATGGCGATCGACATCATGCTGCCAGGCCTGCAGCAGATCGGGTCCGCACTCGGCGTGGCCGACGAGAACAGCCGTCAGCTCATCATCAGCGCTTATGTGCTGGGGCTCGGCGGCGCCCAGCTTTTCTATGGGCCGATAACGGACCGCTTCGGACGCCGCACCCCTCTGCTCATCGGCCTTGTCATTTACGTCGCCACAGGATTTGCCTGCGCTTTTGCGCCGAGCTTCGCAGCCATGCTGGTGCTCCGCCTCCTGCAGGGAATCGGGGCGGCCGCAACCAGGGTGGTCGCGATCTCGGCTATCCGGGACGTTTATGGCGGCCGGCGCATGGCCGAAGTGATGTCGATGGTCATGATGGTTTTCATGATTATCCCAGTCGTGGCGCCCAGCCTCGGCCAGGTGGCAATGCTGTTTGATGATTGGCCGAGCATCTTCCTGCTCATGGGCTTCATGTCCCTCATCATCACGGTTTGGACGCTTTTGCGCCTACCCGAAACGCTTGCACCGGAAATGAAGCGCTCGCTCTCCCTCGGCTCGATCATGGAGGGTTTCCGCCTCGTCCTCACCAACCGGGTAGCGCTTTGCTACACACTGGCCAGCACGGCCATTTTCGGGGCTCTGTTCGGCTTCATCAATTCCGCGCAGCAGATCTATGTGGAGATCTATGATATGGGAACGCTGTTCCCGCTCATGTTCGCCATTGGCGCCGGGCTGATGGCGGTTTCCTCCTTTACAAGCGCCCGGCTCGTTGGCCGTTACGGGATGCGCCGCCTCTCCCACGCCGCGCTGCTGGGCTTCGTGGCTGTCTCCGGAATCTGGCTGATCATGGCCCTTTTCGACTATGAGCCTTTTTGGCTCTTCTTTATCCTGTTCTCGCTGGCCATGTTCCAGTTCGGCTGGGTGGCACCGAATTTCAATTCCATAGCCATGGAGCCGCTGGGCCGCGTGGCAGGTACCGCGGCCGCGGTGCAGGGATTCATAACGACGCTTGGAGGCGGCGTGCTTGGCGCCCTCATCGGCCTGTCTTTTGACGGTACGCTGGTGCCGCTGGCGGCTGGCTATTTCATCTCAGGAGGTGTCGGCCTGATCCTGGTTCTGATCGGCGAACGCGGACAGCTGTTCCGCCAGGTAAGCGCGCCGGTTTAGAGAATTCCGAGACCGGCAAAGTCGAAGAGTTGCCGGTCCAGCAGATGCGACGGCCGCACATTGGTGAGCGCGCGGATCATTGTATCTTTGCGGCCGGGCATACGACGCTCGATATCTTCCAGCATTGCCTTCATCGCGTTGCGTTGCAGGCCATCCTGGCTACCGCAGAGATCGCAGGGAATGATCGGGAATTTCATTCCCTCGGCGAATTTCACCAAGTCCGTCTCCGCGCAATAGGCGAGCGGCCGCAGCACCAGTACATCGCCCTCGTCGTTCAGAAGCTTCGGCGGCATGGCTGCAAGCCGCCCGCCGTGGAAGAAATTCATGAAGAAGGTTTCCAGAATGTCCTCGCGGTGATGGCCGAGGACCAGCGAAGAGCACCCCTCCTCCCGTGCAATGCGGTACAGATGCCCGCGGCGAAGGCGCGAACAGAGGGAGCAATAGGTGCGGTTTTCAGGAATCTTTTCCGTCACCACGGAATAGGTGTCTTGGTATTCAACGCGATGGGGAACGCCGAGACGGGTAAGATAATCCGGCAAAATATGCTTGGGAAAATTCGGCTGCCCCTGGTCGAGATTGCAGGCCAGAAGCTCGACCGGCAGGAGACCGCGCCATTTGAGATCGAGGAGAACGGCAAGCAGCCCGTAGGAATCCTTGCCGCCCGAAAGCGCCACCAGCCAGCGGTCGCCCGGCTTCACCATGGTGAAATCCTCGAACGCCTGGCGCACCTGGCGCAGAAGCCTCTTGCGGAGCTTGTTGAACTCCACTGAGGAGGGAGCATCGGCAAAAAGTGGATGGCCGGAAGCCTCATCCGGTTCGGCCGTTTCAGGCAATGGCTGATGGAACGTCATGGCAATCTCCTGCCCCTCCATAACGCCGGTCCGCCAAAAGAAAAAGGCCGCCACTGGCGGCCTTTTCCAGCAATTCGAAAAGATATCAGCGCGAATAGTACTCGATGACGAGATTCGGCTCCATGTGCACGGCATAGGGCACATCGGCCAGCGCCGGCATGCGCACATATTTCGCGGTCATCTTGTTGTGATCGACTTCGATGTAATCGGGAACATCCCGTTCGGCGAGCGCGACGGACTCCAGCACCACGGTGAGTTGCTTCGACTTCTCGCGCACCTCGATCACGTCACCCGGCTTGCAGCGATAGGACGGAATGTTCACGCGGCGGCCATTGACCTTCACATGGCCGTGATTCACGAACTGGCGCGCGGCGAAGGGGGTCGGCACGAACTTGGCGCGGAAGACGATCGCGTCGAGGCGCGATTCCAGAAGACCGATCAGGTTCTCGGTGGTTTCGCCCTTGCGGCGGTTCGCCTCGTCATAGATGCGGCGGAACTGCTTCTCAGAAAGATCGCCGTAGTAGCCTTTGAGTTTCTGCTTGGCACGGAGCTGCTGGCCGAAGTCAGAAAGCTTGCCCTTGCGGCGCTGACCGTGCTGGCCGGGGCCATATTCGCGCCGATTGACCGGCGACTTCGGACGACCCCAGATATTCTCGCCCATACGGCGATCAAGCTTGTACTTTGCGGATTGGCGTTTGCTCATCGCATTCCCTTTACAACAAATTGCATCCGAAACCTCATGTTCCGGACGAAGGAAACGCGCCCTCCTCTGGCCTCCGTTTTTAAGGCCTGACAGGACATCGCCGCACGCTTGAGGCAATGTCCACGGGACACGTCAAAAAAGCGCGGCGGCGAATGACGCCATCGCGCTCGTCGTGTCCCTAAGGGAGACGGGCGGGAAAGTCAACCATTAGCGAGTCATCATCGGCGCCGTCTCCCGCCAGCTTGGAGGCCGACGCCCTGACCTGATGGATGTCGGCCGAAGCGGGTCAGCCCGCCGCGGCCTCAGCCCCATCCACAATCCTGAAGCCGAAGCCGGATGCCAGCCGCCGCAGGCTGGCCGGTGGGTTTCCGGATGTGAAGCAGGCGCGGTCGGGCAGATCCGGCCGGGCGGGTGGCGGAAGGCTTTCGGCCAAAGTCAGCGCCCGGCGGGCGATCGCCTCTGAGGTGTCGATCCAGTCAACCGGCCAAGGCGCCATTTTGCGCATGCGGTTGACCAGGAATGGATAGTGGGTGCAGGCCAGAACGACGATGTCGGTGCGCTGGCCGTCGCGTTCCATGAAGCAGGGTTCGATCTCTTTGCGCACCGCCTCCTCGTCGACAAATCCTTCGCGCATATATTTTTCCGCCAAGCTTGCCAGGTTTTCGCTGCCCACCAGCCGCACATGGCACTTGGCCGCATAGGCGCTGATCAGGTCGCGCGTGTATTGCCGCTTCACGGTGCCCGGCGTGGCAAGAACCGAAACGAGGCCGGAGCGCGTGCGCTCGGCGGCCGGTTTTATGGCCGGCACGGTGCCGACGAATTGCTGGCCGGGATAAGCTGCCCGCAGATCCGCGATCGCAAGCGTCGAAGCCGTATTGCAGGCGATGACGATGAGAGATGGCGCAAAACGCGCGATCAGACTTCCGAAGAGTTCCACAAGGCGGGCTCGCAACGCCCCCTCTTCCCAGGCGCCGTAGGGAAAGGCGGCGTCATCGGCCACATAGACATAGGGGTGCTCGGGCAGGAGCACGCGCGCTTCCTTCACGACGGAAAGCCCGCCGATGCCGGAATCGAAGAAGAGGATGGGGCTGTTTTTTTCGAGCGCGGTCATTGCGACACGAGGAACCACGGTGAGCGTCGCGCTCTACGTTGCGTGAAAGGGCTCGACATCATGAATCAATCGGTTTCAGGCGCACCGGAGCCGCGCGGCTTCTTGGGCGAAAATTTCTCTAGCGAGACCAGCACGCCGCGCAGCACCGCCAGTTCCTCGACAGTAAAACCCGGCCGGGTAAAGAGCGCCCTAAGATTGTCGAACATCTTGGGCTTCTTGTCCTCATTGCGGAAATAGCCGCGCTCCGAGAGCACGCGGTCAAGATAATCCATGAGGCTGTCGAGGTGTTCACGCGGCGCGGGAACGTGCTCGGGCGAGACTGGCGCCACTCCCTCCCCTCCGGCCTTCATCCATTCATAGGACATCAGAAGCACCGCCTGGGCGACATTAAGCGAGGCAAAGGCGGGGTTGACCGGGAATGTCACGATTTCGTCGGCAAAGGCGACTTCTTCATTGGTGAGGCCCCACCGCTCGCGGCCGAAAAGAATGCCGGTTCTCTGCCCAGCGGCATGACGTGCGCGCAATTGCAGCGTTGCCTCCACCGGCCCGCGCACCGGCTTGAAATTGTCGCGCGGCCGGGCCGTGGTCGCATATAGGAAGTTCAGGTCAGCGACCGCCCCCGCAAGATCGTCGAAGACTTTGGTCGCGTCGATGACATGATCGGCCCGGCTTGCGGCAGCCCGCGCCTTTTCATTCGGCCAGCCGTCACGGGGCTTGACGAGGCGCAGCTCGCCCAAGCCGAAATTGGCCATGGCGCGTGCCACCATGCCGATATTCTCACCCAACTGAGGCTCGACGAGGACGATTGCGGGTCCTTCGGCGAGCAGATCGCGCTGTCTGTCCGTGCCTGCCATGCAGCGGCTGTTAGCGCCTTATCGCACCGGGGTAAAGCCTGGCATCCGCCGTCTTTGCCAAGCGGCGCAACGATGCTATAGGGGCGCCACCTTCAAGTATATCTGTCGGCGGCGCGGTCCGCCCTTTCCGGAGAGAGGACTTATGGCGAAGATCAAGGTGGACAATCCCGTCGTCGAACTGGATGGCGACGAGATGACGCGCATCATTTGGCAGCTCATCAAGGACAAGCTGATCCACCCTTATCTCGATATCGATCTCAAATATTACGACCTCGGCATCCAGAAGCGCGACGAAACCGACGATCAGATCACCATCGATGCGGCCAACGCCATCAAGAAATACGGCGTCGGCGTGAAATGCGCCACCATCACACCGGACGAAGCGCGGGTGGAGGAATTCAAGCTCAAGAAGATGTGGAAGTCGCCCAACGGCACGATCCGCAACATCCTCGGCGGCGTCATCTTCCGCGAGCCCATCATCTGCCGCAACGTGCCGCGCCTGGTGCCCGGCTGGACGCAGCCGATCGTGGTCGGCCGCCATGCCTTTGGCGATCAGTACCGTGCGACGGATTTCAAGTTCCCCGGCAAGGGCAAGCTTTCCATCAAGTTTGTCGGCGAGGACGGACAGGTGATCGAGCACGAGGTGTTCGACGCGCCGGGCTCGGGCGTGGCCATGGCCATGTACAATCTGGACGACTCGATCCGCGACTTCGCGCGCGCCTCCTTCAATTACGGCCTGCAGCGCGGGTTCCCGGTCTATCTTTCGACCAAGAACACGATCCTCAAGGCCTATGACGGGCGCTTCAAGGACATCTTCCAGGAAATCTATGAGACGGAGTTCGAGGCCGCCTTCAAGGAAAGGAAGCTCTGGTACGAGCACAGGCTGATCGACGACATGGTGGCGGCAAGCCTCAAATGGTCCGGCGGCTATATCTGGGCGTGCAAAAACTATGACGGCGACGTGCAGTCGGACATCGTGGCCCAGGGCTTCGGCTCCCTCGGCCTGATGACCTCCGTGCTCATGACGCCGGACGGCAAGACCGTGGAAGCCGAGGCCGCCCACGGCACGGTGACGCGTCACTACCGCCAGCACCAGAAGGGCGAAGAGACCTCCACGAACTCCATCGCCTCCATCTTTGCCTGGACGCGCGGGCTTGCCCATCGCGCGAAGCTCGACGGTAATGCGGAACTCAAGAAGTTCGCCGAAACGCTGGAGCGTGTCTGCGTGGATACCGTGGAAGCAGGCCACATGACCAAGGACCTCGCGCTCCTCATCGGGCCGGATCAGCCTTGGCTTTCTACGACCGGCTTCCTCGACAAGATCGACGAGAATTTGCAGAAGGCCATGGCGGCCTGACAAGCATGAAAAAAGGGCGGCCCAGCCGCCCTTTTTATTTGATCTCGCTTTCCGCTTGGATCAGCCGGCGAGCGCCGCCCGCACAGCCTCCACCGCGGCTGCGGCATTGGCTGCGTCCGGACCGCCGGCCTGGGCCATGTCGGGCCGGCCGCCGCCGCCCTGCCCGCCGATCGCTGCGGAGGCTTTGCGCACGAGGTCGACGGCGCTGAAGCGTCCCGTTAGATCATCGGTAACGCCGACGACGACACTCGCCTTCCCCTCTTCCGAGGTGCCGACGAAGACCACCACGCCGGAGCCGAGGGACTTCTTGCCCTCATCGGCGAGCGGCTTCAGGTCCTTCGGCGAGATGCCTTCAACCACGCGGCCAATGAAGCCGACGCCACCCACTTCTTCCCTCTCCTCGCCCGCCTTCGCGCCCGCGCCGCCACCGAGGGCGAGCTTCTTGCGCGCCTCGGAAAGCTCGCGCTCCAGCTTGCGCCGCTCTTCCACGAGCGTTTCGAGACGCGGCAGGAGATCGCCGGGAGACACCTTCAGCACAGAAGCCGCCGCCTTGAGCCGGCGCTCCTGTTCGTCGAGATAACGGCGCGCGGCAGCCCCGGTAAGGGCCTCGACGCGGCGGACGCCCGCGGCGACCGCGCCTTCCCCAATGATGTGCACGAGGCCGATATCGCCGGTGGCATTCACATGCGTGCCGCCGCAAAGCTCAAGCGAATAGGTTTTGCCGCTCTTTTCGCCGCGCGTGCCCTTGCCCATCGAGACGACGCGCACCTCGTCGCCGTATTTCTCACCGAAGAGCGCCATGGCGCCTTCAGCGATGGCGTCATCCACCGCCATCAGCCGGGTGACGACCGGCGCATTCTGCAGCACGACCTCATTGGCGAGATCCTCGATCTGCTGCAATTCCTCGTCGGCGATCGGTTTGGGATGCGAGAAGTCGAAGCGCAGGCGGTCGGGCGCCACCAGCGATCCTTTCTGGGCGACATGGGTGCCCAGCACCTCGCGCAAGGCTTCATGCAGGAGATGGGTCGCGGAATGGTTGGCGCGGATGCGCGTGCGGCGCTCGTGATCGACACGCAGCGAGACCGGCTCGCCTATTTTCACGGTGCCCTTCTTAACCTGACCGAAATGGACGAAGAGGCCTTCGCCCTTCTTCTGCGTATCCTTGATCTCGATGGCGAAGCCTTCACCCTCGATCGTGCCGGTGTCTCCCACCTGGCCACCGGACTCGCCGTAAAACGGTGTCTGGTTGGTGACGACCGCCACCTCCTCGCCCTCGGCCGCGGTTTCGACCATCGCGCCATCCTTGACAAGAGCAGCGATGATGCCCTCCGCCTCCTCGGTCTCGTAACCGAGGAAATCGGTTGCGTCGGTCCTGTCCTTGACGGAGAACCAGACCGCCTCCGTCGCCGCTTCGCCGGAGCCTGCCCAGCTGGCGCGAGCCTCGGCCTTCTGGCGCTCCATGGCAGCATTGAAGCCTTCGAGGTCTACGCTGACACCGCGCTGGCGCAGTGCATCCTGCGTGAGATCGAGCGGAAAGCCGTAAGTATCGTAGAGCTTGAAAGCGGTTTCACCGTCCAGCCGGTCACCCTCGCCCATGCCCCCGGTGGCGTCGGAAAGCAGGTTAAGGCCGCGCGCCAGCGTCTTGCGGAAGCGCGTCTCCTCCAGCTTCAGCGTCTCTGTGATCAGCGCCTCGCCGCGCACCAGTTCCGGATAAGCCTGGCCCATCTCGCGGACGAGTGCGGGAACGAGCCGCCACATCAACGGCTCCTCGGCGCCAAGGAGCTGCGCGTGGCGCATGGCGCGGCGCATGATGCGGCGCAGCACATAGCCGCGCCCTTCATTGGACGGCAGGACGCCGTCGGCGATCAGGAAGCTTGAAGCGCGCAGGTGGTCGGCGATCACCTTGTAGCTCGGGCGCCGCTCTCCTTCGGCACGCACACCCAAGGCATCCTCCGTGGCGTGGATCAGCGCCTTGAAAAGATCGATCTCGTAATTGTCGTGCACGCCCTGCAGCACGGCGGCAACGCGCTCCAGCCCCATGCCCGTATCGATCGAAGGCCGGGGCAGGTTGATCCGCTCATCCGGGCTCACCTGCTCGTATTGCATGAAGACGAGATTCCAGATCTCGATGAAGCGGTCACCATCCTCATCGGGACTGCCGGGCGGTCCGCCAGGAATGCCCTCGCCGTGATCGAAGAAGATTTCGGAGCATGGACCGCACGGGCCGGTATCGCCCATTGCCCAAAAATTGTCGCTGGTCGGAATGCGGATAATGCGCTCCTCGGGCAGGCCCGCGATCTTGCGCCAATGCCCGGCCGCCTCGTCGTCCGTGTGGTAGACGGTCACCAGCAGGCGCTTGGGGTCAAGGCCGAACTCCTTCGTCACGAGATTCCAGGCAAGCTCGATGGCGACATCCTTGAAGTAGTCGCCGAAAGAGAAATTGCCCAGCATCTCGAAAAAGGTGTGGTGGCGCGCCGTATAGCCGACATTGTCGAGGTCGTTGTGCTTGCCGCCGGCGCGAACGCATTTCTGTGCCGTGGTCGCGCGGTTATAGGGGCGCGTTTCCATGCCGGTGAAGACGTTCTTGAACTGCACCATCCCGGCATTGGTGAACATGAGGGTGGGGTCGTTGCGTGGCACGAGCGGGCCGGAGGCCACCACCTCATGCCCGTTCTTCTTAAAAAAGTCGAGAAAAGCCGACCGGATGTCGTTGACGCCACTCATGTAATTGCCTTTGCGAGAAGTCCGCCCCCTTGGCGGAAAAGGGTTGCAGCCTTTTAGCGCCCGCATTGGAACCTGTCCACCAGCGGACTGGTTGGCGCGTGCCTTCCTTTGCGGCCCAAAAGCAGGTGGAAACCGCTACGCTAGGCAGCCAGGGCGATCGCGATCCTTGCCGCAAGGCGCGCATTGTTCTTAACGAGCGCGATATTCGTCTTCAGGCTTCTGCCGCCGGTGATCTCCAGAATGCGGGCAAGCAGAAAGGGCGTGACCGCCTTGCCGCCGATCCCGGCACTTTCCGCGTCCGCCTGCGCCTCGGCGATATAGGCCGCCATCTCCTCCGCCGGGATTTCGGCCTCCTCCGGCACCGGGTTGGCGATCAGCATGCCGCCGACGATGCCGAGCCGAGAGCGGGTCTTCTGGAAACGCGCGATCTCCTGCGCCGTGTCGAGCCTCAGCGGCGCCGGGCATTTGGATGTCCTAGACCAGAATGCGGGCATGGCGTCAGTACCGAAACCAACCACCGGTACGCCGCGCGTTTCCAGCACTTCGAGCGTCTTCGGAATATCGAGAATAGCCTTCGGCCCGGCCGACACGACCATGACCGGGGTGCGCGCCAGTTCATCGAGATCCGAGGAGATATCGAAACTCTTCTCCGCCCCCTGGTGTACTCCACCGATGCCGCCGGTGGCGAAGACGCCAATTCCGGCCAGATGCGCGCCAATCATCGTCGCAGCCACGGTCGTGCCGCCGGTGCGCCCTTCGGCAATGGCAAAGGCCAGATCGGCGCGCGACAGCTTCATAGCATCTTCAGCCCGCGCGAGCGTTTCGCGCTCCTCGTCGGAAAGGCCGATCTTGAGGCGGCCCGCCATGACGGCGATCGTCGCCGGCACGGCGCCCTCCGCCGCGACGATGGCCTCCACCTCGGCCGCCATCGAACTGTTCTGGGGCCAGGGCATGCCATGCGTGATGATCGTGCTTTCGAGCGCCACGACAGGCTTTCCGGCCGAGAGCGCCTCAGCCACGGGGCCGTATATGTCGATCTCTCGCGCAAGGTTCATCTCTACGCTCCTTATCCCGCCGGGCGCGGCTGCGGCACCAGGGCAAGCGCCGCGCGGAAGCTCGTTTCGTCGATTCTAGGAGCAGCCGTCTCGCTTTCCAGCGCAAGCTTGGCCGCTGCGACACCTTCGCGGGCGGCGTCGGCCAGGGGCATTCCGCGCATGAGCGCGGCGATAGCTGCACCGGCAAGCGCATCGCCCGCCCCGGTCACATCGGCGAGCCGGTCGGGCGCAGGCGGCGCAATCTGGTACAAATTGCCTCCTTCCATGACGAGCAACGGCTCACCGCCCCCGCTGATAAGGCTCGCCTTCAGGCCGCGCGCGGCCAGCGCCTCAGCCGCTTGCGGTGTGAATGCGTCCGCCGGCAGGCCCGCCAGCCGGCATGCCTCGCGCCGGTTCATGAAAAGACATGAGAGTTGCCCGAGAATAGGCGCCAGGCGCTCCACCTTGGCAGGGGAGATGCCGATCGCGAAAATGGGCTTTTCTGACGCGCGTTCGGCAACCAGCCTCAGCGCCTCCACAGGCAGATTGGCATCGCAGAGAACCGCGCTGGCCTCATCAAGCGCGTCGCGGATCTTGCGCCGCCGGAGCTGCTTGGCGAAACCGATTTCGTAAAGGCCCATATCGGCTAGGCCCGCCACCAGGTCGCCGTCCTCCGTCAGGATCGCCGTGTAGCTCGGGGTGGCGCGGTCGAGAAAGACGGCGGAACAGTCCTCGATCCCGCTTTCCTCGATTGCCTCGGAAACCCGCTGACCCGCCGGATCACCGCCCCGAAGCGACATCAAACTCACCGAAACGCCGCGTTGCGTGGCCATTCGCGCCGCGTTGAAAGCCCCGCCACCCACTTCCTCGCGCATGGTTCCAGGATTGGAGGCCTGAGGCACATAGGGCCCTTCCACGCGTCCGCGGCGATCGATATGCGCCCCTCCTATCGCGAACAGCCGATCACCCGCCATCATTTCCTCCGAATCGCCGTTGCCGCGGTTTTGCCCCAAATGGTTCCCGGCAGCATGCAGCGCATTGCCGCGGAAAGCCGGCTGCCATGGAAAAACAAAAAACGAACACCTGGAAGTTTTCCCTTATTTTTCAGAAAGGTATGGACTATTGCAAAATGCGAACAAAACGGGTACATAAAAGATCGGGAGATTGGCCAGCGCGGCCTCCATTGAGGACAAGGGGTATTGTATCATGGCTCAGAACACATTGCGGCTTGTAGAGGAAAACGGGGTGGACAAGTCCAAGGCATTGGATGCAGCGCTGTCGCAAATCGAGCGGGCTTTCGGCAAGGGCTCGATCATGCGGCTTGGCGCCAACGACAAGGTCGTTGAAATCGAGACGATATCGACCGGCTCGCTCGGGCTGGACATTGCGTTGGGCGTGGGCGGCCTGCCGCGCGGCCGCATTATCGAGATCTATGGGCCGGAAAGCTCGGGCAAGACGACGCTGGCCCTGCATACGGTGGCCGAAGCGCAGAAGAAGGGCGGCATCTGCGGTTTCATCGATGCCGAGCATGCACTCGATCCCGTTTATGCCCGTAAGCTGGGCGTGGATCTGGAGAACCTGCTCATTTCCCAGCCGGATACGGGCGAGCAGGCCTTGGAGATTTGCGATACGCTGGTTCGTTCGGGCGCAGTGGATGTGATCGTGGTGGACTCGGTGGCGGCCCTCACCCCCCGCGCCGAGATCGAAGGCGAGATGGGCGAGTCGCTTCCAGGCATGCAGGCCCGCCTGATGAGCCAAGCGCTGAGGAAGCTCACCGCATCCATTTCGCGCTCCAATACGATGGTGATCTTCATCAATCAGATCCGCATGAAGATCGGCGTCATGTTCGGTTCGCCGGAGACGACGACCGGCGGCAACGCGCTGAAATTCTATGCATCGGTTCGTCTCGACATCCGTCGCATCGGCTCGGTCAAGGACCGGGAAGAGACGGTCGGCAACCAGACGCGCGTGAAGGTGGTCAAAAACAAGATGGCGCCACCCTTCAAGCAGGTCGAATTCGACATCATGTATGGCGAAGGCGTTTCGAAGACCGGCGAGCTTGTCGATCTCGGAGTGAAAGCGGGCGTGGTGGAGAAGGCGGGCGCCTGGTTCTCCTATAACTCCCAGCGCCTCGGCCAGGGGCGGGAGAACGCGAAGCTTTTCCTGCGCGACAATCCGGAGGTCGCGCGCGAGATCGAGTTGGCCCTCAGGCAGAATGCCGGCCTTATCGCCGAGCGCTTCCTTGAGGCAGACAAGGACGGTTCGCTGGACGACGCCGCCGAAAGCTGAGCGGGAATCCTCTAAGGGTTGAAAAGGGCGCCGCCAATGTGCGGCGCCTTTCGTTTCCTGGTCAGGCGATCTGCGCGAGATTGGTGGAGCTGCTGTCCTGCCGCCGGGAAGTTCCAGGCAAAATAAAAGCCGGGGTGTTCCACCCGGCTTTCACGTCAAAATCAAAAAATTACTGAACGGCTCTAGCCCGCGGTAAGCGGAGCGAGACGAATCTCCACGCGACGGTTCTGTGCCCTGCCTTCTGGCGTCGCATTCGAGGCGATCGGCTGTGAGGGCCCCTGGCCGATGACGGCAAAGCGCCGGCTGTCCGTTCCCTGGGCGATCAGATAATCCGCCACCGATGCGGCGCGGCGCTGCGACAGCTGCATGTTGTGCTGAAGGCTGCCGGTCGAATCCGTGTGACCGTAGACGTCGACGAGTGTCTGGTTATAGCGCTTCAAAACGAGCGCCACCGAATTCAGCGTCTGGTAGAAGGCCGGCTGGATATCGGCGGAATCGGTGGCAAAGGTGATGTTGGACGGCATGTTCAGGATGATGTAGTCGCCCTGACGCGTGACGCTGACGCCTGTCCCCTGGAGCTGGGCACGCAGCTGCGCCTCCTGCTGATCCATATAAAGGCCGATGCCGCCTCCCGCGAGCGCGCCGATGCCCGCGCCCAAAAGCGCGTTGCGGCGATCATTGCCCCCTGCAAGAAGCCCAAGGCCAGCGCCCGCCAACGCTCCAAGCGCAGCCCCTCCGGCCGCGTTGGACATCTTTTGTTGTCCCGTATAGGGGTCGGTGGTGCACCCTGTGACCAGCGCTCCCGCAATGGCGGCAGCAATCACTCTTTTCAGCATCGGCATCCTCTCCTGATCGGTTTCCTCCGCCCCGCCAGCGGAGAATCAGTTATGCGCCTCAGCTTTAGCATAAAATGTTCGAAAATCGGGCAGGCGCGGAGCCGGCTGTTTCCCGGCGGCACCTTATCCCCATTAGAACGGCGGGAACGCGCACCGTTCGCTTCGACGGCATTGATAGGACGGGAATAATATGCGTTGGTTCGTCGGGCCGACCCTGCCAGAGTCGTCCTCGGCCGCCCGGATCAAATCGAGGAATAGGATGCAGGCTGCGCGATCCAGAATTGAACTCATCGATATCGCCCGCGGCGTCGCGCTGGTGGCAATGGCGATCTATCACTTCACCTGGGATCTCGACTTCTTCGGCTATGTGGAGCCGGGAATGTCGATCACCGGCGGGTGGAAATTCTTTGCGCGGTCGATCGCCTGCTCTTTCCTTTTTCTTGTCGGCTTCAGCCTCTACCTTGCCCACGGTCACCGTTTCCGGGCCCGGCCGTTTTTGAAGCGACTCGGAATGATTGCCGCCGCCGCCGTGGCGATCACGGCCGCGACCTACATCCTTTTTCCCGATTCCTTCATCTTCTTCGGCATCCTGCATCATATCGCGCTTGCCACTATTATCGGCGCAGCCGTCCTGCGGCTGCCCGTACCGGTCCTTCTGCTCCTTGCGGCCGCCGTCATCGCCGCGCCGCATTACATCCAGGCGCCCTTTCTCGACCGTCCAGCCTTCTGGTGGACCGGACTTTCGAGCAATGTACCGACGACCAACGACTACATTCCCTTCTTTCCCTGGTTCGGCGCCGTCCTTCTGGGCATTGCCGGAGCGAAGACGGCGGAACGTTTCGGCGTCCTTGCGCGGCTTTCGGAGATCCGGCCGGGCGGAGTGATGCCAGTGCTCGCGGTCGCGGGAAGGCACAGCCTTCTCTTCTATCTCGTGCATCAGCCGGTGCTCTTCTCCTGCGTTTGGCTTTTCATGCAGGTGATGCCCCCGGACCGGGGTCCTGCATTCATGCAGGCGTGCACAGCGCAATGCTCGACCCAGCGCGACGAAGCCTTTTGCCGCGCCTATTGCGGCTGCGTGCTGGAGGAAGTGGCAGCGCAAGGCAGAAGCGACGCGCTCTTTGCCGCTAATCCGGATGAGGAAACGCGGGCCTGGCTCGAAAATCTGGTCTTGCAATGCTCAATGGAGAAGGAAGAATAGTCTCGCCGGCTAATTGGGAGGAACGGGAAATGAGCCAGCCGCTTGACGATGCGCCAAGCCGCATCCCTTGGCCGCCAATGCTTTACGTCGCGGCGGTCGCTCTGGCGATTATTGCGGATCAAATGGTCCCCTCCGTCTGGTTCGGATCGCCCCTTTCCGATATCCTCTTTGCGGCGGGCTGGCTGATCGGCCTTGCCGGGCTTTCCATCAATATTGCCGCGCTTCGCAGGCTGCGCCTGGCCAAAACCACGGTAATGCCGACCCGAAGCGCGACGCAGCTCGTAACCGAAGGCCCCTTTTCCTTCAGCCGCAACCCCATTTATCTCGGCGGGACATTGATCGTTATCGCCATCGGCCTCATCGTCGGCAATGCGTGGTTTCTGCTGTTTGCCCTTCTTGCTGCATTCGCCACTCAGAAGCTTGCGATCGAGCCCGAGGAGCGCCATCTCGCCCAGCATTTCGGAAAGCGCTATCGGGATTACCAGAAGAAAGTGCGCCGCTGGTTCTGACCGCGGTCAGGTCGTTACGCCAAGTTCGGCCAGCCGTTCCACACAAGCCTCTTCGGCCTGATCCAATTCCTGCAAGGTGTCTTCGAGGTCACGGCGTTTCTGGCGAAGCACTTGGCGCTTCTCCTCGATCTTCCCAAGGAGAAGCCGCAGCTGCCCGACCTCCCCCGGCGGAGCCTTGTAAACCTGGATGATCTCGCGAATCTCATTGATGGAAAAGCCGAGCCGGCGCCCGCGCAGGATCTGACGGATCAGGTGGCGGTCGGATGGGCGATAGAGGCGCGTGCGGCCGCGGCGTACCGGGTTGATGAGCTCTTCGTCCTCATAGAAGCGCAGCGTGCGCGTGGAAATGCCGAACTCCCGCGTGAGCTCCGTTATCGTATAATATTCCCGCATAGGTCACCCGGCTTGCAGCATCTGGGGAAAGTGTCACTGTCACTGGATTACGTAAAAGTCAATTCACGCGATCCGATCACTTCCTCTCACCAAGCTATGAGTCGGCGCACGAGCGTCATCGAAGTACCGATCTCGACTGCTTTGAGCCGCTTCCGGCTTTGTAGCTTATGGAAGCAGCGGCGCACTGTTGAGATGATGGAACCTCCTCCAGACGGTCAACTCGTTCCTCTCGAAAACACCTTTTAAAATCCGCGGTGGGGATAAGCAGGGGTGCCGGCCGTGTTCTTCTTTCTTTCCAAGCTGTTTTCGATTTTCGCGGTTCCTTCGAACCTGGTCGGATTCGTCGCGCTTTTGGGTCTCGTCCTTCTTCTTTTCCGGCGGAAAGTTGCCGGCACACTCTCCGTGGGCACCGCGGCCATTCTGCTCGCCGTCATCGGCTGGTCGCCGCTCGGCAGCGCGGCGCTGCTGGCGCTGGAGAACCGGTTTCCGAGGCCAGCAATCAGCGGCCCGATCGCCGGAATTGTTGTTCTTGGCGGAGAAATAGACACCGATGTTTCAGCCGAACGTAAGACCATCGCCCTGACCGATGCGGCGGAGCGGCTTACCAAGACGGCTGAGTTCAGCCGCCTTTACCCGAATGCCAGAATTCTTCTCTCGGGCGGCATCAACGACCTGCTGATCACCCATGACAGAACCGAAGCGGCGCTTGCGCGTGAACTTCTCGTGAAGATCGGCGTGCCGGCCGACAGGATCGAGCTTGAGGAGCGCTCCCGAAACACGTGCGAGAATGCAATTGAGAGCAAGGCGGTAGCGGCTCCGAAACCCGGCGAGACATGGCTGCTCGTCACGTCCGCGTTTCATATGCCGAGGGCGGTTGGCTGCTTTCGCGCCGCCGGCTTCCCCATCCTCCCCTATCCCGTCGACTACCTGGCCCGACGCTCCGCCCTGAGCAGCCTCGCCCCTTCTGTCGCCGCAGGACTTTATCTGACGGACATCGCCGCTCATGAGTGGCTGGGGCTCGCAGCATATTATTTCGCCAAGGGAACCGAGCTGTTCCCAGCACCGGAGGGAAGCTAGCCGGGTCTCGGGCAAAAGCGTCTGGCAGGAAGAAAGCCGCGCTTGTTTTTGGCGCGGTACTGCAGAAACCAACCAGAAATCGCTCCCATTGCTATAATGCAAGCGACTCACTTAGTCTTTTGGTTTCTTTTTTTCACGTACTCTTTGGTCGAGAGGTATTCCAACATGATGGCCCTTGTATTTGCACTCCTATCACTTGCGCTTGTCTTGGCATGGTTTGGCCGCCGGCCCATTGCCGTAGGCTTCATGATTTTAACCCTCTGCGTGGCGGTCGCGGAATTTCTTTGGGAGGTCTACAGCCCCGAATACGGCTTCCGTATGCCCTGGATCCAGACCCGGATCATCGAGAACCCACCTGTCCCGGATAACACCTTCGCGGTTCTGGCGCTGACACGGGGAGAACTATCATGAGCGAGAACACCATGATTGCCGGCATGGAAAGCCTTAAGCAGCCCAGCGTGCGTACGCTGCCGTCGACGCTCAACTATCTCTATCTGCTGGCGATGATGACGGTGATCGCCGCGATCCTCACCGCGGCGATGGTAATGCAATATGCCCGGGGTGAATTGCCCTGCCCGCTTTGCCTGCTGCAGCGCGTGGCGCTGTTCGGCGTCTGTTTCGGCATCATGCAGCAGTTCCGCAACGGCTTCTCCGTTCGGAACACCGGCTTCAGCCTCCTGTTCACGGTCTTCCTGCTGGTGGTTTCGGTGCGGCAGACATTGCTCGACATCTATCCGCGGCCAGGCCACGAATATATCGGCAGCGCCGTTTTCGGGCTCCACATGCCGGTCTGGTCAGTGCTGATCGCCCTTGCGCTGCTCATCGCCTTCACATTCGAGCTGATCTTCTGGAGCGGCAAGAACCATATGCACGAAGCGCGTCTCACCGGCCTGCCAGTGATCCGGGGTCTTGCGACGGCGCTCAGCCTTTATGTCATCCTCATCGGACTGGTAAATTTCGGGTCGGTCGTGCTGCAATGCGGCGTCGGAGAGTGTCATACCTTCGGCTATTCACTGCTCGAATCTTTGGAGGGTGCCCCAGCCACTTCAAACTAACTCCACATCCACCACGCCGGAGACGGCACGCATGGCGGCGGCAACCTGGGGGGAGATGCGGTAGCGTTCGGGCAGGCCGATCTCGATTTCCCCCCGGCCGCCGTCTTTGATGACGATAAGGCTGACCTGCCCTTCCCCACGCGTGGTGAGCTGGGAGGAAATCGCCGCGATCGGCTGCGGGTCACGCAGATAGATGCGCAGCGCCTTCTGCATGCGGCTTGCCTCGGCTTCAAGCGATTGCACCGTTTGAATACGCAGATTGATGCCCTCGGGGCGATCCTCGGCCGAAACCATGATGACGACCGAGCGGCCGGGCTCCAACAGGTCGCGATATTGGGCCAGCGCCTCTGAAAAGAGCACGGCTTCATACTGGCCCGTCGCGTCCGAAAACTGCACGATGCCCATCTTGTTGCCGGTGCGCGTCTTGCGCTCTTGCTTGGCCGTGACGGTGCCGGCTAGCCTGCCGGCCGTGGCCCCGCGCTTCACCGCGGCCTGAAAATCAGCCCAACTCTGTACGCGCATCTTTTCAAGCGTAGGCAAATAATCATCGAGCGGATGGGCCGACAGATAGCACCCAACCACCTGGAACTCCCGATGAAGCTTTTCCGCCGCAAGCCAGGGAGCGGTGGCAGGCAGCTGAAGCTTTTGCGGCTCGATTGCGGCGGAGCCGAAGATATCCGCCTGACCGATTGCGGCGTCTTCGGCCGCGCGAGAGGCCATGCCCATCAGGCGGTCGACGCCTGCAAAAAGCGCGGCGCGGTCAAGCCCGAAGCAATCGAAAGCGCCGGCACAGATAAGGCTTTCGAGCACGCGCTTGCCGACGATCTTTGGATCGACCCGGGCGCAGAAATCCTCAATGCTCTCGAACGGCTTTTCCTTCCGCTTCGCAACAATGTGCTCCACCGCGGCGTCGCCCGCGCCTTTGATGGCGGCAAGCGAGTAGAAAATCCGGTTCTCGCCGACCTCAAAGTCGCGATAGCTGGTCAGCACCGACGGCGGCACCACCTCTATCCCGAGCCGGATCGCGTCGCGGCGGAAATCATTGAGCTTGTCCGTGTTGGCCATGTCGTAGGTCATGGACGCGGCCAGGAATTCCACGGGATAATGCGCCTTGAGATAGGCGGTCTGATAGGAAACCACCGCATAGGCGGCCGCGTGCGACTTGTTGAAGCCGTAATCGGCGAATTTTGCGAGCAGGTCGAAGATGAAATCTGCCTGCTGCTTCGTCACCCCGCGTTCCACCGCGCCCTCCACGAAGCGGACACGCTGCTTGTCCATCTCGGCGCGGATCTTCTTGCCCATGGCACGGCGGAGCAGATCGGCTTCGCCGAGCGTATAGCCGGCCAGTTCCTGCGCGATCTGCATCACCTGCTCCTGGTAGACGATGACGCCCTGCGTCTCCTTCACCAGGTGATCGATCTTGGGGTGGATCGAGGCCATCTCCTCCTCACCATGCTTGCGGGCATTGTAGGTGGGAATGTTCTCCATCGGGCCGGGGCGGTAGAGGGCGACAAGCGCGATGATGTCCTCGATGCGGTCCGGCTTCATGCCGATCAGCGCCTTGCGCATGCCCGCGCTTTCCACCTGGAACACGCCGACCGTTTCGCCGCGCGAGAGCATCTCGTAGGTCTTCTTGTCGTCCAGCGGGATCTTGGACAGGTCGATCTCTATGCCACGGCGGCGGATGAGATGGACCGCCTTTTCCAGCACGGTCAGCGTCTTCAGGCCCAGGAAGTCGAATTTAACCAGCCCCGCCTGCTCCACCCATTTCATGTTGAATTGGGTAACGGGCATGTCCGAACGCGGATCGCGATACATCGGCACGAGTTCGGAGAGCGGCCTGTCACCGATCACAATGCCCGCTGCGTGCGTGGAGGCGTGACGGTAGAGACCTTCCAGCTTCTGCGCGATCTCAAGCAGCGTGCCGACGATCGGCTCCTTCTCAACCTCTTCGGCGAAGCGCGGTTCGTCCTCGATGGCCTTGCCCAGCGGCGTGGGATTGGCGGGGTTGGACGGCACCATCTTGCAGAGCCGGTCCACCTGGCCGTAGGGCATCTGCAGGACGCGGCCGACATCGCGCAGCACGGCGCGGGCCTGCAGCGTTCCGAAGGTGATGATCTGCCCGACCTGGTCGCGGCCGTATTTCTGCTGAACGTAACGGATCACCTCCTCGCGGCGGTCCTGACAGAAGTCGATGTCGAAATCCGGCATTGATACGCGGTCGGGGTTCAGGAAGCGCTCGAACAGCAGTGAAAAACGCAGCGGATCGATATCGGTGATGGTGAGCGCATAGGCCACCAGCGAGCCTGCGCCGGAACCGCGGCCGGGGCCGACTGGAATATCATGCGCCTTGGCCCATTTGATGAAATCCGCCACGATGAGGAAGTAGCCGGGAAACTTCATCCGTTCGATGACCCCGAGCTCGTATTCCAGCCGCGCGGCATATTCCTCTTCGCTGTGCCCCTCGGCGATGCCTTGTATGGCCAGCCGCTTGTCTAAACCTTCGCGGGCCTGACGCCTCAGCTCGTCCGCCTCCGCCTGGAGCGCGGCAGCTTCATCCCCTGCCTCGTCGCCGGTGAAGCGCGGCAGAATGGGCTTGCGGGTCTTCGGGTAATAGGAGCAGCGCCGCGCGACCTCCAGCGTATTGTCGAGCGCTTCCGGCAGGTCGGCGAAGAGCGCAGCCATCTCGGCCTGGGTCTTCAGATAATTGTCGGGCGTGAGCCGGCGCCGATCATCCGAGGCGATGACGGAGCCCTCCGCGATCGCGATCAGCGCGTCATGGGCATCGAAGTCGTCGCGCGTCGGGAAGAACGCCTCGTTGGTGGCAACCAGCGGCAGGTCGTGCCTATAGGCGAGGTTGACCGCCGCCGCCTCCAGGGTTCGGTCGTAGCCCTGGAGCCGCTCCAATTCCACATAAAGCCGGTCGCCATAGGTTTCCCTCAGAAGGAGGAGACGCGCTTCGGCCAGTTCCGCTCGATCGGCTTTCAGGGGCGCGCCGATCGGCCCGCGTGGCCCGCCGGTCAGACAGATGATGCCTTCCGAATGCTCCTGGAGCCAGTCGGCCGCCACATGGGGTGGCTCACCCGCCTCGTTGTCGAGATAAGCGCGGCTCATCAGCCGCACGAGATTGGCATAGCCGGCCTCGGTGGCCGCAATCAGCACCAGCGGATCGTAGTCCGCAAAGGACTTGCGGCTTGCCGCGCGACGGGCCTCGGCAAAGGCATCATCGAAAGCCACGTCGAGCTGGCAGCCGATGATGGGCTGGATGCCGTCCTTTACGGCCTTCTGCGCGAATTCAAGGGCTCCGAAGAGATTGTTGGTGTCCGCGGTGGCGATTGCGGGCGCCTCGTCCTTCAGCGCGTGCCCGATGATCTTTCCGAGCGGCAGAGCGCCTTCAAGCAGGGAATAGGCCGAGTGCACGCGCAGATGGATAAAGTTGCGCTCCGGCCGCCCCTGGCGGCGCGCAGCTTCCTTCACGAGAGGATCACGCGACATCCGATCGCCCGCCATGGTCAATTTTCCCGAGGATTCGTGTGGCCGATGACATGCATGTAGCGCTCCTTGGTCCTGCGGGGCAAGCATGCTGGACGACCGCTTGGCGGCTATGCGGGGAACGAGTTGGCCGCTCGCGAATTCTTCCCGCGTCAGAACCCCTTTTTGGAGGATATTATGAAAGCCAGATTCCCCGCGACTTTGACTGCCTTCCTGTTCCTGTCGGGCGCCGCCTTTGCTCAGCAGGCCACCGTCGTGATTTCGCCGGAGCAGGAGACCGTCATCCGCGAATATGTGGTCCAGCAGCAGGTACAGCCAATCCAACCCCCAGCCGATGTGACGATCGAAGTCGGCGCGACGCTGCCGGATACAGTTGAGCTGCGTCCCCTCGAAGCACCCGATCTCGAAGTCGAATATCAATATGTGGTTGTCGACGGCCGCACTGTGCTCGTCGAGCCGGATACGCGTAAAATCGTCCACATCATCAGCGACTAAGCGCACCCGAAGCGGCGGAATGGGAGGATCCATTCCGCCGCTTTGCTCCACCCAAAAGCTCATGGCCCCGCTTATTGATGCGCCAAAGCACGCTCCCCCTGACGCATGGCGCCGGCAGCGCATAGCTGCGATGCAGGTTCGCATATTGTAGCAGAGCCAATGGGGCGGCATCCTGACAAACGGTCAGGAGGCAGGAGGAGCACCCCAATGACATCCATTCTCATTACCGGCGGCAGCCGAGGCATCGGACGCGCAACCGCTCTGCTGGCGGCGCAAAGAGGCTGGGCCGTGGCAATCAATTATCTCGGCAACGCTGCCGCTGCGGAGGAGGTCGTCGCCGAGATCAAGGCCGGAGGCGGCCGAGCCTGCGCGGTGCAGGGAAACGTGGCGGCAGAAAATGACGTCATCGCAATGCACGAAGTTGCGGAGCGGGAGCTGGGTGGGCTTACCGGCGTCGTTATCAATGCCGGCATTGTCGGGCCGTCCCGCCCCCTGGTGGATATCGAGCTAAACCGGATCCGCCGCATCTTCGAGGTCAACACAATCGGCGCCTATCTTTGCGCGCGGGAAGCCGCGCGCCGGCTTGCCCGGAGCCGCGGCGGAACGGGAGGCTCGATCGTCCTGGTCTCTTCAATGGCGTCGCGTCTCGGCTCCCCTTTCGAATATGTGGACTATGCCGGCTCGAAGGGAGCGGTGGACACTCTCACCATCGGACTGGCCAAGGAGATGGGCGGCGAAGGTGTGCGGGTGAATGCCGTCAGGCCAGGGCTGATCGAAACGGAGATCCACGCGAGCGGCGGCCAGCCGGATCGCGCACAGCGGCTTGGCGCTGCTTCCCCGCTCGGACGCGCAGGCGAGGCGCGGGAAGTGGCCGAGGCGATTGTCTGGCTTCTGAGCGACGCCTCATCGTATGTCACCGGCAGCTTCATCGATGTGGCCGGCGGCCGATAATCGCTTCTGCGCCATTCGGGCCGTGGAGACTGAAGCTTTCAGCGATTCAGGAGATGGAATGGTGGGCGATGAGAGACTCGAACTCCCGACATCTTCGGTGTAAACGAAGCGCTCTACCAACTGAGCTAATCGCCCGCCGCTAACCGGCCCGGCCCGTCCGTTTAGGCGGTTCGGCGCGTGATCGCAAGGGAAAATCGCCGGTTCAGACCTCATCCCCAGTTCCATTGTGAAATCAATCGACAAATGGTTCACACCGCTTGACAGTCCACTGGGAACCGCCTAATTGACCGCCACGACACGCGCTAACGCCGTGTCGAAATGCGCGGGTGTAGCTCAGTTGGTTAGAGTGCCGGCCTGTCACGCCGGAGGTCGCGGGTTCGAGCCCCGTCACTCGCGCCATTTTTCAGTGACTTAGATGAAGTTCTTCCGAACAAGCTGGAACTCCAGCCGGCAATCCGGCTTTGACTTCTTTCGTCCTCTCCCCAGCCTTCCTCCAGATTTTTCGTGAGCTCCGCAGCTGTCGCCGCGATCGATGCTTGGCGGGGAATGCGCAGCTATGCGTGTGCCCCTCCAATCCTTCGCAGCAACTGTGCGACGTGATTCCACCAGGCTGCAAAATGCCCTAGAGCGCCCCCAAAGCCTTGAGGATGTGCCAGTGGTCTTCAAACATCTGGCTCGGCTCAAGCTCGTTCGGCGAATACCAGCCTGCGTCAGCCGCGTCATCGGATCCCGCCACCCGGTAGCGTTCAGAGGTGCCTGGCAGCCGGAAGAGAAATGCGTGGGTAATGATTCGTCCACGGCCCGATCGGTGCGGATCGTCGAAGACCTGGTTAGACCGCAGCGCGGCTCGAAGTGTCTCATCCGATAACAGGCCCATCTCATCGGAGATGCCCGTCTCTTCCTTCAATTCGCGAAGCGCTGCATCGAGAAGGCGCTCATCGAGATTGATGAAGCCGCCCGGTATTGCCAAAAGGTTCTGCCCTGGCGGACGGCCGCGGCGAACAAGCAGGACCCGCGCATCGCGGCAGAGAACCACTGCGTCGGCGGTAACATGAGGACCAGGCCCCCATGTCTCCTTGTATCTTCGATAATATTCCTCGTCAGAGACTTGGTCGGTCATTTCGAGCTCTCACCCTTTAGCGCCAGCCTATCGGGCAGCAGGCCCTGTGGCGCTCAGCGCCAGTCGCCAACCGGCCCTAATCGTCCGAATCCGGAATCTTCAGCAGATAACCGCAGGCTTTGCAGTGGACCGCGTCGGGATCATGCCGTTGCAGACCGCAGCGCGGACAGGGATGCCATACCTTTTGCGGCCGGAAAATCGCCTGTCCCAGCCGAATGAAAAGCGTGACCCCGGCCAGCATGATTGCAACCGCGGTAAGCTTCCCCCAAGGGCCGGGTAAAAGGATATCTCCGTAGCCCGTGGTGGTCATGCTCGTAACGGTGAAATAGAGGGCATCGATATAGCCGGTGAAGCCGGAGCCCTCGCGGAAGAAGAAGGTGTAGATAAAGCCCGTTACGACAAAGAGAAACGTCACCAGATTGACGACCGACTGCACGACCTCGCGCCATTGGGCGTAACCGCGCCTGATCAGGGGCTGCCAGAACACACCGCTGCGTGACAGAGACCACAGCCGCAAAACGCGGAGAAATCCGAGATTCGCGAGCCAGAGCGGAAAGAGCAGGGTCAGCATGATGAAGATATCGACGATGCTCGTCGGCTGCCGCAGCCAGCGCGGAATATCATTCGAAGCCATCGCGCGGGCCGTGATGTCGAGCGCCAGCAGCGCCGCGATGGAGTAGTCTACCCAAAGGAAGTAAGGCCCTTCACGGATCACCGGGCTGGCGATGAAGAAGGCAACGATCAGCAGGTCGACTGCCATGACGGAATATTGGAAGCGCAGAGCATGTGGAGATCGGCCGTGATAGAGCAGACGGAGGCGATCCCGCAGGCCATCGATACCGATGGGGCGCTGCGTTTCTGTGGCGGGGCGGTCATCCATAGTGTTCAATCGGGCAAGTCAACTTTCCTTGTCAATGAATAAACGGCCCTTTTCAGACCTCAAAGGGTTCCAAACCGATGCAGAACAACGGATCGATTCGTGCGATCACCTTGGATGCAGCACGCAATTTGCCTCTGAACAATCCGACATAGCTCATCTAAACGGCTGCTCTGAAGGGATGTTCCAAACCAACAAGGCTTGCCAGCCGGCGCCAAGTAGCCCTGACAGGCCGACTGCCCTAGAGGACCAGCGGATCATTCCCGTGACAACCGGCGAGGTGTGAGGCGGGCGTGGAAAATCCGGCCATCGGTTATGAAACGGGTTCCCACCGGCTCGCCGGCTTCGATATAGCGTTCCTCCGTGATGCCCTCGGAGTCACGAAGCGCGGCCACGATATATTCGCGCTCGGAATCGGCGTCGCGGTCCACCTTATGCGAGATCTGCCACGTCATCGATTGCAAGCCAAAACCGGTATCGGTCGTGCCGGCGCCGACCCAGACATTCGATTGCGACGGATCGATATTCTGCCTGCGTATCCAGTAGGCAAGGTCGCCGTACTGAGGGTCGATGTCCGTCGCCCAGAAGCGGATATGATGCCGTTTCCTTGGGCTGTCGCCGACGTCCTTCTGGAAGCCGATGTCCTGCCTACGGCCGAACAGATATAGCGCGCTAAAGGGCGCCGTGGGATAGGAGCGATTCAGAACGAAGCGGACCGCCATTTTAGCGCCGGAGCGAATTGTAAGCCGATCCGCAACTTGCCAGCCTGCTGCGGCAAATGCTGAACGCAGCTGCGCTTCAGTCCCGATCAGTACGATATTGACGGGATCTGCCGGAAGGCCGTCCGCCGCGCGCGTCACTCTGGGGATACGATTGCGGCGGAGAATCGCCATGCTGGCGCGGATCACGGGCGGCAGGACCACATAGGCTGCAAGGGCGTAAGTGAGCAGCAACGCTGCGAAGACCGGAACCCGCTGCTCGATGCGATCGAAAATCTGGGTGACAATGAACCACAGCGTCGCCGAGGCGATCAGCAGGATGAGGACGCGTTGGATCCATCGGCCGAGGCGGGTCATGGAGCGCAGAATAAATGGAAAACCCTTGCCGACAGTAGCCAGCGGGCACACAGCCCATTTAGGCGCGGCAGCCGGATCACAGGCGTGCATCCTCCACATTGATCCGACGGTAGACCGCCTCGGCGAAGGAATAGAGGGCAAATGCGATCAGGCCCAAACCCATGAGCGTCAGCAGCAGCCATCCAAGTGGGAGACTTTGAATGAACTCAAGCGCTGCTTTGGAGCTGGCCTGTTCGCCACCTCTGACGGATCTGGTTGCGAGAAGAAAAGCCAGGACCAGGAAAACAACGCCCCTCGCTATCAGCCCGGTTTTCGCGACCGGGTGAATGATCTTCATCTTGCTCTGGTCCGTGTCGATGTAGCGGGTGTATCTTTCCCGCACCGCCTTTACGATGTGGGCGAGGCCAGCGCTGGCCAGTGCGAGCGCCAGCCCGGCTGCCACCCAGCGCGCTCCTACGAGCCCGGCAAGCATATTCGCCCAATCACCGCTACCGCCACCACCGCCGCCGCGGGCAAGCGACCAGGTGTAGGAGGCAAGGGCCGCATAGATGACACCGCTCACGGCGAGCCCAAGGCGAATTGCTATGCCCTTCGCCTCCCTCCCATGGCGGTCGACGTCGGACCAGGCCTGGATAAAGCGCCAAAGCGCATAGAAGCCGAAACCGACGATAAGGACATAGGAAATGGCGGTTCCTGCTTCGCTGGAAAGGAGCACGAGCAACGCATCCTGCGAGCCCAATGCTTCTCCCGTTCCAATCGCAGCCAAGGCCGCGAAGAAGCCGATCACAGCATAGATCAGGCCCCTTGCGGCATAGCCGATGCGCGCCAGCGGGCGGAACCACCGTTTCATTTTGCCAGCCACTCCGCCCTCCTCGCGCTGCAATCTCCGGCGGAAGAATGCCCGAGGCAGCAAGCTCGTTCCGCGGGCAACTGCATCTTTGCCAGCCATGTCACTGAACAAAGGCCAGCGCCGCAAGGCCGCCCAGAAAGAGGATGACCACGGCAAGGGAATCGTAGCCCATGCGCAAAACCGCTGCGTCTCTTCTTTCCAGGAGACCAACAATGAATATGCCGATCAAGCCCGCCGCGAGGAGAGAGGACAAAACTTCGAACCGGCCCAGCTCGTTGATGACCGCGGCGCCCGGAAAAACGGCATCCGCGAGGACGATCAGCGAGAGGTTCACGAAATTTGTGCCGAGAACCTGGCCAAATGCCATCTCATAGCGTCGCAGCCGGATCGATTGGATGATGGTGCTGAGTTCGGGAGTCGAGGTTGCAACTCCGATGAGCGCAAATCCCACCATCCCGGCGCCAAGGCCCGTTTGCTGGGCAAGCGCGTCGCCGGTCTGCGAGAGCACGTAGCCTGCAGCGAAGATAACCGCTCCGGCCAGAGCCGCCTTCCAGACCGCTTCTGAAAGCGGGCCCCGCTCTTCGCCTGTTTCGTCCTCCGCTTTGGATTCTTCACTCTTGTCCGAAACTTTCCAGGGGCTCCGATCGGCGTAGCCGGAGGAGAGCCAGAAAGACACGACGCTTACTGCAGCAAGTGCGAGCCCCCAAGCGCCGACGCCGTAAAGGAGAATATCTCCGGTGGTGATCGCGACGGCAACGGCGATCAGCACCAGCATGCAGAGCACGCTCATCATGAGGGTTGCCGGACTCGCGACGATCGACGTCAGGGCATCCCGGCGAACAACGGCATCACCGATCGCGAGGAAGAACACGTTGATGGCCGCACTGCCGAGCAGATTGTTGACCGCCAGAGCCGGGATACCTGCGCTCGAGGCGGTAATGACATTTGCGACTTCCGGCAGCGATGTGACGCAGCCAAGCAGAAGCATTCCGGCGAAGACCTGGCCGAGCCGCGTAAGCGTGCTGATCCTGTCCACATAGATGGTGAGCCTGACGCCGCCGCTCCAAACAACGATGCTTGCCGCCAGGAAGACAGCCGCGTTGACCCATATCGGAAAGTCTTGAGTATTCACCGGCAGCCCATCCATTCCGCACCGCTAATCTGAACGAAATGCGTAAGGGGGCCGATCGATCCTATTTCGAGCTGATCCACGGCGGACCTGACGGACCCGCCCGGCGTTCAGGGTCGTCAAGCGCAATCAATAAATCGGATTTTGCAATAGCCTGCCGCTGTTGAAACAGGAGGCCGAGGCGCCGACCCGTTTGGGAAGGAACCAGATGACGTTGAACAATGGAGAAACACGGAATGCCGAACGGAAAAATAAGCCCGATGACGGGCCATTGGCCGAATTCGTGGTTGCCGGTCAGCAGCTTTGACGCGCGACTCGATGCGTGGAGGCGAGGTATCACTACGCCGGGAGTACAACAAAATCAGCAGCCGCCGGTCCTGCAGGGCCATCAGGCGAATAATGCGGGAAATGCCGATGGGAACGCCGGTCATATCGGCGGGAATGCACGCTAGCGGCCGACCTGTCCGACGAAGCGTTGTGCGCGCGAGAGAAGGTCAATCATCCGCGCGAACAGCGAACAAGTCCTTGTACCGTCGCGGCTGGGAACGGAGATACTGTTTGGGCGCCTTGACCCTTGCACCCAGATGGGCGGCGGCATGCCAGGGCCAGTGCGGGTCATAGAGAATGGTGCGGGCAAGCGCGACGAAATCAGCATCGCCCGTGCCGATGATCGCTTCGGCCTGCTCGAATTCGGTGATCAACCCGACGGCGACGACCGGCATGCGGACAGCGGCCTTGACCGCACGGGCAAGCGGAACCTGGTAGTTGGGCCCGATCGGAATCTGCTGCGCGGCCGAAAGGCCGCCGCTCGAAATGTGGATCGCGCTGCACCCCCGCGCTTCGAGCGCCTCGGCGAACGCCACGGTATCCTCGATGGTCCAGCCGCCCTCGGCCCAGTCCGTACCGGAAACCCGCACGGTCACCGGCTGCTCGGCCGGGAAGGCGGCACGGACCGCATCAAAGACCTCAAGGGGAAAGCGCATGCGGTTTTCGAGCGAACCGCCATATTCATCGTCTCGGCGGTTCGACAGCGGCGAAAGAAACTCATGCAGAAGATAGCCATGCGCCGCGTGGATCTGCACCGCGTCTAGCCCGAGGCGGGCAGATCGCCGCGTGGCTTCGGCAAAGGCATCCCGCACGCGGGCGAGTCCGGCGCGATCAAGCGCGATCGGCGGATTCTCGCTCTCCTTGAAAGGCACCGCCGAGGGGGCCTCGGTTTGCCAGCCGCCCGGAAGGCCGGGACGTATCTGCCCTCCCCCCTTCCATGGGATCTCGGAGGACGCCTTTCGTCCCGCATGCGCAAGCTGGATGGCGATGGGCATATCCGACCAGCGGCGGACCGTTTCCAGCACACGGCGCATCGCAGCTTCATTTTCATCGGAGTAAAGCCCGACATCGGCGTAGGAGATCCGGCCCTCGGGTGTTACGGCGGTCGCCTCGATGGTGAGCAATGCCGCGCCGGATAGGGCCAAGCCACCGAGATGAATGGTGTGCCAGTCGGTCATGCAGCCATTCTCGGCCGAATACTGGCACATCGGCGCGATCACGATGCGGTTGTCCAGTTGAAGCGAACCGACGCGCATCGGGGTGAAAAGCTTGGAACTCATTCTCCGGGACTTCCTTGAGGTAAAAGGCTGGAGCTTTCCTTAAGCCTCTTTGGCGCGATTGGAAAATCTCTGCCAATTATAAGGCAGCTTCGCGGCACAACAGAAAAGCCGGGCAGAGCCCGGCCTTTCGGAATAAAGGAATGATTTAATTGATCGCGTCCTTCAGGCCCTTGCCCGCGGAGAATTTCGGGACGTTACGGGCCGGGATTTTGACCTCGGCGCCGGTCTGCGGGTTGCGCCCAGTGGAGGCTTCGCGCCGCGACACGCTGAAATTGCCGAAGCCGACGAGGCGGACATCGCCCCCGCTCTTGAGCTCACCCGTGATCACAGAGAACACCGCGTCGACAGCCGACTGAGCATCACCCTTCGAAAGGCCGGCCTTCTCGGCGACGGCGGATACCAGTTCGTTCTTGTTCATAAACAACAAACCCCTTCCTTGTCATGGCCGGAGAGCGACTCAACCGGCAAGGTCCGCACTTTATGAAGAACTCGCCGCGCCACCAAGCGGCAAATGCTGGGGATTCTCAAAAAATCCCCGCATTTCTGCGGTTTTCAGCGAAAAAAGCCGGCCCTGACGGGGCCGGCTTTTATCTTTTTGCTGGAAATGGCAGCTTAGTGGGCAACCGCGGGCTGGCCTGCGTCTTCAGACACGTCAGCCGTGGCGGGTGTGGTGACGGGCTCCACCCACTCGATCGGCTCGGGCAAGCGTACCAGCGCATGCTCCAGAACCTCACCCACGCGGCTGACGGGAACGATCTCCATGCCGCTCTTCACGTTCTCCGGGATATCCACCAAATCCTTGGCGTTCTCTTCCGGGATCAGCACCTTTTTGATGCCGCCGCGAAGGGCCGCGAGGAGTTTCTCCTTGAGCCCGCCGATCGGCAGGACCCGGCCGCGCAGCGTGATCTCACCCGTCATCGCGACATCCTTGCGGACCGGAATCCCGGTGAGCACCGACACGATCGCCGTCGCCATCGCGACACCAGCCGACGGACCGTCCTTGGGTGTCGCGCCTTCCGGCACGTGCACGTGGATGTCCCTCTTGTCGAAGAAGGGCGGCTCGATGCCGAAATCGACAGCCCTTGAACGAACATAAGAGGCCGCTGCGGAAATCGATTCCTTCATCACGTCGCGCAAGTTGCCGGTAACGGTCATGCGGCCCTTGCCGGGCATCATGACGCCTTCGATCGTAAGCAGCTCGCCACCCACCTCGGTCCAGGCGAGGCCCGTGACCACGCCGACCTGATCCTCGCCTTCGACCTGGCCGAAGCGGAACCGCGGCACACCGAGATAATCGGCCAGATTGGCCTCGGTCACCTCGACGGAGGTCTTGCCGGTCTTGAGGATTTCGGTGACCGCCTTGCGCGCCAGCTTCATCAACTCGCGCTCGAGGTTACGCACACCGGCTTCCCGCGTGTAGGTGCGGATGACGGTCTGCAGGGCCTCATCGGTGACGGAGAACTCGCTGGGCTTCAGCGCATGCTCGCGAACGGCCTTCGGCAGAAGGTGCCGCTTTGCGATCTCCACCTTTTCATCTTCCGTGTAACCGGCGATGCGGATGATCTCCATGCGGTCCATGAGCGCCGGCGGGATGTTGAGCGTATTCGCCGTCGTCACGAACATCACGCTCGAGAGGTCGTATTCGACCTCGAGGTAATGGTCCATGAAGGTCGCGTTCTGCTCCGGATCGAGCACCTCAAGCAGCGCCGAGGAAGGATCACCGCGGAAATCCATGCCCATCTTGTCGATCTCGTCGAGCAGGAAGAGCGGATTGGACTTCTTGGCTTTCCTCATCGACTGGATGACCTTGCCGGGCATCGAGCCGATATAGGTGCGCCGGTGACCGCGGATCTCGGCCTCGTCACGCACGCCGCCCAGCGCCATGCGCACGAACTCGCGCCCGGTCGCCTTGGCGATCGATTTGCCAAGCGAGGTCTTACCGACGCCGGGAGGGCCGACGAGGCAGAGGATCGGACCCTTGATCTTATCCTGCCGGCTTTGCACGGCCAGATACTCGATGATGCGTTCCTTCACCTTCTCCAGGCCGAAGTGATCGGCGTCGAGCACCTCCTCGGCAAAGCCGAGGTCGCGCCGGACCTTGGAGCTCTTCTTCCACGGGATCGACAGCAGCCAATCGAGATAGTTGCGCACGACCGTCGCCTCTGCGGACATGGGCGACATGGTCTGCAACTTCTTGAGCTCGGCTTCCGCCTTCTCGCGCGCCTCCTTGGAGAGCTTGGTCTTCTTGATGCGCTCCTCAAGCTCGGCCACCTCGTTGCGGCCGTCCTCGCCCTCGCCGAGCTCCTTCTGGATCGCCTTCATCTGCTCGTTGAGGTAATATTCGCGCTGCGTCTTCTCCATCTGGCGCTTGACGCGCGAGCGGATGCGCTTTTCCACCTGCAACACGGAGATCTCGGCTTCCATGAAGCCCATGGCCTTCTCAAGCCGCTCGCGGATGGAAAGCGTCGCAAGCATCTCCTGCTTCTCGGGGATCTTGATGGCCAGGTGCGAGGCAACCGTGTCCGCCAGCTTGGAATAATCCTCAATCTGGCTCGTCGCGCCGACGACCTCGGGCGAGATCTTCTTGTTGAGCTTCACATAGTTCTCGAAGTCGGCAACCACAGAGCGCGCGAGCGCCTCGATCTCGACCTCGTCTTCCTCGGGCTCGGCCAGCGCCACGGCACGAGCCTCATGAAAATCCTGCCGATCCGTGAAGCCGGAAATGCGGGCGCGCGAAGCACCCTCCACCAGCACCTTCACGGTGCCATCGGGAAGCTTGAGCAGCTGCAGCACATTTGCGAGCGTGCCGATGTCGTAGATCTTGCTCGGATCCGGATCGTCGTCGGCCGCGTTCATCTGGGTCGCCAGAAGAACCTGCTTCTCGGCGCCCATTACTTCTTCGAGAGCCTTGATCGACTTCTCGCGCCCTACAAAAAGCGGCACGATCATGTGCGGGAACACGACGATGTCGCGCAAAGGCAACACCGGGAACACGGCCTCGCTCGGAGTTTTCGGAGCTTCTGTCATCTTTTCAGCCTTTCTGGCCGCGACCGCTTGGGAGCCGGCCGGACCATACTGTTATGGGGCATCTTTCCGCAAGGATGGGCTTGTCAACCGCAACACCGCTCCAGAATACGAAATCCGCCACCGCTTGCTCCTTAAGTGGAGGCATGCGGGGTCAATATCAACCCCGGTACGGAGCGGATAAGGCCCAACGGAAGGGAGAACACGGCGGCCGCCGCCGCCGCTCTTTTCCGAATGAGTGGGCCATTCTCGATCACGCGCTGACGCTACCCTTTTCCTTTTCGCGTTCGGCGTAGATGTAGAGGGGCCTGGCACTGCCGGCGACCACATCTTCGGAGATAACGACCTCCTGAACGCCTTCCAGTGCCGGTAGCTCGAACATGGTGTCGAGCAGGATCGCCTCCATGATCGAACGAAGGCCCCGAGCGCCCGTCTTGCGCTCGATCGCCTTGCGGGCAATCGCCCGCAGCGCGTTTTCATGGAAGGTAAGTTCCACATTCTCCATCTCGAACAGGCGCTGATACTGTTTCACCAGCGCGTTCTTAGGCTCGGTGAGGATCTGCACGAGCGCTTCCTCGTCCAGATCCTCCAATGTCGCAAGGATGGGCAGGCGCCCGACAAATTCCGGGATCAGACCGAACTTCAACAGGTCTTCCGGCTCCACCTGGCGCAGGAGCTCGCCCGCGCGGCGGTCCTCCGGAGAGGATACGCTTGCGCCGAAGCCGATGGAGGTTTTCTTGCCGCGATCGGAAATGATCTTCTCCAGCCCTGCAAAGGCGCCGCCGCAGATGAACAGGATCGACGAGGTATCCACCTGGAGGAATTCCTGCTGCGGATGCTTGCGACCGCCCTGGGGAGGCACGGAGGCAACCGTCCCTTCCATGATCTTCAGGAGCGCCTGCTGCACCCCCTCACCCGACACGTCGCGGGTGATCGAGGGGTTGTCCGACTTGCGGGATATTTTGTCGATCTCGTCGATATAGACGATGCCGCGCTGTGCGCGCTCGACATTATAATCCGCCGACTGCAACAGCTTCAGGATGATGTTCTCGACATCCTCGCCGACATAGCCTGCCTCGGTCAACGTAGTGGCGTCGGCCATCGTGAAGGGAACGTCGATAATGCGGGCCAGCGTCTGGGCGAGCAGCGTCTTTCCGCACCCCGTCGGGCCGATCAGCAGGATGTTGGACTTCGACAGCTCCACATCCGCGTTCTTGCCCGCGTGGGCAAGCCGCTTGTAGTGGTTGTGAACCGCTACCGAGAGCACGCGCTTGGCGTAGGTCTGGCCGATCACGTAATCGTCCAGAACCTCCATGATCTCCTGCGGGGTGGGAACACCCTCGCGCGACTTCACCATCGAGGACTTGTTCTCCTCGCGGATGATGTCCATGCACAGCTCGACGCATTCATCGCAGATGAAGACGGTCGGGCCGGCGATCAGCTTACGGACCTCATGCTGGCTCTTGCCGCAGAACGAGCAGTACAGCGTGTTCTTGGAATCACCGCCGCTGTTGCTGATCTTGCTCATGCTTCACTTTCCTTTCAGTACTGCCGGCATCCACCCTCGGTGACACCGGGGGGAGCAGGCGACGGCAGACCGCAAGGTCGCTCCGTCATCCCTCCCATCCGCATCTTCCGAACGAAACACAAATCCGAAGGCGCGGCAACGATTCTGGTTCCCAGAAAAACCTAGGCTGTTGAAACTCAACATTGCCTTAACCTAGGCGGTTGCCGGCGCTTAGGGAACAGGAAAATGTGACAGAAATGACGCAAAGCCACCGATTTTGATAAATGGGGTCTTGCGATTCCAGGAGGGGCTGGACAGCCTCTGCCCTACGCTGCGTCACGTTTGCTGGCGATCACGAGGTTCGTGGAGCCTCGATCGCCTCGCGCTCGCTTATCACCCTGTCCACCAAGCCAAAGGCCTGTGCTTCGTCAGCGGTCATGAAATGATCACGGTCGAGCGTCCGCTCGATCGTGTCGTAGTCCTGTCCCGTGTGCTTAACATAGATCTCGTTCAAGCGTCTTTTCAGCTTGATGATGTCCTGGGCATGGCGCTCGATATCGGAGGCCTGGCCCTGGAAGCCGCCGGAGGGCTGGTGCACCATGACGCGGGCGTTCGGCGTAGCGAAGCGCATGTCCTTGTGCCCGGCGCAGAGCAGGAGCGAGCCCATGGAGGCTGCCTGTCCGATGCAAAGCGTCGAGACCGGCGGCTGAATGAACTGCATCGTATCGTAGATCGCCATCCCGCTGGTCACGACGCCACCCGGCGAATTGATGTAAAGGGCGATCTCCTTTTTCGGGTTTTCCGCCTCCAGGAACAGGAGCTGTGCGCATACGAGAGTGGCCATGCCATCTTCGACCGGCCCGGTTATGAAGATGATTCGCTCCTTCAAAAGGCGCGAAAAAATATCATAAGCCCGTTCGCCGCGGTTCGTCTGCTCGACGACCATAGGCACCAGATTCATCGCGGTCTCGACGGGATTCTTCATGGGGGTTCCTTCGAAGCTGGTATCCATCACTCCAGTGATGGAGTCTTGATGCCCCTAGATAGGATGGCAACTTGCTATTGCGCAAGACCGGCAGCAACGCAAGCTCGCGGACTTTTGGGGAGAGGCAGCAAGGAGCGGCCGGCTGCCGCTATCGGACCATAAGAAAAGCGGAATTGCTCCAATCAGATGGCGTGATAGGAAATCTCCGGCGTTTTGGGGAACAGGCGATGCCCGGCGGATCAGATTTCGTCCAGTCTGCGTGACAAGCAGCAGAATCCACAGGCAGATCTCCTCATGATTTAAGCCGCAACATTTCGAACTTAATTTCTTCGAGGTCACAATATGCATGTTCCCGCTCGTTCTTCGGCGGCCGCGGCGAGCCCTCCTGGTCCCAGCCTGGAAAATATGCCTGCCAAGGCCCTGCAGAAAATTGGCCGCTATGCAGGCAACTTGAGCGCGCTGGCGCTCACGAACAAGCAGATCAGTGGCAAGGTCGCTTCCCTGGTGGAGGTCGACCGGATTGAGCACGACGCACGGAGAGTTCGGACCGCCCATGAATTTAACCGAGTGCTGCAGGAAGCGGAACAACTTCCTATTACCGCCCGAGCAGACATTCTGAAGATCCTGACACCCAGAATTACCGGCAGAGCCACTTGCCAGGCCCTTTTGGAAGCGCTCAACAGGTTTGAGACCCAAGCCGGAAAATTATTGGCGTCTTCAAGCGCCGTTCTTTCCGCCGGGGAGAGGGCGAATATAGAATCGGCGCTCAGATATAAAGACGCATTATCCGATCCCATCCGCGCGGCCGTCCTCGTCGTAAACGGCAGTGAGGTGCAACACCCGGAGAGTGCTGGGCATATATTTGCCAGGCTGAGAGAAGACCTCAGCTCGGATCGGACAATTCCCGTACGCCACCTTCTTCAAGAGCTCAGCGGCCACCGCCCCGAAGCCACTTCCCTTCCGCGCTCGGGCACTGTTCCGGCCGAGTTCTGGGGGCCGGGAGACATAGCGGAACGGGTGCAGTTCATGCGGCAGGCCGAATTCTATGAGGTGGTCAAGCCCATGATAAGAGAAGCGTTGAAATCCGGCCCTTGCATCTTCGTGCCAAGCGACAATCGGCCCCTGCAAATCATCACGGCGCTTGCCGGGGATGAGATCAAGTCGACAGCCGTCCTAGACGGGCCTGAGCGCACCTCCAACAACGACAATAGTTTCTGGGGCCTCCACATCGCTCTCAATACGAAGTTCATGGGACGCGACAGGATCGAATTTCCGCGTGTCGGCGATTTGATCTCTCTTAGAACAGAGCCTGCGACGGAAGCGGCCGCTCGCCTCGATTGAAGTCCGCAGCGCTTCCTCCCGGCCGTGTGGGAGCGGGAGGAAGCGCCCCGGTATCAAAGGTTTGAGAGCGCCTGCTCCAGATCGGCGATGATGTCCTCCACATCCTCGATACCGACCGAGAGCCGGACCACATCAGGTCCAGCGCCGGCCGCGATCTTCTGATCGTCGGAGAGCTGGCGATGGGTGGTCGAGGCCGGATGAATGATGAGTGACTTGGTGTCACCGATATTGGCGAGGTGTGAAAAGAGCTCCACACCCTCAACCACCTTCACGCCTGCCTCATAGCCCCCCTTCAAGCCAAAGGTGAAGACCGCGCCGGCGCCCTTTGGGGAATATTTCTGCATGAGCGCGTGGTTCGGATCCTCCGGCAGCCCTGGATAGGAAACCCAGGCCACGGCAGGATGCTTCTGCAGCCACTCGGCCACCTTGAGGGCATTGTCGCAATGGCGCTGCATGCGCAGCGGCAGCGTCTCGATCCCGGTGAGGATCAGAAAGGCGTTCTGGGGCGAAATCGCAGGGCCGAAATCGCGCAGACCCAGCACGCGCGCCGCGATGGCGAAGGCAAGATTGCCGAAGGTTTCGTGCAGCACCATGCCGCCATATTCGGGCCGCGGCTGGGACAGCGCCGGATAATTGCCGGATTTCGACCAGTCGAATGTGCCGCAATCCACCAGTATTCCGCCGATCGAATTGCCATGGCCCCCCATGAATTTGGTGAGCGAGTGGACGATGATATCGGCCCCGTGCTCGATCGGCCGCAAGAGATAGGGCGAGGCCATGGTATTATCGACGATGAAGGGCAGGCCGTGGCGCTTGGCCACTTCGGAGATCTTCTCCAGATCCACGAACGTGCCGCCGGGATTGGCCAGGCTTTCCACGAAAATGGCGCGGGTGTTGCCGTCGATCTGGTTTTCGAAGGACGAGATGTCGTCGGGATCCGCCCAGCGGACTTCCCAATTGAAATTCTTGAAGGCATGGCCGAACTGGTTGATCGAGCCGCCGTAGAGTTTTCTGGCTGCGATGAAGTTGCAGCCCGGCTGCATGAGCGTGTGGAACACCAAAAGTTGCGCCGCATGGCCCGATGCGGTGGCGAGCGCCGCGGTGCCGCCTTCGAGCGCAGCCACCCGCTCCTCGAGCACCGCCTGCGTCGGGTTCATGATGCGCGTATAGATGTTGCCGAAAGCTTTCAGGCCGAACAGCGATGCTGCATGCTCCGCGTCATTGAAGACATAGGAGGTGGTCTGATAGATCGGCGTTGCACGGGCGCCCGTGGTCGGGTCGGGCTGAGCGCCAGCGTGGATCGCAAGCGTGTTGAAGCCGGGGGTGCGTTCGGTCATGGCGTTTCCTTCGTTGAGCATGCTCGTTACGTAATCAATACAAAGAGCCCGGAGCTGGGCAAAGAAGATTTGCCCGAATATCGGGCAGGCGGAGAAATAAGATGCCGGACTGCCCCGGTGATGGCCGTGTGTTGCCGGGCTGATTGGAACGAACGGACATTTGGGCCGCGCGAGGAAATGCCCAAACCCTCCTTTCAGCCGAGTTTGCGCCCAAGACGCGGGATTTCGATGGCCGGGCAGCGGTTCATCACCACCTTTATGCCCCTTTCCTCAAGCCGTGCGGCGGCGGCATCATCACGGATCCCGAGCTGCATCCAGACCACTTTGGGCAGCGGGTCCATGGCCAGAATTTCCTCCGCAAGGCCGGGAATGGCGGCGGGCGCGCGGAAGACATCGACCATGTCCACCGGCTCAGGAAGCTCGGCCAGCCGGGCATAGGTCATCGCACCCGCGATCTCCTTGCCCTCCTGACCCGGATTTACGGGGAAAATGCGATATCCAATCCTCTTGAGAAAATTCATGACGCCGTGGCTGGGACGGCCGGGTTTTGGAGACGCGCCGAGCACCGCGATGGTCTTCACGCTGCCCAGAATGCCGGCGATGTAGCTGTCGTCGTAGGAATCGTGGTTCATTCCGGAAGCGTGATACGCCCTTCTGCGTCGAGCGGAAAATCCGGGTTATGCGCCACTTCCCAGAGATTGCCCTCGGTATCCTCGAAATAGCCCTGCATGCCGCCCCAGAAAGCGCGCTGGGCGGGCTTGAGGATGCGACCGCCCGCCTTCTCTGCCTGCTCCAGGATGAGCCTCACCTCCGCTTCCGAACGCGTGTTGTAGGCGAGCGCGACGCCAGAAAAATCCGGCTTTGCCCCGCTCCCGCGGCGATAATTCTCGTTGGCGACATCGGCTGCAAGCTCCTCGCGCGGCCATAGCGCCAGGATCATGCCGCCCATCTGGAAGAAGGCCACGCCTTCGGTGATCTTCCCGTTTCGCTCCAGCCCCATCGCCTCATAGAAACGGGCGGCGCGATCCAGATCGTCCACGCCGAGGGTGATAACGGAAATGCGCGGCTCCATCTTCATTGCGCTTTCTCCTCTTTGCCTTTTCCCTAACATAGGGCTGCGTACAGATCAGCCGGGAAAAGGCCAGATCACAGCCTGCCGGACCATGAGCGGGCTGATAGGCCGCAAAACTGCGGCCGCATTTCCGTTCCACAGCGCCAAATTGTTGCGGTATCTTATTACCTCCTTTGTAAGCCATTGATCTTACAAGACTATTCATGGTGAAGTGGAGCTACCCTCACTTGACTTCCTGAGATGGCCCCCGTATAAGCGCGCGACCATGGCATCAGCCAGGTTTCGAGGGCCATTCGGCCATCGGCAAGCAACAAGAAACGCCTTGTCCGTGCGGCAAGGTCCAACAGAAGCGGAAAGAACCATGAAAACCTTCTCGCAGAAGCCTGCGGAAGTGACGAAGAAGTGGGTGCTGATCGACGCCGAGGGTCTCGTCGTCGGCCGTCTCGCCACCATCGTCGCCAACCGCCTCCGCGGCAAGCACAAGCCCACCTTTACCCCCCATGTGGACGATGGCGACAACGTCATCATCATCAATGCCGACAAGGTGGTCTTCACCGGCAAGAAGTATCAGGACAAGACCTATTACTGGCATACGGGCTATGCCGGCGGCATCAAGGAGCGCACGGCGCGCCAGATCCTCGAAGGCCGGTTTCCCGAACGCGTGGTCGAGAAGGCAGTGGAGCGCATGATCCCGCGCGGGCCGCTCGGACGCCGCCAGATGAAGAACCTGCGCGTCTATGCAGGCAGCGAACATCCCCACAGCGCGCAAAATCCCGAGAAGGTGGATATCGCCGCTCTGAACAAGAAGAATGCGAGAGGCTAGCCCCCATGGCTGAAATCAATTCCCTCCAGGAGCTCGGTGCAGCGACGCGTGAAGCAACGCAGCAGCCGGCCGCTCCGGTGCACGTGCAGAAGCTCGATGCCCATGGGCGCGCCTATGCAACCGGCAAGCGCAAGAACGCCATCGCCCGCGTGTGGGTGAAGCCTGGCTCGGGCAAGATCCTGGTGAACGACAAGGAGTTCACCCAGTATTTCGCCCGTCCGGTGCTGCAGATGATCCTGCAGCAGCCGATCGTCGCGACGAACCGCAACGGCCAGTATGACATCGTCGCCACCGTGGTGGGCGGCGGCCTGTCCGGCCAAGCGGGCGCCGTGCGTCACGGCATTTCCCGCGCCCTCACCTTCTACGAGCCGGAGCTTCGCGCCGTGCTGAAGAAGGGTGGCTTCCTTACGCGCGATTCCCGCGTGGTGGAGCGCAAGAAGTACGGCCGCGCCAAGGCCCGCCGTTCCTTCCAGTTCTCGAAGCGCTAAGGCGCTTTACCAGTACAGGACGGAAAAAAGCGGGCTTCGGCCCGCTTTTTTGTTGCACGCACGCAAAGCCCCCCATAGCCATAGGCGGCCTTTTCGGAGGGAGTTACCGCGATGCCATCCAAGACCATCGACCACGCCTTCACCGCGCGGCAGATCACGGGAGCCGCCGGCGACCCGACCTACGCGGGCGCCCTCTCCTTCATGCGCCGCAAATTCACAAAGGATGTGAAGGGCGCGGATGCCGTAATGTGGGGCATACCCTTCGATGCCGCGGTTTCGAACCGGCCTGGCGCGCGCTTCGGGCCGCAGGCGATCCGCCGCGCCTCCGTCATCTTCGACAACGACCCGCAATACCCGTTTCACCTCGATCTGTTCGATACGCTCGCCGTGGTCGACTATGGCGATTGCCTGCTCGACTATGGCCGTCACGACCTTACTCCCGCGGCCATAGAGACCGAGGCATCGAGGATCCTGGAATCGGGCGCCTTCCTCGTCACACTCGGCGGCGACCATTTCGTCACCTGGCCGCTGCTCAGGGCGCATGCGGCCCGACACGGACCCCTCGCCCTCGTCCAGTTCGATGCGCATCAGGACACCTGGTGGGACGACGGCAACCGTATCGACCACGGCTCCTTCGTCGGGCGGGCGGTACGGGACGGCGTGATCGATCCCGCCCGCTCCATCCAGGTCGGCATCCGCACCCATGCGCCGGAGGATTGCGGCCTCAAGATCGTGCATGGCTACGACCTTGAGGAAATTCGTGCCGCCGAAATCGCGCGCATGATCGCCGAGCGGGTGGGCGACGCGCCGGCCTATATCACCTTCGATATCGATTGCCTGGACCCCGCCTTCGCGCCGGGGACGGGCACGCCGGTTGCGGGCGGGCCTTCGACAGCGAAAATGCTCTCCATCCTTCGCCAGATCGGCGGGCTCAACATCGTGGGTGCTGACGTGGTGGAGGTCTCCCCCCCATATGACCATGCCGATGTCACGGCCATTGCCGGGGCCTCCATCGCCATGCACTATCTGGGGATTCTGGCAGAGAAGCGACGGCCATAATCCTCAAGTTATGGTTCAAGAAGTTTTCGGATTGATTCCGGAACGCTTCTCAACCATTTGAAGGCTGACTCTTTTTCGGGCGCGAACAATATGACGGCAAAGATCTTCATCGACGGCGAACACGGCACCACGGGGCTCCAGATCCGCGCCCGCCTTGGAGAGCGCAGGGATATCGAACTCCTCTCAATCCCCGTGGAGCGGCGTAAGGACCCAGCCGCCCGCGCAGAGTTCCTGAACGCGGCCGATATAGCCATTCTCTGCCTGCCGGACGATGCGGCGCGCGAAAGCGTCTCGCTCATCGCGAACGACACGACGCGCGTGATCGACGCCTCCACCGCGTACCGCGTGAGCGAAGGCTGGGCCTATGGCTTTCCCGAAATGGACAAGAGCCAGGCGAAAGCGATCGCGCAAGCAAAGCGTGTCGCAAATCCCGGCTGCTGGCCGCAGGGGCCAATCGCCCTTCTGCGCCCGCTCGTTTCCGCCAGTCTGCTGCCAGCGGATTTCCCGGTCACGATCAACGGCATCACCGGCTATTCCGGCGGCGGCCGCTCTATGATTGAGGACTATGAGGCGAAGGGCGAGGACGCGCCGGAATTCTTCCCCTACGGCCTCACACTCAGCCACAAGCATCTGCCGGAGCTGCGCACCTACGCCAAGCTTGCGCGGGACCCGCTGATGCAGCCGGTGGTCGGCAATTTCGCCCAGGGCATGATCACCATGGTGCCGCTTCAGCTCGGCCACCTTCCCCGCGTGCCCAAGGGCGAGGAGCTGCATGCGGCCATAGCCGATCACTATGCGGGCATCGAGGGGAGCGCCGTCGAGGTTGCGCCGTTCCAGGCCATCGAGCGTTCGCCGGAAATCGAGCCCGAGCGCTACAACGACACGAATACCATGCGGCTCTACGTCTTCGCCAATGATGCGCGAGCGCAGGCGCTGCTCTTGGCTGTCTATGACAATCTCGGCAAGGGCGCGTCGGGCGCTGCCGTGCAGAATCTCGACCTGATGCTTTCCGGGCTCCGCTGACGAATGCTCCGCGGCCGCTCGCGCCGGTTCGTCAATGTGCGCCTCAGCGGCGAAAGCCGAATTCTGCCGCTAAAGAACTAAGCGGGCGCCTGCATGAACGGATAGGCGCCCCTGGTTGCGCGCCAGTGGGCGGTGGCGAAGCCAAGCACGATCAAAGCCATCGCCTGATGGGCAAGCGCCACATCCATGGGCACCACCATGAGAAGTGTCGCGATTCCGATCGCTGCCTGCACACATACCAAAAGGAAGAGAAGGACAGCCCTGCGCGCATGGGTTGAGTCGGGCTCGGCGCGCAAAGTGGCAATCGCATGCCACAAAGCCAGCAGGAGGACGACATAGGCCCCAAGACGGTGCACAAACTGCACGGTTTTGGGATTTTCGAAGAGGTTCACCCAAGATGGACGATGCTCGAACAGGCCTTGGGGAAGGAAAGCCCCATCCATGAGCGGCCAGGTATTATAGGCCATGCCGGCGTCCAGCCCAGCGACAAGCCCTCCAAGATAGATCTGCACCAGCACGGCGACGAGAAGCCAGAAGGCGAAGCGGCGGGTCGAATCGAGCGCAGGCTTCCCGCTATGCGGTGCCAGGCCGCGCGCCACCGCCATGGTGGCCGTAAAGATGAGGCAGGCGATGGTGAGGTGCGTGGCCAGCCGATATTGGCTGACATCAACGCGCTCGGAAAGCCCGGAGGCCACCATCCACCATCCCACTGCCCCCTGCAGCCCGCCCAAGGCCAGGATGCCCAGGAGCTTCGGCTTTAGGTGGCGTTCCAGCCGACCGGTCACCCAGAAGAAGAGGAGCGGCAGGGCGAAGACGAAGCCCACGCCGCGCGCGAGCAAGCGGTGCGCCCACTCCCACCAGAAGATGCCCTTGAACTCCTCCAGGCTCATGCCCTTGTTGATCTGCTCATATTCCGGGATCTGCTGATATCTGGCGAACTCTTCCGCCCATTCCGCCTCGCCAAGCGGCGGGATGACTCCGTGAATAGGCTTCCACTCCGTGATGGAAAGGCCGGAATCGGTGAGGCGCGTGGCACCGCCGACGAGCACTATCGCGAAGAGGGTGACGATGACGCAGTAAAGCCAGATCCGAACCCAGAGGCGGTTGCGGCGTGCGGCATCGGTCAGCATAGGAGAAACAGGAAACTCGGTAGCGGCGACCATTTGTGTGTCCGGCGGTTTGCCGTTAGGTGGACCAAAGTCGCCCCGCTTGCAAGTTTTCCCCGCGCGACATGCGGTCGCCCTGCGGGATGCGGCATTATAGGCCTGTCGAAGGGCCGTTGTTTGCGTTATTGCGACCTCTCGAAAGGTAATCGCGATGCCAATAAGACTGAAAAAACTGATCGGCATGCTTCTTCTGGTCTTGCTGGTGGTCGTTTACGCCATCGTCTCGACGGCTTTCGCCGTGGCGCAGCTTGCGGACAAAAGCGCGCTCGTTCACCTCGCCTTCTATCTGGTTACGGGGCTGCTTTGGGTGCTTCCCGCCATGGCGCTGGTTAAGTGGATGGAAGGAAAGCCCAGGCGGCGCGGGAACTAAGCGCCAACTGGAGCAATCCGCACGCCGCTGTTCACCATTTTCTGGTCATTTGCTGGCACGTTGGGGTGCAACCGGATTGTCAGGATCGAGGATGGTTGAGGGCGAAAGCCAACCACGGAAAGATGCGCAGCCTGCCGCTCAGGAGAGATCCGCGGCCGGGTTGGGCGGCTATTCGGCCCGGATTCTGGTTGCGGAAGAAGAGGCGCTGGAGGCCTATCGATCTGCCTGTCAGGGCGCCGTCTTTGCGCCTCCGCAAAGTCCTCTTTGGGCAAGAGCCTGGCTTCGGGGTCAGGGCCGTAACGGCTTGATTGCGCTCATCCAGCGCAGGGGCGCACCTGCGTTAGCGCTCGCATTGGAAGTGGTTGCCATAGGCCCTCTGCGCATCGCGCGTTTTGCCGGAGGGCGGCATGCCAACGGCAATTTTCCCGCCGTCAACCCAAATGCCTTTGCCGATGGCGCAGACCAGGCCGCGGCGGTGCGCGCCTTGATCGGCGCACTTCAATCAGGCCGCCCAGAAATAGACATGCTTGCCTTCGAGCGGCAGCGGGAGGCTTTTCAGCAATGCGCCAACCCACTGCTGGCGTTTCCCCACAGCGCCAGCCCCAACCTGTCGCTGGCCGTCGACCTTTCCGAAGGGTTCGATAAGCTCCTCAGAGACAAGCGCCGGCGCAGAAGGCGCCAACTTCGGCAAATGGAAGCAGCAGGCGGTTACCGCCGCCTAACAGCCGCCTCCAAGGAGGAGGTGGAAGAAGTCCTCGAGCTCTTATTCGCCTGGAAAAGCGTCCGCCTCAACCGCATGGGAGTTCATGATATTTTCGGCTCGGACCAGGTCCGCGCGAGCTTCCGTCGGCTTTTCGTCTCCGCGCTTGAAGAGCCGCAGCCTTCATTCTTCCTCCATGCCCTTGAGGTGGGGGGGAAAATCCGCGCGATTACCTGCTCGAGCCGGACGGCCGAAAGCATCATCTGCGAAATCAGCACCTTCTGCGAAGACGAGCTTGCCTATGCCAGCCCGGGCGACTTCCTGTTCTATGAGAACATCGCGGAAGCTGCCGCAGAAGGGCTTGCCTTCTACGATTTTGGCGTTGGAGACGAGCTTTACAAACGCCTTTGGTGTGACGTTGAAACCAGACATGCGGATGTCTTCATCGGTTTGACGCCGCTCGGACGCGCCGCAGCACAAGCAAATTTTGCGGTGGCGGGGGTCAAGCGCGCGATCAAGCAAAACCCGACGCTAGCAAAGCTTGCGCGGCGCGCGCGGCAGATGTCGGCCAAATCCCAGGCTCAGGAAAATTAGCGCCTAGGCAACATCCCGGTCCGGCGGGGCAGCGGGGGGTACATACCCGACAGGAGACACGAGAATGGGCTTTCCGAGCCCTTTCTCCCTGATCTGAGCGGCCGCGTCCGCAACACGCTTTTCCCCGGGGTCGAGGACACTCACGAGCACCTGCGCATCCTCATCCATAAGCGTTTGCACCACGCCGGCTTCAGCCGCCCCACATTCAACCACCACCACGTCGTAAGCGATGGCGAGTGAATTCATGATGATGGGCAGCCGGTCAAAGGCGCGCATGGCCTTTTCCGGATCGGCCGTACCCACCGGAATGATCTGGCAGCTGGAATAAAGGTCGGCATGGATGACGTCGGCAAACTGTGCTTCCGACGCCAGAAGATTGGTGATCCCCGCATATGAGCTGGTCTCCAGCATGGGGGCCGTGGCAGCGCCGGAGACAGTCAGATCGAGAAGGATGACACGTAGGCCCGCATCGGCCATTTCCCGCGCTACGAGCACTGCGGTGGCCGCAGCTTCGTCCCCCTCGGGAGAAACGAAGATGGCTCGAATGATGCCCTTTGAAATAAGCGCCTCGGCGGCCGCCGCGATATCGACCTCACCAAGCCTGGCCGGGGTGCTCTTTGCTGCCGTGGCTGCCATCCGCGCCGCCATGCGCACCGGGCTCACCGGAGCCGATTCAGAGAGCGCGGGCTGAGAAGCCGTTGTTCCAACTGATGGGCGTTCGATCGATCTGGGCGCGGCCGGCTCGGCAACTACCTCGCTGCCAGTCTGGACATAAGCCTCGGCCGGCCGCATGGCACGGCCGCTGAACAATTCCCTTAGCAAGGTAAAGATTATCATTGCCAGAAGAGAGGCGGCGAAAGCGGCAATCGTGAGAGAGAGGACTTTCGGGAAATAAGGCTCCTGCGGGACCACCGCACGCGAGAACACCCGCGCATCGACCGGCAGATAATCACGTTCGCCACGGGCGGCGGCCTCCCTGTAGCGCGTCAGATAGGATTCAAGCAGTTCGCGCTGGGCTGTTGCCTCCCGTTCCAGGGCGCGCAGATCCACCTGTTGTTCGCCAGCGCGAGCGGATTCGACCTTCAGCCTGTTCAATTCAGCCGTAAGATCCACCTCGCGGCGCCGCGCGGCTTCGGCTTCGGCTTCCAAACCATCCAGCACCTTGCCGGCTTCGGCCCGAATCTGGCCATCCAGGTCCGCGAGTTGCGATTGCAGCGCACGGATGCGCGGATGCCCCCCCAATAAGGTGGTGGACAAGTCCGCAATCTGTGCCCGAAGCTCGATCTGCCTCTCACGCAGCCGCTGAATCAAGGGAGAAGCTAGCACTTCCGGGATGGTGTCGATCGAACCGCCGCCTTCAATCGCGGCGCGGACGCTCTCTACCCGTGCCTCCGTCGCCGACCTGTTGGCCCGCACACGGGAGAGCTCGCTTGAAAGCTCGGCCAGCTGCTGCGTGGCGAGCACCGTGTTGTTCTGCCCGATCAGAAGATCGGAGTTGGCGCGGAACTCCGCAACCCTGGCTTCGGCTTCCCTTACTCTCTCTCGCAGATCCTCGATTTCCGGCTCCAGCCAACGCGTGGCGTCCGTGTTCGATTGCGACTCAGCGGCTTTGAGGCTCGCCACATAGGCATCCGCGATAGCGTTGGGCACGCTGGCGGCAAGCTCTGGGTAGGCTGAGGAATATTCGATGACGATGACACGCGAATTCTCCACCTGGTAAACGGTCAGGTTTTTGCGGAACTGCGACAGCAATCTCTGTTCCGGAGGCGTTTCGGCCCCGCTCTTTGCGCCCACTGACATCAACAGCCGATCCAACAGCTTTGGCTGGGTGCCGGCAAACTCGCTGTGGTTCGCAAGATTAAGGTCGCGCGCAACCTGGGTAAGGATATCCGTGGAGGTGATGACCTGCACCTGGCTGGCGACACCCTGTTGATCGAGAATGGCGCGCTCATCTGCCGTCACCCCCTGGGGCCGCGTGTAGACCGATTCACGCGATTCGATCAGGACGCGCGTCTCCGCCCGGTAGAGCGGGGTCGCCAGCATGAGGAGCAAGAAGACCACGGCAGTGATGGCGAGCGAGATAAATAAAATGCGCACCCAGTCACGGCGGAGGCTCGTGAACAGCCGTGGAAGATCGACGTCAACGTCGTCGGCCAAGATTTCACCCCTCTTCATGCACAAAACTCCGGCCTCGCCAATGCGCGAATGGTAAATGTCTATGGTAACTGCAAGGTTAAGCAGGGAGTAGAATCCGCTTAACCGGCCATTAACCCTAATCATCGGATAAGGAGGAAGTATGGAGGCTTGCTAATAGGCGAGCATTGTTGGATTTGGCCCGTTGCTTATGAAGACTCAGTTCCCACTCCTGACGATGCTGATCGCCGCAGGCATGTTGGCGGGATGTTCGGGCTATCGTCCAGCCCCACCAGCCTTCCACAAGGCGCTCTACCAACCCTATATTCTTGATGCGGGCGATCGCCTGCGCATCACCGTTTTCGATCAGGAGAATCTTTCCAATACCTACGGCGTCGACCAAGCCGGCTATATCGCCTTTCCCCTTATCGGCTCAGTTCCAGCGCGCGGGCGCACATTGAAACAGATTGAGCAGACGATCGCTGAAAAGCTGCGTGCCGGCTATCTCCGCGATCCGAATGTGACCGTTGAGGTCGACCGCTATCGTCCGGTCTTCATCATGGGCGAGATCGGCGCGCCGGGCCAATATTCCTATGTGCCGGGCATGACGGTTCAAAAGGCAATCGCAGCCGCGGGCGGCTTCACCCCACGCGCTTATCAAGGCACCGTCGATATCACACGCGAGATCAACGGACGCGTCATGACCGGCCGGGTGCTTATCTCCGACCCGTTGCTTCCGGGCGATACCATCTATATCAGAGAGCGGCTGTTCTGATGCATTTGGCCCCACGCTAAGCTCTTGCGCATCGTCCATTGCTTTCGTTCGCCGGTCGGCGGCATTTTCCGCCACGTGAGAGATCTCAGCGAGGCTCAGGTTGCTGCTGGCCACGAGGTCGGAATTGTTTGCGATTCCACAACCGGCGGCGCTTATGAGGACCGGCTTTTCGCCGAGATTTCAGCAAAACTACCCCTCGGGGTCTCCCGCACACCGATGCAGAGGCATCTTGGTCCCGGCGACGTTACGGCGGCACTCCAGACGCTGAAAATCATTCGGCGGTTGCGTCCGGACGTGCTGCACGGGCATGGGGCAAAGGGCGGCGCCTATGCCCGGCTGTTCGGCACCGCTCTGCGGGCGTCAGGGCGCGAGGTCGCCCGGATTTATTCTCCCCATGGCGGAAGCCTCCACTATGACGCCAGGAGCCCCGCCGGGCGATTCTTCTTCGGCCTCGAACGGCTGATGGGCAGGATCACGGACCACATCTTCTTCGTTTCACTTTACGAGCAGCGGGCCTACGAGAAGAAGATCGGCACGCCGCGCGCGCCATCAAGCCTGGTCTATAACGGGCTCAAAGCCGCTGAATTCACGCCGGTGATCGATGTCCCCGACGCCGCGGACTTCCTTTACATCGGCATGATGCGCGACCTCAAGGGGCCGGATCTCTTCATCAATGCGCTCAAGGAGGCCGAGAGCAAAACAGGACGGCAGCTAAAGGCGGTGATGGTGGGGGACGGCGACGATCTCCCCAAATACATGGCCCAGGCGAAGGCGCTCGGGTTCGGACAGCGGATCACCTTCCACCCGGCCATGCCCGCCCGCAACGCATTTGCACTCGGTCGCACGATGGTGGTGCCCTCGCGCGCGGAGGCGATGCCATACATCGTGCTGGAAGCGCTGGCGGCTGGAAAGCCGCTGATCGCAACCGCGGTCGGCGGCATTCCCGAGGTCTTCGGCGAGGGCTCCCCTGCCCTCGTCTGGCCATCCGTTTCCTCGCTTTCCGCGAAGATGGCCGCCGCGCTTGCCGACGAAGCCGCCTACCGCCGCTTCATGCCCAGCGCGAACGATCTCAGGGCCCGCTTTGGTGTGGACGTCATGGCGGAGCATATCGAGACCATATACCGCAAGACGCTTAAGACCGAGAGCGTCTAATCTGCTAAGGAACTTAGACTGCCCGGCGAATTCTCAAGGTTTTCTTTAGCCTTGGATGTTAACGACAGCTAAATTGGGCGTGGGGAAATGAACAACGCCGAACGAAAGCATCGTTTTACGCCCGAGGGCGGGCCGACCGAGGAGCCGTATCAGCGGCGCCCACGCCCCGTGCTGAGCAAAATTGCACGGCAGGTGGCCCAGCAATATCGTCGCGACACCATGTCTCCCGTCATGGTGAGCGGTGTCATGCGCCTCATCGAATTTGGGGCACTGCTTCTTGCGGGGCTTCAAATCTATGCGGTGCATGTGGGGCTCGGCACTCACCTTTCCTGGCATTATCCCATCGTCATCCTCGCCGTGTCGCTTCTGGCAATCATCCTTATGGAGTTCTCCGACTGCTACCAGATGCCGGCGCTTCGCAACCCCGTCACACAGGCAGGACGCATCCTGCTCATCTGGTCGGCGACCTTCGCGCTGCTTACGCTCGCGCTCTTCTTCCTGAAGATTTCCGAGGAATTTTCGCGGTTCTGGCTCGGCATCTGGTATCTCAGCGGGCTGGCACTTCTGCTTGTCCTTCGCCTTATCGCGTCGCGGCTCATCCGAAGATGGGCGCGCAACGGGCGGATGGAACGGCGTGCTGTGCTTGTGGGCGGCGGCAAGAATGCCGAACAGCTTATCCGCTCCATCGAGCAACAGCCCTATAATGATATCCGCATCTGCGGCATCTTCGACGACAGGGATGAAACCCGCTCCCCGCCGGTCGTTGCGGGCTATCCGAAACTCGGCAATATCGATGAGCTCATCGAATTTGCACGCATTGCACGCATCGACATGCTGATCGTCTCACTGCCGATCACTGCCGAGGCACGCGTGCTAACGCTGTTACGCAAGCTCTGGGTGCTGCCGATCGATATCCGGCTCTCGGCCCACTCGACCCATCTGCGGTTCCGGCCCCGCGCCTATTCCTATATCGGCGCGGTGCCGATGCTCGACATCTTCGACAGGCCGATCAACGACTGGGATTCGGTCGCCAAGCGCGCCTTCGATATCGTTTTCAGCCTGATGGGCATCATCGTCTTTTCGCCGGTAATGCTTGCAACGGCGATCGCCATCAGGCTCGACAGCAGGGGCCCAGTGATCTTCAAGCAGCGGCGGCATGGCTTCAACAACGAGGAGATCGAGGTCTACAAATTCCGCTCCATGTATGTGGAAGCCAGCGATCCCACCGCGCGAAAGCCCGTCACCAGGGGCGACCCGCGCGTGACGCGCGTCGGCCGGTTCATCCGCAAGACTTCGATCGATGAGCTGCCGCAATTCTTCAACGCACTCTTCGGCAGCCTGTCCTTGGTAGGACCTCGGCCGCATGCGGTGGCGGCGGAGGCGCATGATCGGTTGTTCGACGAGGTGGTGGACGGCTATTTCGCCCGCCACCGCGTGAAACCAGGCGTGACCGGATGGGCGCAGATAAACGGCTGGCGCGGTGAGCTCGATACGGAGGAGAAAATCCGCAAGCGTATCGAATACGACCTTTACTACATCGAAAACTGGTCGCTCTGGTTCGATCTCAAGATCCTGCTCCTGACGCCGATTCGCCTTCTGGATACGAGAAACGCCTATTGAGCACGCCCGGCCAAGCAAGACCTGAGGGCATGTCTCTTTCCCGTGCCGCCATCGATGCGCGACTGAAAGAATTCATTCGCGCGGGCGCTCTGGCGCTTGGCGTCTTTCTTGCCGGATTTGTGGTTCGCGAGCCTGCGCCTTACGAGCTTTATATGGTGGGCCTCATCGGGGTATGGGCGCTTTTCGGGCTCAGGCTCTCCCGGCACGTGATGCCGCTTCTCGTGCTTCTGCTTCTCTTCAATCTCGGCGGGCTTGTGGCCGCCAGCCAGGTTCCCGATCCGGGGCTACGCGATGTACCGCTCTATCTGGCCGTCTCGTTGTTTCTCGCCTTCACCTCCGTCTTCTTCGCGGCGGTGGTGGAGCAGCAGCCGAGCGTGCTGACCGTCATCTTCCGCGCGTGGTTTGCTGCGGCGGTGATTACCGCATTGGTGGGCATTCTCGGTTATTTCCAAGCATTTCCCGGCTCCGAGATGTTCACGCGATATGGCCGCGCGGCGGGTGTATTCGAGGACCCTAACGTATTCGGCCCGTTTCTCACACTGCCGGGCATCTATCTTCTTCAGCGCATCCTGACCGGCCGGCCGGCCACGGTCCTGCTTGCGATCCCTCCTTTCCTCATCATCACGCTGGGGATCTTTCTTTCCTTCTCGCGCGGGGCGTGGGGGCTTTTTGTAGTATCAGCCGTCATGCTTGCACTCGCGCTCTTCATCCATAACAGGCGCGGCGCTGTGCGATTGCGAATCTTCGGCATGAGCATCGCCGCCTTTGCCGTTGCGGCGGTCGCACTCATCATCATTGTCAATATTCCGACCGTGGCCGAGCTCTTTTCCGAGCGCGCGCAGCTGGTGCAGGATTATGACGCCAACCGGGTTGGCCGCTTCGCGCGCCACGCGCTCGGCTTCATGCTGGCGACCGAACGCCCGCTCGGCATCGGCCCGCTTCAGTTCGGCGTCCTTTACGGCGTCGACACGCACAATATCTGGCTGAAGGCGTTGCTCGACTATTCGTGGTTGGGCTTTGCCGCGCTTCTTACGCTCGTTGCGTGGACAGTGGCCGGCGCATTCCGGATCCTCTTTCGCGCCCGCCCGTGGCAGCCCTACCTCCTCTGCGCCTTCGTGGTCTTCCTCGGCCATATTCTGCTCGGATGGGTGATCGACACCGATCACTGGCGGCACTTCTATATGCTGCTGGGCATTATCTGGGGAATGATGGCGCTGGAGCAAAGGCACCAGGCAGGAATACTGAGGGAAAGGAAAATGGTCGGAGCGGCGGGATTCGAACCCACGACCCCTTGACCCCCAGTCAAGTGCGCTACCGGGCTGCGCTACGCTCCGAACCGCGGAAAGCCCTATAAGCTCCAAGGTTCAGGTGCAAGGGCAAAATCATCACCTCGAACAAAAAGCGGATGATCTGGTGCGACGATGGCGTTAAGGGGCGCCGTCATCGAGCGGCCGGGATCTACTGCACGCGAGGTTTTCATAGAACGGCGGCAAGCGGTCCCGAGACCTCCATCGAGCCGCGGTAGATCATCTCCAGGGCCACGTAAAGGATGATCAGGAGCCCGATATAGGCGATCCAGCGATAGCGATCGAGCAGCCGCGCGATGAAGGAAGCCGCCAGCCCCATGAGCGCGATTGAGAGCGCCAGGCCCGCGATGAGAACCGTGGGATGCTCCCGCGCAGCGCCAGCAACCGCGAGCACATTGTCGAGCGACATGGAAACATCGGCAACCACGATCTGGGTCGCGGCCTGGGCAAAGGTCTTGCGCACAAGGGCCTCCCCTGGATTGCCGCCCGCCTTGCCTTCGCCGGGTTCCGCCTGCGGCAGGCTCGCATGGGACCGGATTTCCCGCCACATTCGCCAACAAACCCAAAGAAGGAGGAAGCCGCCCACCAGAACGAGCCCGACGATCTGGAGAAGCTCTATCGCGATCGTTGCAAAAAGGATGCGAAGCGTGGTGGCGGCAAGGATGCCGACAAGTATCGCCCTGGTTCTTAGCGATGGAGCCAGTCCGTTTGCGGCGAGGCCGATGACGACCGCATTGTCGCCGGCAAGAACAAGGTCGATCACGACGACCTGCAGCAACGCCGCGAGGCCTGCGCCCGTAAAGATCTCCATTATGTCCTGCGCCTGCAGCTGACTTTTGAAGACAGGTTCTTAGCTGCCGAACCCTCACTTGTCGATGACGGCCGGGTGAGCACGAAGTGATCTGCCGCTCACGAAACCATCTTGAGCAAACTGCGTTTCCGTCAGGTGCCTCTGGAGGGCCCTATGGCGCCACGACCTTATTGGAAGGGCTATTTGAAGCTCTCGCTCGTCACCTGCGCCGTGTCGCTGACGCCGGCCACGAGCGACCGTGAAAAAATCCGCTTTCATACGATCAACCGGGAAACCGGAAACAGGGTTCGCAGCCGATATGTCGATGCGGAAACGGGCAAGCCGGTTCCCGATGAGGACGAGGTTCGCGGCTATGAAACCGAAGAAGGCAAATATGTCACCTTCGAAGATGAGGAGTTGGAAGCCGTAGGCCTCGATAGTACCCGCACAATCGACATCGACGAGTTCGTGCCCGCCGATTCGATAGACTGGGTCTGGTTCGACAAGCCCTATTACCTGATGCCGGACGACGAAGTAGCGCAGGAGGCCTTTGCCGTCATTCGCGAGGCGATGGCGGCGACAAACACGGTCGGCATCTCCCGGCTGGTGCTTTCCCGGCGCGAAAGAGCCGTGCTCCTGCAGCCGCGGGACAAGGGGATCGTGCTCTGGACGCTGCGCTACGGCGATGAAGTGCGCGATGCGAAGGATATTTTCGGCAATCTCGAGAACAAGAAGGTGGAGTCGCGTCTCGTTTCCCTCATCGAAACGCTGATCCAGGACCTCACAAAAACCTGGGACCCGGAAATGGTGCAAGATCCGGTTCAGGAGCGCCTGAAGGAAATCATAGAAAGCAAGCAGAAGAAGCGGAAAAAGCCTGCACAGCGGAAGAAGACGAAGGAAGATGAGCCGGAGCCACCGGATAACGTCATCAGCATCATGGACGCGCTTAAGCGCTCGATCACCGAGGAAAAGAAGCGGAGCAGGTGAAACTCACGCGGCGCGGCGCGCCTTCCTGCCAAGCGGCACCGCCGCCCGCCAAAAATCCTCCCACGGGTCCTTCCCAATGGCGGCCAAACGTGTTGGAGCATTGGCCACGGTAAAATAATCGGCGGTGATGGCGGGGCTCAGCTCCTCCCAGAACAGCGGCATCGACACCGCCGCCCCCGCCCGCGCCCGTGTGGAATAGGGTGCGACGGCCGTCGCCCCCCTGCCGTTGCGAAGATAGTCGACAAGGATCTTTCCCTTGCGCTTGGCCTTCGTCACGGTGGCAACGAAGCGCTCGGGTGTGTCGGAAGCCATCGCATCGGCGATGCCCTTTGCGAATGCCTTCACCTCAGCCCAATCCGCGCGCGGCTTCAGCGGCGCCACAACATGCAGGCCCTTGCCGCCGGACGTCTTCACAAAGCTTTCAAGGCCCGCTTGCGCCAGCCGCTCGCGCACCTCCCTTGCGGCATCGATCACGTCCTGCCAGGTGACATCCGGGCCAGGATCAAGGTCCATATTAATGAGGTCGGGGCGCTCCAGATCCTCCAGTTGCGATCCCCACGGGTGGATCTCCAGCGTGCCGCCCTGCACAAGCCCTATCAGGCCCGGCAGACCATCGATGGCGATAATGGGCTCGTCATCCTCCGGGTCTACGGCTTTCATGATCTCGTGGGATTGACCGCGCCAGGCATGCTTCTGAAAGAAACACTGGCCCTCAACACCATCGGGACAGCGAACAAGCGCCAGTGGACGGTTGACGATGAAAGGACCCATGCGCGGCCAGACTTCCGCATAATAGTCCGAGAGCCCTTGCTTGGTGACACCGGCATCCTTCCAGTAAATCCGGTCCGGGTGCGTAAGCCTGATTGCAGGCGCCGCGCGCTCGGCGGGCTTGGATTGGTTCGTCTCGCGGGTGACATCCGTCGCGCTTTTATCCTCCCGCAGACCCCGGAAGGAGGCATGGCGGATCAAGTTGTCGGCTGTCCAAGTCCGAAACTCCACTTCCGCCACGAGCTCGGGCCGCACGAATTTCGCGCCGCGCGCTTCTTCAGACGTCAGCTTCTTTGCGAAGGGACTTTTCGCGATGCGCATTTTATCCAAACGCTTGAAAAGATCCTGCGCAAGCACATGGCTGAAGCCGGTGCCGACACGGCCGGCATATATCAACCGCTCGTTTTCATAATAGCCCAGCACCAGTGAACCGATGGCGCGGTTGGAGGTGGTGGATGGCACGTAACCCGCGACGACGAACTCCTGCCGCATGGAACATTTCGACTTGATCCAATCCTTGCCGCGCCCGGAACGATAGGCTGCATCCCCGGCCTTCGAGACAATGCCTTCAAGACTCAGGCGGCAGGCATGGCGGAAAACAAGCTCGCCATCCTCCTCGAAATGCTCGCTGTAGCGCAGCACGGGTGGCGCGCCATCGAGGAGCTTCTGGAGGGTGGCTTTTCTCTCAGCCAGCGGAACGGGGCGGAAGTCGTAGCCGTCAAGATAGAGCAGGTCGAACAGATAGAGCGCCATGCGGTCGACGCGACCTTCGGATAGCGCGGCCTGGAGGGCGGAGAAGTCCGAAGCGCCGCCCGCTCCCTCCACGATCAGTTCTCCATCCATAATGGCCTGCCGGACGGGAAGGCTGCCCAAGGCGGTTACGATCGCGTCCCCAAATTTTTCGGTCCAGTCGAGGCCGCTGCGCGTCAATAGCCGCGCTTTGCCGTCGCGGATATGCGCTTGCAGCCGATAGCCGTCGAACTTGATCTCGTGCAACCACCTGCCGCCGGGCGGAGGCGTGCTGCGCAATGTGGCGAGCGCCGGCTCTATGAAGCCGGGATAGCCCGCTTTCTTCGCCCGCTTGGGTACCGAAATTTTCTCGCCAGCGGATTTCTCGCTACCGGCCTTGGTCGCGCGCTTCTTCCGCGCCGGTTTTGCCTCCGCCGGCTGCTCGATCCGCCCGGTCTTCGACGACCAGCCCGGCGCCTCGCCTTCCACCTCTTCGATCACCCGCCCGGTCTTTACCGACTCCGGGCGCTCCTCCAGAATATCCGGATCAGCCTCGCTGCGCGCGGCATCGTCCTCGCCCTTAATGAGCAGCCAGTTTTCCTTCTTCTCGCGCGGCTTCTTCGCCATGCGCACCAGATGCCAGCGGCCCGTCAGCTTCTCGCCGTGCAATTCGAATTCCAGATGGCCCTTGGCATAACCTTTTTTCGCATCACCGATCGGAGACCAATTTCCGCGGTCCCAGACGATAACGGTCCCGCCGCCATATTCGCCCTTGGGAATGGTCCCTTCGAAATCGCCATAATCGAGCGGGTGATCCTCCACATGGACGGCAAGCCGCTTTTCGCCCGGCACGAGACTCGGCCCGCGCGTGACCGCCCAACTCTTGAGAACCCCATCCATCTCCAGCCGAAGATCGTAATGAAGGCGGCGCGCGGCGTGCTTTTGGATCACGAAACTATCGCCGCGCGGCGAAGCCTTCTCCTCACCCGGAGGCTCGGGCGTGGCTGAAAAGTTTCGTTTTCTGCGATAGGTGGTGAGCGCCATCAGCCCGCCTTGCGGCGCTCGCCGGAAGCACTCTTCTTGCGCGTGCCGGCGCGCGTCTTCTTCGGTGCCTTGCCTGCTCCCGCGCTTTGGCGCAGAGCCTCAAGCAGGTTGACCACCTTGGTTTCCTTGGGCGGTTTCGGCGGCTTGATCTCGCGGCCCTCCATCTTGGCCCGCACAAGTTCCGCCAATGCCTGGTCGTAACGGTCGTCAAACGTGTGGGGGTCGAACTCGCCGCTTTTGGTTTTGATGATGTATTTGGCCAGATCCAGCATTTCGCCTTCGATCTTGATGTCGGGCAGATCGTCGAAGACCTCCGAGGCAGGCCGCACTTCGTAGTCGAAATTCAGCGTGTTGGCAGCGAGCCCCGGTCCTTCCGGGCGCAACAGGAGCGTGCGAACGCGGCGGAAGAGCACGGCGCGGGCAAGGGCAGCCACCTTCTTGCGGCGCATACCCTCGCGTATCACCGCGAAGGAATCCGTCGCAACCGCGCCCGAGGGCGCCAGATAATAGGGGCGGTCGAAATAGACGGCGTCAACCTTGTCGAGAGGAACGAAAGCCTCGATGCGGATCGTCTTGTCGCTTTCGGGAACCGTCTGCGCGATTTCCTCCGGTTCGAGGATAATGAATTGATTGTCGCCCGTATCGTAGCCCTTGACCTGCTGCTCCGGCTCGACCGCCTCATCCGTTTCCTCGTCGAAATACTGGCGGTGGACCCTATTCCCGGTCTTCCTGTTGAGGATGTGAAATGACACGCGGGCGGACGTGGTTGCCCCCGCGTAAAGCGCCACCGGCAGCGCCAACTCGGATATCTTCAGGAAACCCTTCCAGGAAGCACGCGGCGCCAACTGATTCTCCCCTGTCAAGACAAAAACAAACGCGACGGGTAACGAGAAGGTTCCGGCTTTGGCTCAGCTCTCTCCTTGCGGATGGAGCATACCCATTTTGGGTACTATAACTCCGAAATCATGATGCATCCCTTACATCACAAAACGGTTTATTGCGTAAATCTAAAATTGAATATCACAAAATGCTCACCATCATCGCGCGCTTTTAAAGATTTTTGAAGTCTGTATTTAACTTTACTATAACAAGGATCTTGCTATTTTTGGTAAGCTTGCTGAAGTTTCTGGGCGGGGTATTTTCCGGGCGGATTCAGCCTGGTGTCGACCAAGGATACATGACCAATGAGAAAACTGATCTTTGCTTCGATCTCCACCGTGGCCCTTCTCGCACTTGCGGCATGCGACGAGCAGGGCACGCAGGGCGGCGGCGCAGATACCGGCGCTACGACCACTACACCTGCTCCCGCCACCGGCGACACCGGTGCCGGAGGGGGTACGGCAACCACGCCCCCAAGCACCGGGGGTACGACCACGGCACAGTGACACCACTGACGAAGGTCAAACAGAAAAGGGGCACCTGAGTGCCCCTTTTTCGTTCCAGCAGAACCGGCTCAACGTACCTGGTCGAGCAGGCGCTTGCATTCCAGCAGATCGAACAGGGCTTCCTGAAGCAGCGCCCTGTTGTCGCGCGAGAGACGATTATCATCTGCTGAAACAGGGCCGTCCTCATCGCCACGATTGAGGCCGAAGAAGCGCAGGCTGGGCTTCACCTTGGGCTTGCCAACCACGAGTTCCTCTTCGGATGCTTTTTCGGCAGCCTTCTGATGAATGACTTCGACGGCGGCCAAATCGCCACGCCCAACAGCGGCCATGAACTGGTTGCCGTTTTCACGCAAAAGCTTTTGCACGCCTTTGATCGTATAGCCCTGATCATAAAGCATGTGGCGAATGCCCTTGATCAGCTCCACGTCCTGGGGACGGTAGTAACGGCGCCCGCCGCCGCGCTTGAGCGGCTTGATCTGCGAGAATCGCGTTTCCCAAAAGCGCAGCACGTGCTGGGGCAGGTCCAGCTCCTCGGCAACCTCGCTGATGGTGCGGAATGCGTCCGGGCTTTTGTCCATTCGGTATCGACCTCCTGCGACTCAGACCGTTATTTTTTCGCGGCTTGGGCCAGAAACGCAAGGGAAAGAGATCGCCGATGCACGGTTTCCAATGTGCCCGGCGAGCAACATCGGCTTAATCGGCGCCCCGATCAGCGAGACCGGCGGCTAGGATGAAGCAGTCGCCTCCTTGCTCGGCTTCCGGGTCTGGTGCGCGCGCAGAATACGGCTCTTCAGCACGTTCGATGCCTTGAAGGTCATCACCCGGCGCGGAGAAATGGGGACCTCTTCGCCGGTTTTCGGATTGCGGCCGACCCGCTCGTTCTTCTCTCGCACCTGGAAGGTGGCGAAAGACGAGAGCTTGACCGTCTCTCCGCGCACAATGGCGTCGCAAACTTCCTGCAACACCATCTCGACGATCTGGGCCGACTCAGTGCGCGAGAGGCCGACCTTGCGGTAAACGGCCTCGGCGAGATCAGCTCGTGTCACCGTCTTTCCCCCCATCCGGCCCTTCCAATCCAATCGAAACTATTGAAAATACTAGTGAGGCCAGAACGTTAAGAAATTGGACGGGCGAGGTCAAGAACCAGAAAACGTGCTCTTGCATACAAAAAAGCTACCACCGCAGCAGCACCGCGCCCCAGGTGAAGCCGCCCCCCATGGCTTCCAGAAGCACCAGATCCCCCTTCTGGATCTTGCCCTGTGATACCGCGTGGTTGAGCGCCAGTGGAACGGAAGCTGCGGAAGTGTTGCCGTGGAGATCTACGGTGATAACCACCTTTTCTTCCGCAATGCCCAGTTTCTTCGCGGAGGCGTCGATGATTCGCTTGTTTGCCTGGTGGGGGACAAACCAGTCGATGTCTTCGGCCGTGATTCCGGCCTGACCGAAAACGTCCTCGATCACATCCGTGATCATTCCGACAGCATGTTTGAACACCTCACGCCCCTGCATGCGCAGGTGCCCCACGGTACGTGTGGTCGAGGGACCCCCGTCCACATAAAGCTTTTCCTTGTGTGATCCGTCGGAGCGCAACGCCTCGGCAAGTATGCCGCGATCGCTTATGTCCCCCTGCCCTTCCTCCGCTTCCAGGACGATAGCCCCGGCTCCATCGCCGAACAGAACGCAGGTCGTACGATCCGTCCAGTCCAGGATGCGCGAGAACGTTTCCGCCCCGATGACCAGCGCGCGCTTGGCCATACCGCCGCGAATGTAAAGGTCGGCCGTGGTGACCGCGTAGACGAAACCGCTGCAGACCGCCTGCATGTCGAAGGCGAAGCCCTGGCGTATACCGAGCCGCTCCTGAATTTCCACCGCGGTGGCGGGGAAGGTGTTGTTGGGCGTCGATGTCGCCACCACGATCAAATCGATATCAGCAGGGGCAAGACCCGCGGCATCCAAGGCGCGGAGTGCCGCAGCCTCGCCGAGCGAGGCTGTCGTCTCGTCGTCCGATGCAATATGTCGCTGGCGGATCCCGGTCCGTTGAACGATCCATTCGTCGGACGTTTCCAGCCGCGTCTCCAAGTCCTTATTCGTCACGACTCGGCGTGGCAGGGCCGCGCCTACACCACGCACGGTGGATCTGATCATTCTGTTTCCCTATGCATTGGAGACAGCTCCGGCAGGTGCCACAGGGCGGCGCGCATGATAAAGATCAAGCGTGGCGCGCGTCTTATCCAACAGTCCGCTCTTCACCATCTCGTAACCGAGTTCCACGGCCGCTGCGAAGCCTTCCTCATCGGCAGCGCCATGGCTCTTTACCACGATCCCCTTGAGGCCGAGGAATACGCCGCCATTGGTCCGGCGTACGTCCATCTTCTCGCGCAAGCGCTGAAACGCATCCCGCGCAAAGATATAGCCGATTCTGGCCATCAGCGTCCGGCTCATCGCCGCGCGCAGATATTCCGCGATCTGGCGCGCCGTTCCCTCGGCCGTCTTGAGCGCGATATTGCCGGAGAAGCCCTCCGTTACCACCACATCCACGGTGCCTTTGCCGATATCATCTCCTTCGACGAAACCGTGGTATTGCATGGTTTCGAGGGCGGCTTCACGCAGCATACGCCCCGCCTCCTTGACTTCCTCCTGGCCTTTGATCTCCTCCACGCCGACATTCAGAAGGCCCACGGTCGGCCGTTCTATGTCGAAAAGGGCATTGGCCATCGCCGCCCCAAGAATTGCGAAATCGACGAGTTGCTGGGCGTCCGCGCCGATGGTGGCGCCCACATCGAGGACGATGCTTTCGCCGCGGATCGTGGGCCATATGGCGGCAATCGCCGGCCGCTCGATATCGGCCATCGTGCGAAGACAGAATTTCGACATGGCCATGAGCGCGCCGGTATTGCCGGCGGAGATGCAGACATCAGCTTCTCCATCCTTCACCGCTTCTATGGCTTTCCACATGGAGGACTTCCACCGGCCATTGCGCAGCGCCTGGCTGGGCTTGTCGTCCATGCGCACGGCCACTTCGCAATGGGTGAAGTCGCTGACGTCGGCAAGGGCCGGAAGCCGATCCAGAACGGGCCGTGCCTCGTCCTCGCGGCCGAAGATGAGAAACCTCGCATCGGGCCGGCGCTCCGCCACCCGAAGAAGGCTGGGGAGCGTGACCTCGGGACCGTGGTCTCCGCCCATTGCATCGATCGATATGCGTATCACGCGGCGTGCCTCAGCTGTCGAACGGAGCGGAGCCCCCAGAAAAGCCCGGCGAAAATAGCGTGTTTGCGCGCCCGCACAACCTTGATTTCCATCCTTTTCACTTCGTCAGCCATTTCCCTTGAGTTTCTTGAGCGCTTCATAAAGCGGGCCAGCATCTGTCTCCTCGCCTTGCACTGGAAGCTCCAGTCCCGATCCCTCCTTGCGGGGGTAAGGGTCGATGGCAAGCTCGAAAAACTCTTCCGCCAGCGCCCCGACATCGACCGAATCGCCCGAAAAAACCTCGGGCAGATCGTCACCCTCGGCCTGGATAACCAGTTCGACGGTCTCGTCATCGATTCGGGAGAGGCGCGATCCCTCCGGCACCAGGATGGCGGAAACCTCTTCGTCTATTCGTGCAGGCAAGGGTTCAAGCGTCACAATACAGGCCTGGGTAATATCCGCTTGAACGCGGCCCAAGACCTGCACTCCGTCTTTCTTCCATGGCTGAACGGCCAGTTCCGCCGAGAATTGCTCCACCGACAGAAGACCGTGCAGCCGCGCCAATTCCCCGCATTGGTTCGGATCAGCCGCAAATGTCACGGTAACGCCCTTGGCCGGGAGATTCCGCACATTGACCTCGTAAGAGACAGGGCTTTTCTCAGGTCGGGTTTCCATCACGATTTCTCCTGCGGCAAAGGCGGGAATGTCAGCTTTCCTGCCAGGAGTTCCTCATTGGCAAGCCCGGAAAGTACATGACAGGCCCCCAACATATAGGCAGCCAGTACCGCCGACTCATCCCAGACCGCGCGATCTGGCATGATGTTCCGCCTCAAAGCGCCCGCAAGCTCCGCTTCATTTTCCGCGTCCACAGCTTGGCCATAGGCTGAAAGTCTGCCGTAGAACATCCGCGCAAGCTTTTTTATGCGCTTGGGAACGCCGAGATCGCCGATGCCCAATTCCCTCAGAGAATGATCGACCTCGCGAAAGAAATAATCGGTGAGCTCTTGCGCCAGATCGGCCAGTACACCGGTTTCGCCGCGCAGCCGATGGAGAAGGAGAAAAAGGTGGAGAGACAGCATTTCGAACCGGCCTAAAGGGGTATCGGGCACCTGCAGCTCGGAATAGAGCCGGGGCCGCCGTGCTGCCGCCACGATTTCCCCATACAGCGCCTCCACCACACGTTGGCGAGCGCGCCGCTGCGCGCCTAACGGCCACTGGAACATGAAGGTCGCCTCCTTCGGCTGGGGTTAACATGACCAATGCGGCTGATCCATAGCCAGGTCCAGTTGCATCGGCGCGAAAGCTGGTTTACCGGTTTTGCCGACCTGTGCAAGGTGACGGCCTTTCTCCAGACAGGCCAGCAAATCAGGGAGATGTCGTTGCGGGTACGGAAAATCAATGGGAGCCATGCCTGCCGGGCGCTTCTCGCCGCGGCGGTCGGTGGCGCCGCTTTGGCGGTTTCAGGCTGCGGCAACGTTGCCTCCACGCTCAACGCGCGGGAAACCCTGACGCAGGGCTATGTGATCGACCCGCAGGCGCTGGAGCTGGTGCCGGTGGGATCAAGCCGCGAGCAGGTGCTTTTGGCATTGGGCACGCCGTCGACCACAGCCACCTTCGATAACGAGGTTTTCTATTACATCTCTCAAAAGCGAGTGCGCGGCGCGGCTTTCATGAACGCGAAGCTGGTCGACCAGCAGGTGCTTGCGGTCTATTTCGGGCCTGACCAGCGCGTGACGCAGATCGCGCATTACGGGCTGCAGGACGGGAAGGTGTTCGACTTCATCTCGCGAACCACGCCGACCGGCGGCCGCGACCAGAATTTCATTGCACAGATGATCGCGGGTGTCGCGCGCGGCGCGCCGCCTGCCAATCCGCTGGGCGCCGCTGGCGGCGGCGGTCAGTAAAGAGCGATCGATCCCACGAAAGAGGCCCGCAGAAATGCGGGCCTTTTTGCTTTTGATGCTCTTTGCCTAAAGCGCTAGTGCGCGAGTACGGCGAGCAGCAGCAATGCCATGATGTTGGTGATCTTGATGGCCGGATTCACGGCGGGGCCGGCAGTATCCTTGTATGGATCGCCCACGGTGTCGCCCGTCACCGATGCTTTATGGGCGTCGGACCCCTTCATGTGCTTCACACCGTCCTTGTCGACGAAACCGTCCTCGAAGCTCTTTTTAGCGTTGTCCCATGCGCCGCCGCCCGAAGTCATGGAGATGGCGACGAAGAGGCCGTTGACGATCACGCCCAGGAGCGAGGCACCGAGCGCAGCGAAGGCCGAGGCCTTCGAGCCCGAAATGAGCAGCACGCCGAAATAAACGACCAGCGGCGCCAGCACCGGCAGCAATGACGGAATGATCATTTCGCGGATCGCCGCCTTTGTGAGCATATCCACGGCGCGCGCGTAGTTTGGTTTGCTCGTACCCTGCATAATGCCGGGATCGTCACGGAACTGCTTGCGCACCTCTTCCACGATCGACCCCGCAGCACGCCCCACCGCCGTCATGGCGATACCGCCGAAGAGATAGGGGATGAGGCCGCCGAAAATCAGGCCGGCCACCACATAGGGGTTGGACAGGGAGAAGGAGATGTCGCCGATATCCGCGAAATAGGGGAATTCGGTCGCATTGGCGGCAAAATATTGCAGGTCGTAGGAATAGGCCGCGAAAAGAACCAGCGCGCCGAGACCTGCCGAGCCGATCGCATAACCCTTGGTCACCGCCTTGGTGGTGTTGCCGACAGCATCGAGCGCATCGGTGGACTGGCGCACCTCAGGCGGCAGGCCCGACATTTCGGCGATGCCGCCGGCATTGTCCGTCACCGGACCGAAAGCGTCGAGCGCCACGATCATGCCGGCCAAACCCAGCATGGTAGTGACGGCAATCGCCGTGCCGTAAAGGCCGCCGAGCTGGTAGGTGGCGATAATGCCGCCGACGATCACGATGGCGGGAAGCGCGGTCGCTTCCAGCGACACCGCAAGCCCCTGGATCACATTCGTGCCGTGGCCCGTGACGGAGGCCTGCGCGATCGAATTCACCGGGCGCTTGTTGGTGCCGGTGTAGTATTCCGTAATCACCACGATCAGGCCGGTCACGACGAGGCCGATCAGGCCGCAGACGAACAGGCTCGTGCCGTTGACGGTGATGCCGTTGACTGTTCCGAGGTCGCCCCATCCCACCGTAAGCGACGTGGCGGCACCGATGCCGAGGATCGTGAGCAGGCCGGTTACGATCAAACCCCTGTAGAGCGCGCCCATAATGGAGTTGTTCGTGCCAAGCTTCACGAAGAAGGTGCCGATGATGGATGTGATGATGCAGGCGCCGCATATGGCGAGCGGGTAGAGCATCACGCTCCCCAAAATCTCGCTTCCGCCGAAGAAAATGGCGCCAAGAACCATGGTGGCAACGACCGTCACCGCATAGGTCTCGAACAGGTCGGCAGCCATGCCGGCGCAGTCACCCACATTGTCACCGACATTGTCGGCGATGGTGGCCGGATTGCGCGGATCGTCTTCCGGAATGCCCGCTTCCACCTTGCCCACAAGGTCGCCACCAACATCGGCACCCTTGGTGAAGATGCCGCCGCCAAGACGGGCGAAAATGGAGATGAGGGAAGCGCCGAATCCAAGCGCAACCAGCGCGTCGATAACGCCGCGATCCGCAGGCCCGTAGCCCATGGGGCCGATCAGCACCCAATAATAGACGGAGACGCCGAGCAGCGCGAGGCCAGCCACCAGCATGCCGGTGATGGCGCCCGATTTGAAGGCGATCTCGAGCCCGGCGGAAAGACTGTTCGAGGCCGCCTGCGCCGTGCGCACATTGGCGCGGACCGAAACATGCATGCCGATAAAGCCGGCAGCCCCCGAGAGCACGGCACCGATGAGAAAACCGATCGCCGCGGCGGCATTCAGCAGCCACCAGGCAAGGAGGAAAACGACGACGCCGACGATGGCGATGGTCGTGTATTGCCGAGTGAGATAAGCCTGTGCGCCCTCCCGAATGGCATCGGCGATTTCCTGCATGCGTGCATTGCCCTGATCGGCGGCGAGCACCGATTGTGTAGCCCAGATGGCATAAAGGACAGAAAGCAGGCCGCAGGCGATGACAACGTAAAGCATGGTCATGCCAAAACAATCCCTTGATTTCGGCCCGCCGGAACCCCTCCCCGGGCCTGGAGAAAGGCCGCAGCGAAGAAATGCCGCAGCCCAGGGCGCCGACTTTGTGAAAGACGCCGGTCTGCGTCAAGGTTTTCGTGCGACGAATATACGCAGCAGGCACATGAGGACAAAACGCCGCACCCGGCCAGGGCAATGTGCCTTGGTTTTACGCCGGGCGGGCTGTCCTTCTACGCTGCAAGGCCAGAACACCCAGAATCACCAGGCACAGGCCCGCCACCGGAAAGATCACCCAGTTCAGCATTTCCCAGCCAAAGCCGTGATAGACACGGCCCGACATGAAAGAAGCGAAGGCGACGGTGGAAAACAGCAGGAAATCGTGCACGCCCTCCACCTTGTTCTTCTCGGAGGGGCGGTAACACTCCGCCACCATGGCGGTCGCACCGATGAAGCCGAAATTCCAGCCGACGCCAAGCAGCACGAGCGCCAGCCAGAACTGCCACAGCGCGATGCCGGAGAGCGCCACCAAGCCGCAGCCGATCAGGAGAATGAGGCCGGCAGCAACAATCGGCTCCTTGCCGAATCGCGCGATCAGATTTCCAGTGAAGAAGCTCGGCGCGAACATGGCAAGCACATGCCATGAAATGCCGAGCGTCGCCTCGTCCGGCGAAAAGCCGCAGCCCACCATGGCGAGTGGCGCGCCGGTCATCACAAAACTCATCAACGCGAAGGAACTGACGCCGCAGAAAAGAGCGGTGATGAAGCGCGGGCGCGACAGGATCTCCGCTAATGGACGGGCGGAATCTTCTTCGCGCCACGCCTCGACGGATAATTCATCCTTCCTGAGCCGCAGGAGCGAAAGGATTAAACCACCTACCACCGCAAGCCCGACAATGGAGGCAAAAGCGCCGGCGAACATCACCGGCGCAAAGAGTTCGCGCGTGTGGATTGCCACCTGCGGCCCCAGAATGGCGGAGATCACCCCTCCCCCAAGCACCCAGGAAATGGCGCGCGGCTTGAAGTCCGCCGGGGCATTGTCGGCTGCCGCAAAGCGGTATTGCTGAAGAAACGCATTGCCACCGCCAACGAGCAGAAGACCGAGGGCAAAAAGCCAAAAATTGGCCTGGAACAATGCCACTACTGCGATGACGCCTCCTATGGCGGTAAGGCCGGTGCCCGAAATGAAGCTGTTCCGGCGGCCGAACGTCCCGGCAAGCATCGCTGCCGGAAGAGTCGCAAGGGCGACCCCGATGTTGAACCCGGTGAGGGGCGCGGTGGCGAGCGACTTGTCGGAGCCGAGCAGATAGCTTCCCGCGAGGCTGCCCATGGATATCGCTATGGGTGCCGACGCACCGACGACCGCTTGTGCAGCCGCGAGAATCAGCGCGGTGCGTTTTGCCTCACGATAAAGCGCTTCGGCCGTCACGAAGGATCCTTGCCCTTGCCCTCGCCACGCATCCGACGTGCCACACGGTCGAGAACGGCATTCACCAGCTTAGGCTCTTCCTCCTCGCCGTAGAATGCCTTGGCTATATCGATATATTCAGAGACAACGACGGGGACAGGCACGTCGGAGCGCTTTGAAAGTTCATAGACGCCGGCCCGCAGGATCGCACGCAGCGTCGAATCGAGGCGTGAGAGCGGCCAATCCTCCGTCAGCGACTGGCGAATGACCGGATCGATAAAGGTCTGATTCTCGATGACGCCGGACAGGATCGCGCGGAACCATTGCGCGTCTGCTTCCCGGTAGAGATCACCATCGATCTCCTTGCCGAGCCGGAAAGCCTCATATTCGGCTGTGGTCTCCAGGAGACCGGTGCCCGCAACATCCATTTGATAAAGCGCCTGCACCGCAGCAAGTCGTGCAGCGCCGCGCTTGTTGGCGGGGCGGAAGTTTTCGGCAGGGCTTTTAGAGGGGGTGGTCAAGGTTCACGCTCCAAGGCGTTTCTTGAGTTCAATCATTCGAAGCGCGGCCTCGGCGGCCGCACGCCCCTTCCCGGCTCCTTCGATCGTCCCGGTCTCGGGACGGCCTTTCACCCGCTCCCAGGCCTGCTCCTCATTCTCGACCGTGAGGATGCCGTTACCGATAGCAAGCCCCTCCCTCACCGTCAGGTCCATGAGGCCGCGCGCCGATTCGTTCGAAACGATCTCGAAATGGTAGGTCTCGCCACGAATGACGCAGCCGAGCGCGACAAAACCGTCATAGCGACGGCCATTCTTCTGCGCAGCCTGATGCGCGAGAGCGATCGCCCCGGGGATCTCCAGTGCGCCGGGGACGGTCACGAGATCAAAGGAGGCGCCCGCCTCGTCCAAGGCTTCCTTCGCGGAATTCAGCAGGCCATCGGCCAAGTCATCGTAAAAGCGCGCTTCGACGATGAGGAGTTTCGTCTTGTCTGTCATCTTTATCTCCGGGAGAGCAGCCGATTAGGCCTCTTTCGCCGCCTCCGCAAGACGCGCGGCGTAGCGGGCCATGGTATCGACCTCAAGATTGACCTTTTGACCCACCTGCCGCTCCCCCCAGGTTGTGACGTCGAGCGAATGATGGATAAGCAGCACGTCGAAGCGGTTGCCATCGACGCGGTTCACCGTGAGAGACGTGCCGTCCAGCGCTACGGAGCCTTTGGGGGCGATGAATTTTGCGAGTTCCCGCGGCGCTTCGAGCACAAAGCGAACCGCTTCGCCCTCCTCCCTGCGCTCGACGATCGTGGCCGTGCCGTCCACATGGCCCGAGACGATATGTCCACCCAGCTCGTCGCCGATCTTCAGCGCGCGCTCCAAATTGATGCGCGTGCCGTCATGCCATTCGGAAACGGTCGTGAGTTGAAGAGCCTCATCCCATGCCTCAACCTCGAACCAACGCTGGTTCGAACCGCCCTCGGGCAAGGTCACAACCGTCAGGCACACGCCGGCACAGGCGATTGATGCGCCGATATCGATGCCCTGCGGGTCGTAATTGGTCCCGATCCGCAGCCGCAACCCCTTGGGAAGCGGCACAATGCGCTGAATCGCGCCCACATCCGTCACGATGCCCGTGAACATTACGCCCTCACATATTCGAAATAGAGATCATCGCCGAAGCGCGCCTCGCGCCGCTTGGCGAAACCCGATGGGATATGGTCGAGGTCAACCGGCGAGGCAATGCCTCCATCCCCGATTTTCCCCCGACCGACGAACAGACACAAGCGGTCCACCAGGTCTTCCGTCAGAAACTCCCTCGCGGTGAAGGCACCGCCCTCGACCATCAGCGTCGAAATGCCTCGGGCGGCGAGATCCTCCAGAAGTTCCGGCAAGGCGATATGGCCGTCAAAGGCCTCCACGCCAATGAGCTCCACGCCGGCAGCCGCCAGCGCCGCCCGGCGCTCGCTGTCGACATCCTGAGCCGCCGTCACCAAAAGAGGCACTTCGCGCGCCGTACTCACGAGTACGGAGTCCGGCGGCAGGCGCAAATAGCGGTCCAGCACAATGCGCGCGGGGGATCGTGCCTCCAACCCCGGCAGACGGATGGTGAGCAAGGGATCGTCGGCAAGCGCGGTGCCAATGCCGATCAGGATCGCATCTGCCTCGGCGCGCATCATATGAACCTGCCGGCGGGCGATCTCCTCTGTAATACGAACCTGCCCCTGCCCTTCGCGGCCGATTTTCATGTCGGCAGAAAGAGCAACCTTCAAAGTCACTTCAGGGCGTTTCTTGGTGGATCGGGTGAGATAACCCGCAAGAAGGTCCGCCGCTACGGCAGCCAGGAGCCCCTCGACAACTTCAATTCCGGCGGCGCGCAGCATCGAATAGCCTTTGCCGCTGACCCGCAGGTCCGGATCGCTGGCAGCACCCACCACGCGCGCCACGCCAGCAGCAATCAGTGCCAGCGAACAGGGCGGCGTGCGGCCATGATGGGCGCATGGCTCGAGCGTGACATAGGCCGTGGCGCCGCGCGCCAGTTCGCCGGCCTCTTCAAGCGCCTGGCTCTCGGCGTGGGGCCGTCCGCCGATGGCGGTAACGGCGCGCCCAACGATATAAGGCCCTTCGCCATCGTCGCGCACGATCAAGCAGCCTACCGATGGGTTGGCCCCGGTCAGGCCGAGATGCCGTCGCGAAAGCCGAACCGCCGCCGCCATGAAGCGGCGGTCGTGCGCGGAAATTGGGGCGCTAGGCATCTAATACGTCTCAATGTGGCTATCTAGGGTGTTCACCCCGTCTACTCCAGCTCCGGCTCGCCTCTCAGCTCGCCGAGCACGTCCTGGAAATCCTTCGCCTCGCGGAAATTTCGATAGACCGAGGCGTAGCGGACATAGGCAACGTCGTCGAGCGACTTCAGCGCCTCCATGACGAGCAGGCCGATATCGTCCGTGCTGATCTCGTTTTCCCCGAAGCTTTCGAGCTGCCGCACGATGCCGGTTACGGCACGCTCAACCCGATCAGGATCGACATTACGCTTCCTAAGCGCGATCTCGAAGGATCGATGCAGCTTATCGCGGTCGAACGGCACCTTGCGGCCGGTCCTCTTCACCACGACCAGATCGCGCAACTGCACGCGCTCGAAGGTGGTGAAGCGGCCGCCGCAGACGGGACAGGCACGGCGGCGGCGGATCGCGGCGCCATCTTCGGCGGGCCGCGAATCCTTCACCTGGGTGTCTTCCGACTGGCAGTAGGGACAGCGCATCTCAGCTTCCGCTCGTCAAACCCGCGCTTCTCAGCGCTCAGTCCAGATATGAATAGAGCGGGAAACGTTCGGTAAGGGCAATCACCTTTTTCTTCACCGCCTCCTCGACGGCGATATTGCCATCGTCGGAGTTGACGGTGCGCAGCCCATCCAGGACCTCGGCGATAAGCTGGCCGATCTGGCTGAATTCGGCTACGCCGAAGCCGCGCGTGGTGCCAGCGGGCGTGCCAAGCCGGACGCCAGAGGTCACGAAGGGCTTCTCGGGATCAAAGGGAATGCCGTTCTTGTTGCAGGTGATGTTGGCGCGGCCAAGGGCGGCCTCCGCCCGCTTGCCCGTGGCGTTTTTGGGCCTGAGATCCACCAGCATCAGGTGATTGTCCGTGCCGCCGGAGACGATCTCCAGCCCTGTCTCCTGAAGGCTTGCCGCAAGCGCGCGGGCATTCGCCACCACCTGGTGCGCATAGGCTTTGAATTCGGGCTGCAACGCCTCGCCGAGCGCCACCGCCTTGGCGGCAATCACATGCATCAGCGGCCCGCCCTGCAGGCCCGGGAACACGGCGGAGTTCACCTTTTTGGCGATATCCTCGTCATTGGTGAGGACCATGCCGCCGCGCGGGCCGCGCAGCGATTTGTGTGTCGTCGTGGTGACCACATGCGCATGCGGCAGCGGAGAAGGATGCGCGCCGCCTGCCACGAGGCCCGCGATATGCGCCATATCGACCATCAGATAGGCGCCGACGCTATCGGCGATCTCACGGAAGCGCTTCCAGTCCCAAATCCGCGAATAGGCCGTGCCGCCGGCCAGGATCAGCTTCGGCTTGTGCTCCGTGGCGAGCCGCTCCACCTCGTCCATATCGAGGAGGTTATCGTCGCGGCGCACGCCATAGGAAACGACGTTGAACCACTTTCCCGACATGTTGACGGGGGAGCCGTGGGTGAGGTGGCCGCCCGAATTCAGGTCGAGCCCCATGAAGGTGTCGCCCGGCTGGAGCAGCGCCAGGAACACCGCCTGGTTCATCTGGCTGCCCGAATGGGGCTGCACATTTGCAAACTGGCAATTGAAAAGCTTCTTGGCGCGGTCGATCGCAAGCTGCTCCACCACGTCGACGAACTGGCAGCCGCCGTAATAACGCTTGCCCGGATAACCCTCGGCATATTTGTTGGTGAGCACCGTACCCTGCGCCTCGAGCACCGCGCGCGAGACAATGTTTTCGGAAGCGATCAGCTCAATCTCATGCCGCTGGCGGCCGAGTTCGCTGCGAATTGCCGAGAATATCTCGGAATCGGTTTCCTCGAGCGGCCGGGAGAAAAAGGTCTCGGTCTCGGCCGCGACGGTCGATGCTTGTGCCATTGCAATCACCCTTTGTGAGGCTCTCTATCGGCGGAGCCAGCGCATTACCATTTTTCCGCGCTTGTCACCACGCCTTGAGAGGATTTTTTGCAGGTGGGCCAAATGTTGCGGCAAGCCCTGCGGGACGGACAAAAAAGACCGCCATCAAGGCGGTCTTCTTGAAGGTATTGCTGGTGCCTCGCCGTCAGATCGCGGTGGAAATCTGCAATTCCTCCGCACCATCAAAACCGTAGATGTCGTCGCGGAAGTGGACGACGCCGTCGCCGGTCGACCAGGCGGAGACGTAGACGAAGTACACCGGCACCGGGTCCGCCACGTTGATGTGAATGTCTTCCTGGCTCTGAATCGTGGTCTCGATGCGCCGGCGGTCCCAGCCTTGCGTGTCGCGCAGCAGCCAAGCCACAAGATCGCGGACGTTCTGGACCCGCACGCAGCCGGAGGAATGGAAGCGCTCCTGATCGCGGAATAGGCTCTGCTGCGGCGTGTCGTGCATATAAACCGCATGCTGGTTCGGGAAATTGATCTTCACCGAAGCCATGGCATTGATCTTGCCGGGATCCTGGCGGAAACGGTACTTGGCGGCTTCTTCCGTTGACCAATCAATCGTCAGCGGATCGACTTCGCTACCGTCCGGCGCGATCATGCGGATATTGTTGTCGGTGAGATAATTGGGATCCTTCCGCATCAGCGGAATGATGTCCTTACGCACGATCGAGACCGGCGCGTTCCAATATGGATTGAGGATGATCTCGTTGATCTTAGAGCTGAGGACCGGCGTCTGGCGATCGATCTTACCGACAACGGCCGTATGCCGCGATACCACCCGGCCATTCTCGACCGCCTCAATCTGCGCAGCCGGGATGTTGACCATCACGAAGCGGTTTCCGAGCTGCTTCGAGGTCATCTCGCGCAGGCGGCCAAGATTGGTCTGGAGTTGACCAAGCCTGACCGGCGCTGAAACATTGAGCGCCGAGAAGGTGTAACGCCCGGTCACGCCATCGGCGGGAAGGCCATGGCGAACCTGAAAACGCTTCAAGGCTTGATCAACATAAGAATCGAAGGCGGGAGACATGCCTGCCCGCGGCGAAAGATCCCCAGATACCATCAGGCGGCGGCGAAGCGCCTCCACATCAGGATCGATGACACCGAGTTGCAGCTTCTTCGTCGCCGGCACCTGCGGCCAGCCGCCGCTTGCCACGATGTTGGAATAGCCGGCTATTGCCTGCTCGACGTGAACCGCGGTCTGCGGGTTTAGAACCGGGAGATAGGAGATGACCCTATCCCTGCCGCTGCTGATCTGGGCGTCGAACTGATCGTCCCAAACACCTCGGCGGGGAGCGTTGATAATGGCATCGAACGCGTTCTGCGCCTTGGCAGCACCCGTGAAGGCCGCCGCAGCAGCAGCGCCCGCTCCACCAAGGAAAATACGGCGACTGGTCTTCATCTCCGATCCTTTACACTCAGGGCTATGGCCTGCAGCCGAAACTCGCCGACACAGGGTTAATTTTTCGCCAATAGATTGCAGTTTGTCGCTCCGCGGGATTATCGTGGAGACGGTCCCCCCATTGGCGTTGCGCAATCTTCATTTCGTTCAATTGTGTTATTAACGTGACGCGCCGGCCGACTCCTTCGCCCCTGCGCTATTTCTGCAACAATCAAAAAGCCGACGCCCCTTTCGGTGCGCCGGCCATATTCGTAATCGCAGTTCGCAAAAACCGGTCGCCCCCGGCCGTCAAAAAAAGCAGCCGGTTACATGCGGTATGCGATCGTGTCGTTCCAGAAGCGATCGAGCCGCTGCAGGGCCCGGTTCATCTGAAGGAATTCCTCCGCCTTGATGCCGCCAACCTGCTCGATCGAGCCGATATGACGGTCATAAAGCCGCGAGACGACATCCGCGATTTCCTGCCCCTTGGGAGTAAGGCTGATGCGGACGGAGCGGCGGTCGACGCGCGAGCGCTGATGATGAATGAAACCCATATCGACGAGCTTCTTCAGATTGTAGGAGACATTCGAGCCCAGATAGTAGCCGCGCGAGCGCAACTCGCCCGCCGTCAGCTCTGCATCGCCGATATTGAAGAGCAGCAATGCCTGGATCGCGTTGATGTCGCTGCGGCCCTGCCGCTCGAACTCGTCCTTGATCACGTCAAGAAGACGGCGGTGCAGCTTCTCGACGAGATGAAGCGCTTCCAGATAAAGCGAGCGCAGACCCGTTTCGCGCTCTTCATGAATAGACCCGTCCTGGGCCATGGATCGCGAGTTGATCATGAGTGGTGCCTTTCGTTTTGACGCCGGTGAGTTTTTTTGTTTTCACCTGAGGCCACCGTATCGCGGGCACCTAAAATTCGACTTAAACGCCAAGCTTAACAACGCATTACACTGGAAAGCCTGCATATAGGGCTAAAAAGGCGTTAACCTGGGTTAATCCGCCGCCGGTCCAAATGAAGGAGGACGCGGAGCGTGACGTAGCAGATCGCTACTGAGGCGTGGAGCGCAAGGACCAGGTAATGCCGCCCGTAAAGTTCGGGAAAAACGCCGTACATGACGATCTCGGCGGCAGCGCAAACAAACCACACCACAGGTCCCCAGGATGCGAGCATCCAGAGCCCGACCGCGGCAAACGGAAAGAGCACCGCCAGCGGCGCGGCAGCCGCTTGCCAATAAAACGGCATCAGGTCGAAGCGCCAGGCAGCACCGTCGAAAAAGCCGAGCAGCCGCACCCAATAGCTTACACCTTCCACCAGGCAAGCCAGCGCCACGCCGCGCTGGAGCAACTCCAACGCATGCTCATAGGGAGATGGACGGATGGGCAACCGGGTAGCGACGTCGTCGCTCACAGTTCCAATTCTCCTTCGGGCAGAGGAGCGAGAAAGGCTTCGACCGCCGCCGGTTGAACCTGGTCAATGGAGGTCGGCTTCCAGGCCGGGTCCTTGGTCTTTTCGATCACAGCGGCGCGGATTCCTTCATAGAAATCATGGTTCTTGAGCATACGGTTCAGGATCCTGAACTCCATTCGCATGCATTCATCCATGGAGAGCATGGCGCCATAGCTTATTGCGCGAAAGGTCACATGAAGGCTGGTCGGCGAACGCGTTCGGATCGTGCGAAGTGTTTCACTCGCAAATTCGTCCCCTTCCCCGGCGGCGGTTTCGAGGCTCAGAATGCAATCCTCCAAGCTCCCCAGCGAAAAATGCTTCTCGATGGCGTGAAAGCTCGCCTCATCGCCTCCGGCCGGAACGTCTTTCGTGAAGCCGGCCAGCGCCTCGTCCGGGTCTGACGCCTCGACCAGCTTTTCAAGCAGGGCCGGCATATCGGCCGAATCCACCGCGTGGGTTGCGATACCGGTTCGCAGGGCCTCGCCATGGCCGATCCGATTGCCGGTAAGCGCGAGATACATTCCGTAGGCCCCCAGGCGCGAGAGCAGATAGCTGCCCCCCACATCGGGGAAAAAGCCGATACCAACCTCCGGCATGGCGAAGACTGCCTTTTCCGTCATCACCCGGTGGGAACCGTGGCAGGACACGCCGACCCCTCCGCCCATCACGAGGCCGTCCATCAAGGCTATGTATGGCTTGCCGAAGCGGGCGATATGGGCATTCAGCCGATATTCGTCAGCGAAGAAGGCGGGAGAGGCCTTGCCGGCGAGCCCGGCCCTATAGACGTCGACAATATCTCCGCCTGCAGAAAAAGCCCTGCCCTCGCCCATGATGACGACGAAGCGAATGGAGCTGTCCGCCTCCCACTGCGAAAGCGTCCGGCTCAGAGCCCGGATCATGCCGTGGTTCAGCGCATTCAGCGCCGAGGGCCGGTTGAGCGTGATCAGGCCCGCTCCACCGCGCCGCTCGAAACGCACCTCGCCGCCGCTGCTCATGTCCTGGGCCAAACCGCTTCCTCCCGCAAAACCGGGTTACCATAAAGAGGTGATTAGGTGTGAGGCCGAGTCGCGTCAATCCGGTCTCTCCCTTTCATCTCCTGCGGCGAAAACGTTCGGTCGCCCGTAGTTGTTCGCGGGCGCACGAGCGTGATAAAACGCAACGAACAGGAGTATTGCCTTGAATAAGTTCAGCCGCCTCAAAATGGACCCGATCCGCAGTGTCGACGAGATCACCGGCAGCAGGCGTCTGAGGCGAATGCGCAAGGCTTCCTGGTCGCGGCGTCTGGTGCAGGAGAACCACCTCAGGGTGGAGGATCTCATCTGGCCGATCTTCCTGGTGGAAGGTGAAAACCGGAAGGACCCGGTCGAAGCCATGCCCGGCGTCTACCGTTACTCGGTCGACCTTGCAGTGCGCGAAGCCGAGCGGGCCGCGAAGCTTGGAATTCCGGCCATAGCGACCTTTCCCAATATCGGTATCAAAAAACGGGACGTGACCGGATCGGCCATTCTCGATCCGGACAATCTCATCAATCAGGCCAGCCGCGCCATCAAGGCTGCCGTGCCGGAGATCGGCATCATCACGGATGTTGCACTCGACCCCTTCACCAGCCATGGCCATGACGGCATCCTGCGCGACGGTGTCATCCTCAATGATGAGACGGTGGCGCAAGTGGCGGAGGCCGCCGTGCTTCAAGCGGCAGCCGGCGCGGACATAATCGCACCATCGGATATGATGGATGGCAGGATCGGCGCAATTCGCGACTCGCTCGACGCCAACGGCTTCCAGGACGTGGCGATCATGTCCTATGCGACCAAATTCGCTTCCGTCTTTTATGGGCCGTACCGGGAGGCGATCGGCACTGGAACCCTGCTTACGGGCGACAAGAAAACCTATTACGTCGACCCGGCCAATTCCGACGAAGCGGTGCGCGAAGCCGAGCAGGACCTGCTCGAAGGCGCCGACATGCTGATGGTGAAGCCAGGCCTGCCTTATCTCGACATCATCAGGCGGCTGAAGGATGAGTTCGCCATGCCCACCTTCGCCTATCAGGTTTCGGGCGAATATTCGATGATCAAGGCCGCGGCAGCCAATGGCTGGCTCGACGGCGAGAAGGCCATGCTCGAAACCCTGCTCGCTTTCAAGCGTGCCGGGTGCGATGGCATCCTCACATATTTCGCTCCGGAAGCAGCTCAACTTTTACGCGCGTAAAGACATTCACTTGAAAACGGCCGCGGGGCACCCATCTCCTGTGCTTTGACCCTTTTTGAAAGGCGTTGTTATGGTTGCCAAAACGATCGATCTCCGCGAGGACCGTTTCAGCGCGCGGAGCTTCGACGGGGTGCTGACGCGGCGCGTGATCGCATTCTTCATTGATTATCTGCTGATCGGGCTGCTTCTTATTCCTGTCGGGCTTTTCGTATTTATTCTCGGCATCTTCACGATCGGCCTTGGCTGGCTTCTCTTCGGCATTCTCGGCCCGCTGACTGCGCTTTGCTATGTCGCCTGGACCTTGGGAGGGCCGCGGCAGGCAACGATCGGGATGCGGGTAATGGGCATTCGGCTGGAGCGGCTCGACGGCGCGCCTGTGGACTGGATGCTTGCCGTCGCCCACACGGTTCTCTTCTGGGCCGGCAACGCGATTCTCACGCCGCTCGTCCTGTTGGCTGCATGGTTCCTGAGCTACAAGCGGACACTCCACGATCTTCTGCTTGGAACCGTAGTCGTGCGCACGAATTAATGGGGAGTCGTGGCGGGGATCTGCCGCCACAACAATCCCATTGACCTTTTTCATCTTCGGTTCATGGTTATATTGATCTTGTAGTGAGAGGGGCCGCGTTCGGTGTTTTCGGCAAGTTGGCCACGGGTCCATAGCTAGGGGCACAGGAGAAACGCCCGCCAACCATGACACAGCATCATCCCACGCAGTCGCCGCAATTCTTTCTCACCGCGCCGTCTCCCTGCCCCTATCTCGAAGGACAGTTCGAACGGAAGGTCTTCACCCATCTGGTGGGGCCAAAGGCCTCGGAGCTCAATGACCTGCTGACGCAGGGAGGTTTCCGGCGGTCGCAGAACATCGCCTACAGGCCCGCTTGCGAAACCTGCCGTGCCTGCGTTTCCGTGCGCATCCTTGCCCAGCAGTTCAAGCCGTCGAAGAACATGCAGCGGGTTTTAAAACTCAATTCCGATCTGATCGGCACGGCCCATCGGGCAGAACCCTCGACCGAGCAGTACTCATTGTTCCGCACCTATCTCGATGCACGCCATCGGCGCGGGGGCATGTCAGACATGACGGTGCTCGATTACGCGATGATGGTCGAGGACAGCCATGTGGATACCAAAGTCATCGAGTACCGCCGGCGCGGCCCCGACTCCTTCATAACCGGCAAGGGCGAAGGGGAGCTGATCGCCGTCGCGCTGACGGACCAGATGGCCGATGGGCTGTCGATGGTCTACTCCTTTTACAATCCCGATATGCAGGAGCGCTCGCTCGGCACGTTCATGATCCTCGATCATATCCGGCGGGCGACTGCCGCCGGCCTTCCCCACGTCTATCTCGGCTATTGGGTCAACGGCTCGCGCAAAATGGCCTACAAAGTGCGCTTCACGCCGCAGGAGCATCTGGGGCCGAATGGCTGGGAACGGGTGGAATAATAGTGAATAGTGACAAACGTCGGGAGAGGACGATGTCAACCATTCACTATTGACCATTCACTCTCTCCTCACATCGTCTTCAAAAGTTCCGCCAGCTGATCGGCGCACTGGCCCCAGCCCTCATGGAAGCCCATTTCCTCATGGGCTTTCTTGTCCTCCATCCGCCAATGGCGAGCGCGCGCGGTATACCGCGTCTTGCCGCCCTCATCCTCAAAGGTGACGATAGCGGTGAAGAAGGGCTTCTGCGTCGGCTCCCAGCCCACCGTATAGGCGTCCGTGAAGACGATCTTCTCGTTCTCGATCACCTCCAGATAGACCCCGTTATTGGGATACTCCTTGCCGTCAGGATCGCGCATCACAATGCAGCTTGCACCGCCTGATCGAAGATCCGTCTCGACTGACGCGATCGTCCACGGCTTTGGCACAAACCACTGCTTCATGAGCTCCGGGTCAGTCCAGGCGCGGAAAACCTTCTCGCGCGGCGCATCGAAAAGCCTGGTGAGCACGAGCTCTCGCTCATCAGCGGGTTTCACATTTTGCTGGGCGGTCATGAAACACTCCTAAATAGGTTAGGCCCTAAGGACGATACTCTCACCGCCGGTCCGACAACTGCCGTAAAAAAATTCATCGCCGAGACGCCAGGCGGCATCACGAATGGCTACCCCACTCCTTTCAAAGCACATCCACCATAGTTTCCTTCTAAATCTGATCTGATTCCTCTATATTTCCGCAACGGCTTCAACAAATCTAATTTCCGTATCATCTCTTCTTTTTCTGTGTTCGCAATCTTCATCCAAACGCGCAGGAGCTGGAACAAATCTTCTTCTCCCTAGTTGGCTGGCAGACGAATTTTGGAGGATACTGCCGTGAAGAAGCTTCTTATCGGCGTGGCTGCGGTCGCGCTTTTATCTTCCCCATCGATTGCACCCCAAATTGTCTTTCCAGGCGTCCAGGAGGCGCATGCGCAGGGTGCTGAGGTCAGCATCAGCGTGTTCTATGACCGCTTGGCCGACCATGGTTCCTGGGTCAGCCATCCTCGGCATCAATATGTCTGGGTGCCGACCGATGTCGATGCAAGCTGGGTGCCCTACTCCCATGGCCACTGGGTCTATACGGAGCAGTATGGCTGGTATTTCGCTTCGGATGAACCCTTTGCCTGGGCGGTCTATCACTACGGCCGCTGGGGCTATGATCCGGAAATTGGCTGGTTCTGGGTACCGGGAACCCGCTGGGCGCCCGCCTGGGTATCCTGGCGGCGCGGAGATGACCATGTCGGCTGGGCGCCGCTGCCCCCCGAAGGCGATGGAATCGCCGTCAGCGTGGAAATTTCTGCCGAACCGCCCGAAGGCTATTGGCTATTCGTGCCCGTCAATGAGTTCGTTGCCCCGGATCTCGCCGTCGTGATCATCGCGCGGGACGAGGTGCCGGTTATCTATCAGCGGACCGAGCTGGTGGGGCCGGTCGAGGTTGAAAACAACATTGTCGTCAACAACGTGATCGATATCGATTACATCGAGCAGCATGTGGACGAGGACATCGAGGTCACACAGGTTCAGGAGGTCCAGGACCCGGCTGAAGCTGCCCAAAGCGATGGTGTAGTCGCCTTCACCGGCGAGATCGCCGCTGAGCAGGATGCAGCCCCTGCGGAAGCGGTTGAGGCCGCACAGGTGGAATCGCCGACCAGAGGCCAGGAGATCGAGGCAACCGGCGAGGCGACATCGGAGCAAGGCGAGGAGGCCCCGGCCGGAGAGACGGAACAAGCGCCCGCTGAAGGCGCGGAGCCGACGGATCAAGACACAGAGCAGGCACCGGCCGAGGAAACGGAGCAGACACCAGCGGATCAGGAATCCACGGAGCAGCCTGCGGACCAAGAACCCACGGCCGAACAGCCTTCCGACCAGCCCGCCGAAGAGGAGGCCCCTGCCGACCAGCAGGAAGCTCCGGCTGAAGAACAGCCTGCCGAGGAGCAGCCGGCAGAGAACCAGCCGGAGGCGGAGCAGGCACCGGCCGAAGAAGCAGCCCCCGCAGAAGAAGCGCCTGCCCCGCAGGAACCTACAGGCGAGGCTGAGGAAGCGCCGGCAGAGCAAGAGCAGCCCGCCGAAGCAGGCGAACAGGAAGCGCCCGCTGGCGAGGCTGAGCAGGCTCCTGAGGGTACAGAGGAAGCTCCTGCCGAAGGCGCCCAGGAGGCACCAGCGGAAGGCGCCGAGGAGGCTCCTGCCGAAGGTGAACAGGCTCCCGCGGAAGAATGCGCGCCGGAGGCGCGGGAAGCCGGCGAATGTTAAAATAACGATAGTTCCAGGACCCCCGCTGCAGCGGGGGTTCTTATTTCAGCCGTGCAGGCGGTTCCGGACGGCGGACCGTCCTTCATTCACTCCCGTTCAGCCGAACTTGCCTGTTCTCGGAAAACCCTTGGGCGCCATTCGCCCCGCGGCAGCGCGATCGCCAATCCATTCGGCAAGTTCGTCCTTGCTGCGCGTGAAGGTGCGGTCAGCCGAATCCTGCCAGGTAAGGCCGTCGGCGATCGCAAAAGTCTTGAGATCGGCGATGCCACCGTCCTTATAGCGCTGCAGGCGCACGCCCTTGCCACGCACCATCTCGGGCACTTGCTCAAGCGGGAAGACCAGCAGCTTGCGGTTCTCACCGACGATCGCCGCATGATCGCCCGAAACCGGAATGCAGAGCCGCGCCTCGTCCGGCGTTTTGACGTTCATGATCTGCTTGCCCTTGCGGGTGTTGGCCACCACTTCCTTCTCCGGAACGATGAAGCCATTGCCGGCATAGGAGGCGATCAGCAGCCTGCGTTCGGGATCATGCGCGAAGGCAGTGACGACGGCCTGATCGTTCTCCATGTCGACCATGATGCGCACGGGCTCACCGTGGCCTCGCCCGCCCGGCAGACGGTCGCCGCCGATCGTGTAGAACTTGCCGCCGGTGGTGAAGAGCAGGATCTTGTCCGTGGTCTGGGCATGGAAAGAGAGCTTCAGGCTGTCTCCCTCTTTGAAAACCACCGTGGAAAGATCCGTCAGATGGCCCTTCATGGCGCGCAGCCAACCCTTCTCCGACAGGATCACCGTGATCGGCTCGCGCTCGATCATTGCCTGCTGCACGTCCTCCAGATCGTGCGACGGCGCATCGCCAAAGGTTGTGCGGCGGCGGCCGAGAGCAGGATTCTTCTCCGGATCGAAGGTCTGGCGAACCTTCGCCACCTCCCAGCGCACGGTCTTCCACTGCTTCGCCTCGGAGGCGAGCAGCGCCTCGATCTGCGTCTTCTCCTCCGAAAGCTTGTCGAACTCGGTGCGGATTTCGAATTCTTCGAGCTTGCGCAGGGCCCGCAGGCGCATGTTGAGGATGGCTTCGGCCTGATTGTCCGTCAGGTTGAAGCGCTCCATCATCACCGGCTTCGGCTCATCCTCTTCACGGATGATGCGGATCACCTCGTCGATGTTCAGATAGGCGACGAGATAGCCGGCAAGTATCTCAAGCCGTTTCTCGATTTCGGCCAGCCGATGCTGCGAACGACGGACAAGCACCTCGCGGCGGTGATCAAGCCATTCGCGCAGCACGTCCTTGAGCGACAGCACCGAAGGCACCTTGCCGCGCGACAAGACGTTCATGTTGAGCGGGAAGCGCGTCTCAAGATCCGTCAGGCGGAAGAGCGATTCCATCAGAAGCTCGGGCTCGACCGCGCGGCTCTTGGGAACGAGCACGACGCGGATGTCCTCCGCGCTCTCGTCGCGCACGTCTTCCAGAAGCGGCAGCTTGCGCGCCAGGATCAGTTCGGCGATTTTCTCGATCAGCCGCGACTTCTGCACGCCATAGGGGATCTCGGTAACAACCACGTTCCACGTGCCGCGGCCCTGGTCCTCCTTGTGCCAGCGCGCGCGCAGCCGGAAGCCGCCGCGGCCGGTCTCATAAGCCTCGCGGATCGAGGCGCGGCCCTCCACAATGATGCCGCCGGTCGGGAAATCCGGCCCCTGCACGAAATCGACAAGCCGGGAGACCGGTACGTCCGGATCGTCGATTAAAGCGAGTGCCGCGTCGCAGACCTCCGCCGCATTGTGCGGCGGCACGGAGGTCGCCATGCCCACGGCAATGCCCGAGGAGCCGTTGCACAGCAGATTCGGGAAGGCGCCGGGGAGCACGACCGGCTCCTCGTCCTCCTCGTTGTAGGTCGGGCGGAAATCGACCGCGTCTTCCGTGATGCCGGAGAGCAATTCCGCCGCCACTTCCGTCATCCGCGCTTCGGTGTAGCGCATGGCGGCGGCGTTATCGCCGTCGATATTGCCGAAATTGCCCTGACCGTCCACCAGCGGATATCGCATGGCGAAGGGCTGTGCGAGGCGCACCAACGCGTCATAGATGGATTGGTCGCCATGCGGATGGAACTTACCCATCACATCGCCCACGATGCGGGCGCATTTGGCGAAGCCCTGCTCGGGATTGAGGCGCAGAAGCCGCATCGTATGCATGATGCGCCGGTGCACGGGCTTCAGGCCATCGCGCACATCGGGCAGCGCGCGATGCATGATGGTTGACAGCGCATAGGCCAGGTAGCGCTCCTCGAGCGCCTTCTTCAGGTCGACCGGGGACGCCGAATCACCATTGCCGGGCGGAAGTACCTCTTTTCCCATGAGTTGGGGTTAACGGACATCGCCGTCCAGGACAAGTGCGCGTTGTGGCGCAAGAAGGGCTTTCCACGGCCCGGTGCCGCTCCCCGCCGGTTGCAAGATCTTCATCATATTCAAGCGGCTAAATTGACAGCGGTTCAGGCCGCCGTCATCTTCTGGCGCAAATTTTGCGCAATAAGGCTCGTCCTGAGCAGCCATGAATGTGAGAAGCACCATGCAACCCCATCGCCTTCGCCCTCTCTTTCTCGCCAGTCTTCTGGTTACGGCGAGTTCGTCCCATGTCTTCGCCGTCGAGGCGCAGGCTGTTGGAGAACGCCTAAAAGCGCTGCTTTCGAAGCAGGGGATCGAATTCACCTACACAGATGCTCGCATGGACGGAAATGATGTGGCGCTCAGCGGGACCGCTGTGAAGGGCCCGGAAGGTGGAGACGGTCTCGACCTTGGCGAACTCACGCTGGAAGACGTGACGGAAGAGCTGGACGGAACATACCGGGTCGGCAGATTGGCGCTCGATGCCTTCGAGCAGCAGGAAGGCGATCTGACGATCTCCATGGAGGAGGCAACGATTGAAGGATTGGTGCTGCCGAGGGACGAGGCGTCCGATCCGTTCGGCGGATTCATGCGTTACGACCATGCGGCAGTGGCTCGCATCGATGTGGAGAACGAAGACGGCCCTCTCGCCACCGTCGAAAATCTCGTCGCTGACCTGACGATCGCCGATGACAACAGCGCGGTGGATTTCAACGGGACGGCGGAATCTTTCAACCTCAATCTTCAGGCGATGGTCGAAAGCGGCAATGCAGCCGGCCTGCTGGAGGATATCGGCTATCAGCAGATCACCGGCAGCGCGTCCATGGAGGGGCGCTGGCAGCCGTCGGACGGGCGTCTGACGCTTTCCCGCTACGAAGCGGTCATCGATGATGCCGGAACGCTGAGCTTCCTGTTCGATCTCAGCGGCTACACGCCGCAATTCATCCAGGCGGCCGCCGAGATTGCCAAGGAGATGGAGCAGTCTCGGGGCGATCAGCAGCAGGCGGCACAAGGCATGGCCATGCTGGGGCTCCTGCAGCAGCTCACTTTCCATGGGACGGCGATCCGCTTCACCGACAATTCGCTCACTGGCAAATTGCTTGACTACCAGGCAGAACAAATGGGCAGCACGCCCGATGCGCTGATCGGACAAGCCAAGGCCATCATTCCGGCGCAGCTCGGCCCCTATCTCGGCGCTGAGGCCGCCGAATCGGTGGCCGAGGCAGTCGGCACCTTCCTGGAGAACCCGGAAAACATCGAAATCAGTGCAAAACCGGAAAACCCGGTGCCGTTGGCGATGCTGGCCGCAGCCGCGATGGCCTCGCCGGAAATGCTCGTGAAGCAGATCGGGCTCGCGGTGAAGGCAAACCAGTAGCGTCCGTTCGGACGAGCCTGCGGATTTCTCAAACCGCAGGCTGTCCGCTCAATCCTGCTTCGGCGCGAGCCGGATGTGCAGCTCGCGGAGCTGCTGCGGCGTGGCTTCCGAAGGCGCCCCCATCAGCAGGTCCATTGCCTGCTGGTTCATGGGGAACATCGTGATCTCGCGCAGGTTCTTGGCCCCCCTGAGCAGCATGACGATGCGATCGATGCCCGCCGCCATGCCGCCATGGGGCGGCGCGCCATACTGGAAAGCACGGTATAGGCCGCCGAAGCGCTCCTCCACCGTCTGCCGGTCGAAGCCCGCAACCTCGAAAGCCTTCACCATCAGTTCGGGCATGTGGTTGCGGATGCCGCCAGACGCAATTTCGAAGCCGTTGCAGACCAAGTCGTACTGAAAGGCTTTGATCGACAATGGCTCCTGGTTTTCCAACGCCTCCATGCCGCCCTGCGGCATGGAAAAGGGGTTGTGGCCGAACTCGATGCGCTTCTCGTCCTCGTTCCACTCGTAAAACGGGAAGTCGACAATCCAGGCGAGTTCGAAACGATCACGGTCGACAAGGTTCAGTTCTTCGCCGGCGCGCGTACGCGCGGCGCCCGCGAAGGCCACGAACTTCTTGGGATCGCCCGCGACGAAGAAACAGGCATCCCCATCACCGAGACCAAGCTGGGTGCGGATCGCGTCCGTGCGCTCCGGGCCGATATTCTTGGCGATCGGACCAGCGCCTTCGAGCGTATCACCCTCCTTGCGCCAGAAGATGTAGCCGAGGCCCGGCTGCCCCTCCCCTTGCGCCCAGGAGTTCATCCGGTCGCAGAATGCACGGCTTCCGCCGGTCTTTGCGGGAATTGCCCAGACTTCCGCTTTCGGGTCATTTGCCAGGATATTGGCAAAAACCTTGAAGCCGGAACCGCGGAAATGCCCCGAAACCTCCTCCATCACGATCGGGTTGCGCAGGTCCGGCTTGTCGGAGCCATATTTGCGCATCGCCTCGTCATAGGGAATGCGCGGGAGTTTCTGCGTGACCGGCTTGCCCTCGGCGAACGCCTCGAAGATCCCGCGCATCACGGGCTCCATCGTGGAGAACACATCCTCCTGCGTGACGAAGCTCATCTCCAGGTCGAGCTGGTAAAACTCGCCCGGAAGGCGATCGGCGCGCGGATCCTCATCGCGGAAGCAGGGCGCGATCTGGAAATAGCGATCGAAACCCGAAACCATGATGAGCTGCTTATAGATCTGCGGCGCCTGCGGCAGCGCGTAGAACTTGCCCTGATGAAGCCGCGAAGGAACCAGAAAGTCGCGGGCTCCCTCAGGCGATGAGGCGGTCAGGATGGGCGTCGAGAATTCGGTGAAGCCGGATTCCGCCATCCGCTTGCGCATTTCCGCGATGATCTTCGTGCGGGCGAGGATGTTCCGGTGCAGCGTCTCGCGGCGGAGATCCAGAAAGCGGTATTTGAGGCGGATGTCCTCCGGGTAGTCCGGCTCGCCGAATACCGGCAGCGGGAGCTCCTTGGCCTGACTCAGCACCTCGATCTCGCGGGCGAAAACCTCCACACCGCCAGTGGCCAGATTCGGGTTGACCGTTTCCGGCGTGCGTGCCTTGACCTCACCATCAACGCGGATCACCCACTCGCTACGCAGCTTCTCGGCCGTGCTGAATGAGGGCGAATCCGGGTCGGCGACAATCTGCGTGATGCCGTAATGATCACGCAGGTCGATGAAGAGCAGACCCCCATGATCGCGCACGCGGTGGACCCAGCCGGATAGCCGGACGGTCCCGCCCACATCCGATGGCCTCAGTTCTTCGCAGGTGTGGCTGCGGTAACGGTGCATTATTTCGATTCCGTATCCTGAAAGGGTGACCGGAAGCGGGCCCGATTGCCCGTCCAAAAACCGCGCGAAAAGCGCATGTGCGCCCACTTTTGTCAAGGCGCAGAAGCCATTCTCCGCCACATCTGGCAGCCGAGGCAAGAAAGCTGTAGGGAATTCTTCACATTTGCGCCGCCAGCGCCTAAAGAAGATGCATGGACCTGATCAAATCGCGCTCAGAGCTGGAAAATGCGGTCGCCGCGCTCGAGAACTCCGATTTCGTCACTGTTGACACTGAGTTCATCCGCGAAACCACATTCTGGCCGGAGCTGTGCCTCATCCAAATGGCCGCCCCCGGTGTCACGGCGCTGGTGGATCCGCTAGCCGATGGAATGGATCTTGCGCCGTTCTTCCGTCTCATGGGGAACGAGCAGGTCGTCAAAGTTTTCCACGCCGCGCGGCAGGATATCGAAATCATCTATAATCGCGGCGGCCTCATTCCCCACCCCATCTTCGACACGCAGGTTGCCGCAATGGTGTGCGGGTTCGGGGACAGCATCTCCTACGACCAACTCGTGCTCAGGATCACCGGCGAGCACATCGACAAGACGTCCCGCTTCACCGATTGGCGGCACCGGCCCCTGTCGGAGAAACAGCTTCGCTACGCCCTGGCGGATGTCACGCATCTCATCCCTGTTTATGCGCATCTGACAACCGAGCTCCAGCGCGGAGGGCGCGAGGGGTGGCTGAAGGAGGAGATGGATGTCCTGACGGCGCGGGAGACCTATGACCCGCACCCGGACGACGCCTGGAAACGGCTCAAGATGCGCGCGCGCAAGCCCGTCGAACTGGCTATCCTCCAGCGCATCGCCGCCTGGCGCGAGCGCGAAGCACGTGAGCGCAATGTGCCGCGCGGCCGCATTATGAAGGACGATGCCCTCTACGAGGTGGCCCAGCAGCAACCTCGGGACATCGCGGCCTTGAGTCGCCTTAGAGCGGTTCCCAGGGGCTGGGAACGTTCGGGCTCTGCAGCCGCCTTGCTCAAAGCGGTGAACGACGCACTGGCGCTGCCGAAGGAGGCGCTGCCAAAGCTGCCGAGGCCGCATCACGCGCCGGAGGGAGCAGCGGCCGCGGCGGAGCTCATCAAGGTGCTGCTCAAGCTCGTGGCGGAGAAGGAAGGCGTAGCTCCCAAAATGCTCGCTTCCACCGACGACATCGAAAAGATCGCGGCTGAAGGCGAGAAGGCCCAGGTTCCGGCGCTTCATGGCTGGCGCCGCGAGGTTTTCGGCGAAGAGGCGCTCAAGCTCCTGCGCGGGGAGATCGCACTGCGCTTCGCCAACCGTCGGATTGAAACCTTCGCGCCCGCGGACCAGATGCGCAGCGCGGCGGAATAGCTAGTCTTTCGCCACCTTCAGAACGAGGCTCTTGCCCGTGAGCTTGGCCAGCTGCGCCATGCGGCCTTGCGGTCGTTCGCCCATCAGGCTGGCCCAGTCCCGCGGAATGAGGAGTGCCAAGGATCCGTCGGTCCCTTTTTCCCATTTGAGCCGCGGAATGACACCCGGCATGGAAGCCGAGAGCAGATAAACCACACGCATCAAGCCGCCGAGAAGGCGCGCCCGCTCGGCGTAAAGAGGCGTGGCAAGCTTGCGCATCTCCGGTGAAAGCGCATCATCAAACAGCCCTTCGTGGCGAAACAGGCTGGTGAGCGCGATAAAAGCGCGACCGGGATGATCGATGCCGATAAAGGAGCCATGGGCTATGATATTGAGGGACTGGGTGCCACGATATTCCGGATGCGCGCGCCAGCCGATATCCGCCAGCAGGCAGGCGGCACGGCGATAACGTGCCTCGACTTCAGTCTCATCGATGCCGAGTGCGGCGAATGCCTCTCCTGTCCATTCGGCCAGTTCATGGACGTGGGTGAAGGAGCGTGAGCGCAAAAGCGCCAGTTCCTCCGCCGCGGAAATCAACGGGTCGGCTGCCTGATCCTCCTTGGAAAGAAGAGAATAGAGATAACCTTCGCGCACGCCATTGGCAGAGATGATGATCTTTGACGGATTGGCGGCGTGGATGATTTCCAAAAGCACCGTCGCTCCATAGGGAAGCAAGGCCCTGCGGCTTTTCGAGACGCTTTCGATCCCCCGCATATTCTCGATATCGCCACGTGCGACACGCTTCAGGAAAGCAGTGGAGCCGGCTGGGTCCATTTCGTAGTTGTGCATAACCTCAAGCGGATAATGCGAGGTGCACATGTGGAGCCGAGCGAGGTTTCGCCAGGTACCGCCAACGCAGTAGAAGGCCCGGCCCTGCCCACCGTCGAGCCACGAGGCGCGCGCGATCTCCTGGCGCACGATATCAGATGCCGCCGTCAACGACGCGCCCGCCATGTCGCGAAGCCTGAGACCGCCCAATGGCAGGGTGATACCCTCGCCGATGCAGTGATCCTTCACATCGACCAGTTCGAGGCTGCCCCCGCCCAGGTCTCCCACGATGCCATCAGCCTTATAGAAGGCGGAAATTACGCCGAGCGCCGAATAATAGGCCTCCTCGCGACCGGACAAGACTTTGATGCGGGTTCCCAGGATCTCCTCGGCACGGCGAATGAAGTCCGGGCCGTTCTTCGCCTCACGGGCGGCGGCAGTCGCCACCACATGCAAAGATTGGGCGCCTGCCTGATCGGAAAGCGCACGGAAGCGGCGGAATTCCTCCACGGCGCGGCTCACGCCCTCAGGATCGAGTTCCCCGGTGGTGACGATCCTCCGCCCCAGGCCGGCGAGCATCTTTTCGTTGAACAGGACGGTCGGCGCGCGTGCGATCCCCTCATAAATCACAAGCCGGATGGAGTTCGAGCCGATATCGATGACCGAAACGGGACGCCGGTCCTGAAGCCGACCTTGCGAAGTCTCAACGCCCACGCTGTTAGCCGACGGCTACAGCCTTTTTTCGCCGCTTGAAGGCGGCGATCCGCTTTGGCGCATGAGACTTCAAAGCTTCTCCTCGACCCGACAGGCTGGGATTGGTCATGAAATACTCCTGGGCGTTGAATGCTTCCTCACCCTCCTCAGGCATCATCCGCCGGGAGGTACCGTCAGGCAATACTTCGAAACTTTGCTGGTTGTCCATGATATTGCCCAGCATGATCTGACCCAAAACCTGCTCATGCACAGTCGGGTTCGTGATCGGCACCATGCACTCCACCCTGCGGTCGAGATTGCGCGGCATGATGTCAGCCGACGAAATGTACACGACCGCTTCGTCCGACGGCAGGCCGTGACCATTTCCGAAGCAATAAATGCGGCTATGCTCCAGGAACCGCCCGACAATGGATTTCACGCGGATGTTTTCAGAAAGACCGGTTACCTGAGGACGCAGGCAGCATATGCCGCGCACCACCAGATCGATCTCCACGCCCGCTCGGCTTGCCCAGTATAAGGCATCGATAACCTGCGGATCGACAAGCGCGTTCATCTTCATCCAGATCTGCGCAGGCCTGCCGGCTTTCGCATGCTCGATCTCGGCCCGAATATGCTCCAGAATCCTGTCCCTCAGAGTGAAGGGAGAAACGGCAAGCTTCATTTTCACGTCCGGCTCGGCATAGCCGGTGATGAAATTGAAGACCTTGGCCACATCGTGAGCGATGACCGGATCGTCGGTGAAAAACGACAGATCCGTATAGATCCGCGCCGTAATCGGATGATAATTGCCCGTGCCCAGATGAACATAGCTCCGCAAGCGGCCATCTTCCCGGCGCACCACAAGCGACATCTTGGCGTGTGTCTTGAGTTCCAGAAAGCCGAATACGACCTGCACGCCGGCACGCTCCAGATCGCGCGCCCAGCGGATATTGGCCTCCTCGTCGAAGCGGGCCTTAAGCTCCACCAACGCCGTCACGGACTTGCCCGCCTCGGAGGCGTCGATCAACGCGCGCACGATGGGGCTGTCATTGGAGGTGCGATAGAGCGTCTGCTTAATCGCCACAACATCCGGGTCCTGCGCGGCCTGACGCAGAAACTGCACCACCACGTCGAAGGATTCGTAGGGGTGGTGGACGATCATATCCTTTTCGCGGATGGCGGCGAAGCAATCCCCGCCATGCTCGCGGATGCGCTCAGGGAAACGCGGATTGTAGGGCTGGAATTTGAGGTCGTCCCTGGAGAGCCTGACGATCTCCGAAATCTGATTGATCGCAAGCGGCCGCTCCAGCACGCTGATGCGCGATCCCGGCACTCCCAGTTGCGTCGCCACGAAACCACGCAAATCCTCCGGCATCGAGCGCTCAAACTCAATCCGGATCACGGAGCCACGGCGCCTGCGCTTCAGTGCCGTTTCGAAAAAGCGGACAAGGTCCTCGGCCTCCTCCTCCACCTCGATATCGCTGTCGCGGATAATGCGGAAGGTGCCGGAGCCGTTCACCTTATAGCCCGGAAAGAGCTTGCCGGTGAACATCTCCACCACGTCTTCCAGCGCGATGAAGCGCACGCGCCTCGGCCGCTCGGGCAAGGCGATGAAGCGCTGGAGTGTCACCGGCAGGCGCAACAGCGCCGTCATGGTCTCCTTATTCGACAGGTGCTGCAGGTCGAGCGCTATCGAGAAGCCGAGATTGGGGATGAAGGGAAACGGGTGCGCCGGGTCGATGGAAAGCGGCGTTAGCACCGGGTAGATCTCATCCATAAAATGCTGCTCGACCCAGGCACGGTCTTCCCGGGACAAGGCGCCCGGCCCGACGATCTCGATCCCCTGCTTCTTCATCAGCTCCAGAAGATGAGCGAAACTTTGCTGCTGCTCGATCTGGAGCCGGCTCACTTCACGCAGGATATGCTCCAGCTGCTCTTCGGGCGTGCGGCCATCCGCGCTCTTTTCGAGGATGCCCTGACGCACCTGGCCGGCAAGTCCCGCCACTCGGACCATAAAGAACTCGTCGAGATTGTCGGCCGAGATGGAAAGAAAGCGAACGCGCTCCAGAAGCGGGTGGCTGGGGTTCTGTGATTCCTCAAGCACACGGCGATTGAACTGCAGCCATGAAAACTCGCGGTTGACGAAGCGATCCGGGCTCGTGAGCGCAATCTGCCCCTCGCCTTCCGGCACTTTGGGAAATTCAGTTTTAACCGGCTTTAACTCGTTCATGGCGTTCCGCTGCTCCACCCATGCGGTCTTCTCCCGCGACACATAATGTGTTGCCAGCATTTTACGACAGTTTCATATCACAGAATGGTTCACTCTTCCCTTTTCTCCCGCAGCGCCGAAGCTCCGTGGAACAATGGTCGCAAAATGCGGGCCAGGAGAGGCAAAATTCTAGGAACTGCCATCAAAGCACCGCTTGCAAAGGCGGCAATTATGCCTACAAACCCAGCGCGACAGCTTTGAAGCGCCTGCGGAGATTATCATGGCCGGCCACGCGACACCGCATTTTCACAACACCAATGGATACCCGTCGATCGAGATCGGCGCCAAGGAATTCATGTGCGTCGGAGCCAAGCCGCCTTTCGACCATCCGCATGTCTTCCTCGATATGGGCGACGACAACGAGCGCGTCTGCCCCTATTGCTCCACGCTCTATCGCTACAACCCGGCCCTGAAGGGCGAGGAAAGCGTGCCGGCCGACTGTCTCTACACCGCAGAGGTGGCGTGATCCAAAAGGCGGCGGGTGACCGTAGGGTTCTTGTCGCCGGCGCAGGCATTGCCGGGTTGACGGCTGCCCTCGCCTTTGCCGCCAAGGGGTTTTCCGTCGTCGTCTTCGAACGTGCGGAGAAGCTGGAGGAAGTGGGCGCGGGCCTGCAGCTTTCGCCCAATGCAACCCGTATCCTGCACAGCCTTGGCGTGCTGGATGATCTGGAGCGATATGCCGTCCGGCCGGAGGCGATCCTTCTCAAGGATGCGGCAAATCTTTCCATCCTGGCGAAAGTGCCGCTTGGATCTGCTGCCGAAATGCGCTGGCGCGCGCCCTATCTGGTCATACACCGGGCCGACCTGCAACGCGTACTCGTTGAAAGGGTCCAGCAGATACCGGAAGTCACCCTCAGGACGGGCGCAGAGCTGCGCGACGCGCATTTCCGTCCCGGTGGCGTAACCGCTCTGGTGCAGGAACAGGAAAGGCAGCACGAGGTTGAAGGCGATCTCCTGGTGGGCGCCGATGGCGTCTGGTCTGGACTGCGGCAGCTAACCGGCGGCAAGCCCAGCAATTTCACCGGCTACGTGGCCTATCGCGCCGTGATTTCTCATCCAATCAAAGCGGTGCTGGCACCCAACGCGGTCACGGCTTTCCTCTCCCCCGATTTTCACCTTATCTCCTATCCCCTGCGCGGCGGTGCCGTAACCAATCTGGTTTTGGTGGCCCGCGGCGAGGAGGTCGGGCGCGGCTGGGCGAATGCCGCCGACACGGACCACCTTTTGGGGAAGACAGTGAAAGCTGCCCCCGCCCTCTCGGCGTTAATCCGGGAGGCCGGCGCCTGGACCGCCTGGCCGATACATGAAGTGCAGAGCGAAAGCCGCTGGATCGATCCGCGCGGGTTGGCCCTCATCGGCGATGCCGCGCACGCGCTAAGCCCATATGCGGCACAGGGCGCGGCAATGGCTATCGAGGATGCCGCCACGCTCGCAGCTCTCGTGGCGGGCGGCAATCAGCCGGCCGCACTTGCCGCTTTCGAGCACCGGCGGAAACGGCGCGTGCTGCGCGTGGCAAGACGCGGCGAGTTCAACCGCTTTGTCTGGCACGCTGGCGGCCTGATCGCCCGCGCCCGCAACCTCGTGCTGCGGCTCAAGAGCGAAAGCAGCCTGGCTGCCGATCTGGACTGGCTTTACGGATATGATGCCCTCAGGCAGCAATAATGGCCGCCGTCTGCTCCGAAACGCCAGAGCCCTCAAAGAAGCCTGCTTCAGTGAAGGATTTGTGAGAGGAACAGTTTCGTGCGCTCGTGTTGAGGGTGTTCGAAAAACTGTTCCGGGGTATTCTGTTCGACGATTTGCCCCTGATCCATGAAAATCACGCGGTTTGCCACCTGGCGAGCAAAGCCCATCTCATGCGTGACGCAGATCATGGTCATGCCTTCCTGCGCCAGGTCCACCATCGTGTCGAGCACCTCCTTGATCATTTCGGGGTCGAGGGCAGAGGTGGGCTCGTCGAAGAGCATGATGCGCGGGTTCATGCAAAGCGCGCGCGCAATCGCGACACGCTGCTGCTGCCCTCCTGAAAGCTGTCCTGGATATTTGTTCGCCTGCTCTGGAATGCGCACGCGCGTCAGATAGTGCATGGCGGCCTCTTCCGCCTCCCTGCGCGGAATTTTGCGCACCCAGATCGGCGCCAGCGTGCAGTTTTCGAGGATCGTCAGATGCGGGAACAGGTTGAAGTGCTGAAAAACCATGCCCACCTCGCGGCGCACCTCGTCGATCTTCTTCAAATCATTGGTGAGTTCGATGCCATCGACGACAATCTTGCCCTTCTGATGGTCCTCGAGCCTGTTGATGCAGCGGATCATCGTTGATTTGCCTGAACCGGACGGTCCGCAGACCACGATACGTTCGCCCCGCATCACTTTGAGATTTATGTCGCGAAGCACGTGAAAGTCGCCGTACCACTTGTGCATTCCGACAATCTCGATCGCGACCTCCGTGTCCGAAACCTTGAGCTTGGAAGGGTCTAACTGGATGCCCTCGGCAGCGGTGAGATTTTCAGCCGACATCGTGTTCTCCCTCATCTTTTGTGACCGGTGTCGAACCGGCGTTCCATGAACATAGAGTAGCGCGACATGCCGAAGCAGAAGAGCCAATAGACGAAACCTGCAAATACGAGGCCTGTCGCTGCGGTTGTCGGCGTGATCCAGTTCGGATCCGAGAAGCCGCGGCGCACTGTTCCCAGAAGATCGGCGAGGCCGATGATGTAAACGAGGCTCGTGTCCTTGAAGAGGCCGATAAAGGTATTCACTATCCCCGGTATCACGAGCTTGATCGCCTGCGGCATGATCACGAGCCGCATCATCTGCCAATAGCCGAGGCCCAGCGCCTCCGCGCCTTCATACTGGCCTTTCGGGATAGCCTGCAGCCCCCCGCGAATGACCTCCGCCATATAGGCCGCGGAGAAGATCGCGACGCCGATCAGTGCCCTGAGCAACTGGTTGAAGGTCACGCCCTCCGGCAGAAGCAGCGGGATCATGAAGGCCGACATGAAAAGAACGGTAATCAGGGGAACACCGCGCCAGAACTCGATGAAGATGATCGAGAAGAGCCGCACGGCGGGAAGATGCGAGCGCCTGCCCAGCGCCAGCAGGATGCCGAGCGGCAGCGAGGCGGCGATGCCGGTAAGCGCCACCACCAAGGTAAGCATCAGCCCGCCCCACTGACTTGTGGGAACATGCTGGAGACCGAAATCAGCAGCAAGCACCGCTATCAAAACCGCCGATAGGAGCGGCGGCGCGAGAACCCGCAGGGGCGAAGCATGGCGCGGCTCTCCCGCGCGGAGTGCCGAAAGGATGCTCGCCGCGATCGAGCCGATCGCCAGCAGGAAAGCGAGAAGCGAAAGGGTGGAGAAACGGAAATCCAGAAGCGTCACTCGACCGCTCGAAACGAAATTCGCGGCCAGGAGCACGACCAGCGCGAGCAGTGCGAGACTGCCCGCCGTCCTCAACAGGTTCGGTGATGCCTTCACATTGCCGGCAGCCATCACCCGCGAGGCGAAGGCAGCCAGGGTGAAAAGAAATGCCACCCATCCACCATTGATCCCGATATTGCCGCCGGTAAGCAGAACCAGCGCCACAAAAGGAAGCACGAGTACGAGCAGAACGGCGTTCAGCCTTTTGAAGGGGGCAGTCGGGATCGCAAGAGGCAACATCAGGGCGACGAGAAGGATAAAGACAAGATCCACACGCCAGCGCTGCGACAAAGGATAAATTCCGTAGAGGAATTGACCAAGCTTGGCGCGAACGAACGCCCAGCACGCGCCGACTTCCCCGCCCGAGGTCACCAGGCAGGCCTCCCGATTGCCACCCGTGAAAACCGCTGCTGAAATTCCCCATTGGATAAGCCGCCAGGCTGCCCAGGCGGTGAAGAGCCCCAGCACGATGGTGATCACCGAATCGAGCGGCGTGGCAAAAAGGTTTTTCCTGAACGTGGCCACGATGCCGAATTCGCTCGGAGGCGGCGGCAGCGGCTGTTTCTGCTCACGGGCGACATAGGCTGCTACCTGTTCTTCCATCGCGCGCCTCTATCGCTCCACAAGCGCCACGCGGGCGTTGAACCAGTTCATGAAGGCCGCGGTGGCAACGCTCAGCCCCAGATAGACAACCATCCAGATCGCCACGACCTCCACGGACTGACCGGTCTGGTTCAATACGGTCGAGCCGACCGCGACGAGTTCGGGATAGCCGACCGCCAGACCGAGCGAGGAATTCTTGGTCAGGTTGAGATATTGGCTCGTCAGTGGCGGGATCACGACACGGAAGGCCTGCGGAACGACAACGAGCCTAAGCGATTGCCGCCGCGTGAGCCCCAGCGCCGATGCTGCTTCCGTCTGCCCTCTGGAAACGGCCAGAATGCCGGCGCGGATAATCTCCGCGATAAAAGCGGCGGTGTAGAAGGAGAGCGCCAGAAAAAGCGACAGGAATTCCGGTCTGATCTGCCATCCGCCCACCAGGTTGAAACGCGTTGCTTGAGGCGCCTCGAAGCTGACGGGCAGGCCGGTGACCACAAAAACGATCAGCGGCAACCCGAAGATTAGGCCAAGAACCGGCCAGAGGATCGATTGCCGCTCACCCGTCCGCATCTGGCGAAGCTTATTCCGCCGCGACAGGAGGACTGCAGCGACGATACCGAGTGCGAAGGCGGCAAGCGTCCACACCGCCAGCGGCTCAAACCGCGCGGCAGGCATCTGCAGCCCACGGTTTGAGAGATATGCACCGAATGGCAGTTCCAGCGCTTCCCTCGGCAATGGCAGCACGGAAAGGACGCCGAAATACCAGAACAAGATCACCAGAAGCGGCGGTACGTTCCGGAACGTCTCGACATAAATGGTGCTCAGGCTCCGCACGAGATAATTGCGCGACAGGCGGCCGATGCCGATGACGAAACCAACGATCGTGGCAAGCACGATACCGGCCCCCGCGACAATCACGGTGTTGGTGATGCCCACCAGCAATGCGCGCCCATAACTGGAATTGGCGGAATAAGCGATCGGCACTTGCCCGATATCGAAACCGGCGCGGGCGGAAAGAAAGTCGAATCCGGAGGCGATATTCGCGCGCGTAAGGTTGTTCACCGTATTGTTGATGAGCCATGCGGCAAAGGCCAAAATGGCGATGATCAACACGGTCTGGATAATGAGTCCACGCGTTCTGGGGTTTCGCATGAGCCCTATGCGCTCATGCGACAACGAAATACTCGAGGTATCGATCGTCATGCGATTTGCCTACGCCGAGTCGTGAGCCATCCAAAGAAATGGCGGCTCACGCTTTGGCTCACAGGGAAGCCGCGAACTCAGCCGCGCCGCGGCTTGTGCTCATCTGCTCAGCGAACCGGTGGCGCGTATTGCAAGCCGCCTTTGGTCCACAATGCATTCAGGCCCCGCTGAATCTTGAGCGGCGTATTTGGCCCGACATTGCGGTCGAATATCTCGCCATAATTGCCCACGGCCTTGATTACGTTGACCATCCAGTCATTCGTAAGACCAACATCCTGACCAAAAGTGCCATCAGCTCCCAAAAGCCGGCGAACGTCCGGGTTCTCGGAATTTGCGGCCATGTCCTCGACATTATCCTGGGTTACCCCCAGTTCCTCGGCATTGATCAGGCCGAAGTGGACCCATTTCACAATGTCGAACCACTGCTCGTCACCCTGGCGTACGACCGGCCCAAGCGGCTCCTTGGAAATGATCTCTGGCAGCACGACGTGGTCGTCGGGATTGGAAAGTTCGAGGCGGCTGGCGTAGAGGCCCGATGCGTCGGTCGTCAACACATCACAGCGTCCCTGCTCGTAAGCGGAGTTTACATCCGACTGCTGTTCGATGACGACCGGATTGAACTCCATATTGTTAGCGCGAAAATAGTCGGTCAGATTCAACTCGGTCGTCGTGCCGCTTTGAACGCATACGGTAGCGCCAGAAAGCTGCAGGGCGGAGGTCACGTTCAGGTCCTGCCGCACCATGAAGCCCTGCCCATCATAGTAGTTCACGCCTACGAAATTCAGACCCAGCGCCGTGTCCCGGTTCATCGTCCAGGTCGTGTTGCGGGCAAGAAGATCCACCTCGTTATTCTGCAGGGCAGGAAAGCGCTGCACTGCTGACAGGGGCGAATATTGAACTTTGGTTGCATCGCCTTCGAATACCGCAGCAGCAACGGCCTTGCAGTAATCGACATCCAGGCCCTGCCAATCTCCCTGATCGTTCTGAAATGCGAACCCCGGTAGGCCGGTATTGACGCCGCAACGCAGCGCACCCCTGTTCTTCACGTCGTCCAGAGTTGCTGCTGAGGCCGGAATGACGGCGGACGCGATTACGACTGTGCCAAGCAGCGCCTTGATGAGATTGTTCATGATTGTTGACCCTTTTCTTAGCAGGCAGGGCTTATCCCCAATTGCGTGCAGAAGCCGAGGTTCTGCCCTCGCAAGCACCGGCTTCTTCTCCCAAGCACGCCCCCATCAAATTTAATAAATCGACGCCGGTCAAGAGCTTACGCGCATATGAGGGACATTCCCGCCTTGTTAAGGCACGCTTTAGGAATTAAGCCCGAAATCATACCGCAAGGGATTGAGGGAGAAGTGTTGAAATGGCCTCGGATAAAAGCGGCGGCATAAACACCAGGCTTGCCCATATGGGCAATGATCCCTTGTCGTTCCACGGCTTTGTCAATCCGCCTGTAGTGCACGGCTCAACGGTGCTTTTTCCCGACAGTGCGACAATGGCTTCGCGGAGCCAGAAATATACCTACGGGACGCGTGGGACGCCTACGACAGATGCGCTGGCAACCGCCATCAACGAACTCGAAGGCTCTGCCGGTACGATCATCGTGCCGTCGGGGCTGGCGGCGGTGACAGTCCCGCTGCTCGCTTTTTTATCAGCCGGCGACCACGTGCTCATCGTCGATTCCGTCTACCATCCGACACGCCGCTTCGCCGACACGATGCTCAAGGGTTTCGGCGTGGAGGTGGAGTATTACGATCCTCTCGTGGGCGGGGAGATCGAAGCCCTGATGAAGCCCAATACGAGGGTGGTCTTCACCGAATCCCCGGGTTCAAACACCATGGAGATTCAGGATATTCCGGCCATAGCCGCCGCGGCGCGTGCACGCGGCGCCATTGTGATGATGGACAATACCTGGGCGACGCCGCTCCTTTTCCGCCCGCTGGACCACGGAGTCGACGTATCGATCCACGCAGCCACCAAATATCCCGGCGGGCACTCGGACGTTCTCCTCGGCACGGTCTCCGCCAATGAAAGCTCCTGGGAGCGATTGCACGAGGCCTTCATCACGCTCGGCACCTGCGCTGGGCCCAACGATGTCTACCAGGTGCTGAGGGGGCTTCGCACGATGGGCATCCGGCTTGAGCGCCATCAGGAAAGCGCGCGCGAAATCGCGCGTTGGCTGGAAGGCATGCCAGGCGTGGCAAGGGTGCTCCATCCCGCCCTCCCCTCGCATCCGGGACACGCAATCTGGAAACGCGATTTTTCGGGCGCGAGCGGCCTTTTTTCCTTCGTTCTCTCTGGCGGTGGAGAGAAGGAGGCGCACGCATTTCTCGATGCGCTGAAAATTTTCGGGCTCGGCTATTCCTGGGGCGGATTTGAAAGCCTCGCGGTCCATGTTTCGCTGGCCGATCGCAGGGTTGCAAAGGGCAATTTTCCAGGGCCGGTGATCCGGCTTCAGATTGGCCTGGAAGACGCGGCTGACCTCAAGGCCGATATCGAAAATGGGCTTAAAGCAACGGGATTACGCTAGAGCCTTTGGCGCGCTACTCGCTCCGCTCGATCAGCACCGCCTGGCCGTCATGATCACCCGTTGTGAGATGGGCATTTCCGACAATTGCGTTCCCCATGTCGACAAAGCCGGAGATCTTGTAACGGGTTTCCCTGTCGAGGCTTTGTGAGAAGTCGTCGCGCGCCCTATCGAACGAGGCGTATTGGTGCTTGAGCTTAGCGAATGCAACGATGCGCTCGCGACTGAAGGCGCCGATGAACACGTAAGCGTCATCATACGAATGCGGCCCGAATATCCGGCCGTGATTGTTGTCGAACTCGTAGGGTGCATTCGAGAAGGCGTGATCTTTTTCCTCGGGAAGCTGGGAATAAAATCTGTCACCAATGAAGCCGCTATAGCCGCTGGAATGGCCCTTCCGGCTCGGATAGCCCGCGGAAGCAGCCGCCTGGACAAGCTGGGTCTTCGCCTCCTCGGGCGAGGTTGACAGCCGGTCGACGATGATGACGTTAATCGGCTCCTGCAACTGCTTGCCCTCATAGGTGGCGCCGAGCCAGCTGGCCAGATGGCCGTTTGGGTCAATCATCCATTTGCCGACAGGAGGAAGCCCATCCGCCTTCACCACCTCCTCCGCGGCAGGCATTTCAAAAGCCGCAGCCGGATCCTCCTTCTGCACGGCATCGTCGGCCGCAGCATGAGGCGGCATCGCAACAAAGGCTGCGAAAAGTGAAGCGCGGAAATTTCTCATAATGGGTGCGATCCTGATGGAGGATCTCCCTCTCCTACAGAATTGCCGGTTGCACAAGCCAGAGATTGGCAGCTGCGGGCCTCTATAGTTCTCCGACGCGCCGTAGCGGTGAACCCGTGGGGCCGAGCGCGTTGCAATGCAACGCAGCGCCCCTGCGGCGCGGTGCCGTGCTGGGCATCCTTTTCGTCATCATCTAGCCGGGCTGCTGCATCGCGGGGGGTTGGCGTGCTATCAACACCGACCGGGCCGCTGCTTTATGGGCCATAGACCCATAACCTCCCCACATGGCCTCTTCTTCATCAACTTACAAGTGTGTTGCCGCGCCGTTATTGGAAATCCCAATGCGCCGGCGCACATTTTCATGGATCGCTTTTGTGTGAAGCAGGTAGTGAGAGTTAAGGGAGACAATCAGGTGGGAAGATCGATTTCAAAAGCATAGTGAAACAAGGGTCAGGAATTGTCCCACAGATCCTATAGATATTTGAATTTATTGCATTTTGTCAGTCCGGGAGTGGGCGGCACGCTGACATGGTATGCCAATAACGGCTTCTATCTCGATGGTCAGGCGCAGGTCACTTGGTTCGACAGCGATCTAAGTTCCAGCACAGCAGGCCTGTTGCTTGCGGATGGCAATGATGGCGTTGGCTACGCACTCAGCCTCGGGATGCTTTGAAGAAATAGAAACTGCTTGCGGCGGTGCGGCCTTTGCCGGAGTCCATACGCTCAACTTTCGGCGAGGGTGGCGGGGGTGCGGTGCTCCCCACGCCGTAGCCCATCACCTGACGTTCGTGCGACCTACAGTGTCGTTACGCCGGTTGCGACCCATTAAACCTCCTAAGCCCAGTAAGCCAAGAAGGCCCAACCAGCCCCAGTCGAAGTCTTCGCCAGTGTCCTCGGCTCCGGCAGGTGGTGTTGTTGTCTCTTGCGAAAGGGCGGGTGCTGCGCCAGTGGTTAAGCTAGCAGCTACCATTAGGGCAAATAGAGATTTGGTAAGCATTGCATTCTCCCATTGTTCAAGCGCGGGCCTAACAGATGGGTGTGACTGTTGTTCCTGTGGGGCTATCGGGGCGGCAAACTCGGCCCAGTCGCCGGGCTACTTCCGACGGCAGGGGCTAAAGGAATGGCCGGGACGGCATCTCAGCCCCCAGCAACAGCCGACAGTAGGAGCAGAAAGTAGGAAGAGGGCGGTTGCTGGAATCACCCCTCGCCAATATCCTCGGGACCTCTTTTCATCGGCTCGATTGGCGGCTCGCTTACCAGGAACTTTGACTTCACCCACTCAGCAAACTTGCCGTTCGCAACGCCATTCTCGGCAGAGCAATCGCTGGGGCCAGTCTCCACGTACAATGACTTTCCATCAAAGCACCCGGCCGTCTTGTAGTTTGATATCCTCGACCATCCATCCGCGGCCTCAAAAATCTGTAGCGTTTCCCGGAAGAAGAAGCGGCCGACGACGCCGCACTTTACCGAGGGGCAGGTGTATCTTCTCAGGTCGTCAACTGCGACCCACTTCCGGGAGTCTGCCGAAGCTGGAGATATCGAAGCAATTATCGCCGCGACCGCCCCAAGAATTACAGTCGTACTCGGTTGCATCAGCTAGGTCCTAATTGGTCATCTCATCAGGAAAGCATGGATGCCACTGACCGACAAGGACGGGGCGATGAGGACCGCTCGGCCTCAGAAGCCAGGCTGTTCGTTCAACACGCCGGTGCAATCAGATCCAGACAGCGTCGCTACCCATCTAAAGTGGGAGGAAGGAGATGCTTATGCTTCAACCCTTCCCCCGTTCACGACGTGTAGCTAATTTTCTGCGAGCTCAGCCCTCGGTGCTCGTCGCCTCGGAAGGTTCTGGCTCAACCACACGTGCTGGCACCTCTTCCATTGCCACCAATTGGGCTGCGCATAGATCGTCGGCAGACGCGACTTGTTCCTTTAGGCCGGTGAATTGAGACCAGCCGCCGGCGCTGATGAAGTCGTCGCGCTCCCAGGATTTCGCTTCTTTCAGTTGGGCCAGGTTCCTCTCGGCGTTTGCGGCAGACAGAAAGTTATCGACACACAGGTTGGCGACGAGTTCAGCGCGAGCTTTCGACCGTGCTTCTTCTACCATTTCTGTCGCCGTTCCGCCGGTGGTCCAGCCGCCAACGGTAAATCCAATTACCATCGTTGCGACAGCCGTGCCCACGCACGACCAAAACCAAAGCGTCTTCGTTGGTTGATAAGCCTCCCAGCTTTGCATGAATTTCGACATTTTTTCTCCCCTTGTTATTCACGGAAGATTTCCGTTTGCAACCTGAGCGTAACCGATGGCGACACGTATGTGAACCGTTGAAGGAAGAAACATAAATGTCGTACGCGAGCGCGCACGGACGAGCGTCCTGTGATCGAGATGCGCGACAGCGCACGCGGTGCGTGGTGGGCTGGGTCGAGATCAAGCGCAGGCAGGGCATCAGGAAATGAAGCAGTTTTTGCCGGTTCGCGCGCAGAGAAGTGCGCAAACTTTGAGTTGAATTTGTTTAGTCTGGTTTGGTTGTATTCCACGCGGCTTCTGCGAGGGGTTAAGCTCTTCTACACGCATCTGCCTGCACATTGGGGCATGTCTAAAGGATGCAACAGCGTAACATACGCGCCGCTCGACACGCTCAAGCCTGTAGCGAAGGACGTCTGGATCGTAGACGGCCCGATGATCCGCTTCGGTATGGCGCCCTTGAAAATGCAGTTCCCGACGCGGATGACCGTGATCCGATCGAAGAGGAGGGCACTGTTCATTCACTCGCCGACTCCACTGACGGATAGCTTGAAGGCTGAAATCGCAAACATTGGGGAAGTACGGCATATTGTTGGTCCGAATAGAATTCATTACTGGTGGATCCCTGAGTGGCGCACTGCGTTCCCAAAAGCGGAGGTCTGGCTCGCACCGCGCATCCGCGAACAGGCCAAGGGCAGGATCGACTTCGACGCCCCGGAACTCACAAAAGAGACCGGCTATCCGTGGGACGAAGAAATAAAGACGTTGCCGGTCGCGGGCAGCTTCATGACCGAGGTAGAGTTTTTCCACCCCGCCAGCCGGACGCTGGTGCTCACGGACTTCATTGAGAATTTTGAGCCGAAGAAGCTTTCATGGTGGTGGCGGTGGCTCGC